>ERZ778497.189-NODE-189-length-59435-cov-6.117750_pt1 | contig 59435 bp, 55 predicted proteins | sample MGYA00509938_ERZ778497 | MGnify/ENA primary metagenome ERZ778497 (study PRJEB29527, sample SAMN07138969) | mouse gut metagenome | material: feces | host: mouse | place: China:Nanjing | collected 2016-01-25 ... | reverse complement strand
CAGCCTCGCGGAGAGGAAGTGCATGGAGTCAATTATTATTTCCTTTCCGATGATGAATTCCGCAGCGCTATAGCCCAGGATGCTTTTGTAGAATATGAAGAGGTATATCCCGGCCGTTTCTATGGCACTCTCAAAAGCGAGGTGGAAAGAATAACAGCCGAGGGGCATAATGTCATACTTGATATTGATGTCAAGGGCGGACTCAATGTCAAGAAACTTTACGGAGAAGATGCTCTCAGCATATTCATACAGCCACCGGGGCTTGAGGTGTTGCGTCAGCGACTGACCTCACGAGCGACTGACAGTGCCGAAGCTATCGAGCAGCGTCTTGCCAAGGCTGAATATGAGCTTTCGTTTGCTCCGGAATTTGACCGGGTCGTGGTCAATGACTCTTTGGACCGTGCGGTTGCGGAAGTTGATACAGTGATTAAAAATTTTCTTTCAGTTTGTGTGGAAGAGTGTTGAGATCCACCATCTTACAGATAAGGAAAAATAAATGACCATAGGTGTATTAGGCGGCTCGTTTAATCCGGTGCATATCGGACATATGATGCTTGCCAGCTATATCCAGCAGTTTACAGATCTTGATGAAGTGTGGCTCTCGCTTTCACCTCTGAATCCACTGAAGGCCGGATCAGATGAGCTGATACCGGATCTGATACGGCTGAAAATGCTTGAGCTGGCCATTGGAAATACCTCAGGACTGAATATCTGCGACTATGAACTGTCGATGCCGCGGCCGTCATACACAATAAATACGTTGCGCTACCTTGCGAAGCGTTATCCGCGTCATAACTTCAAGCTGATCATAGGCAGTGACAATTGGAAAATCTTTGACCAATGGAAAGACCATGAGGCAATAATATCGGAATTCGGAGTAATTGTATATCCGCGTCCGGGTTATCCGGTTGGAACGATATATGACGATGGTGTGGATGTGGTCAACGCTCCGATGGCTGATATCTCCAGCACGTTCATCCGTAAGGCGCTGGCGCGCGGATGGAACATGAACTATTTTTTGCCTCAGGGCGTATATGATTATATAATTAAAAATAATCTTTATGGAACTGGCTCCTAATTCACTCGCTTTTATAGCGTTGTGCAATGAATATTGCTGTGCGGTTGAAAACTGCCGAGAATCGGATCCGTCTGATTTTGTATCGTCGATGCTTCGGTTGCTTCCGAGAATCTATATCGTAGCTTCGGATCTCAGGCCGACACCTCTGATGGAGGATGTAGACCCCTATATTGAAAGTTATCTTGAAGAAGACTATTATGAATCTCTCAGACGGGAGATGGAGAATATGTTAGGCCCTGATGATGTCTACCTTGAAGTGTTCGAGGAAGATATGAAGTATTCCGATACTCCGATCGGAATGAGTGTGGCCGAAGGCCTGAGCGATATATTTCAGGTGCTTTACAATTTCATCGCTATGGTGAAAGATGCGCCGGAGGAGGTTGTCAACGTGGCTCTGCATGCTGTGAAGGCGGATTTCCAGGCTTACTGGAGCCAGCGTTTATGCAATCTGCTCAGACCGCTCAACCACATCCACTATTCATCAGACGCAGAAGATGATGATGAAACTGATGACTGAATCCGGCTTGACGGCGATATTTTAATATTGAATAAGAAAAACAATATATTTTTACAGATTATGTCAATTCTGAAGGAAAATTGTCCTGTAGGGTTCTGTAGCGATCATGCGGGCTATGAAATGAAAATGGTGCTTGAAGGCTATTTTGATTCAATGGGTATCGAATATAAGGATTTCGGCACCAATTCAACTGAGAGTTGTGATTATGCTGACTTTGCGCATCCGTGTGCAGCGGCTGTCGAAAACGGAGAATGTTATCCGGGTATAGCACTATGTGGTTCCGGCAATGGCATCGGCATGACTCTTAACAAACATCAGGGCATACGTGCCGCTCTCTGCTGGAATGTGGAGCTTGCCGAACTGGCACGCCGTCATAACAATGCCAATGTGCTTGTGCTTCCCGCACGTTTTATTGATAACGTTACCGCAATAAATATTGTCGAGACTTTCCTCAACACTCCCTTTGATGGCGGACGTCATGAACGTCGCATCGAAAAAATCCCCGTATCGGGATGCGGATGCAAGCCGGGGGAATAAGGTCATCAAACCGTTGTTCGCAGGATGTTTCTGTGACAAAAAAATAAAAAGATGCGGCCGGAGGGGGCTGCATCTTTTTATTTTTTGCGCTGTAATGTTTTTTAGCGCGATGATTTGCAGTGGGAAAATCAGTCACCCATCGTGCGGAGGAGTTCGTCATTGTCGGAAGTGCGTTCCATGCGGTCCTTGATGAATTCCATTGCTTCGATTGAGTTGCGATCGCTGAGGAAGCGGCGTAGAATCCACATGCGGTTAAGGGTTTCATTGCGCAGGAGCAGGTCGTCGCGACGGGTTGAGGATGCCATGATGTCGACTGCCGGGAAGATGCGCTTGTTGGAGAGCTTGCGGTCAAGCTGGAGTTCCATATTGCCGGTTCCCTTGAATTCCTCGAAGATCACCTCGTCCATTTTTGAACTGGTTTCTGTGAGAGCTGTTGCGATAATGGTGAGCGAGCCTCCGTTTTCGATGTTTCGTGCTGCGCCGAAGAAGCGTTTGGGTTTCTGGAGGGCATTTGCATCGACACCGCCGGAGAGGATTTTGCCTGAGGCCGGTGCGCAGGTGTTGTAGGCGCGGGCCAGACGGGTGATGGAGTCGAGCAGGATTACCACATCATGGCCACATTCAACCATTCGTTTTGCTTTTTCAAGTACAATGGAGGCGATTTTGACATGTCGCTCTGCCGGTTCATCGAATGTAGATGCGATTACTTCCGCATTGACGCTGCGGCTCATGTCGGTTACTTCTTCCGGGCGTTCGTCAATAAGGAGAATCATGATGTAGGTTTCGGGGTGATTCTCGGCAATTGCGTTGGCGATGTCTTTCAGAAGTATGGTCTTACCTGTCTTCGGAGGTGCTACTATCAGACCTCGCTGTCCTTTTCCAATGGGGGAGAACATGTCGACCACACGTGTGGAAATGTTGCTTGAACGGCCTGAGGTCAAGTCGAATTTTTCGTTAGGGAAAAGCGGGGTGAGGTGCTCGAATGCCACGCGGTCGCGGATGTATTCGACAGAACGTCCGTTGACGCTTTTCACAGAGCTGAGCGGGAAGTATTTGTCGCCTTCGCGCGGGGCTCGTAACGTGGCATCGACAACATCGCCTGAGCGAAGGGCATATTGTTTGATCTGTTCTTTAGTGACGAGTACATCGTCAGGAGAAGCAAGGTAATTATAATCGCTTGATCGGAGAAACCCGTGTCCTTCGGGCATGATTTCAAGCACTCCGGTTGTTTCGATTATTCCGTCAAAGTTATAGGCCTGTTGTTGCTGGCGCTGTTCGAACTGCTGGTTTTTGTTGTGGTTCTTTTTGTTCTTTTTGCTTTGGGGCTGCTGTTTTTCCATGCCCGGTTCGCCGAGGACTATAGGAGCCTGTGGCATCTGGGGCTGTGGCTGCTGCGGCTGAACAGGCTGCTGTTCTTTTTCCTGCTGCGAACGGGGTGCGAACGTGCGTCCGCCAGAACGGGGAAAGAAAGAGCCGAAAGAACTGTCTTTAGGGCGAAAATCGCGTTTAGGCTGTGGCTGCTGGTTGTCGACGTTGGAAATGGCGGTCTGTTCGTTGGTTTGGCCTGGGCGGATAAATACGCCGTGGCGTGGGCGTTCATCCTGGGCAGATTCCTGGTTTGAAAAAGCCGGTGCCGGCAGCTGTTTGGGCATGGGCCCAGTGATGCCTGCGGTTTCAGCATTGCTTCCTTCGGTTTTGTTTTCTTCTTTTGGGGATGAAACCTCAGCGTTGTTTTCATGCGGTGCGGAGTTTTCTGAATCAACGGTTGCTGGGGTGTTGTCCTGTTCAGGCTGCGGATTGCGCGGCGGGCGACCGCGACGACGTTTTGGCTGTTGTTCGCCTTGTGTCTGTTGGCCTTCGGCAATTGTTGCTGGGGTGTTGTCTGTGGCCGGAGGTGTCGGTTCAGCAGCTTCAACAGCTGTTTCAGCGGCAGGTGCGGATTCCATCTGGCTGTCAGCGGCTGCTGCCGCACGCGGTTTGCGGCCACGTTTCTTCTGCTGCTGAGGCTGTTCGGTGGCCTGAGGCGCGTCTTGTTCAGAGGTTTCCGGTGCCGGTTCTTCTTTCTTTTTTCGTGTCTGTTTCTGCTGATTCTCGTCTTTTACGTCTTTGGATTCTTTTTTGCCGCGACGGTTTTTTTGAGGGGTGTTAGCGGTCGAGCTGGCTGCGACATCACGCGCCTGCTTGTCAAGAATCTCGTAGACGAGATTTTCTTTATCGTCAAGGTTGATTTTCTTTATGCCGTTGGTTTGTGCGACTTCCCGCAGTTGCGAGTCGTCCATGGCTTCGAGTTCGGAGTAATTATACATATATAATAATATATAATGTCAGTTGGAAAGCAAGTGCGTCACCACACTTGGTTTGCCTTAAAGTATTATTTTAAATGCAAAAAATGATTGTCTTGGGGGGAGTTGGATCAAGATTCCGTATATCCGCAGTAATCACATTGAATAAAATGGAGTTTAAAACGGAAAAATGAATAGAAGAAGTTGATTTTGTGACTCTCTTGTTTTTGGCAGCTTCCCATTTCAGAGATTCCGTGAAAACGGATCATAGGTGGATACATTGTGGCCAATGTGAGATGGTGGAATAGCGGTGCCGGAGATTGGTGGCTGACCTGTGAGGTTTCAAAGCCAATGCAAAGATACAATCATTTTTATGATTTAACAAATTAAATTCAAAAAATGTTTTGTGCTTCGATTTGGAATCTTCGGGAATTTTCATTCAGAATATCATCGGTAAACATAGAAAAGGTTTTGAAGTGAACTTTAACTTTTTGCATTGATGAATTTTCAGAGAGTTGAGTTGCTGCTGTCAGATTAGTTCGTAACTTTGCACCCTCGAAGTGGAGTGCGTCTGACAAGCACTCTCAATAACACATATTTGAGATTATGATACTACAATGTGCTGTGCTATTCTCGTTTTTAGCATTAGGAGAATTGGTTGTGTGGCTTACGGGCATACCGATTCCGTCAAGCATTATCGGCATGCTGTTGCTTACAGCGGCACTGAAGATGAAAATCGTTCGCGTTTTCTGGGTTGATAAGGTGGCAGACTTTCTGTTGAAGAATCTTGGTTTCTTCTTTGTCCCCGCCGGCGTAGGCCTGATGAATTGTCTTGGGCTGCTGAGCGATCAGTGGCTTCCGATAGTCGGGTCATGTGTGATAAGTACATTTTTGGTAATTGCGGTGACCGGCTGGGTTCATCAGTATGTGCGCCGCGCAGCATCTTCACATCGTCATGAACTTTATAGAGAATAAATTTTTCCTGATAGCACTGACTTTTGTAGTCTATCTTGCATCGCAGCTTCTGCAGAAGCGTACCGGCATATCATTTCTCAATCCGATTTTGCTGACAATAATTGTGCTGATCTGCATACTTCTCGGCTGTGGGGTCGATTATGAGTCATATGCCGAAGGCGGACAGTATATAGAATTCTGGCTTAAGCCTGCGGTGGTGGCTCTCGGTGTGCCTCTTTACAGACAGCTTGAGTCTATCCGCAAGCAGTTATTGCCTATTTTGGCTGCAGAACTGGCCGGATGTGTTATCGGCACTGTCTCGGTGGTTGTTGTTGCCAAACTTCTGGGCGCGACTTCAGACGTGGTCATTTCTCTTGCGCCGAAATCAGTCACTACTCCCATTGCGATGGAAATTGCATCGACTCTTGGCGGTATTCCGGCTCTGACTGCCGCAGTGGTGGTGTGTACAGGAATCTTCGGCGGGATCGCGGGTTTTAAAATGATGAAACTCTCACATGTGAAGAGTCCGATTGCCCAGGGGCTGTCGATGGGAACTGCGGCACATGCTGTCGGGACTTCCGTGGCAATGGAAAGCGGCTATCGATATGGCGCTTTTTCATCGCTTGGGCTGACCCTCAACGGGCTGTTCACAGCTCTGCTTACCCCTTTTATACTTTCGGCTCTCGGTTATACTCTCTGAAAACTGTGGTTAGGCTGTAGTTATAGTGTGCAGAGTGTATAATATAAATGTACAATATATTAAGGTGGTGAAGCCTGATGGTGGCCCCGGTTGTGTCCGGATTGATAAAGTGGCAGATAAAAATCATAAAAAACAGTCTGTATAGGCAGGTTGATTTAAGAAAAATTTGTAAATTTGCAGCGTTAAAAACATTAACGATGAAAAAATAGGTCTTTAAAAGTATGATAAATCGAGTTTTGATCCGAATCAAAGTGGTCCAGCTGCTCTACTCTTATCTGTTGTCACAGAGTGAATTCAAAATAGAGCCTCAGGTTGAAAATCCTTCACGCGACAAGAAATATGGTCATGAACTTTACCTCGATTTATTGTTGATGATTCTTGAATTGTCGGGTTTCGATGTTTCAGGTGGTCGTCGCCAGTCGCCGTTACGGGGTATTGCCTTGAACAAGCATATTGAACGCAATGCCTTGGGCCGTTCATTGAACAGCATAGATGAGATCCGCACACTGATTCTCCGTGACCGTTCCGGTGTGGCCCTGTTTGATTCCGTTATTCCGTCAATTTACGATGCTATTCCGTCACTGCCTGCCTACAAGAGCTATATCCGCTTGAAAAAGGCTGAGCTGAAGGATGATGTGGCTCTGTGGGTGTCAATTATCAACAATCTGATAGCTGACAATCCTGAGTTCATCACAGCCGCCCGTAAGAATCCTGATTTCACAGTGGCCGGCTTTAATCGTGGTATCAGCTCGTTGCTCCACACATTGAACGAGTATAACGACAACCGTTCTCTGTTCAACCATGCCCGCCATGCGCTTGACTATTCGCTTGACAAGGCATATGAGCTTTATCACAATCTGCTTCTGCTTTCGGTTGAGATCACACGTATGCAGGACCAGCGGTTGGATGCTGCCAAGCATAAGTATCTGCCAACGGATGAGGATCTTCATCCGAACATGCGCTTTGTTGACAATAAGTTCATCAAGGCTCTCTGTGAAAATGAAGATTTCAATGTCTACATGGATGAGCACAAGCTTTCGTGGGATGCGGATTCCATCATGGTCAGAGGTCTTCTTGACAAAATAATGGAGAGTGATCTCTACAAGGAATATATGGCGCGCCGCGAGGAAAGCACCTATGAAGAAGATTGTGATTTCTGGCGTCAGGTCTATAAAAATATTATCCTTCCGGGTGATGACCTTGCCGAGGTCCTTGAGTCGAAGTCTGTGTATTGGAACGATGACCTCCATGTTGTCGGTACGTTTGTACTGAAAACAATCCGCAAATTCGGTCAAAGCAAGACTGAAGGTGCTGACATCAGGCTCCTTCCGCAGTTCAAGGATGATGAAGACAGCCGCTTCGGTGCATGTCTGTTTGAAATCGCTGTTAAGAACTGTCAGGAGTATCGCGAACTGATTGATTCATTCGTGAATGAACATAGATGGGACTCAGAGCGTCTTGCATTTATGGACATCGTTGTCATGGTGACAGCCATCACCGAGCTTCTGAATTTCCCGGCTATTCCGATCGCAGTTACACTCAATGAGTATATAGAGATCGCAAATGCCTACAGCACACCGCGCAGCGGCGCGTTTATCAACGGTATTCTCTACTCAGTGATAAATCATCTCAAGTCAGAGGGCAAGCTCATCAAGGCCTGAATCCTCCCGGCTCAATAAAAATGAATTCATAATTATAAAACAAAAGATTTATGCTTAACACAATTCTCCTCCAGTCAATGAACAGCAGCTGGGCAAATATTCTTATGATCGTGGCGCTCATCGCAGTGTTCTATTTCATGATGATCCGCCCCCAGCAGAAGCGTCAGAATGAAATCAAGAAATTCCGCGAAGGTCTCAAAGTCGGCGATGCTGTAGTTACAGCCGGCGGTATTTACGGTAAGGTGAAAGGAATCGATGACACTACTTTCACAATCGAGATCGCACGTGATGTACGCATCACCGTTGACAAAGGATCGGTATATCCTTCAGCTCAGCAGGCTGCAAATGACGCTGCTGAAAAGGGTAAGTAAAGACGATCGGTAGATTGGCATCCTAACTACTACGTCAACGGCTCAGGCCATGAACGAAAAGGCAAAAAAACTAAACGAAAAAGTGACCGCGGCTCTGCATTCGAGCCGCGGCCAAAATGTTTTGCTCTATCTGCTGTTTGTGGCTGTGGCTTTTGTGTTCTGGGTGTTTCTGTCGCTTGACGCAGAGGTGCAGCGTGATTTCGATGTGCCGGTAGAGATTCAGGAAGTGCCTGACAGTGTCACGATGATAGGGCTGGCTCCAGCTTCGATCGGAGTCAGTGTCAAAGGCAAGGATTCGCAACTGCTCCGTTTTTTCTGGGGCAAGATGTCGCCTGTCAAATTCAAATGGGAAGAAAATATCGAAGGATATTCGTTTGTGCTCGGTCGTCCGAAACTTGAAGCTAAACTGCGGGACTATTTCGGCAATGCCGTGCAGGTACTTTCATGCCGTCCTGATTCATTACGCCTGCCGTTTACTACCCAGTCGGGCGTCAGAGTCAAACTGAATGTTCAGGCTGATGTCCATCCGAATCTTCAGTATATAATTTCAGGTCCGGTTTATGCAGATGTGGACTCTGTGACTCTTTATTCAGTGGAAGATTTGCCACATACGCTCAAATTTGTGTCGACAGAGCCTATCGTCAAGTCTGATCTGCGTGACACGATGCGCTATGAAGTCCGTGTCAAGCCCATAGCCGGAGTCAGAATTATTCCGGATGTTGTTACAGTGACAGTGCCGGTCGAACCGCTGATTTCCAAGAAGCGCAAAATCTCCATTGAGGTGACCAACCGTCCGGATGACAGGAATCTGATCACATTCCCGTCAAAAATAGAGATCAGTTATCTTGTGCCGATGAGTGCTTATAATGACGACTATCCGGTCAAAGCTTATGTGGACTATCGACAGGCGCGTTCCAGTGTCAAAAAACTGCCGGTTACTCTTTCGGCTCTTCCAAGTGTGTATCACAATCTCAGTTTCGCTCCTGACAGTGTGGAATATATTATCGAGAGTGTGAAGTAAAAATCATAAACGAATGCTGACAGCGATAACAGGCGGAATAGGGAGCGGGAAAAGCATCGTGAGCAAAATTCTTGCCGCGATGGGCTATCCGGTGTATGACTGTGACAGCCGGGCAAAGTTGCTGATGGATCAAGATGATCAGATAAAAAAGGTTCTATGCAGCGAAATCCATGCAGATTGCGTCAGAACCGACGGCAGTATAAACCGAGAACGGCTGAGTGAGATTGTATTCGGAGATGCCGGAGCCCTTTGCAGGCTAAATGCGATTGTGCATGTTGCCGTGAGGTTGGATCTGAAAAGGTGGTGCGGGGCAAACATCGGCTCAGGGCGGCTGTTTGTGGAAACTGCAATCCTGTATCAGAGCGGACTTGATGTAATGGTTGATGATGTGTGGAGTGTCGATGCGCCGGCAGAATTGCGCATAGAACGTGTGATGGCCCGCAATTCGTTCAGCCGACAGCAGGTTGAGGCAAGAATCGCATCGCAGGATTCGTATGTTCCTACCATATTACATCCGAGGGTGTTTTCAATAATTAACGATGGATGCATCCCGCTGTTGCCTCAGATTGAAAATTTGCTCGGCCAGGAGATGTACTGAGTCTCGTTTGTTTTTTCTCATTTTTTCGTTTTTTTCTCGTTTTTTTGCCGGGCGGTTAATTTGGCTCTGTGTGAAACAATATTTCATGTCATGGGGCGTTATTCATAAAGGCCATGTCTGCTTGCTGCAGAGCAGGGTCAATATATTCACATTGTGTAAATACGCTGTGTGAGAACATTCACAGTTAGTTTTCGGTAACCTTAGAATCAAAAATATAATGAAGGCTCAGTTCGCAATTATCGGCATAGCCATGCTCCTTGCTGCCACATCGTGCAGAACATCAAAAGATTCGTTGAATTATTTTGAAGATACACGGGCAACCAATGATATAGAGTTTAATCTTCAGGATTGTAAAATAAAACTTGAACCGCATGACGAGCTTTTCATTTCGGTTACGTCACTCATGCCAGAGGCTACGGCGCAATATAATCTTCCTCTGGCAAATCCGGCAAAATTAGGATCTCTTCAGGAATCAAGCCAGATGCGTCAGCAGACATATGTTGTAGATTCCAACGGAGATATCAGATTTCCGATGCTTGGCCAGATTCATGTTGAAGGCATGACTACCGAGCAGCTTGCCGGATATCTTACTGAGGAAATATCGAAAGAGGTAAAGGACCCGATAGTAAAAGTGGAACTGGTAAATTTCAAAGTCAGCGTTCTTGGTGAAGTCAGGATGCCCGGCACGATAACAATTCCGGGAGAGAGAGTCTCGATTCTTGATGCCCTTGGCCAGGCTCAGGATATGACAGAATATGGTGATCGATCAAACGTATTGGTCATACGCGAGGAAAACGGCAAGGCCACATATCACTATATCAATCTGAACAAAAGCGATGTGATGACATCTCCGTATTATTTCCTCCGGCAGAATGATGTTGTGGTAGTCTCTCCGAATAAGGTGCGCCAGGACAATTCGAAATACAACAACAACAATGCGTATAAGCTTCAGGTGACATCTACTATTGTCAGTGCCTGCTCTGTTATTGCGTCTTTGGTTATAGCTCTTACAGTTAAATAAGATATTGATTTTTAGAATTATGGATTTGACCAACGATAATATAACTGAAAAATTCGATTTTCGTTATTATATCCGGTTGTGCCGCCGTTATTGGTACTGGTTTGTGATCTCGGTAGTGCTCTGTGGCGGAATCGGCGTCTTCTATGCTCTGTCTACAGTGCCTGTTTATCAGGTCGTGGCCAATATTCTTATCTCGGATGAAGACAGCAGCCGCCCGTCCAATGCCATGAGTGAGCTTGCCAGCCAGTTTTCTGCAGGAAACATGATGGGAGGAACCAACTCTGTGGACGATGAAATCAATGTGGTCCGCTCTCACTCCAATCTGCGCCAGACAGTAAAGGATCTTGGATTGAATACCGGTTATACAGTAACGAGATTCCGCGTTTTTGATCGTGATGTTGCTGACAAGACTCCGGTTGTCATGACCTGTGATCCGGCTATAGCCGACACACTTGGCTGTTATATCGGTTTCAAGGTTGTAGTCAATAAGGAGCATAAGGTCAGTATAAAAGCCAAAGCTAATGACAAGACTATAATAGCAGATGTAAAGGATAAGCCTTTCCCGGTCACGCTGTCTACGCCCTATGGCGATTTCGTTTTTGACAAGACCAAGTATCTGAAAAAAGGGAAAGGGGTCAAAATGACGGTCGGTTTCAGTAGCTATGACGCTTCGGCTGAGGGACTTGCCGAAAGTGTATCAATATATATACCGAGCAAAAGGGCGAATATAATATCGTTTGCTGTCCATAGCCCACATTCGCAGTATGCACAGCGGATTCTGAATACTATAATTGATAACTACAACATTTCCGGTATAAATGAAAAGCGTAAAAAGGATCAGAAAACAGCCGATTTTGTTGCAGAACGTCTCGCTTCGATAAGTAAAGACCTGAATCTTTCGGAAGAGGATATCGAGCACTATAAGCGAAGCAATAAGCTGACTGATGTAGGTGCGGATGCAAGCAAATGGATGTCTCGTTCAACCACTCTGGAGTCACAGATAATGAATGCCGAGACTGAGCTCCATCTTCTTGAGATGACACGTGATTTCATTAACGAACCGGGAAATGAATGGCAGCTTATACCGGCTCTTAATGTGAATGCGGCTGTACCGGTAGATGCTTATAACGGGCTGCTTCTTCAGAGAATGCAGTTGCAGAACACGGCACGTGGCGAAAATGCGATTCTGAAAAAATTGGATGAACAGATCTCCGCATTGAGAGATAATCTGAAAAAATCACTTCATAAGGCCTATGAGAATGCCTCAGTGAGACTGCATGATCTTCGGGTACAGGCTGGAGAATCAAAAGCACAGCTGAGCAAATTTCCTGAATATGAACGTCAGTTCGGGAATATAAAACGCCAGCAGGCAATAAAAGAGGAATTGTATCTTTACCTTTTGAAAAAGCAGGAAGAAACCAGCATCGCATTGGCTAATTCAATGCCGAGAGCCAAGATTGTAGATGAGGCTTACGCGCTGTCTGAGCCGGTCAATCTGTCGAAAAAGAAACTCGTTGCGATCGCTCTGTCCATAGGGCTGATAATTCCGGTAGTTCTCATCTTCTTGTTTGACAAGTTGAAAAATAAGTTTGATACCATCGGCGAACTTGAGCGCCTCACTCCGGTTCCTGTCCTGGGTGAAGTATGCAAGAAGACAGATGCCGGTTCTCCGCTGGTTGTGAAATCAGTTGGTGGAAGCACATCTGTGGCGGAACTGTTCAGACTTATCAGATCGAACCTTCAGTTTATACTTGGCAATACCGGCTCTAAGGTAGTATTGCTGACATCTACCATTTCAGGTGAGGGCAAGTCGTTCATCTCCATAAATCTTGCGTCCTCGTTTGCGGTGCTTGGCAAGAAAGTGCTGCTGATGGGTCTTGATATCCGCAATCCGAAGCTGGCAGAATATCTTGAACTGTCTTTGACAGACGGATTCACATCATATATCGCCAATGAAAATATCACATTGGATTCGATAATACAGCATGATGTGCTGGAAAAAAATCTCGACATAATTGTTGCCGGCCCGATTCCTCCGAATCCGTCTGAACTTTTGCAGTCTGAAAGGGTTGATGACCTGTTTGCCAGACTCCGGACAGTCTATGATTACATCATCATAGACTCCGCTCCGGTCGGAATGGTAAGCGACACATTCTCACTGGTGCGTGTAGCCGATGCGACTGTCTATGTCACCCGCGCTAACTATACCACGACCAAGGAGATCGGCTTCCTTAACAAACTTTATGCAGGAAAACGTCTGCCGAAACTGTCGGTTGTGCTTAATGGCACTAAGACAGCTGCCGGTTATGGCTACGGCTATGGCGAGAAATCCGGCAAATAAATCAATCAAGTGTCGGGAATGAAAAAGGCTCTGTTTGTCCTGACTCTGTTTTCAAGCATCGGATTTTTTAATCCGATGCAGATTTTTTCGCCTCAGTTGACGAAGCTGATGTTCTATCTGTGTATCTGCATGTGTGCTTTGCTGGCTGTGACTGACGGCCGCTCACTCCGGGGTATTGATTATCCGAGGAAGAGCTATTGGCTGTTTATGCTGATGATTGCGGTTTCAACTGTTTCGGCGACAGCTTTTCACCCGCAGTCTTATTCGGTTACACTCATGTCGACTTTGCCGTATTTTTTAGGATATTTCTTTTTCTGGATAATGTTGAAGCTGGCTTTGCCGGAAAGATTTATTCTGAAATGGATGTTTATCGGTTGTCTGCTGGCCGTGCCGGTATATTTCATAAATCTTTTCAGTTTCCCTAATGTGATTTTCGGGGAGGAATTTAACCTTGATACTTCAAGAGGCATGCTGCGTGTCCCGGTGTTTTTCTTGGAGATAATGGCCTTTTTTCTGTTCTATGGTATCAATCAGCTACTGCTTGGCCGCGGGCGCAAGAATTTATGGATAATGATCTGTGGAGTTTGTACACTGATGATTTTCATGTCTGTGGTCCGTCAGGTTATTTTGTATTCAATGGTGCTCTGCATTCTGTTCCTGCTGAAAAGATCATCCTGGACAAAAAAACTTATGGTTGTTGCGGCCGGTATTATTGTTGTTGTATATGTCCTGCCGATGATTCCGGCTTATAATACAATGCTGGAACTTTCAGGTGATCAGCTTGAGGAGAATGAAGAAAAAGAGAATGTCAGAATTGGAGCCTGGCGTTATTATACGTTTGAAAATCAGACAAACGGGCTTACTCCGATTATCGGTAATGGCTCTCCGTCATTTGGCAATAGTGTCTGGGGAAATGTATTTGATGACGCGATCGAGGACAATGGATATTTATATGCCGATGTGGCTTGGGCCGGTATCATTTATCTTTTCGGATGGACAGGATTTGCCGCTTTGCTGATACTGATACTCAAAGCTGTGTTTAAACGAAAAACTCCTGAGCGGGAGTACCTTACTTACTGGTTCGTTTTTATCTTCCTTTGTGGCATCGGATCAGGCGTGTTTATCTATTATAATTCGATCATCAGTATAATGATCGGCCTTTATTTAGTTTTTGGGACGAATGAAAAAAACAGCGATAATAATCCTCAACTACAACAACCCGTCTGATACCATTGCCTGCATAAAGAGCGTGGAGCGGTATAATACAGCTCCTGTAAAGTATGTCATAGTAGACAACGGATCAACAGACGGCGTTTCTGTCCCTGAAATAGACGCATTCCTGTCAGGCGCTTTTGCCGGAGGGTATAAGTGTGTACAGGAGACCGATGCAGTGTCCGGCATTCTTCCGTATGTTACATTTCTGACAAGTCTGTCGAATGACGGTTACGCGCGAGGCAATAACAAGGGAATAGCATTGACCGCAGATGATGACGAAATTGACCGTCTGATGATCCTGAATAATGATATTCTTTTTATCGAGGATATAATACCTGCGTTGAAGGAGGCTCAGGACAATCTTCCGGCCTGTGCGATCATAAGTCCGTTACTTATGAACGGCAAAGGTTCCGGCATCGACTGGAATTGTGCCCGAAAAGATACAACCATTGGTTCATGGGTTAAAAATAATTTCCTGGCTCCGTATTACTGGTTGTGCAAAAAGAGTGTCTACGAAATTTATCGGGAGTCACTTTTGCTTTATAAGAAGGAAGAGCCTTATCCTGAATTCATGCCGATCGAACTTCCGTCTGGATCCTGTATGCTTGTAAAGAAAGACGTCTTTGCAGCGATAGGTAATTTTGATCCGGCGACATTCCTTTATTATGAGGAAAATATACTTTACCGGAAACTATTGAAACTTAAGCTTGGTAACTATATAGCCACCGGCTTGCGCTGTGTCCATCTGGGTGCTGCTACAATGGCTAAATCGCCGTCAAAAATTGTAGCCCAGGCAGCAAAGGCGAGCCGCTCATACTATGTAAGGACTTATCTCGATTCTCCGTGGTGGCAGCGGGCCTTGTTGAGTGTGAGTGATGCCTGGCTTCAAGGGTTCGTCTTTTTTAAAAGTATAGTAAAAAAATGATTGCATAATGAAATTGTCTGTAATCACCCCCGTCTATAATAGAGCCGATTGTGTTCTCCGGTGTCTGGAGAGCGTCGCTTTACAGATTGGCTGTGGAAGAAATATCGAACATGTGGTTGTTGATGACGGCTCAAAAGACAATACCGCAGAGTTGATCAGGACTTTCGCTGATGGCAAACCACATGTGAAGACCGTGTTTTTTGATCAGAACCGAGGCACAAATGCGGCCCGTAACGCAGCGGTCAGTCAAGCGACGGGTGATTATTGTGTGATACTCGACAGTGACGATTATTTTACACCGGATGCCTGCGATGTCATACTGAATGCGATAGAATCGTTTCATGATGCACGGTATTTTATGTTCACGCGTGATGATCGCACAGAGGAGTTCGACAGCCGCTATGGACAGGGTGCTATTGTTAGATACGGCTATAGCGATGTGCTTAATGGTGAAGTGGCAGGAGACTACATACATGTCATTCCTCGAAATTTACTTGAAAAATATCCGTTTGACGAGGGACTGAAGATATATGAATCACTTATCATCCAGCAGATTTATCGAGAGGTAGGGGAGATGGTATTCATGAACAAGACCATTGTGATAGCAGAGAGAAATCGCTCCGACAGTGTCACATGGAACTCGTTGCGGACAAATGAAAAGGCTATCTCCAGAAAACTTCAGGCGGTTATGATGGAACTGAAATTATTTGGCGATGACTATCTTGGCATAGGCAATCGGAAATATGTCGACAGCCTATATTTTAATATTGTGGACAATGCCGTTTTGATGAACGATTACCGATTGGCAAAAAAATATATTCCGTCACTGGCCGGTTGGCGTAAATTCCTGATGCGCGTGATAGTCATAGGCCGTCTGGGGACGATATACGGTAGATGTCTCAATAGATATCTGAATTTTAAATATCGCTCATATGGCATCGAGGTGAAAAAATGACCGTTGAAAAACGTGAACTGTAAAATATCTATTGACCGTGAAAACTATGGATAAAGAAAAATCAGTGCTTTATAATCTGGCCGCAACTCAACCTATGAGTGGCACAATGCGTCATGGCGGCGGCATATATGGTGAGATCGTATTGCGGAAGATTATAGAACTCAGACGGAATGTGACGGTTGCATATGATTCGCGGTGTTGGCTCAATCCGGAAATGATAGCCCTTTGTGAAAACAATTCTGTTGAGCTTGTCGATATATCTCAATGCGGTTTTCAGTCTGTGATTGACAGCCGTCGGATTGATATTTTTTATTCGCCACAGCCTTTGGATGAATTGTATAGGCTGGAAAACTGCGAACTGGTTGTGACCATCCATGATCTTCGCTCTATAGAATTGACATTGGACCGAAAAATGTTCTGGCGATATAAGATGCAGCTCTCCATGCAGTTGAAAAATTTGCTTGAGATATTGTCACCATCATTTATTCGCCGTCATCGTTATCGTAAAAACGAAAATTTCATACGCAAGCCTAATTTGCGTTTTGCGGTTGTCTCTAATCACTCATTAGGATCTGTAAATCTGTTTTTCCCTGAATCGGTCGAGAAGGATATTCCGGTGTTCTATTCTCCGTCAACATCGCTTGATTTAGTAGACAGCCGTAAAGAAGCTCCCGATTTTTATCTCCTTGTAAGTGCCAACCGATGGGAAAAAAATTGTCTTAGAGCCATTATGGCTTTGGATCAGCTTTTTTCAGAAGGGCGCCTGCCTGGAAAGCGTGTGGTCATTACCGGCGTCAAATCTGCTGATTACTTTAGATATAAAATCAAAAATGCGGGATTCTTTGATTTTAGAGGCTATGTCAGTGATGAAGAGTTGAACCAGCTCTATCACGATGCCTACTGTTTCATTTATCCTTCGCTGAATGAAGGATTCGGCTATCCGCCGTTGGAAGCCATGCGCTATGGAGTTCCCGTCCTGGCATCTCCATTTTCATCAATAAGCGAGGTTTGTGGTGATGCGGTGTTGTATTTCAATCCTTTCAGCCTTGATGAAATCAAAATCCGCATTATCCAGCTTGAAAATAAGGTGCTTTATGAACGCCAAAGGGCAAAAAGCCTGGAACGATATGATTTTATCACCGCATGTCAGAAAGAGGATCTGGAGAAATTTGTGAGATTCATATATAATGGCCCTCTTATATAGGTGTTATACATTCAAGCCTGTTTTGTGCTTGTTTAACAGCAATAAAAAAGCGTTGGGATCAATTTCCCAACGCTTTTAATGCTTTCTTGTTAAGCTTCACCTTGTATTTCTTTCTCAGAGCCTTGATCCATTCGCTTTCGAGTAGCTGCTGATAGTCTGAGGCTACAGTTCCACGGACATCATTAGCCTCTTCGGGAGTGTCGATTACGCGGCCGGCATATCCGAACCAGGCAGTCCATCTGCCGGGTGCTTCCGGTCGTTCGCCGTTGAAAGCCACATTATCGACGATCGCATTTTCGCCCTTTCCGGTGACAACTTTTTCAATCTTGATGTTCCTGCCGTAGTTGGCGCGCATGACAGATACAAGTGAGTCATTTTCTACCTGATTTGCGGCAAGATATTTCTGAGCTTCGCCGGCAATGGAGTCATTTGTTGCAAAGATGACATAGCCTTTGTAGTGAGGTTTGTCCCATGTGTATTTCGCACGGTTGGCTGAGAAAAATTTCTGAAGACCTTCGGTGTCGGAAGCTGAGCGCTCCCATACATTACGGTTGCTGATTTCAAACAGCAATATGCCATCGCGATACTCATTTGTGAGGTTGCGGTATTCACTGTTGTTTTCCGCAAGGTTCTTTCGTGTTTCCTCTACAACTGTCTCGTTGATCTTGTTTTCAAGGCCTGAGTTTAATACTGTGAATGCGTCATTTGCTCCTTCCAGTACGTTTGAGGGGATGTAGTTTATGACATCTCCAATGCTTATGACGCGTTTTCCAACAGTGGCGATCAATGAGTTGTCAGCCTGAAGTGATCTCAGTTGCTCGGCAGGTGAGTCGCCAGTCATTCTGGATCTTGCCTGCATGAGGCCTGTAGAGTCAATCTTGACTCCCAGTTCGGCTTTCAGCTGTGCCATCCGTTCGGTTTCAGGCATCACTGAGCGCATGTCACGGCTGATTGCTGCCTTTATGCGTTCTGATTCTTCGGCCAGAGAGCCGATGCCGCGATGGGCTAAAGTCTGCACGATGTGATAGCCATATGCGGTTTTGAATGGAGCGGATATGCCTCCGTCTTTAAGACCGAACGCTGCGTCTTCAAACTCTTTTACCATTTCGCCGGGACCAAACCATCCGAGTCGGCCGCCATTGGCTGCCGATCCGGGGTCTTCGCTCTCAGCACGAGCGATCGCATCAAAATCACCTCCGCTGGCCAGCAGATTGTAAATCGAATCAATCTGTGCTTTTTTTGCAGTTCCTTCTTCCTCCGAGAGGCCATTGGTCAGTTTAAGGATATGGCGTGCCTCGACTTTTCCCGGATTGGGGCGTTCATCTTCAACGCGGATGATATGGAATCCGAAAGGAGCATCTTCTATCACAGGCGATATTTCACCTACCGGAGTTTCCCAGGCGGTTTTTTCAAATGGATAAGGATAGCTGTTGACATTGATGTAGCCCATTGATCCATTGTTTACACGGGCAGAGCGATCTGATGAATATCTGACAGCCATTTCTCCGAAATCAGCCGAACCGTTTACGATCGCTGTGCGGATGCTGTCGATTTTCATCCTGTTTGCCTCTTTCTCATCGTAAGTCGAGCCAAGGGGGAGCATGATGTGGCTGACTTTACGAGATGTGGCCATACGGGCATAAGCTTCTTCGATAAGACGTTTTTCAACAATAGAGTCACGAAGATACGGACGCGACAACTCCGCGCAATAACCGTTGAATTCTTTGGTGAAAGCATCGGTCTGATGCAGGCCCGCGGCTTCTGCATCGGCAACCTTAAGCTTGTAGACGATAAACATTTCAATGTATTCGTCAATGCTCTGAGGGGCCAGTTGCTGGAGATTATTCTTATGGTACAGATATTCGAATTCGCTTTGCCGGACATCTTTCCCGTTAATCGTCATGAGCACGGGATCTGCGTTTTTGCTCGCTGAGGCCGACAGTATCGCAGCACAAGCCAGAGCTGAAATTATGAATGGCTTTTTTTTCATTGCGTTTGATTATAGGTCAGATACTATGTAGTATGCACCGGTTATATTGTATAGTACTTTTAAGTAACGGATATCAGGCGTGATTATTGCATATCCGGAGGTTGGCCTGGCCTAAAAAAACTCCGGCAAAAGGATCTATAAACCTAATGCCGGAGTGCTGTTTTTGCAAGGATGATGTCGTTTATCTTGCCGATGCGCTATAGTTGGGGGCTTCGGATGTTATAGCCACATCGTGGGGATGGCTTTCTGCCACACCTGCATTTGTGATGCGGGTGAATTTGGCTTCGTGGAGGCGTTCGATGTCAGGCGCTCCGCAATAACCCATACCTGCACGCAGACCTCCGAGCATCTGATAGACAACTTCGTAGAGCAGGCCTTTGTATGGCACACGTGCTGCAATGCCTTCCGGCACGAGCTTCTTTGCATCTGTTTCGTTTGCTTGGAAGTAACGGTCTTTCGAGCCCTTTTCCATAGCTTCGAGCGAGCCCATGCCGCGATATGATTTGTATTTACGTCCGTTGTAGATGATGGTGTCGCCAGGCGATTCCTCAACGCCGGCAAGCATTCCGCCAAGCATTACGCTATAGGCGCCTGCGGCCAATGCTTTTACAATATCGCCTGAGTAGCGGATGCCGCCGTCGGCGATCAGGGGAACGCCTGTGCCCTTGAGAGCTTTCGCTACATCATAAACAGCGCTGAGCTGAGGCACACCTACACCGGCTATTACGCGGGTGGTGCAGATAGAGCCCGGACCGATGCCTACTTTCACGCCATCGGCGCCATTCTCTACAAGATATTTGGCGGCATCGCCTGTTGCGATATTGCCTACAACTACATCAATATGCGGATATTTCTCTTTGACAGCTTTAAGTACTCCTACTACTCCGCGGCTGTGGCCGTGGGCTGTGTCAATGACGATAGCATCTACTCCGGCCTCAACAAGAGCATCAACACGGTCCATAGAGTCACCGGTCACGCCTACACCTGCGGCAACGCGCAGACGGCCGAGTTTGTCTTTGCAGGCATTGGGCTTGTCTTTGGCTTTGGTAATGTCTTTATAGGTAACAAGACCGACAAGGCGGTTGTCTGAGTCGACCACCGGGAGTTTTTCGATCTTATGCTGCTGAAGTATGCGGGCAGCTTCTTCAAGGTTGGTTGACTGGTTGGTCACAACCAAATCGTCTTTAGTCATGACCTCGTCTATCGGGCGAAGAGGATTCTGCTCGAAGCGGAGGTCGCGGTTGGTGACAATGCCGACAAGTTTGCGGTCTTCATCGACAACAGGAATTCCGCCGATATGATACTCTTTCATCATGTTGAGGGCATCAGCGACAGTGCTGCCGCGACGAATGGTGACAGGGTCGTAGATCATGCCGTTTTCAGCACGTTTGACAGCGTGGACCTGACGGGCCTGCTCGGCGATCGACATATTCTTGTGGATAACACCGATGCCGCCTTCACGTGCTATGGCAATAGCCAAGGCTGCCTCGGTGACGGTGTCCATAGCGGCCGACACAAGGGGTACGTTCAGCGTAATGTTGCGGGAAAATCGGGTGGAAAGGTTCACTTCGCGCGGAAGCACTTCCGAATAAGCCGGAATAAGGAGGACATCATCGAATGTCAGTCCGTCCATTTTTACTCGATCAGCAATAAATGACATATAACGATTAGAATTTATTGCGTGCAAAGTTAATCAAAATTTTCCATTCAACTGATAATGTCCGGCCAAAAATATTTGTGCTTTCACCAATATTATTTACTTTTGCATTATGGATGTGCCGGTCAGTGGCATGTCTTGATTGTCGAGATACGACCTCGTCGGATCTGCTCCAGAGTCCTTAACGTTAAGAGTGTTATTAAACAACGACCTCTAAAAATACATTTCAATATGAAAATCGCTGTAATTGGTGCCGGTGCAATGGGTGGAGCTGTAGCTTCAGGTCTATGTGCCGCCGGGTGTGATTATAAAATTACGGTATCAAACCCTTCGCCTGGTCCTTTGAAGCCGTTAAAGGAAATGGGCATTGCGGTTACGTCAGACAACACAGTTGCTGTGCGCGATGCGGATATTGTGATCCTTGCGGTAAAGCCGTGGATAATTGAGTCGGTCATCGCAGAAATCAGACCTGTTCTCGATTATAACCGTCAGGCTGTGGCTGCGATTGTGGCAGGTGTGCCAGGGGCGCAATTGTGTGAATGGTTTTTGAAAGATTCCGAATTGCCTCAACTTATGATTGTCATGCCGAATACTGCAATGGAAGTTGGATCGTCAATGACCTTTATAGTTCCGGTTAATGCCGGTGAAGCATCGGTAAGCGCAGTGGAAGGCATATTCAATAGTCTTGGCACTTCAATGGTGATTGACGAGGCTCATCTGCCTGCGGCGACAGCTTTGGCTTCATGCGGCATCGCTTATGCCATGCGCTATGTCAGAGCGTCTGTTGAAGGCGGGGTAGAACTCGGTTTTAAAGCTTCACAGGCGCAGCAGATTGTCCTTGAGACACTCAAGGGGGCGGTGGCCTTGCTCCAGCGCCCCGGTTCACATCCGGAGAGTGAGATTGACAAAGTCACCACTCCCGGTGGACTGACAATCCGCGGACTGAATGAAATGGAACATGCCGGATTCACATCCTCTGTGGTCAGAGGGCTGAAAGCCTGCGTGAAGTGAAAAAAGAAAAGCATCAGATTCAATGAATAACGATATTGCAGATTCGCGCCGGATTGTGGTCAAGGTTGGAAGCAACGTGCTGACTCGCTCAGACGGCAAACCGAATGTCACAAACCTCTCGTCGCTCGTTGACCAGATCGCGGCCTTGCGTGGTCTCGGCCATGAGGTCATACTTGTTTCGAGTGGAGCAGTGGCCTGTGGCCGCGGGGTTTTGAAACCGCAGCGACAACTCGATGCTGTGGCCCAGCGTCAGCTTTATTCCTCGATAGGGCAGATACGTCTGATAAATCTTTACAACAGCCTTTTTTCGGAATATGGCTATGTGGTGGGGCAGGTGCTCACGCAGAAGGAAAATTTCGGCTCGCGTGAGTCATATCTCAATCAGCGCGCATGTATGCAGACAATGTTGGAAAACGGAGTCATACCGATTGTTAATGAAAATGACACGGCTTCTCTGACAGAACTGATGTTTACAGACAATGACGAACTTTCGGGGCTGATTGCGGCGATGATGGGTGCTGACGTGTTGATAATTTTATCTAATGTTGATGGCATTTATGACGGCTCACCTTCAGATCCTGCATCCAGACTAATTGAAAAGGTTGCGGCCGGAACAGATCTAAGTTCCTGTGTCGTATCCTCTAAAAGTGGTTTTGGCCGTGGCGGCATGGGGACAAAGTGTGGCATAGCCCGTAAACTTTCCGAAGAGGGTGTCACGGTTTATATAGCACGTGGAGACAGAGCGGATGTGCTTGTGGATCTGATCTGCCGTCCGCAGACTGTTCCCCACACCGAGTTTGAAGCTTGCCCGCAGACCGTCAGCAATATCAAGCGCTGGATAGCCCATAGCGGAAGTTTTGCCAAAGGTGTTATCCGGGTTGACGACAAGGCTGCCTCAATTCTTCGGAGCGACAAGGCTGTCAGCCTGCTTCCTGTCGGAGCTGTGTCGGCTGACGGTGACTGGGAGGAGGGCGACATTGTGACCTTGCTGACTGAAGCTGGTGAAACAATAGGCTATGGACGTGCCGCCGTTTCAGGTGCCGATGCAAAGAAAATGGCAGGCCGCCGTGGTGGCAGACCGCTTGTGCATTATGACTATCTTTTTATTGAATGAGCGGACTGATATCCGGATTCCGTCTCATAGTTTACATAATAGGTGCTTATGACAGAAGATTATAATGAAATATTCCGCCGGGTGAAAGATGCATCGCGGACAATTCCGTCACTGACTGACCGGGAACGGTCTGAAATCCTATGCAAGATTGCAGGTGAGATCGAAGAGTGTCAGGAACTGCTTCTTGCCGCCAATCAGAAAGACCTTGACCGTATGGACAGAACAAATCCTCTCTATGACCGCCTGCAGCTTAGTCCTGAAAGACTCGGTTCCATAGCGTCAGATATGCGGAATGTTGCGTCACTCTCATCTCCGCTTGGCGAGGAGATCGAGAGACGTACCCTACCGAACGGGTTGCTGATACGGCGTGTGCGTGTGCCGTTCGGAGTGATAGGCGTGATCTATGAAGCCAGGCCAAATGTCACATTTGACGTGTTCTCTCTGTGTTTTAAAAGTGGGAATGCCTGTGTGCTTAAAGGGGGGCGTGATGCAGAAAATTCAAATGAAGCAATAGTCTCACTGATCCGTCGGGTGCTTTCTGGCAATAACATTTCCCCCGATATTATCTCGCTTCTTCCTTCTACTCATGATGCTACCGGCGCGTTGCTGAATGCTGTCGGCTATGTGGATGTCTGTATTCCACGCGGAGGCCGCCGGCTTATAGATTTTGTCCGTGACAACGCGCGTGTGCCTGTGATTGAGACCGGAGCAGGGGTGGTCAGTGCGTATTTTGATAAATCCGGTGACCTGAAAATGGGATGTGATATAATAGCCAACGCCAAGACGCGCCGTGTGAGCGTGTGCAATGCGCTTGACACTTTGATTATCCACCGCGATCGTCTTTCAGATCTTCCGGTTTTGTGTGAGCGCCTTGCATTGAAGAATGTGCATATATATGCCGATGCCGAATCAATGTCTGTTTTGCGCGGATCCTATCCCGAATCCTTGCTGTCTCCGGCCGGCTGTGATACTTATGCGACCGAGTGGATGGATTATAAAATGGGTGTGAAAACTGTTGCTGATCTCAATGAGGCGATCAGGCATATTGCCGTCTATGGGTCCGGGCATAGTGAATGTATAATAACGGATGACGGCTCTGTGGCCGACAGATTTCAGCAGGAGGTCGATGCAGCATGTGTCTACGTCAATGCCCCGACCAGTTTTACTGACGGCGCGCAGTTCGGGCTTGGGGCTGAAATCGGCATCAGTACCCAGAAACTCGGACCGCGCGGACCTATGGGATTGCGGGAAATCACAACTTATCGTTATATGATCAACGGTAACGGTCAAGTGCGCCCCTGAGGGAGTAAAGAGGGCGTTGAAATGTGCAATTCCCTAAAATGCGGTTATTTCCGGCAGATCTGAAATAAACAGACGGCTGCGTTCCCAAATCGGAATACGCAGCTGTCTGTACTATCAGTTATTTATCGAAATTTTGCTTTGTCAGATCATTGAAGCGATTACATCTTTGATCTTCTGTGCAAGAGCGTCTGCCTCAGCCATTGTGGCAGCTTCACTATAGATGCGGATGATAGGTTCGGTATTGGACTTGCGAAGGTGAACCCACGAATCCTCAAAGTCGATCTTCACGCCGTCAATATCAGTGATCTGCTCGCCTGCGAATTTTTCCTTGACAGCTGCAAGGATTGCATCGACGTTGATTTCCGGAGTGAGTTCCATTTTGTTTTTGGCGATCTCATAAGCCGGGTAAGTCTTCTTAAGTTCGCTCACCTTCTTGCCGCTTTTGGCAAGGAGGGTAAGGAAGAGGGCTACGCCTACCAATGCGTCACGGCCATAGTGTGCTGCGGGATAGATGACACCGCCGTTGCCTTCGCCGCCGATGACAGCGCCTGTCTCTTTCATCTTTGTAGTTACATTGACCTCTCCGACTGCCGCTGCGGAATATTCACATCCGTGACGGTGTGTGACATCGCGTAATGCTCTTGAAGAACTGAGATTGGAGACTGTTGAACCCGGTGTGTGGGCGAGCACATAGTCAGCTATCGAGACAAGAGTATATTCTTCGACAAACATTTCTCCGTTCTCCATGACAATTGCAAGACGGTCCACGTCAGGATCGACAACGAAACCTACGTCAGCCACACCTTTGGCCATCAGTCCTGAGATCTCAGTCAGATTCTGAGGTATGGGTTCCGGTGTGTGGGCAAATTTGCCGTTGGGCTCACAGTTGAGTTCAACAATGTTTTTCACTCCGAGTGCGCGGAGTAGCTGGGGGATAACCACACCACCTACGGAGTTGACAGCGTCAACAGCCACTGTAAAGTTAGCTTTGCGGATAGCCTCCACATCAACAAGATCAAGTGCAAGCACCTGCTCTATATGGCGAAGATTATATGTATTGTTGGTGTATTCATGGCCGAGGTCATCGACTTCCGCGAAGGTGTAGGCTTCTTCTTCAGCTATGCGGAGCACCTCTTTGCCTTGCGCGTCATTCAGAAATTCTCCGTTTTCATTGAGAAGTTTCAGCGCGTTCCACTGTTTGGGATTGTGGCTTGCGGTAAGAATTATTCCGCCGCAGGCTTTTTCTGCGACAACCGCGATTTCAGTTGTCGGGGTGGAGGCCGGACCGATGTTGATCACATCGAAACCCATTGCGGTCAGAGTGCCGACAACTATGTCATTGACCATTTTGCCACTGAGGCGGGCGTCGCGGCCGACTACGATAGTGCGGTTTGTGCGGCTTGTGTTTGCTGCGATGAATGTTGCGTAAGCGGCGGTGAATTTTACAATGTCAAGTGGAGAGAGGCCGGTGCCGGGAGCTCCTCCGATTGTACCGCGGATTCCTGAAATGCTCTTGATGAGTGACATGAGTGCTATTAGATCATTGATTTATAATAAGTGATAGTGTAGAGGTAAGGGACAACGTATGACATATCGGTTTCCGGACCGGCTTGCGATTTGATTACGATGTTCACCTTTGAGTTGTAGCCAAGGAAATAGAGCGGGCGCTGGATGCCTGTTCCGTATTGGGTTGACTCGCTCACACTTGTATTTTCGAAAAGGAAAAATGTCGACTGGGAATTCATTGAGTCCGCATTGCCGGAGCCGATTAGAGTGTTGTCAGCTCCGACCACATAGTAGAACAGATTGTATCTGGTAAAGCGGAAGTAGACGCGGTCGTTTTTCTTTGGTTTTTCATCGGTACCGACAGAAATGACCTGCATGTAGACGTTTGAGTCATCGTCGATCCGATAATAAGGAGCGTCTTTTGACGGATCTTTTTCAAGAGAAGCCATTATCTCTACGATGGCCTGTTCGTAAGCGGCTTCGTCAGCTGCTGTCTGGCCTGATTCCTCATACATTTTTTCTGCGATGTCACGGCGGGAAATGAAAACTGAATCAGAAGGAACGTAATTGACCACGTGGTGGCGTACCAGAAAGTCGTTGACTACATAATTTTCATCAGCGAGAAGTTCTGCATAACTTTTTGAATCATCGCAGGAACTTGTCAGAAATGCAAGTGCGATAATGGCGAATATGGGGAAAATTAACTTTTTCATTGAAGATATTTGTCGTAAGTTGGAATAATTTCAAGTAGTTTCTGAAGTGCCTTGTCAAGAGGTCCGTTAAATTCGCCTCCGGCGGCATTTGTGTGCCCTCCGCCTCCGAAATGCTCTTCGCAGATGCGGCTGACTGAAAACTCTCCTTTGCTGCGCATTGAAACTTTCACGCAGTTTTTTGCATCTTCGCGCAGAAACACGGAGTAGGTGACCTCAGGCATTGAAAGCGGGATATTTACAAGTCCTTCGGTATCTCCTTTTGAATAGCCGAATTCTTTCAACTCATCCTCGCTGAGCATGATTACAGCGGCCCGGTGTGGCTGGAGAATCTGCATGCGGTATTGTGCAAACCCCATGATCCTGATCCTTGATTCGGATGATGTGTTCATCACAAGTTTATAGAGATTGTCTTTGTCAATCCCTTTGCGCATCAGGTCATGGATGATGAGATATAGATCGGGATCATTTGAATTGTAGGAGAAATTGCCGGTATCGGTCATCATGCCGGTATAGATGCAAGCGGCCGAGTTTCTGGTGAGATGACGTGTCCAGCCTGCTTGCCACATGAAGATATAAAGCAGGGCTGAAGTCGAAGATATTTCAGGGCGTGAAATTACTATCTCACCTTCTATCCGGGGATCAAGATGGTGGTCGATCACAACCTTTTTTGCCGGAGATTTGCTTATGGCATCAGACAATCGGTCGACCCGTGTAATGTCATTGAAGTCAAGACAGAATATGAGGTCGGCATCGGCAATCAGGTCATGGACGCGGTCTCCGTTGCGGGTAGCGGCAACTATTTCGCGTACGCCGGGCAGGAATTGCAGGCTTCGCGGAGCGCAGTCAGCTGTGACTACAGTTGCGTTTTTCCCAAGGGCCTTTAGGATGAACCAAAGTGCGCATGATGAGCCTAAGGCATCTCCATCAGGGCTTACGTGACAGGTGATGACAATGTTGCGAGAGGCCAATACGAATTGTTTGACCCGGTCGACAACCGCCGGATCAAGTTCTGTGAAAAAACGTGAATGTCTCTTGAATTCTGCCATAATGGTTGCAAAATTACAAAAAAATGACGGATTTTCAGTCTTGCGAAACGCTAAATATCATTTATTGTATTTTCAAGATTTTATTTTTTGGTAAAATCAGCAGGAAGCGGGCGCCTTTGGTGTAAGTTGTGTCCAGAATGACATCACCTCCAAGTATTCTTGCAAGCAAGCGCGAGATGGTCAGGCCAAGCCCTGCTCCTTGTGTCTCCTTGTCGAGTTTTACGAAGCGTTCGAAGATCAAATCTTTCTTATCGGCCTTTATGCCTATTCCGGTATCCGTTACGCTGAATGTCACTGTCTCTTTCTCGCTGTCAACGCTGTAAGCGAGCGTGATGCTTCCTTTCGGAGTGAATTTTGCAGCGTTAGTGAGCAGGTTCAGTAATATCTGGTGGACGCGTTGAGGGTCGGTAAACAGACATATGTAAGGCGAAGCTGTGTCAAACATGAGGGCTACGTCCGGACTGAGGCGGTGGCGCACGCCGTCAAGCACCATCGTACAGAGCGGACGCAGTTCGACCGGGCGGTTATGGACTGGTACGGACTCGCTGTCTATTTCAGAGATATGTAGCACATCATTTATGATTGTTGACAATAGTTCGCTGTTGAGTTCCACCAGTGAAGAGAAGCGTTCAAGATATTTCTTGTTTGAGGCATCAGAGCAATCTGTGATTAATTTGCAGTATTCATTGATGGCTTTGAGCGGAGCTTTGACTTCATAACTCATGTTTTTGATGAAGTCGGTTTTCATATAATTGGCTTTCTGGGCTTCATCACGGGCTTTGAGCAGATCTGATTTTGACTTTTCAAGATGGCTGCTTTCTGCTCTCAGTGCGCGGTTGCTCTTGTCAAGTGTGCGGGCGAGTTTCCGATTGTTGCGATAGAGTCTGAAAAGAATCACTACGGAGATCAGCAATATGAATATTGCGACAGCTGCAATCGCAACTATCATATACATGCTTTCAGCTTCGGCATTCTGTTTTTCAAGTTGGAGTTTGTCATAACTGTTGCGCATTTCGTATGAGTCATAAATGACCTGTAGCTCTTTATATTTCTCGTCGAGGCGTTCGCTCAGATATGATTCGAGCTTCTTGTTGTAGCGGCGCGAGGCTTCAAGCAGTGTCTCTTTATCATTGACGGCTTCGGCGCACTCGATTTCATTTCGCAGGAGCTGCATGAGTCTATAAGAACTGTTAGTCACATAGGGTGTATTGATGCAGTGCTTTATGTGTTCCAAGGCTTGCGCATAGTTCTTGATCGCCATGTTGTAGAAAATCTGTGGGCCGGGGTAATTTCTGTTTGTTTCTGCAACCTCCGGATTTTTAGCCACAAGCTGCATGGCGAGCTTATAGTACTTTTCTAATTCGGGCTGACTCAGTTTTGTGTGGTTTGACAGTATCCGCTGATAGATGACATAGCGAGAAGAGTCATAGTTGCGGAAATACCGCCCGCGGTCTTTATATTGTTTTTCCAATTGGCGGATTGCCTCCAGTGTCTTTCTGTCACATTGATATGCTTTTTCAAACTGGTTGGCCTGACTGTAGATAAGTGCGGCATGTACGTAATAGGCGTTATGAAGAGATATCGCTGATGCCGGCAACTGCTGGATCAGGGTGTCAAGCTTATCGACATAGCGGGTCAGCATGGCGTCGGAACCGGTGCGCGAGAGCATGGTGCAGATGGAGTGTAGCAATACAGCCTGATCGTATATATCTGTAGGTTGGTTAAGTGTATGCGTATTGATCAACTCCTGAAGCAATTCACGCCGTTTGGCTTCTGACGCGTGATTGGCCCGATGTATGTTTCGGGCAAAGCGCAGGAAAGTGCGGGTCTCTTTCAACTCGTCAGATGATGCGCGGTAGGGGCTGTCAACAGTCGGAGTGGGACCGTCATGATAGCTGAGGGTTTTGTTATATAGCTCCATCAGCATGGAGTCGTTAGCCAAATAGCGGTTGGCGAGTTGGCGGAGTATGTTGAGAGCGGCGCTGCTGTTGCCTGCACGGTTGGCGACATCGAATAGTTCCAGACCAAGCAGATTGCCATTGGCTCGTGGAAGCACGTCATATAGATTTTCCATGATCCAGAGAGAGTCTGCCGGGGTTTCGGCCTTAGACAGGCAAATGTAGAGAGAGTCGGCTATTTGTTTCTGAGTCTCCTCGGTGGTCGCGGTGCTGCGGACGGACAGAAGAAGAAACAGGCATGCAAGAAATATGTATTTTGTGCTCATGACGGTAGGAATGGTCGAGTGGTGGCGGTTTGTCGATTTTGATAGCTGCCGTGCCTGTCAGCTGTCAAGTCCCAGACCTGGGCGCTTGACAACGGTAATTATTTCATCCGGAGTGTTGACGATGTTGTCGGCGTGGTGGTCGCGCAGTTCTTTCACAGACCGGAATCCCCAGCTTACTCCGCATGAATCCACGCAGGCCCTGCGTGCGGTCTCCATATCGACTCCGGAATCACCCACGTATAATACTTTCGACTTTCGGGTCGGACATTTGGCCAGGATCTCAAAAACAATCGAAGGATCTGGCTTTGTCGGCACGCCTTCTTTCTGGCCTTCTACAGCACACCAGTTGATATCAGGGAAATAGTGACGGATCAGAGACACGACTGCTGCCTGGTATTTGTTTGATGCAACGGCTAATTTAAGCCCCATTGATTCGAGTTCTTTAAGCAGTTCAGGGATGCCGGGATAGGGTTTGGTCAGATCGGTTTTGTGCTCGTTGTAATATTCAGTGAATTTCTCAAGGACCTTGGCCACGGTTTCCGGTGTCTTGTCGTCTTCCGGCAGTGAGCGCTCAATCAGGCGCGTGATTCCGTTGCCGACAAATTTTGTGTATGAACTGAGATTGTGTTCTGGGTAGCCGAAAGATCTGAGCGCATAATTGGTTGCGGCACCAAGATCGGATATGGTGTCAAGCAGAGTTCCGTCGAGATCGAAAATGACGAGCTGTTTCATGCTGTTTGGTGATATGTTGATATTGACCGGGATTATCCGGTTTGTAATTGTCTGTTGAATGAGATGTCAGAATGGATAGCCTACGGCAAAATGGAATGTGGCGTCACGGTGCCAGTTCGGGTGGACTATGGGCCATCGTTCCTGGCCGGTTGCGGGGTTGTGGGCTTTCATGCCGAGGTCAAGACGCAAGAGGAAGTAAGTGAAGTCGAAGCGCAGGCCTAAGCCATAAGCGGCAGCGATCTGTTTCCAGAATGTGTCGAGATGGAACATGCCTCCCGGCTGGTTTTCGTAGTTGCGTATTGTCCATATGTTTCCGGCATCTACAAAGACTCCACCTTCAATTACCCAGAAAAGTTTGGAACGGTATTCGAGACTCAGATCAAGGCGGATGTCACCACACTGGTTGATGAAGTCAGTCACTGAATTGCGTGAGTCATAACTTCCGGGACCGAGTGTGCGGACTCCCCATCCTCTGACGCCGTTGGCTCCTCCTGCATAGAAGCGTTTTTCGAATGGTAGGACTGTCGAATTGCCGTAAGGCACACCAATGCCGGCTCCGGCGTGGAATGCGAGTGAGTGGCGCTGGTTGAAGTTGCGGGTGATAGCATAGTCCACCTCTCCTTTTACATATTGGGAATAGTTTATGCCGAACACATTGTAGGAACCGTTGTCTTTCCTTGCGTTTGAGAGTGATGAGATGGCATAAAGGAGGTTGCCGGCGGTTTCTACAGAAGCACGGAGGGTGTAGACTCTCGGCTGGAGAGTGTATTTTCGCAGCAGAGACGACGGTATCCTCTTGTTGGTGTAATAATAGCGGTATGCCATGCTCATGATGAAATGGTCCTCATAGCTGTAGCGCAGCAGTGGATTGTCAGGAGCTATCTGGTCAAGAAAGTCAAGAGTGCTTTCAGGCAGATAGACGTAATTGATGTCTATCAGGTCGAAATTGTGGCGTCGCGTGTTGTTGCGGTTTACCCATTTGTATTTCCATGCTGCGCCGGCTATTATTCGGGTGTATTCCGGCCGTTCCTGATAATTGAATGAGAGGGCGAACTCTGTGTCGACATTGAGTTTGTGTTTGACGCTCTGAGAGGCGAAGGGGAATTCAAATTTCGGGAAGGTAATGCCGATTTCTCCTGCATATTCTGTGTAACGGTCGTTGATCAGGCCGTTGAACTTGCCTGAAAGGCTTTCGTAATTCATGCGCAGGCGGGCTGTCAGAAGCTGAGACCCCTTGGCGAGATTGCGGTGCTGGTATGTGGCTCCAAGCCCGAAGCCGAAATCACCTTCCGAGTTTGTGCCTTCGACGTCGAATGTGACTGACTGTTTTTTGCTTCGTGCAAGCAGGATGTAGGCATCCAGTTCATGCCGCCCGTTTTCGCTCCCGGTCGGAACTAATTCGATGTTTATTGATTTCAGTATGCCTAGCCTGGCGAGGGCTTCGTATGTACGGTCTACATCCGAGGCCCGGTAGAGGCTGCCGGGAGTTATAAAGCATTTTTGCTGTAGGATTCCCGGTTTCAGATAATGGTCTTTGCCGTAGATGACAGTGATGTCTTTATAGACAACAGTGTCACCTGCGATATCTGATGATGAGTTGTAGCCGGAATTGCTTGTAACGAAATATACCTTGTTTATATAATATATATTGTGATTTGTCGTGCTGTCGGCTGGCTGTGGTTTGTTGGCTGAGTTTCTGGGAGCCCGGACTGTAAGGGTGAGATCTACATCCTTATTGAATTCAGATGTATCGGCATAGAAAGTGATATATTCCTTGTTGAAGGAATAATATCCGTGCTCGCGGAGTCTTTGGGTGATAAGTGCGCGTTCGGAATCAAGATTGTCGCGGTCAAAGCGATCGCCAGGATGGATTGAGAACTGGGCGGAGTCGGCAAGAATCAGTTTTCTGACTGCTGAATCGGGAATTTCATGGCGAATAATCGCAATGCGTCTGGGCTCACCGGTGTTAATTTTATAGGCGACCTTGATTTTCTTTTCAGCCGGCATCATCATGGTGTCAGCAGTTACTTCTGCTTCAAGATAGCCACGGTTCACAAGAGCGAGCCTGAGTTGCCTTACAGATGCGTCGGTAAGCGATTGAGAATATATGACCGGAGCCTGCCCCATGCGACGCACCCAGCGGTTATACCATTTTGTCGAGTCTTTGCCTGACAGGTTATAGGTGCCTAACTGGAGTTTCCAGAAGCCTAACACCTCATGGTTCGGCGACTGTTTCAAATAGTTTATCAGATCATGGCTACTTACGGATTTATCGCCGGAAATCTCAATGCTGACATCGTCGAGCATGTATTTGCCGCGTGGCACATGACGGGTCGCACTGCAACTCCACAAGGTAATGAGAGCACACAGCGAGACAATGGTCATCAGGATTTGCGATTTTCTACGCATATTAGTGTACAAAATTACATTTCCCTGCTCAAATAACCAAGCCGAAGGCTTAAAATCGCAGTCAGCGCAGGCTGCTTAACCCGCCGGGAGCGATAAAAACATACAGTTTAATATTTAATTGCGAAAAATATTGTTGGGTATTGTGAAAATTTGTATTTTTGCACCACTTTTCCGATAATTCACACACAATATAATATCCGGCAAAGTCCAAGTGACTGATTTAACTGATTTTTTTGTTGACTTTACTCCGATTGCAGAGTGGATTCTTTATCTGATATTATTGCATCGGCCTGATAACCGGTTAAACACAAGGTTTTGCATGGATGTCATATATGGATTTAAATGACACCAATCATTATTTTAGACATATGTACAAATCCCTTTCACGACTGTCATTGACTGCCGTTGCCGTGGCATCTATGCCATTGACCGCATGTATTGATGACAATTACGACCTCTCGGACATTGACACAACCGCCGAGATCAAGGTGAACAATCTTGTTGTTCCTGTCAATCTTGACGAGATAACTCTGTCAAATGTGTTTGATCTTGATGACGAAAGTGTGGTCAAGGAAGTCGACGGCATATATGCAGTGCTTGTCGATGGAGAATTCAAATCTGAAGACCTCAAGGTCAATCCTGTCTCGCTTGCCCGTCCGTTCATCCCTGACGCATCAACCACAATTTCTCTTGTCAACGGAAATACCGACATCGTTATCCCTCCGCTGGGCATCGGGGAGCAGAGTTTTACTTATAGTATAGAAGGCTTCAATACATCGTTTACCTATACGTCAGCAACTGTCGACAAAAGCATCCGTTCGTTGTCAAAGATCGCTGTCGACTGGACCATTGATATCACCCTTAGTGTGCTTAATAGTGGAAAAGCATTCAAATCAGTGGCATTCCGCAATCTATATCTGAAACTTCCTGTCGGTCTTCATACGCCGGACTACGTTTCAGATAACGGAATCATATATCTGTCTGACATCAACCTCAGTTCAGGTGTCATGAGCCATAAGGTAACCATCCGGGTGGATGAAATTGACTTTGCAAAACTTGCTGGTCAGGGTCTCTATTCTTTTGTCCCGGATACTTCCGGTAAGAATCCCGGAACTCTCACCATCCGCGGAAGCATCGGGGTTGAGGACGGATATGTGGTTGCCGTGACAAACAATAACATATCTTCAGTCCCGACTCAGACCACTCTGACTCTTTCTTCTGTCGGATCTGACATAACAGTGAATGCTGTTGACGGTGAGATCTGTTATAGCATCAGCGATTTCAACGTCGATCCCGTAGCGCTCAATGATCTGCCTGATCTTCTGCGTCAGGACGAGACCAATATCACTATGGCCAACCCTCAGCTCTATCTTTCGATCAACAACCCCCTTGCAGGCTACAGCCTGGACGCAAGCAGCGGCCTTACCCTTACCGCATGTCGTGAAGACGGTAGCCGCAAGCCTTATTCTCTTGATGCAGGCGAGTTGATCAATATAGGCCATAATGCGGGCATTGCCGGACCTTACAAATTCTGTCTTGCACCTGATCCCTCGGCCGCAGGTTCGTTCGAAGGTTTTGCCAATGCTGTTCCGGTGCGCTATCAAGGGCTTGGCAATGTGCTCAGCGGCAACGGTCTTCCTTCAACTATCGAAGTGTCGTTTGATGATCCAAAAGTGGGCCCTGGCAAGGTTTCCAACTTTGCTGTTCCCCAGACACTTCAGAAGCTTGAGGGTGTTTATAAGTTCTATGCGCCGCTAAATCTTGGCGTAAATTCAAAAATCGTTTATGACGAAGTGACTGACGGCTGGAGTGACGAGACTCTTGACAAGGTTACAATTGAGAAACTCAAGTTAGGTGCCACAGTGTCAAACTCTCTGCCATTCGATATTGTTCTGTCCGGATATCCGGTTGATGAGCAGGGAAATCAGTGTAAGGATCTCGCCACTGGCAAACCTGTGGGCCTCGGCAGTATTACAGTGAGAGCCGGCGAGACATCCTCCATAGAACTCGAAAGCACAGGAACGATAACTGGCCTTGACGGTGTCCGCTATTTCGCTACAGCCGTAGTGACAAAAGACGGTGTCACTCTCCGTCCGGATGACACTATAAAGCTGACAGGCATCAAAGCAACTGTTTCAGGCTTCTATATTGACGAACTTTAACCTCAACCATACCCTTAAAAACATAGTAAGAAATGAAATCCAATATAAAAAATCTGGCCGGATGGGGGATGGCTGCGGTTATAGCCCTGTTTCCCGCAGGCCTTTATGCCCAGAATCTTCAGTCGGGATATTTTGATGACAATTACCTCTATCGTTTCCAGTCAAACCCGGCGTTCGGCAATGAGGGTCACGGTTTTGTGGCTATGCCCGGAATCGGCAATCTTAATGTAGCCACTAACGGAACAATCGGTATCAACCACATACTATATAACGTCAACGGTCAGACCACCACTTTCCTTAACCCGGAAGTGAGCGCCTCGAAAGTGCTTGACGGGCTCAAAGACAAGAGCCGCCTTGGTGTAAGTCTGCGTGAGACTGTAATTGCGTTCGGATTCAGCGGCCTCGGTGGCTACAACACAGTGAGCGTGAATGCCCGTGCCGATGTAGGCGTGGCTCTGCCGAAAGATATATTCCGTCTGGCAAAACAAGGTGTCGAAAACTCCACCTATGATCTTTCAGATCTCAATGTGCGCGGAGCCGGATGGGCTGAAATCGCACTCGGTCACTCTCGTCAGATCAATGAGAAACTCCGCGTAGGAGCTACTCTCAAGCTTCTTGTGGGCGTCGGCTCTGTAGAGACCAATATCAATTCTGCCAAACTTCAGCTGCGCGAGGATACCTGGGTGGCCAATGTAGATGCCGAACTGCAGGGAAGCCTCAAGAACCTGAAGTATAAGACAAAATACAATGAAGATACTCACCGCGATTATGTCAACGGCGTTGAGGTCGAGGATTTCTCGCCTGTCAGCGGCTATGGCGCGGCTGTTGATCTCGGTGCCGTATATCGTCTCAACGACGACTGGGAATTCTCCGCTTCGCTTCTTGACCTCGGTTTCATCTCATGGAACAACAACCATGTGGCCTCGACCAATGGCAATCAGCAGGTAGTCACAGACGAATACACATTCAACGTCGACAACAATGACACATGGGACGAATTCAAGGACAATCTCTCCATGCTCTATCAGCTCGAAGACCTTGGCGACACCGGCAGCCGCACGTCAGGCATCGGTGCTACGATGAATATCGGCGCCCAGTACACTCTTCCGGTCTACCGTCGTGCAAAGTTTGGATTTCTGAACACAACCCGTGTCAACGGTCCGTTCACCTGGACTGACTTCCGTCTGTCAGCAAACGTAGAGCCGGTAAAATGTCTTTCAGCAGGTGTCAATTTCGGTGTTGGTACTTTCGGCGCGTCATTCGGCTGGATAGTCAACCTGAAAGTTCCGGGCTTTAATCTGTTTGTCGCTTCTGACCGCACTCCCTGCAAACTTGCAAAGCAGGGTGTTCCCCTCAATTCAAACGCTAACGTTAATTTGGGCATGAATATTCCGTTCTAACAGGCTGATCACAGACTCATATTGTCCCCGGCATGTGTGGCTTTGGCTGCATATGCCGGGGATTTCGTTTTGGCAGACTGTCTGGCGGCCACCATTTTAGATGCGGGTTGGAATTTGGATTTGTTTTTTTAGCAAGGGTTTAGTAATTTTGCAAAATTTCAAAGGAGAACCTCTTAAAAACAAGTATAAAAATTTTATAGACAGCAATATGAAAGGTAAGATGTCGCCGATGATCATTCTGATCATAGTCCTGGCAATTCTTTTGCTTATCGCCGTAGGGTTTGGAGTCACACAGGTGGCTTCTCTCAAATCAGAAGTGAATGAAGCCCGTCTTCAGAATGAAGAACTGCAGCTTCAGAACGAGCAGCTTCAGCTCTCCAGTGAGTTTGATATGCTTAATGCCGAGTTTCAGCAGTATGAAGACCAGGCCCAGCGTCTGGCCAACGATACCATTCTTGCTAAATATACCGCAGCCAAAGCCAAGGTTGAAGAGCTCATGAAAGAGCTTAAGAGCGAGAAAGTAAAGTCTCAGGCCCGTATCAATGAACTTCAGAACGAAATCTCAACACTCAAGGGGCTTCTCCGTCACTACATAGCTCAGATTGACTCACTGAATAAGGAAAACGCCGGTCTGCGCGCTGAAAATCAGGAGATCAAGGATCAGAACCAGCGCCTGTCATCGCAGGTGCAGGAGGTCACTCGCAACAATGAGACTCTCAGCGAGCGTATGACACTCGCCGAAAAACTCAATGTCACGGGTGTGACTCTTACGGCACTTAAGAAAAACGGCAAAGTTGAGAAAAACGTGACCAAGGCCAAGCAGCTGATGGTGACATTTACTATACCCCAGAACAACTCCACTCCTGTAGGGGAGAAAGTTATCTATCTGCGCATCGTGAATCCGGAAGGTCAGTTGCTCGGTGGTGCCGGTTCGTTCTCGTTCGAAGGCAAATCAGTGCCGTGCAGTGCACGCAAGAGCATCGAATATGCCGGCGATGAGATTGCCGGAATCAAAATTTACTGGGATGTGAACACAACTCTGACCCCCGGAGACTATACCGTGGAACTGTTCACTGACGGCTATCGTCTCAGCTCACGCCACTTCACATTGAAAAAATAATAGGGGAGATGGAGCATTTCTGGCAATCGATAGACAATGTAGAATTGACCCCTCTGACAGCGATTCTTCGCATAGTGGCCAGTCTGCTGCTTGGCAGCCTGATCGGGATCGAGCGTAAGCGCAAAGGGCAGATGGCCGGGGTGCGCACATTCTCGCTCATCTCGATGGGAGCCTGTATTGCCATGATGCTTTCAATTTACGTCTGCCAGGAAACGGTCGGACTGCTGCGTGGCGATCCGAGCCGTATCGCGGCTCAGGTTTTGTCAGGTATCGGTTTCCTTGGCGCCGGCACAATAATCCAGATGAAAGGCTCGGTCCGCGGTCTGACCACCGCCGCCGGCATATGGATTATCGCCACGATAGGCATGGCTGTAGGGTGTGGCCTTTACCTGATCGCATTCGTGGCTACGCTGCTGGTGCTTTTCGTGCTGACGATTCTCGAACAGATCGAACATCGGGTCAACGTTGGGAATGAAGCGCGAACAATCCGGCTGAAAGTCAAAGGAATCGTGAAATCAATAGAGCCGTATCGCGATGTGCTTGCACGTTACAATATCCATCTCTCACGTGTGTATGTGGAATATGACTACGAAGCATCCACAACGCGGCTTAATCTGCTGATCCTTATCCGTGAGCACTCTGATTTTATCGAGGTCTTCTCGGCTCTCCATGACCTGCGCCCCACAATCTCCATATCTCTGTCAAATCAGGCTGATCTGAGCTGACACCAGTCAATACGACAATTCGCCTCTTACGCATGTTACTGAATCTTATTCTTGCCAATGCCACACAGGTGACTGAGGCTTTCAATGTAGAGGGCCTGATCCGCGATCTGGCCTTTCTGCTTATACTCGGTGCTGTAACCACCCTTCTGTTCAAGTGGCTTAAACAGCCGGTGGTTCTCGGTTATATAGTAGCGGGATTTCTTGCCAGCCCGAATTTTGAATATCTGCCGTCTGTAACCACAGAGGATAATATCGAATTCTGGGCCCAGTTGGGCATTGTGGTGTTGCTTTTCTCGCTCGGTCTGGAATTCAGTTTCAAAAAGCTTGTGAATGCCGGAGGGTCGGCTGTGGTGACGGCTCTGTTTATTGTCTGCGGCATGATGGGCGCGGGCTTTGCCGTAGGGCATATGCTCGGTTTTTCTCATATTAACAGTCTGTTTCTTGGAGGCATGCTGTCAATGTCTTCCACCACTATTATAATAAAGGCGTTCACAGACCTGAATCTGCGTCACCGCAAATTTGCCTCGCTGGTATTTGCCGTGCTTATTGTGGAAGATCTTTTTGCCGTGCTGATGATGGTGGTGCTCTCGTCAATAGCTATTAACAGCAGCGTAGAGGGCGGAGAAATGCTCTACAGCGTCAGCAAACTTGCATTCTTCCTGATCATCTGGTTTGTTGTCGGAGTCTTCGCGTTGCCGTCTTTGCTCAATTCCCAGCGCCGATTTCTGAATTCCGAAACCTTGTTGATCATATCAATGGGGTTGTGTCTTGGCATGGCTGTATTCTCGGTTGCCTGCGGTTTTTCCCTGGCACTCGGAGCTTTTGTGATGGGGTCGATTCTCGCCGGCACAAGTTTTGCCGAGCGCATCGAACGTGTCACCATTCCGGTCAAAGACCTTTTCGGCTCGATATTCTTTATTTCAGTGGGCATGATGGTTGATCCGGCTATCATCGCACATTATTGGCTTCCGATCCTGATTCTGTCGGCTGTGGTTATCTGCGGTATGATCTTTTTCGGTACAACCGGCATGTTGCTGACCGGTCAGTCATTGCGGGTGGCCATTGAATCCGGATTTTCGCTTACTCAGATCGGTGAGTTCGCCTTCATCATCGCATCTCTCGGCATGTCGCTTGGAGTCCTTGATGCGCAGATCTATCCTATTGTAGTAGCCGTTTCGGTGGTCACAACCTTTACCACTCCTTATTTTATCCGTATGGCCGATCCGACCGCCAATTTTGTGGAAGCGCATCTGCCAAGACGCCTGCACTTCCTCATTAACCGCTACACAGAGGAGGCTACAACTTCAGCCAGTGCCACCCGTCAGCTCTGGCATTCACTTTTCAAACGTTATCTCTGGCGCGTGGTCCTGTATTCGATAGTGCTCATAGCCATGTCGCTGATTTCGCTTGATTATATAGTGCCTACATTCACCGGACTCTTCCCGAACTGGGGGCGCCTGTTTGCTACCGTGGTTTCACTGCTTCTCATGGCTCCCTTCTTGCTGGCCATGACCTATCCGGCATCAAAGAAGACCGAGCGCGAGCGCCTGATCGCGGCCAATGCCCGGTATGACGTGCCTTTGATCGTCATGACCATAGTGCGTCTGCTTATAGCCATGACAATTCTCGTTTATCTTCTCAGCTCGATCTACTCGATGAAGGTGGGATGGACCATAGGGGTAGGGCTGTTCTTCATACTCGTTTTATCGTTTTCCAAATCAGCCCATAAGCGCATGGTCCGCATCGAATCGCGTTTCATCGACAATCTCAACGAGCGTGAGCTGCGGCGTAGCGGAGCCAAAAACCGCCTGGTGCCCAATATGCACCTTGCCTATATGACAGTCGGCTATAAATGTCCATTTGTCGGCGAACAGTTGAAAAACTCTGGGTTGCGCAGCCGTTTCGGCGTTTCGGTAGCCTCGATTCAGCGAGGTGGTGATCTGATAATGGTTCCCGGTGCTGAGGAACGGGTTTTCCCCGGTGACGTGCTTGGCGTGATAGGTACGGATGACGAGATTCAGAAACTGCTGCCGGTTGTGGAGGCTGCTGACGATGAAGCTCCTGAAGTCTCGGCAGATGACATCCGGCTGACAGGAGTCCGCCTGAAAGCCTCTTCGCCCCTGATAGGAAAGACGATAGTCAGTTCGAATTTCCGAAACGTCTGGGAGTCACTGCTTGTGTCAGTCCAGCGTGACGGCGATTACCTTCAGCCAGATCCATCAATCGTTTTTTCGGAGGGTGACACGATCTGGGCTGTAGGCTCTGTAAAGCGTCTTGCCGATATTGAGGGCTGATAATTTGCAAACTCGGTGGAAACATTGTAACTTAGAGGCGTAAAAATGATTGCAGACATGAAAATTATCAGACCCACCGGTGAACCATCCGGCCTGACGGTTGTTTAAAAATTGTAAATCGAAACATAATCCCTCAAATAGATAAAAGAAATGAAAGCATTAAACATTGTTCTCGCAGTTATCGGCGGCGCTGTTGCCGGCGCTACAGTTGGTCTTCTCCTTGCTCCTGAAAAGGGCGAAAAGACTCGTCGCAACATAGTGAAGTATCTTGAAAGCAAAGGCATCAAGCTTCAGAAGAGCAAACTCGAAGAACTGGCTGACGAAATCGCTGAAGAGATCGAAAAGTAAATCAATAATATTCAGTACAAAACTCTGTTAACACCCTAATAGTATTATGTCAAATCTGTCATTGCTCTATGCTTTTATCGGAGGCGCTATCGTCGGTGCCGGAGCCGCTGTGCTTTTTGCTCCTGAAAAGGGTGAGGATATCCGTGCGCGTATCGCCGATCTTCTCCGCAAAAAAGGTATCATTTGCTCTGATAATGAGATTGATGCTCTTGTCGAACAGCTCACCACTGAGATTGACGACTGATCCGTCTATCGAATTTTCATTGCCGCTGCATCATGGCAGCATAAACGCGTAGCTTTGTCGCCCCGCTGACTTCCGCTGAGACTGTGGGGCGACCAAGTGTCGCGAGTTCATCACTCTCTTACACTGTGCGTTATTTCGCACATTTATCATCTATGCCCGACAAACAACAGAATCAGTTCAGTGTGCTGTGGGCTGAATTGCGCTCCGCACTGAAGTTAAACATAGACTATGCCAGACTGACGGCAGCCGAAAAGCTTACCATGCTTCTTACAATGCTGTCATTCTCCTTGTTGGCATTTGTCCTCATTTCTCTGATCATGTTTTTTCTATCACTCGCAGTGGTGCGTTGTATCGCTACCGGGGTAGGCATGATCTGGGCTTATTTTATAATGTGTGGCTTCTATGTGCTTCTGCTTGCTGTGGCTCTCGCATTCAGAAAGCAGCTGATCATAAATCCGATTGCCCGTTTCGTTTCACGTCTTTTCTTCAATCCCTGACATCACAGTTATGAGTACAGCAAAGGAACTCCCTCACGAAAAAGCCGAATGGAAGGGCTATACACTTGATGAACTTCGCTATATGCGGGCCTATACTGCCGCCCGTATCGAAATCAGCCGTGACCGGCTGAAACGCAACTTCACCGGACTGAAAAAAGTCAATCCGGTGAAATCAGGGGGCATGCTTGGTAAGGTTCTTGGCACTCTCAGCTATCTTGACATAGCTCTTGTTACTTTCCGCCTCGGAAGCAAGGCATTCAAGGTAATGCGTTGGTTCAAACGAAAATAAACTATCATAATATAAACAAACAGAATAAACAAAGAACACTCTGAAGTGAACGATTACATAGAACTGCGTCTCGATGCAACCCCGTGTGACGAGACCCGTACCGATATTCTTGCCGCCCTGCTTGCCCAAGCAGGGTTTGAAAGTTTTGTGCCGGATGAAACCGGACTGACCGCATATATAAAGGCCGAACTTTTTGACCACAGAGAAATTGATTCCCTTTTGGCTGATTTCCCTATGGAGACCGCGTTTACAGTCAGCCGGAAACTTGTAGAGGGGCAGGACTGGAATAAGGAATGGGAGAAAAACTACTTTCAGCCGATCGTGATTGATGACCAGTGTGTCATCCACAGCTCTTTCCACAAAGACATTCCCGAATGCCGCTATGATATTGTCATAGACCCCAAGATGGCTTTCGGAACCGGCCACCATGCCACTACTTCGCTTGTCATCCGCCAGTTGCTTGCCATGAACCTCCAGGGGCTCAATGTGGTTGACATGGGCACAGGCACCGGAATTCTTGCCATCCTCGCAACCATGCGAGGCGCCCGCCGGGTAGATGCGGTGGAGATTGATGAATTCGCCTTTACAAACGCGGTGGAGAACATGCGTCTGAATTCCACTGAAACCGTTGAACTCCATCTCGGAGATGTTGCAGAACTTGCAAAGGTAAGGAATGTGAACCTGTTCATTGCCAATATCAACCGCAACATCATCACCGCAGACATTGCAGCCTATGCGGCCACTCTTGCCTCCGGAGCTACAATGCTGCTGAGCGGATTCTATGAAGAGGATATTCCCGTTATCATGTCAGCCGCCGAACCCCTCGGTCTTACCTATAAATCACACACTACCCTCAACCGCTGGTGCTGCCTGAAACTTTGCACAGCTTGAGCCAATCATTGCTAAATTATAAGTCTCGCCAATTATTGAGGCTATTAGGAGGAAATATTTTGTCTATTTTAGTGAATTTTGGCGGAAATTAAGTAATTTTGCACCCTCAAACGGGGGGACATTGGGGACCGTTGCCTTTATGCTTTCTTCCGATTGAATTGTTTCCAATAGAGAAAATCGGCACTGAGATGTGTCGGCATAACAGTATATATAGTAACTAAGGAAGTTTTCTAATGAATTTTGCAGCTTCTCTTGATTTCAAGCCGAAATTGGTTTCGACTCTGAAAAATTATTCCTTTGACAAGTTTAAAAACGACCTTGTGGCCGGTATAGTGGTAGGCATTGTGGCTCTCCCGCTTGCAATCGCCTTCGGTATAGCCAGTGGCGTCAGCCCCACAGTCGGTCTCATCACAGCCATAATAGGTGGCTTCATTGTTTCGGCAGCCGGCGGCTGCACGGTGCAGATCGGTGGCCCTACAGGTGCGTTCATCGTGATAGTCTACAATATCATTGCCAATTTCGGTCTTGAAGGACTGGCGGTGGCCACGTTGATGGCCGGACTCATCCTTGTGGCTCTCGGCATATTCCGCCTCGGAACAGTCATCAAGTTCATTCCTTATCCGATTGTGGTGGGCTTTACGGCAGGTATCGCGCTGACAATCTTCTCCACACAGATCAACGACTTCTTCGGACTTGGATTGAAAAACGTGCCGAGCGAGTTCATCCCGAAGTGGGGCATGTATCTTTCAAATTTCGGCAATGTCGACTGGATCACTCTCGGAGTAGGCCTTGCGGCTCTGGCAATCATCATTGTCACTCCCAAAATTTCTCGTCGTCTGCCAGGCGCACTGATAGCCATTATACTTGTGACACTGGTGGTGTCACTTGTGCCCGGTCTTCATGTCGAGACTATCGGCGATCGTTTCGGCTCACTATCCACTGACATACCAGAACCTCACGGATTTGAACTGAGCATGGCCACGATCAACCGCCTGCTCCCCTCGGCATTCACAATCGCGATTCTCGGAGCTATCGAATCACTGCTGTCAGCCACCGTGGCTGACGGTGTGACAGGAACACGCACCAACAGCAACACCGAACTTATCGGCCAGGGCATGGCCAACATCATCGTGCCTTTCTTCGGTGGCATCCCCGTCACCGGAGCGATTGCCCGCACAATGACCAACATCACCAACGGCGGACGCACCCCCGTAGCCGGTGTCGTTCATGCCATTGTCCTCTTCCTGATCTTCCTCTTCCTTATGCCTCTGATCAACCTGATCCCGATGGCCTGCCTTGCTGCAGTCCTGATTGTTGTCAGCTACAACATGAGCGGCTGGCGCACAATCCGTGCCATCTTCCACAATCCGAAGAGCGACATCTCAGTGCTTGTCCTTACCTTCCTTCTGACCGTCATCTTCGATCTGACCATCGCAATTGAGATGGGACTCCTTCTTGCTGTAATCCTCTTCCTGCGCCGTGTGATGGAAAACACTGAGATCAAAGTTTACTCCGAGCAGCTTGACATTGCCGAAGGTTCTGAAACCACACATCACGAGATGCTCAACGTCAATCCCGGCGTGGAGGTCTATGAGATTGACGGCCCGTTCTTCTTCGGTGTCGCCACAAAGTTTGATGAGCTGATGCGCACCACTATCGGCGAGAAGCCGAAAGTCCGCATCATCCGCATGCGTAAAGTGCCGTTTATCGATTCTACGGGCATCCATAATCTTGAAGTGCTCATCAAGTCATCGCATGACGAGAATATCCAGGTGGTTCTTTCCGGCGTGCGTGAGAATGTGCGCGCAGCGCTTGTCAACGCCGGTGTCAATACGCTCCTCGGCGATGACCATATCTGCGACCATATCACAAAGGCTGTTGAAATGGCCAATAGGCTGGCTCCTGCCTCAGCTACGGCTGCAGCCACAGTCTGATAAGAGCCTCTGAATAACGAAAAAGCCTGACACTCGCGTCATGTCCGCGGGCTGTCAGGCTTTTTTGTCACCGGTCGCTGTCAGCCGGCAGTGTGTTAAGAAGCTTTTGGTGTGTGTTATCTGGCGTATCTCTGTAATTCTTTGAGTGCCAAGTGGCCTTCATAGATAGCTTTGCCTGTAATGACTCGCCGCAGGCCGAGTGCGTCAAGGCGCTCGATGTCACCGATTGAGCTGATGCCGCCGGAGACGGTGAACACAACATCCGGAAACGCTTCCTGAAGACGTGTGTACATACCGAAAGCCGGACCTTCAAGCATTCCGTCTTTTGATATGTCGGTGCAGATGGCCTGGGAAAGACTTGACGGGATAAAACGGGCAAGCAGATCGTCAATCGTATCGGCTGTTTCCTCCAGCCATCCGCTGACGGCAACTTTGCCGTTGCGCACATCGGCTCCGAGTATCAGCTTCTCGCCGCCATAGGTCTGTAGCCATTCAGTCATCAGTTGAGGTTCGCGGGCTGCTATGCTGCCGATGATCGCATAGGTTGCTCCTGCGTTGAACACATCTTTCAGCGCCTGTCCGGTTTTTATGCCTCCTCCCCATTCAGCCGTCACTCCGTTGATGCGGGCAATCTGTTCGAGGGTGTGGAGATTACGCGGAGAACTTGCCTTGGCACCGTCAAGGTCAACGACGTGTATGCGTGTCAGCCCGTGGTCGGCAAAACGTTTCGCCATGTCTTCAGGCGAGAGATTATAGTCGGTGCAACGGTCATAGTCGCCTTGAGAGAGCCTGACGCACTTTCCGTCGATCAGGTCAATGGCAGGGATTACTTCGATCATCGTTTTTTTATCTGTTGGTGTATCTGGGGGATAGACTTGGCAGTGAACCGTATATGTTTTTTGTGGCATGCATGGCCTACAGTTTCAGGAAATTGGCGAGAATCCGCTCGCCGACATCACCGCTTTTTTCGGGATGGAACTGAGTACCGTAGAAATTTTCATATTTGAGCGCCGCGCTGAAAAGAGTGGTGCCATAGCGGGTGGTCGCGATGGTGTCAGGACAGAGATTGGCATAATATGAATGCACATAGTAGACATAGCTTCCCCGGCCGATATCTTTGAGCAGTTTCGATTCCAGATTGTTGATTCGGTTCCAGCCTACATGGGGCACCTTAAGACCTTCTTCTTCAGGGAAACGGCGGATATGGGCATCGAAGATCCCCAGGCAGTCAACATCTCCTTCCTCCGAGTGGCGGCACATAACCTGCATGCCTACGCAGATGCCGAGCACCGGATGGCGTAGATTGCGGATCACTTCACAAAGTCCGCGTTCCCGCAGACGTTCCATAGCCTCGGCATCGTTTCCGACTCCCGGCAGGAGAACCCGCGAGGCACTGCGTATCTCTTCCGGATCCGAGGTCAGTTTCCACTCGGCTCCGAGGCGGCTGAGGGCATTTTCTACCGAACGCAGATTGCCCATTTCGTAATCTATTATGGCTATCATATGATTCCTTTGCTTGATGGCAGGTTATAGCTGAACACGTCACGTCGGACGGCCATGCGTAGCGCACGGGCGAAGGCTTTGAACACACCTTCGATCAGGTGGTGGTTGTTCTCGCCGCGCGCGCTGATGTGGAGATTGCAGCGCATGGCGGAGCAGAGCGATTTGAAGAAGTGGCTGTACATCTCTGTAGGGGTGTCGCCTACATATTCGCGTGTGAACTCTACGTCCCATACAAAATCAGCCCTGCCTCCGAAGTCGATCAGTACAAGGGCTTTGCACTCGTCCATCGGCAGCACGAATCCATAGCGGTCAATGCCGGTTTTCGATCCGAGAGCCTTGTCTATCGCCTGGCCGAGCACAATGGCGATATCTTCCATCGAGTGATGTTCGTCTACTTCAAGATCGCCGTCACATTTCAGATCGATCGAAATTCCGGCATGGTGCGGGATCTGCCAGAGCATATGGTCGAAGAATTTCAAGCCGCTGTCTATCGCCGAGGGCAGATGCCCGTCAAGGTCGAGCGTCAGGCTGATGCGTGTTTCGGACGTGTCTCGTACTATTGAAACCATGCGGTCTGCCGAGAGAATATGGCGGGCAATCTCATCCCAGCTGTCGCTGACGAGTTCGCATCCGTCGATGTTTTCGGTGTTGCCGGCGTGGCCTATGAGTATGCCGCGTGCACCTAAATTGCGCGCGAGTTCGATGTCGGTCATCCTGTCGCCGATAACGAAACTTGTTGCCAGGTCATAGTCACCGCCGAGATAGGCGGTGAGCATTCCGGTGCGCGGTTTGCGGGTCGGAGCGTTATCAGCCGGAAACGAACGGTCTATCAGTATATCGTCAAACCTCACGCCTTCTCCTTCAAGAGTGGAGAGCATGCGGTTGTGGGCCGGCCAGAAGGTCTTTTCCGGGAATGAGGCTGTTCCGAGGCCGTCCTGATTCGAAACCATGACCAGTTCATAGCCGCGGTTCATCAGTGAGCGGAGCCCGGAGATTGCGCCGGGTACGAATTCGAGCTTCTCAAGCGAGTCGATCTGCTCGTCGGCCGGCTCTTTTATGATTGTGCCGTCGCGGTCAATGAAAATAGCTTTCTTTGCCATAGCTGAGTTGGTTTTGCATGAGTAAAGTCGGTTCGTGGATATCAGAATTTTTCAAGAAGAGCCACCACGCGGGCATTTTCTTCGGGTGTGCCTACGGTGAAGCGCAGGCAGTTGCCGCAGCATGTTACCTTGTTGCGGTTTCTTACGATTACTCCGTGTTCTGTCAGATAGCTGTACATTGCATCGGCATCATCGACTTTGACGAGCAGGAAGTTGGCATCCGAAGGATAGACTTTTCTGACTTTAGGAAGGGCGGCCAGAGTCTTGGCGAGATAATCGCGTTGCTGTCTGATTTCCTCCACCTGGGGGCTGATGTCAGTTTCGGCGATGCGTCTGATCAGTCCGGCCTGTGTCGGACCGTTGACATTGTAGGGATACTTCACCCTGCCATACAGTTCGGCTATTTCAGGCACGGCAAATGCCATGCCCATACGCAGCGAGGCCATGCCCCAGGCTTTCGAGAATGTCTGCATCACTATCAGATTGTGATGTGTGGCTATATCTGCAAGAAGCGACGGCTCAGCCGAGAAGTCTATGTAGGCTTCATCAACCACCACCATGCCGTTGAAACTGTCGGCCAAACGAAGAATGTCGGCACGGCTGAATGAATTTCCGGTCGGGTTGTTGGGCGAACAGATCCACATCAGTCTGCTGTTTTCATCTGCGGCCGCGAGGAGCGCCTCTACCGGCAGAGAAAAGTCCTCGTTCAGTGCCACGCTGCGCAGTTCTACATCATTGATATCGGCGCTTACGGCGTAGACCCCGTAGCTCGGAGCTATTGCAATGGCATTGTCAATTCCGGGGCGGCAGAAGATGCGATAGGTGAGGTCGATGGCCTCGTCACTGCCTGCGCCACCTATAAATATATTATCGGCCGCTATGCCTTTCAACGTGGAAATCGCTTTTTTCAGCTCCTTCTGATGGGGATCGGGGTAGCGGTTGAGTCCGGAGGGATAGGGGCTTTCATTGGCGTCGAGCCACACGGAGATGTCGCCACCTTTGAATTCATCACGGGCGGTCGAGTATGGCTCCAGAGAGAGTATGTTGGGGCGTACAAAGCTCAGAGGATTCATTGCGGTAAAGGTGTTTATATGTCGGATTGGGTGCGTACGCTGACAGCAAGCGCATGAGCGTCAAGCCCTTCGGCTTCGGCCATTGCGGTGATAGCAGGCGCGAGCAGTCCGAGGCCTTCGCGCGTGAGTTCCTGGTAGGTGATCTTGCGCATGAAACTGTCGAGGTTCACGCCGCTGTAGGCCCGCGCCCAGGCAGAGGTGGGAAGTGTGTGGTTTGTGCCTGACGCATAGTCTCCTGCGCTTTCCGGAGAGTAATTGCCTATGAACACACTGCCTGCCGCGCGTATCTCCTGGGCCACTGTCCAGGGTGATTTTATGGAGATGATCAGGTGTTCCGGCGCATAGGCATTGACAAAATCGATCATGTCATCGCGCCCGTACATTACAATCAGACGGCTGTGGGAGAGCGATCCGGCCACAGAGTCCTCGCGGCTGAGTTTTTTTGACAGGCGGCTGATTTCAGCCTGCGTCTCTGACGCGATGCGCTCGGAGGTGCAGACGAGTATCGCCTGGCTGTCAGGCCCGTGTTCAGCTTGCGAGAGGAGGTCTGCGGCGATGAATGTCGGGTTGGCACTGTCATCGGCCATTACTAGAACCTCGCTCGGACCTGCGGGCATGTCAATAGCCACAGTTGCTGAAAGCTGCTGCTTGGCTTTGGTGACATAGCGGTTGCCCGGCCCGAAGATCTTGTCGACTTTCGGAATGCTTTCGGTGCCGAGAGCCATTGCTGCGATGGCCTGCGCGCCGCCTATTCTGTAGATCCTGTCTATGCCGCAGACAGCGGCTGCATAGAGTATCTCAGGTGCTATCGGACGGTTGCCGCTCTGCGGTGTGCAGAGTATTATCTCTTTGCATCCGGCTATCCGGGCAGGGCAGGCGAGCATGAGCACTGTGGAGAAGAGCGGGGCACGACCGCCTGGTATGTAAAGCCCTACGCGGTCAATGGCCACAGGCTTCTGCACGCAGCGGACGCCGGGCATTGTCATTACATCGACATCGGCCGGGCGCTGGGCCGAGTGAAAGCGTGTTATGTTTTCCTTGGCCAGGCTGATGGCGGCTTTGACTCCATCGCTGACCTTGGCGCATCCTTCGGCTATTTCAGCTTCCGAGACTTCGAAACAGCTGATTTCAGTGTGGTCGAAGCGCAGGGCCATATTGCGCAGAGCTTCGTCTCCACGCAGTCTGACGTCAGCGATGATTCCGCTGACGGCTTTGTCGACCGCCGGATCATCAGGAATGTTGCGCTCGGTAAGCCGCGGCCACTCGGCGCGCGGCGGATTTATATAGGTATCCATTGTTGTGTCTGATTAAGTGCCCTCTTATTTGACAATGTTTTCGAGCACGAGCACGAGTATGTCTTCGGCTCCGATGCCTTTCAGCTGCTCGATTTTTTCCCAAAGCTGCGATTCAGGGATCACAGCATGGAGCGAAAGCCATTCCGGATCAGCCAGATGCAGGATTGTAGGGCTTTTCATTCCGGGAAGAATCTTCAGGGCTTCGTCAAGCGATGATTTCGGCAGGTTCATGAGCACATATTTCATGCCACGGCTTTCGATTATAGAGCGGAAGCGGAAACAGAGCTTGTCAAGTTCCTCCTGCTTTTCGGCCGGAAGATCCGGTGTGGCTATCAGTACAGATTGAGATTCGAGCACAGACTCCACTTCCACGAGGCCGTTCTGTATAAGAGTGCCTCCGGAAGAAACAATGTCAAAGATTGCATCGGCCATGCCGATTGCCGGAGCTATCTCCACCGAACCGGTTATGGTGTGGATCTCGGCGCTGATCTCTTTTTCTTTAAGAAAGCGCGAGAGTATGGCGGGATAAGATGTGGCTATACGGCGTCCGTTGAACCATTCGAGCCCTTTGTAATCGGCCTCGCGTGGCACTGCGAGACTCAGACGGCAACCGCCGAATCCGAGCGGTATTATCCGATGGACATCCACGCCTTTTTCTTCCACTTCGTTGAGCCCGACAATTCCGAGATCGGCTGTGCCCATTGCGACAGCCTGTGGAATATCATCGTCACGGAGTAGCAAAAGATCTACTGGGAAGCCCTTGGCATGGGCGATGAGGGAGCGGCTCCCTACTGACGCCGAGATTCCCGCATCGGCAAGCAAAGCCATTGTTTTTTCGTTGAGGCGACCTTTGGCCTGGATGGCAATTCGTAACATATATTGTAATAATTCTTAGAAATTGATGCGCAAAGATACGGTTTTTATTCTAAAATGCAATCAAAGAGATCGCTTTTACTCATGAAATCTTTCAAGTCGGAGAAATCCGCCGGCTGGCAACTTTCAGAAAGTTTGCATAGCTCGGAATAAGTTGTTACCTTTGTGAAGTACTCCTCGCGCTGATTAAATAATACCATAAGAATGATAAACACAAACGGAGACAATGAAAAAACACGTGTAATCGTGTCATTGACATCTTTTCCTGCTGCGATACGATTTGTATTGCCGACCGTGAAATCAATTCTTGCAGGGTCTGTGCTTCCTGACAAAATTATGCTTTATCTGACATATGCCCAGTTTGAAAATTGCGGAATTCCGCAAGATCTGCTTGACCTTGCCGATAAGAATCCGATTTTTGAAATCAGGGACTATGCCAGTGAAATAAGGTCGTATCGCAAACTGATTCCGGCGCTTAAGGATTTTCCGGAGGATGTCATTGTGACCATAGATGATGATACAGACTATCATCCAGACATGCTCGATAGCCTGCTCCGTCTTCATAAACGTTTTCCTGGCCATATTCTGGCTCACAGAGCAAAACGGATAGTGCCTGACAAACCATATCGAAAATGGCCAAAACTCAGGTGGTATCATTTTATCGGTAGTAAAATCAAAATCAGCCCGAATATAATTCAGACAGGAGTCGGAGGTGTGCTCTATCCGCCTCATTCGCTCAAAGCCGATATGCTTGACGAAAAAATGTTCACTACATTGGCTCCGACCACTGATGACATATGGTTCTGGGCGGCGGCGGTAGCTAATGGGCGAACAGTAATACCGGTGCCTTTCGGCCCTCACAATAAGCCTAAAGGACTTGGTAAGCCTCGCGAACTTGCTCTGAAGACAGTAAACTTTAAGTCAGGAACTGATCGTAACGACATCGCATTCAAAACTATTATACAAAGATATCCGGAAGTTAATAATCAACTTGAGAAATAAACGAAAAAGCAAGATATGGAAATAGATCTGGTTTATCTGTGGGTCAATGGTAATGATCCGCAGTGGCAGGCCAAACGCCAATCTGTAACAGGGGATATAGGCCATACTTCGGTAAACTGCAGAGGACGCTATATGGATAATGGAGAATTAAAATACAGTCTGCGTTCTATAGGGCTATATGCCCCTTGGGTCCGTAAGATTTTTATAGTCACGGATAATCAGGTGCCGGAATGGCTTGATACAGCTCATCCCAAAATTCAGATAGTAGATCATTCTGAAATTCTGCCTGAAGAAAGCCGTCCTTGTTTTAATTCTGTCATAATTGAAAATTTCCTTTATAAAATTCCCGGCTTGTCAGAATATTTTCTATATGGGAATGATGATATGCTCATCAATCGTCCCGTCACTCCAGAGACGTTTTTTGCAGCAGACGGTTTCCCGATTGTACGTATGAACCGTCGTCTATTCAGAAAAAGCTATGTGTGGTTTCGGCAGAAAATATTAAAAAAGAAATTGAGTGGATATAATCGTCAGATTGCCAATGCTGCCAATCTTGTAAACAGTAAATTGGGAATCTATTTTGGAGATAGGACTCATCACAATATCGATTCTTACCGCAAGAGCGATTATGAGCATGTCTATAATATGTTTAAGAATGTGATCAAGCCTACACTGGTTCATCATATACGGGATAATGAAGATATTAACCGTCACATATATTCTTATGTTCCACTGGCGGAAAAGCGTGCTCATGCTCAGTATGTAAATAAGAAGACATCGTTCCGTCTCCAGATCCATGAAGTTGAGCAATATCAGAAACTGGAAGAATATAATCCGATATTTTTCTGCATGAATGATTCTCAGTTTGCAACGGACGAGGATAGAAGGCGCTCAAGTGAATATCTGGAAAGACGTTTTCCGAATAAGTCGGAATTTGAAAAATAGTATGAAGTCAATGAAAGCTATGGAAGTGGATCTGGTTTATCTGTGGGTCAACGGCAATGATCCGCAGTGGCGCGCAAAGCGTAATGCGACAATAGGGCGGACCGAAGACGGTTCGGCTGTAAATTGCGAGGGGCGCTATGCCGACAATGATGAACTTAAGTTCAGTCTGCGGGCTGTGGAGATGTATGCTCCCTGGATCCGAAGGATTTTCATTGTGACAGACAATCAGGTGCCACGGTGGCTTGATGTCAGCAATCCGAAGATCAGGATTGTTGACCACACGGAAATCATACCGGCTGAATATCTTCCGACTTTCAATTCGCCTGTGATCGAACATTTCCTTTACCGGATTCCGGGGCTTGGAGAGCATTTTCTGTATGCCAATGATGACATGTTTATAAACAGGCCTGTCACTCCTGCCGATTTTTTCGGATCTGACGGTCTCCCGATACTCAGACTTAACCGCAGACCGTTCAGGAAATTGACCTTATTCTTGAAGAGCAAGCTGCTTAAACGCAAAATAAGCAACTATAACCTTACCATTCAGAATTCGGCCAGAATGGTAGAAAGACGTTACGGAGTCTATTATGGCGGAAAGACACATCACAATATAGATGCTTACAATAAGAGTTTCTGCCGCCATGTGTTTGAAGATGTGTTCAAGGATGAGATCGAACCGACGCTGACTAATCATGTTCGCAGTGACAACGATGTCCAGCGCAACATTTATTCCTATGCGGCTATAGCCGAGAAGCAGGGCCATCTGCAATATGTGTCGCAGAAAACATCGTTCAGATTTCATATTGACAATCATTCGCACTATGAGAAGCTTGAGAAATACAATCCGCTGCTTTTCTGCATGAACGACTCGCAGTATGCCGATCAGAATGACCGCGAGCGCGTTACAGAGTATCTCAAGAGCCGTTTTCCAAAAAAATCAGGGTTCGAGAAATAACCACGGTTGCAAGTTATAACAATCCGGCTCGCACACTGACAGCAGAATCTGTATGTGTGCGGGCCGGTCGGTGTTTATTCGGCTATGTCGTTTAGGTCATAGTTGTAAAAATAGTCCATCGGTATGGTGCGTTGCGTTCCGCTTGCCCGTCCGCGGTTCTGCTTTTCAATAAATTCTTCTTTTGATCTTACGGCGTAGTGGTTTACGCGGATCACGTCTTGCTGCGGTTCGCGTTCGCGGAAATTTCGCGTGATAGGATCGCCGTGCGAATCCGCAGCTATTCCGTCGATGCGCGCCGCTTCGTGGCATCCGGTCATGACGAACACTCGCCGCGGATCAACAATGCTTTTCACGTGGCGGTTGAGTCTGTGGCCGGGGAGTGAGTGGTGTCTGAACCGCTGCATTACCGGATCAGGCGATTTCTTTTCCGCGCCACCGCTGCCATAGATCAGCCAGTTGATCTCGACGGCAGGCGAGTCTTCGAAACGCTTGAGAAATTCCGGAATGGAACTGTCGGCTATCGGAACTATGAATTCGTCAAGGTCAATGAATGCGAGCCAGCGGGTGTCGAAGCGGTGACGGTCCATGCAGTCGTCATAGGCTGCTATCTGACGGCGATAGCCGGGATAGTAACAGTATTCCACCACACCGGACTCAATGTAGGGCCGGAGCACTTCGCGGGTGCAGTCGGTGCTTTCGTTGTCATAGATGTAGAACTTCTCCACGCCTTGGCTGATATGCCAGTCAAGCCATTCTTTGAAATACGGGCCTTCGTCTTTGGCTATGGCACAGACTGCAAGCCGACAGTCTGGCTTACGGTGGTCGCGTTTCAGACGGAATTTCAGTTTCAAGGCCTTGATGACACCGTAGCGCAGTATTCCGCGCCAGCGGTTCCTTGCCATTTTGCGGGGAATCAGCCCCGCGATTATTTCTGCAGCTACCTTGTTCATGCCGGGTGATTTTTTTGAAAGGTGGTTAGAATAACGTCTGGCATCAGTGTTTTTCGAAAAAGGCTATCTTGGCTTTGGCGTCTGTCTAAAGCTCAAAGCTCGACTTTTCGGGGAGAATGCTTTCAAAAGCATCGCGCACTTCTGCCATGATCTGGTTGTAGTTGCGGATATGAATGTTGTCATTGAGGCAGATGAGCGAATAAGACTGTTCGCGGATGGCTTTTATGGCTTTCTTCGATTTGATCATCAGCGGAAACATTTTGGTGTCGCTGTAGGTGTTGTAAGGCTCGAAGTTGCCTTTGCATATCTGCCATGTGCGGAAAAGTTCGGGAGTGTAGTCATCAGACGCGCGGAAACGGTTGACGGATGTGGCCGTGAGTTCCTTTCCTGCGGCCTGCCAGACTTCCTCGAAAGTGCTTTTGAGGTAGGGCTGGGCGTTGTGGGGGGTCCTGAGGGTGATGAACTTGTCGTAATATCTAAGCAGATAGTTCCAGCGGGCTCGCGATCCGTAGCTTTTGTCAAACCATTTGTCATGGAAGCGGGCCATGACTTCAGGCTTGCTGAAGTTGGCGTTGATGATACGGATGTTGTTTTTGATGCGGCGATACCACTGAGACCAGGAGGGGTTGTACTGGAACGCGGCGATGTCGCATGGCAGTCCGTTGCGGAAGAAGCGTTCGGGGGTAATGCTGTTGATGATATAGAAATCGTCGTTGAAGTAGACAAAGTGGTCGGCGAGGCCGGGGATTTTGTGGATGTAGCGTTCGATCACCACCGAGTTGTAGGTCGGCAGGAACTGCTGCGGTATGTAGTCCTTGTGGCTGACGAGATTGATTTTCGGGTTTTCCGCATCGAGCCAGTCGGGCTTCTGCCCGCTTGTTATGAAATGTATTTTCCGCACCCAGGGGGCGAATTTCTCCACGCCGCGGAACCAGTATTTCAGGAAGCCGTAGTCGCGGAAGCGGGCATCGGTGACGCTGTTTTTCTCCGTCACGGTTTTCCCGGAGTATTTTGCAAATTCCTTCTGCCATTCGGGGTCATCCATGTTGACCCATGTTATTACAAAATCTATTTCCATAGTTTCCGGGGGTGTTATAGGGTGTTGGCGTTTGTGGGTTCTGACAGCTCGGCGTGTTTGAATCGGTTGTGGGTCCACAAATAGAGTTCGGGGGTTTCGCGGATGGCTTGTTCGAGCATTTCGTAATAGATTTGTGTCAGCCCGAAGTCGTGGACAGATTTCGGATTGTCGTGCATGTGGATGAATTCAGCTTCATAATATCCACGGCCTACTTTCCGGATGCGCACGAACCAAGGGTCGAAGCCGTAGTGTTTCGTGATCTTCTCTGTGCCGGTAAGGACCGGAGTCTTGTGATGGAGAAACTGAAGGAAGTGGCGCACCTCGCGCTTTTTGGGCGACTGGTCTGCGATGAATCCGATGATGCTTGTCTGATGGCGTGCCGATAGTTCGGTGATGTAGCGGGCGGTTTTGTACATGTCTACGTTGACGGCGCCGTGGGAGCCTCGGTGTTCGAGCATGATCCGGTCCATTGCCTTGTTGCGCAGCTTGTGATAGATCTGGGCGGCGATTGCGCTCTTTTCAAGGTGGAGCGGCATCGAGGAGACCCACTCCCAGTTGCCGTAATGGCCGAGGTAGAGTGCTACTGATGTGCTCTGACGCAGCACGGTGTTGACGGCTTCGACATTGGTGAAGCGCATGCGCCGCCCCATCTCTTCAGGTGACATGGCTGACATTTTGAAACTTTCGGCTATATTGTCGGCGAAGTAGCGGTAGAATTTTTTTTCGATGCCGAGTATTTCGTTGCTATTTTTCTCAGGAAATGATTCAGTGAGGTTTTTGCGGACAATCTTCCGACGGTAGCGGATGACGTAGTATAAAAGCAGATACATCACACCTGACAATGCATAGAGTACGCTGAATGGCAGACGTGACATAATTCTGAAGAAAAAGCGAAGCAAATGATAGCTCATCCGGAGAAGGCGCTTATAGGGTTTGGTGGTTGACAGTTGGCATATAGCAGCCCGGCAGAGTGTGTCAGGCTGTACATTTTACAATTAAGGACAAAATTATCTAATTTTTCCAAGATTGGCAAATCAATGGTTAAAATATTTAAATCAGAGCCTTGCAGTGATGTTTTGTGATGACGATGCAGGTCGATATTTCGTTTTTTTTAGTAACTTTGTCGAATTGGAAGCTGATTGTCCGGCTTTCATTGCCGGAGGGTGCCAATCAACCCTCGATGTTTCTGATATTATCACATTCCAAGACCTTCTTTTGATACACTCTTCACGGATTATTATGGAATACTCTTTGTTAGATCCAGCTATGTGGAAAGAATTTGAGCAGTCGATATTGTTTGCCATAAACGGAGCGCATAGTCCCGTCTTTAACCATATTATGTGGTTTGTAAGCGGGAAAGCGACCTGGATACCGTTTTACGTTATGTTGACGGCATTTATCGGCTATCGTTTCGGCTGGCGGAAGATGGTGCTTGTGCTGTTGAGCATCGGGGCCATCATAGCCCTTGCCGACCAGACGTGCGCCACACTGATACGCCCTGCCTTTGAACGTCTGCGTCCTTCGCATCCCGACAATCCAGACAGCGCTTTCATTCAGCTTGTCAACGGATATCGCGGAGGCAGATACGGGTTTCCGTCATGTCATGCGGCCAATACCGTGGCTTTGGCTGTGTTCATGATTCTGCTGACAAGGCTGAAATGGATGACAGTGCTGATGATCACATGGTCAGCGGCTGTATGCTATTCAAGAATGTATCTTGGTGTCCATTATCCGTCTGATATTCTTGTGGGTGGCGCTGTCGGGGCTATCTATGCGGTGTTGGTCTACAGGTGTTATTTCATCATCACAAACCGCAGGGATTTATCATCAATCATTTGGCCTCGACTGCGCCCGGCAGCCGATTAGCGATATTTTTGTATATCATAAAAAACATTGACAGATATAGATATGAGGACTTTACGAATGTATCCCAGTAGCATCAACGAGCGATATCTCGATGAGGTGGCAGACTGCCTGCGGGCTGGTGGAATTATCATCTATCCGACAGATACGCTCTATGCCGTGGGCTGCGATGCACTTAACAACGGTGCGATTGAACGGCTCTGCAGGATCAAAGGTGTGAATCCTCAGAAACAGACTCTGTCAGTGGTTTGCGACGGCATTTCTATGGCCAGCGAGTATGCCCGTATCGACAACGAGGCTTTCAGAATTCTGCGCAGGAACCTGCCGGGTGCGTTTACGTTCATACTGCCTGCGGCGACTTCTCTGCCTAAAGTTTTCAAAGGGAGAAAAGAGGTGGGAATCCGTGTGCCTGACAATCAGATAGCTATGGCGATAGCGGCCCGGCTCGGACATCCGATACTTTCATCGTCGCTGAAGGTCGATGACGAAGTGCCTGAATTTGATGCCCAGGAATTGACCCTGGCTTTCGAGGGGCAGGCAGAGCTGCTGATTGATGACGGCGGAGACGGTGAGAGCCTCTCAGGCGGCATGCCCTTGCCGTCTACGGTGGTCGATCTGACTGACAGTCGCTCACCTGAGATTATCCGTGAGGGTAAGGGAGAACTGCAATAGCAATTTGAGTTTAACTGTTTTTTGAATTTTGAGTTTTTCACGTGCAACTTAAGCGAATTACCCCCGATGAATATGCTGCACTTTTTAAGTCGGTATCACATACATTCAATTCTGTGGAGTTCAGTCAGCTGAACCGTAGCAAATGTGACGATGTGCACTATCTTGCCTTTGCAGATGACAAGGGGAAGATCCGTCTGGGGATCATACTTGGAGAGCGTGGCGGTCTGTTGCGCTCTCCGTTTTCTGCTCCGTTCGGCGGGATGGAGGAGCGTGGGCCACAGCGCCTGTCATACTATTTTGACGCAGCTGTGGAGCTTAAGGCATATGGACGGGCATGTGGAAAGCCGGTGGCGGTCACTTTGCCTCCGGCCTGTTATGACAGCGGCTGTTCCCGTTTCAGCCGTCAGGCTCTCTGCCTGCTGTCGGGCGGCGGGCGGCAGCTTTATGCCGATTTCAATTATCATTATTCGCTCAGTGATTTTTCATTGTTCGATGAGCGTCTGTGGGCCAGCGCACGGCGCAATCTCTCGGCATCCGTTCGCCGTGGGCTTGAATTCGAGTGTTGCGTTGATCCGACTGATGCCGAGATCGAGGAGATCTACAGCATTATCCGCGTGAATCACGAAAGTCACGGCTATCCTGTGCATATGACTCTGGATGACATTGTGGCGACATCGAAGATCATCAGTATGGATTTCTTTATCGTCAGGAAAGAGGGTAAGGGCATAGCCTCGGCGATTATCTATCATACTTCGCCGGAAACGGTTCAGCTGATCTATTGGGGCGATCTGCCGGAAGGACGTGATTTCCGACCCATGAACTTCCTGTCATACAATATAATCAGGCACTATGCCGAAAGCATCCCGGCAAGCGGTGTGCGCTTCTTTGATCTGGGACCGGCTTCATCTGACGGCATTCCAGCCGTAGGACTGTGTGATTTTAAAGAAAGCATCGGCTGCCGGCTGACTCCAAAGATTACCATAGAGATATAAGCTGGCTTCTGAACAGAAAGTATTTATAAATAACATCCGGCAGTCCTGTATGCAAGCAGGCTGCCGGATGTTGTTACACTTATAGATTCTGTAGGAGTTTTTTTAGTAGGAGTGGTGAGAGGTGACGGATTATTCGTCGAATGTCA
>ERZ778497.177-NODE-177-length-63749-cov-87.367382_pt1 | contig 63749 bp, 53 predicted proteins | sample MGYA00509938_ERZ778497 | MGnify/ENA primary metagenome ERZ778497 (study PRJEB29527, sample SAMN07138969) | mouse gut metagenome | material: feces | host: mouse | place: China:Nanjing | collected 2016-01-25 ... | reverse complement strand
AGTCCCAACTGGTTGTTGGGTACTGAAACCCTACACTTATATATTAGGAGGAGGCGCAAAACCAATGAAATCCGATATTGTGTTAGAAGCAGAAAATCTGTATCAATCCGGGCAAATACAAAAGGCGCTCAAATACTATGCTACCGCACTCTGGCGCGGGGAGGAAAATAACACAGAACTTTTATGCACCTGGCTCAACGACAAAGCGCTTATCACAAAAGCCGGCGAGCAGGCAGTGTGCGCCTTCATCGCTTCTATTTTATTCACAATTGATCGATGTGATGTCTCTCTTCAAAAATATTTGTGGACGCTCTGCCAGAATATTTTTGACCGCATGACAATATGTGAAGACAGAAATGACACCTCTGATCGATATGTCGTTGAATGCAACCTTTATCGTCATCAAAAAAATCCTGAAAAAGCGTTGGAAATAATTTTAAAAGGGCTTGCCAAAGGAGGTACTACTTCCAGATACACCTTTGCAGGACTGACTTATCTTGATTTGGAAAAGGAAGCGGAAGCAGAGAAATATATTGCTCTGGGATATCAATCCGATCCGAAAAATGCTTCTGCCTACAATGATTTAGGTGATTATTACTTTGACAGAAGGCAGTGGGAAAAAGCATCTGACTGTTATTATAAAGTTTTAGAAACTGGCGATTACAATGATTGCAACTGGGCGGAACCTTCATGGATTTTCTGCTGTTATATGTCGGACCCTGACCCCTATGAACTGGAACGCCTTCTACTATGTGCCGCGTCCGAGCCTGACAACCAACGGGCGCAATCTCTCTGTGAAATGGCTGCTATGGAACAACTAATTCCCAATGTCGATTATCTTGTTTCAAGTTCAGAGAGCATTATAAATCTTGTGCGCAACGTCCGTGAAAATGGCAAAACTTCTGGGGTAACTAGCTGTGCAACCTCCTGTCAGGAATCTGCAAGCAGCATCAATGCCATGCGTCTTGCACTGGAAGAAATCACAGGAAAACCGTCTTATTTTGTTGTTCTGGCAAACAAGGCACAAAAACCACCACTAGAGCAACCAATTGATAAAGAAGGACTTATCCTGTGGAATTATCACGATATCAACACCCCAACCCCCGCAGTCGATCAGCCGTCAGAATATATCAGTCAGCTTGTCGAAGAATTAGCAGCGACAGATTTTTCACTTCCCAAATGGTATGAAGCTGCCAAAAAGTACGCTGCTATGATTTCGGAAAACCAATATAATGAACTTTATGGGGTGATGGTATTTCCCCCGCGCCAGACTGTCAGTCAATATCCTGTTGAGGATTGGCTATTTCGTGTTCAGTTCGCAGCCGTATGCGTTTTAGCACACATATCACTCCATGAAATTGACAAGATTTGCAAAGGTCAACTTGACTGGCCGATTATTCCAGCATTTACACTGGCTGCATGGCTTGCCACGCAGGATGCCACATATATTCCATGGGCAGAAAAAATTTTAATTCTTATAGAAAGCAGAATTTCACAAGAAAATTATTGCTTTTTTGAGCACGCATTTACTTGTGCTGCATATCTGCTGCCAGGCAAAGATAAAAAATACTATACAAATTTATGGCATTGGAGACAGTTGACAGAAAGATAAGGTGTTGTCAAATTTTGACAACACCTTATCTTTCTTAGAAATTACCAGATTTTATAATTCCCACTGAGCGCTAAGAAGGCAAAGAAATACAAACAATTGTCATAATATCTTCTCTCTCCTGTGCGCATAGGCATTTTCCAGAAACATTCAACCCACTCTTTACTATCGTTTGTGGTCGCTGCCAGTGTTGACATTGCCACAGTTGCAGGAATCGCTATTGGGTGGAGTGCCCACTCTTTTGCCACACTTCCGTCAATTTCATAAATATGATATGTATTTTTTCTACAATCCTTCAACAAAAACTCTTGAATTGCCTGCGCTGCATGGCACTGTCCCTCGTCTTTTCCAAACCATTCATAGTCCAGTCCAATGTTTGCCACTGTGCGATAGGAATCACTATAAAACCAGTCATGTCTATCGTCTGTCCACGGCAGTTTCCTGCGCATTGGGCTCCCGTCAAACTCAGCATACTCCGCCGAAAAACCAGTCTTTTCATGACATGCCTTCACCAAATATCTGCGACTCTCCACCGCTGCTTGCTCCCAAAATTCCCTGTCTTCCTCATATGCCCACAATGCAAACAGTTCATAGAAATGTGGTAGATGATAAGATGGATCTGTAAAATCACTCCCAGGAACAAATAAAATCTGATGATTATTCCAATTCCACATTGGCACTCCAGGTCTGCCATTCTCTCCTTTATGAAGACATGCTCTTAGAATTTCTTGCGCTTCGTAAGAATAATTGAAAATGCCTTCTCCATCTCCCCATCTGTGTGAGGCAAAGAAAAGCGCCATCGCAAAATACTCCTCCCCATCTGGCGCAGGGCTGTCTGCATTTTTTGTGCCGTCCGTCGCACAAGACCACGCAAAATATCCCTCGTGAAATCCATCTGACATCCACATATAAGTCTTTACCCACTTCCAAAGTCGGTCAAACTCCTCATGCATATCAAGCTGCACACAGAGCATCATTCCGTAGGACATGCCTTCTGTGCGAACATCATTATTGCCTGTATCCATGATATACGCCATATTATCTTCCACTGGATAATAGACACGCTCATCCTCTTTTCCATAAAAATAGGAATCCCGAATTTCCCGAAGCCGGGCTTCTACCTGCGCAGGTTCAATTCCAATTTCTACAAATACATTGCGATATTGTTTCTTCATAATTTATTCCTTTCGTAAAAATGACATAATTTTACATAAATACTTATCCATTGTATCCCTACAACAATCTCTACGCCACACTTAATATTTGGTGTGCCAATAAACGTGATATTTGGATATGTATAATCTGTGTAAGACAATCCATATCCAAACGGGTAAAGAAGCTCTTGCATTATATTTTGATTTATTTCACAACTGCTATCCTGCGCTCCAATTCGTGCTGCATTTCCTCAAAAAAGATTTCAGGCTGACATGCTGCATAATCTTCCATATACTGCTGCCACATTCCCTCGAAATCCTCTGTCATCACAACACGAGGAAGATAATGAATCTTAATGCTTTTCATCTTTTCCCATACACTTCCTGCCTCTGTTTCTGATGTAAGCATTTCAGAGTATGAATACATAGGAAACCAAGGTCCTGGCGCATTGTTGGTTCCAAGCATCTCCACATAATTTCTGCATCCATATGCCACCAGGCATTCCTTCACATCAGGAGCCAATGCATTCAAAAATTCGTCTGTTTGATACTCTGGAGAAAATGCATTAATACCATCACTTAACATTCCCTCTATCCGTGGGAAATAGGAATACATACAGAAATGCGCATTACTGTAATCCAGATTTTTCGCTCTCTCCCTTTGTTCTGGTGTCCTGTAATACACTCCGTTCACATACACATCATAATCTATTCCCTCAATTCCCCAGTATCTAAGCTTTAGAATTTCCTCGTCGAGAAGATCGTTGATAAACTGCATTGCTCCTTTCAAATCCTCGCAACTTACTGTGATAGAAATACCATCAGCCACGCTCAGTTCCGCTCCTCGCTTAATATGCCATTGGTTTTGAATACCTCTGTCAATCGTAATCGGCAGAGGTACATATCCATAGTTTTGCACAGGCATATTTTCCAGGGAAGTATTGACAGAATATGCAAACTGCCACCACTGATCCACCATGCCAAGTACTCTTCCACTGGCAATTTTCTCAAGATATTCCTGGTAGCTCTGTGTAAAAAATTCCTGGTCAACAATCCCTTTGTTGTACTCCTCATTCAGCTTTTTGAAATACCGTTTGGCAGTCTCAGAAGTGTTATAATCCAACACGGTTCGCGTGTTAGTGTCCACCATACAGCTTCCATCATTCGGAAACCCATCGAGAAACTGCGGTGGATTTTCTAAACAAAAATATCTCCAATCATCACAGAGTATCGTAAATGGAATGTTTTCCATTATCTCTTCCTGTCGAAATGGATTTTCCATCACTGGATTTTCCGCTACATACGCTTCAAGCAAAGCAAAATATTCGTCCAGTGTACGAATATCAGGATATCCTGCCCATTTAAGCACCCGTGTTTGTATCCAAAATGCCTCGCCTTCATGCAACACTTCCTCCACTTTGCCATGTACAATTCCAAACTGTGGAATCCAATATACATGTCCATCTGCCTGCCGGAATCTGTCCCATATTTCCGAAGGCAGAAAATTTTTAATATTCGGATAATCATCCCAATACACATCAATTGGAATCAATGCTCCCGCCTCATAAAGCACTGTATTACCGGAGATAAAATCTGTATACTCTCCACTCGCAATATAAGAGGCAATTGCCTCGTCAGCGGACTTCCCAGAAAGCCACTGCTCCTGACAATATGCACCAATTTTTTGTGCGATCAGCTCCTTAATCTCATTATCCTCATTAATTGTATTCCCAGGGACATCAAAAAAGGCTGTAAACTCTTTTATTTTCTGATTCTTTCCGTCGTCCATTATCCTTGTTATAAGAAATATGGCCAGCACCACCCAAGTCAAAACAAGCCCTATTATGGTTTTTTTCTTCATCTGCTGACTCCTTTTACTAATAACTTCTCAGAATCTTCTCGCAGCATCAAATACAAAAAAACTTCGAGAATCTATATATCTCTGTACTCATTATAATTATTCCATCACAAGTCAGCAATTCTAAAATCTTATTCCTTCACACCACCAATTGTAAGCCCAGTCACAAAATACCGCTGTAAAAATGGATATAAACAAATGATTGGAAGCATTGTAAGGATCGTAGCTGCTGCACGAACCGAAGTCGGCGTGACTGTTCCTGCTGCATTTTTCATCGCCTCCGCTGAAGTACCCTGGTTCGTAACAGAAGATAACAATTTCATCAACTCATACTGTAACGTTGTTAAATGAGAACTCATTCGGTTGTACAACATAGCATCAAACCAAGAATTCCACTGTCCTACTGCCACAAAAAGTGCAACTGTCGCATACACAGGCTTACAAAGTGGCGATATAATTTTTATAAAAATTGTTGTATACCCTGCACCGTCAAGCTGTGCTGACTCCTCAAGGCTATCTGGAATTCCTGTCATATAGGTACGAATCACTAACATATTGAATGCACTAAACATTCCAGGAATTACATAAACCCAAAAACTATTGGTCAAATGAAGACCTCTGTATAGTAAAAATGTAGGAATCATACCACCATTGACATACATTGTAATAACCCAAAACAAGGAAAGCTCCTGCTTAAAAAGAAAGTTCTTCCTGCTCACAATAAAAGCAAGAATTGCATTTGCTGCCAATGCGAGCAATGTTCCTAAAACTGTCCTTGCCACTGTAATATAAGCACCTGTAATCAAATTCTGTTTTTGAAGTACCGTAATATAATTTTTCAGCGTCCATTTTCTTGGCCAGAGATAAATGCCTCCTCTGAGTGCATCTGTACCATCATTAAATGAGATTGCAAGTGTATTCAATACTGGATACAATGTAATGATTACGAACAAAATCATAAACAGCGTATTGCATATAACAAACACTTTATCCCATGCAGAAGTTTTTATTTTACTGCTTTTTACCTTTTCCATTTGCGTCTCCTTTCTAGAATAACCGCTCTTCGCCGTTTTTCTTTGCAATCTGGTTTGCAATCAAAATCAGCACGATACTTACAAAGCTCTTAAAGATACCTGCTGCAGTACCAATGGAAAAGTCATTCTGGCTGATACCCCATTTCAACACATAAATATCGATTGTCTCTGACACGCTCTTTACCAGACCATTTCCGAGCAAATACTGAATTTCAAAACCTGCATTTAACACATTACCCACATTCATCAACAAAAGAATCATAATTGTCGGTTTGATGCCAGGAAGTGTCACATAACGGATACGCGCCCAGCGTCCAGCGCCATCCATGTTTGCCGCCTCATAGAGTGAAGGGTCAATTGCAGTGATCGCAGACAGATAAATAATCGCATTCCAACCTGTCTCTTTCCACACATTGGCAAATGCAACAATTGGCCAGAAATATTTCGGGTGTGCAAAAAAATTGAGTGGCTGGTCTAATATATGAAGTTTTAGAAGCAGCTCATTGATAATTCCTGTGCTGGACAGCGCATCATGAAGAATCCCTGTAACGATAATCCATGAGAGGAAATGTGGCAGGTATGAGATTGTCTGCACAGTCTTTTTTCCTCCATTTGATTTCACTTCATTCAGCAAAATTGCAAACACAATTGCCGCAACAAATGTAACCACTAGATTAATTACACCCATACCCAATGTATTTCTGATTACGCGAATAAAAGTGTCATCTGAAAATAGTTGTTTAAATTTATCCAAACCTACAAAAGCAGAGTGGAACAGTCCGTCCTTTGGCTTATAATTCTGAAATGCCATCACCCACCCAGCCAACGGCAGGTAACAAAAGATAACACCATACACCACTATAACAAGTGACCATATAATCAATACCTTCTGCTTTTTTATCTCTTTCCATGTTATATCTCTTTTCTTTTCCTGTGAAGCCATATTTTCACTCCTTTATTTAAAGGGCGGACCGTTTTGATCAGTCCGCCCTATCTGATTGCCATTGCTTATAATATAACTTATCAGAAGTTGACCTTTACTTCTGATAAAAGGCGCTGTCCTCTGCGCCGTGCATCCGACTATAAGAAGCTGTTCTTGCTTCTTATAGTATGATTTTGCAGACATTCCCTAGTTGTACTTTGCAGCTTCCTCCATTCTACGGTCAAGTTCTGCCTGCATCTCATCAATAAATGCTTGTGGATTACAACCATTATAAACATTCATGTACTCTTCCCATGCACTTTCAAAGTCACTTGCCATGACAACCCGCGGCAAATACTCATGCTTAATCTCACCGATCTTCGCCCATGCAGTACCGCCTTCTGTAGCAGTTGTCATATTGTTAGAATAAGAATACATTGGATACCACGGTCCAGGAGCTTCACTTGTTCCCAGCATATCCACATACGTTTCCGCATTGTATGCATCAAAGCATTTCTGAACATTCTCACTTAAGCTGTCATAAAATTCTTTTGGCTGATTCTCTGGTTTCATAGCATTAATGCCATCTGTGCTTGTTCCTCCATACTGTAGGAAATAAGAATAAGTACATGTGTGCGAAGCCTTATAAGCTGTGTCAGAAGATTGCATTCTCATATCCTCTGTGCGGAAAAATTCACCATTCTCGTCCACACTATAATCTACATCTTTCACTCCCCAGAAGCGAAGGTCATGTATCTCCTGATCTAATAGATCATTGATAAATTGTAATGCGCCCTCGACATCTTTGCAACTTGTCGTAATCGCAATACCGCTTGAAACATTCAAAACTCCGCCAGAATTGTGCCACTGATTTTTAATTCCCTCTTCAATTGTAATCGGAAGTGGAACATAATTGCATCCTTTAATGTCAAGCCCCTGCTGTTTCAGTGCATCATTTACCGTATAAGCAAAATCCCACCACTGATCGATCATACCCAACACGCGTCCTGTGGACAGCTTTGAAATATATTCATCATAAGTCTGTGTGAAGGATTCTGGATCTACAACACCTTTCTTAAATTCCTCGTTCAGCTTCTGAAAATACTTCTTTGCTGTCGGCGTTGTATTGTAGTCAACAATTGTAAGCGTATTCGGATCGACAATACAGCTTCCATCATTTGGATATCCGTCAAGGAACTGCGGTGCATTCTCAAGGCAGAAATAACGCCAGTCATCACACAAAATCGTATACTGGATATTTGCCGTGCCATCCTCCATAGTAGGATTTGCCTCATTATAGCGCTCAATCAGATCAAAATACTGATCCATAGTATGTATCTCAGGATACCCTGCCCACTCAAGCACTCTTGTCTGAATCCAGAATGCTTCATCATTATGATTTGTTGCCTTCTCTTCCCCATGGATATTGCCAAACTGATTGATCCAGTAGATATGCCCGTCATCTTGTCTCAGCTTATCCCATTCCTCCTCTGTCAGGAAGTTCTTAATATTGGGATAATTGTCGATATAATCATCCAACGCTACCAGGGCGCCTGCATCATAGAGCTGTGCCGAACCGTCACCTCCATCAATAAAATCAGGATACTCTCCCCCAGCAATCAATGTTCCAACTGCCTCCTGCGCTGTCTGTCCGGTAAGCCATGTCTCCTTTACTTTTGCCCCAATTTTCTCTGCGATCATCTGTTGAATCTCATTGTCATCGTTGATCTCTGAGCCTGGAACTGCAAAGAATGCCGTAAACTCCTTGATGCTGCCTGAATTGGACGCTTCACCACCTTTGCTGTCTCCTGAGGACGATGTATTTGTATCACCGCCTGTACCCGCATTTGTCGATGCTGTGTCACTGCCACCACATCCTGTTAACATCGCGGACATCACTGCCGTTGCCAGTAAAACTGACAGTATTTTCTTAGTTCTCATGTGTATGCCTCCCTTGTTTTTTGATAATATAATTCTACTTTATACTAAACTAAAAAAAACCCAATAAACGATATATAAAAACATAAAAAAGTATAGATTTTTAATCTATACTTTTCTTACCCTGTTTTAATAGATTGTTTTCTAAATTTAGAAGGTGTACAGCCTTTTGCTGCTATAAATTTATTGATAAAATAATCCGTATTTTTATACCCCACATCCTCCGCTATCTTATAGATCTTATCATCTGTCCGCACAAGTAACTGCGCTGCCTGCTCTATGCGATAATTATTTAGATAATCCTTAAAGGATTGGTTATACTTCTTGCGAAACACCTGACCAAGATAGGCATTGTTAATATAATATTTTTGTCCCAAATCCCGCAGTGTCAAGTTTTCTGCAAAATGCTCTCTGACTTCCTGCTCAATCATAGCCAGCACACCTCTCGACACATTTTTTCTAAGCTGTGCAAGATATTCCGCATACTCGCAGGCAAATCTTGCCAAATGCACTTTGCTTCCCCGCTTCACTCCCTCCTCAAAAGTACTCTCACTGATCAGATGCAAAATTTCTTCCTGATTCACGCAATCATCCTGTTCTGTAGCAGTATGTATCAGTTGAAACAAAAGATAATTGATATTGAGATTGATCGTCTCCCCCATCGCACCCATTCTGCGCAGTTCCTCATATAACCTGTCTACCGTCTCGTGAATGCGCACCTTGTCATTCTGCTCAACAGCGGCAATCAAATTGTCAAGTTCTGCCTTGCACAAAAGGATACCATCAGTATGAATTTGAACTTCTTCCTCATAATAATAAATATTTTTCTGATCGTGAAATGCTTGAAGAGAGTTAAGCATACAAGCTGTACCATAAGATTTTGACACAGCCGCAATGTCGGTAACACGTTTTCCTACCAATATTACAATCTTCTGTTTAAGTGTTACACTCAAATGATGAAAAAGTTTTTCAAGATATTCCTTTTCTGTACAGCCATTCTTTATTGCCATATAATCACAGTAGATTAGACCGACATCATATATATTTTCCTTAGCAGAAACATCAAGAATACAATGTGGTTCATCCTCCTTCAAAAATTCCCTGCAGCCCTGATACAATTTTCTTTGCATGGAACGCATCTCCAATTCTTCCATGTCCTCTAAATCTAACACATCCATCAATTGAATGTCAATATATCGAACGCCACTGGAAAGCTGCATATGGTCAGAAACATATTGCAGATTCATCTCATCATACTTACCGATCAATAGAGAAATCACATTTCTTGCTAAATATGCGCGCTCCATCTGTCTTTTGTCCTCCTGACGCTGTATTTCAGTCGCAGACATATTGGCAGCCTTTCTAATCACCTCTGTCAAAACCTCTTTCTCAACAGGCTTTAACACATAATCCATACAAGAATATCGTATTGCCTGCTGCGCATAAGAAAATTCCCCATAACCACTAAGTATAACAAAATACGCATCCGAAACCTGTTCCCTGCGTATCGTCTCCAACAGCTCCAATCCTGTCATCTCTGGCATTTTAATGTCAGCTATAATCAAGTCAACCTTATTGGTCTTTAGGTATTCTAGTGCTTCTCTTCCGTTTTGTGCTGTTCCCACAATTTCATAATTCTCTTTCTCCCAGTCAAGAAGCTGACAAAGTCCTTGTACAATAAACGGCTCATCATCTACAAGCAGCACTTTTAACATATCTCACCATTCCCTTTCAGCGGAATCCAAATCTGCACTATCGTTCCAACACCCTTTTCACTTTCCAGTGCAAATTTAACTTGATTATCTGTCATCATTTTAAGGCGAAGACAGGCATTTACTATCCCCACTCGCCCCTTCTTCCGAAGCCGGTCAATACTTGCATTCTGCATCATCCAGAACAGTTTTTGCTGCTCTGACTCTTCCATTCCGGTGCCAGTATCCTCCACCTCAATACAAAGTGCTTTACATGATTCTTTCTCTTCCATGTAAATACGCACAAAAATCCATCCTCTGGTTGTCTTATTCTCAATCCCATGAATACAGGCATTCTCCACAAATGTAACTACCGTAAGTTTAGGAATGTTAATATTTTCACACGATTCATCCACATCCAATTCATATGATAATTTATCCCCAAAGCGAAATTTTTGCAAACTCAAATATGCTTCAACAAACTCCATTTCTTTACCGATCTCCACAGTATCTGTTGCCCAGTCTACATTCTGCCGTTCCATAATCGCAAGCTTTTCCACCATTTCCGCAATCTCAAGTTCATTTTGAAGAATACAATACATTCGTATGCTCTCTAACGCATTAAACAAAAAATGCGGATTGATCTGACTGTGAAGTGCTAGAAGCTCCGCATTCTGTCTAGCAATGTCCATCTCTTGTTCTTTAATGCGATCTTTATACACCGTCTGTATTAGCTCGTTTGTTCTCACAGCCATTCTATTGTAGTTTTCCATAAGCCTGCTGATTTCGTCACTGCCACTAATCTCGTCTATTCGGCATAACTCCTCGTCTCCCACCTTGTCAAATACTTGACTTAACTGCTCTATTCGTACTGTAAGAGAAAGATTGAGTTCTTTCATTAACCACCACGGAAGAATCGCATTTGTAAGTATTAACAGAGCGATCAAAGGCATGTTTTCCAATATATTTTTCAAAATGTTTGTTTCGGGTTGCAAAATATAAATCTGCATCTCACATCCATACAAACTCATATCTTTGCGCACACCAACTTTGTCCTTCCTCTTAAACTGCTCAAAATTCTGGTTCATGCTACTGTGTCCGTCATTTGCCAACAATACTTTATCTCCTTGACAAACATACACAGGAAATTCATACCCTAACTTGACAAGTCCACGTACCATATTACTATAATCAAGCTCTATTTTCAGAAATTTGTCACACCTGCTGCCGTTAAAAAAATTCAAATTTTTTAAAAATAGAACTTTTCGTTTCGCCTCCACCGCTGGACTTTTTTCATTGTCATAATAAAAATATAACATTGTATCTTGCCCAGACGCTTTGAATGTGTTGTACCAGTTGGTTTTTTCTATGGAGGACAAGCGAGAAAACTCACCGCCATTCACAATCGTGGGGTTGTCCGCATACATTGTAATAATTGTGTTATCCATACCAGCTCCACCCTTAAAAAGCGTCGTTTTTATAAAATTTTGGTATGCCTCAACATATGCGAGTGCATTCGCATATTCATAATTTAAATATCGTTCTATATATTCATTCATATAAATCTGCTTTGCGGTGGCCGCCGCATAGTCAATGCTGTTCGTCAGGGTATACTGTATAGCGCTCGCTTCATTTTCCATCGCATGTTGTCGTTTTGTATTTTCATTATTTAATACAATATACAGCAGAATGCTATCCGTGACAATCAATGGGATCAATACACAAAATACATACAGAATCGTTAGTTTCCTGCTAAGTTTAACACTATTCATGTGCTGATAAAGCCTGTGTATCCATTTTTGCCGACAATGTTCCTCATGTTTTTTTTGGATTATACTCACTGAAATATCATCTCCTTATATACGTTTTATTGTTCCTGCCAGTATATCCCATCATCAGTGATATCACAATCCATACTCTCGCACAAGCCCCTTATAATTTAGGAGAAATAAGCAACAGACTCTATACTGAAATAGTTTAGGTTCTCATTCACCACAATTGACAGTTTCTTAAGCTCCTGTGCAGTCTTTGCAAGAGATGCAGTCGCATCGTTTAGTTCATTCATAGATGCTGTGGTCTGTTGCGTTGATGCTGCATTTTCTTCTGCAACGGCCGACAGATTTGTCATTAAATCAACTACTTTTTTCCCTGCCTCTCCACACACATCAGCCTGGTGCATTACGTCTCTCATACCATTAAAAGCTGAAGCAATTCCTATCTCAACAGTATTGAACTTTGTCTTCGTCTCATCAAGCTTTTCCTTCTGATTCATAACGATATCTGTAACTTTATTGATCGACTGTACTGTCTGTTGGGATTCCTCCGACAGTGACAATATAATTTCATCAATAATCTTAGCCGACGAATTGGTCTGTTCAGCAAGTTTTTGTATTTCACTTGCCACCACAGCAAAACCTCTCCCTGCCTCACCAGCTCTTGCAGCCTCAATACTGGCATTTAACGATAACAGATTTGTCTGGCTTGCAATCTCTGCAATCAGATTGACCACCTCCTGGATCTTTATTACAGACGCGTTCGTCTTGTATATCTGTTCTGATATTCTATGAAATGCATCTGTTGTCATATTGCTCATATTACTCAGTTCCTGAACGATTCTTGTCGCCTCTCTTCCATCTTCACTCATATCCCTCGAAACCACTGACAGTGTACTTACCCCTTCTGTGATCAACACCATGTTTTCCTGCATATTGCTTACCTGCAATGAAGAGTTTGAAATGTCCTCCGCCTGTGCAGATGCACCATGTGATATCTCATCTAATGCAGAACTTATAACTCCGGCAGCCGTTTTCGTTTTATTTGCCTTATCCTCAAGCAAACTGCCTGACTTGGCAAGCTCTGTTGAAATTTTCTGAAGCTGTCCTATACTGCCCACAAGCTTGTCAAGAAATGTGTTCAAACTTCTGCCAAACTGCGAAAACTCATCCTTTCCATCCGCCTTCACTCTAACTGCAATTCTACCTTGTGTTATCTTATCCAAAGTCTTTTTGAAAAGCACAACATTTCTGTCAATGCTTGTGCCAATCAGTATAGTCATACCAATCAATATTATAGTTGCAAGTGCAATCACAATCAGACTGATTTTCATTACATTTTTCTTTATTGCTATCATATCATCAGACGCTGTTTTCTTAATTGTCTCACACAGCGTAGTCAGCTCATTGTTTAACTGTACATTTTCAGCCTTAAATTCAAGTATGCTATCATCCAGTTGTTTCATCTGTTGGATAATTTCCTCTTCTGTGCTCAACTTAACAAGCGAATTTTGAGCAAGTTCTTCACTTGTTGTATAGAGAGGAATATTCTCTGACATTTCTGTGAGCAACGCTATTATCTGTCCATAACTTTCTGTGACATCTTTACCTTCCACAACCAATTTACTGTATTCACCTATATACCTGTCCAGCTTTTCAACTGTTCCTGTAAAGTCATATACACCGGAGTAAGAGCCGCCATACTTATAGTCATATTCCATACCATTTGGTTCTAGGTACATTATATATTCTATATTTGTATAATTTTGTGTATCATAACCTTTCACTGAAATCTGTGTCGCAAATTCTTCCCAGCCTTCATTCGCTGCATTAAAATTACAGCCAATACGGATTGCAGGTTTTGTGTCAAATGTAGTAATCTCACTGTCTACATAGGCAAGTCCTGTACCAGTTACTGTATCCAACGTATTGATATCTATCTCTGCAAAATCTGTACCATTCGTCAACTTAATATCCGTAACATAGCAATTCAAATCATAAGTAAGTGTTCCACCTACACGAAACGCCATATTATCTCTCTTCACACCTTCTGGTATCGGCCCTTTGTAAACCAATTTTACATACTCCTTCCCATCCACTGTGACGGGCTCGCCATTTGTCCACATATGTGCATCAATCCATTTTAATTCAAGCCATGTCTCCTTGTCAATTAGTTCAGACAAGCTCTCGGTTAGGGAACTTTCAGCATCTGCATACTGCTGATACAATCCAGCATCAGCATTGAAACTTCTTGTACTGCTAAGCTTACTAATCTGGCTGTAATTTGATTCAATCCTTACAAGACTGTCAAGCATCTGATTGACATCATCTGCATACTTATCACTTGTCATCATTTGCAAAGACTGTACAAATGCAGTCATTTGACTTAAATTATTTAAAATACCATCCAGATATTTCTGTTCTATATAATATTGATATTCCGCCTCCAACGCAAGATTCTTAGCTTGCAGCACATCAATTTCTTTGGCAATTGACTCTATCTCACTATTTGTGCCATTTCTATTAATGGAATTAATTCCTATTGTACCAATCACAATTGATACAAAAACAGAAAATAATCCCATAAGCAATATCTTACTCTTTATTGTCTGAAATATCGTAAACTTTTGTTCTTTCTTTCCTTCCTTCATCCTATCTGTTCTCCTATTCTTACATCTTTTTGTACAGAACATATAAAAACCTTTTGCACAGTATCTATCTCATACTGTGCAAAAGGTTTTTATTCAACAGTATGAAATTTCAAGTATTACTACAAAAGCAAAAACAACTTTTAGTATAAATGGGCATATGGCTCACAATAGTACAGATATCCATACAATGTAAATTTCTAATCAATCACTAAATAATCTACATATGCATCCCATAATCCGTCATCTGATGTAACTTTCAATGCAACTATCTGATTCCCTGTCCCATGATATACATTACGAATTGTATATTCCGCGGGATATGCATCACCAAAGTAAAAAGTTCCTTTATATTCTCCCCCGATCAGCAAATCAACCTTAGCCATATTTTCATTGTTTGAACAGCCCCTCAAAGTAAAATTATTGCAATCATTTGCAAAGTACTGGGTATACTGGCAGGAATCATTATTTGCATACAGACCTACACCATCAAAAGGCTTATTAATTCTTCCAGCGTAGTCTCCTAAAATTGTCATATCCTCGCACTCTACTTTTACAGTTGTATTTTCCGTTATGCTAATCACATTTTGATATACATCTGCCCATCCATTGCTTTGGTAGCCTTCTACATTTAAAGCCGTCTCATACAACTTTCCCATCGACATTCCCATATTTTCCCATGCCCTAAAATGATCTGTCACCGAAATTGTTCCGCTAGTTCTCCTTGATGTGCGAACACTCCAATATTGTTTGAATGTCGTATTTCCCTGAATAGAGGGCTTATCAACTCTTATCGTCTCATACACATCATAAGTACCACCATCAACTGTAATGGTCCCTTTTGCATCAGATCCAGGCGGACGCCATGAACCCCAACTCTCTACGATATAATATTCCACAAGAGGATCTATGCTCCATCCATATACGCATAAGTAGGAATTTCCATCTGGCTGGTAGTTACACCCATAATCAATTGATATATTTCCTATCTCCTGATAAGTCTTGGTACTGTCAAACTTTTTACCTTTCCGAAACAAAGCATTTCCTATATCACTCCACTGACAACTAAATGTCCCTCCAGCGTTCAGTGTCATGCTTGTTGTACCATAATCCTTCCACAGTTCATAGCTGTAACCATCCTGTGTTCCAATTTCATTGTCATATATTGTTCGTGCCGCCTGTACCTGCACTGACGGTAACAGAAGTTGCAGACACATTAATACTGACAGAATTATACCTTTTAATCTTTTTTTCAAACAATAACCTCCATTCTTTGTAATTTTGAGCTTTTCCAAATTTTACTCCACATCATGGGTTTTCTCTCCTCCTTTATATCATTTTACAAAAAGGATTCTTTCATTTAAACCCATCAAACTAAATAAAATACCCCTATTTTTTATGAGTACTAACTTTGATAACTATAAATTACCATTATATCCTTCATATTTCGGAAAATATAATTGTTTTTTTGTAACCAAAACCACTTTTCAATTGTAAAACTTAGCATTTTATTCTATAATAAAAGTTAGAAACAGCTTTCAATCAACTTGTCATTTTTTACAAGAAAGAAATTATAAAATTTACAAAAAACTAATATGAATCAATATTCCACTTTAATAAACAATTTTGTACAGGAAAATCAAAACATACTTAGTAAAAATCTCGTCGGTGTATATCTTCATGGTTCTGCCGCTATGGGGTGTTTCAACAGTCAAAGAAGCGATCTCGACTTTATTATTGTCATCAAAAACGATCTTTTCAAAAGTACAAAACACTCCTATATGGACATGGTTGTTAATCTAAACAAGAAAGCTCCCAAAAAAGGAATCGAACTCAGCGTTGTTAAAGAAAATGTATGTAGCCCGTTTGTCTACCCGACTCCTTTTGAACTGCATTTTTCTATCGCGCATCTAAACTGGTATCAGACCAATCCTGACGATTATATCGAAAAGATGCATGGAACCGACAAGGATTTGGCGGCTCATTTCACCGTTCTTTACTACAGGGGCAAAACACTCTATGGTAAAGCGATCCGTGATGTTTTTTCTAAAGTTAGTAAGAGGGACTATTTTGAGAGCATCTGGAATGACATTGAGAATGCGCAGAACGAAATCATAGAAAATTCTACGTATATAATCCTCAACCTATGCCGTGTACTTGCCTTCCGCCGTGACGATCTGATTCTGTCAAAACTAGAAGGCGGCAGATGGGGACTTCAAAATGTTCCACTGAAATATACTGGACTAATTGCAAATGCACTGGCAGAATATGAATCGAACGAGTCTGCGGCTCCAGACGAAGCGCTTGCAAAGGAATACGCCGAATATATGCTGAGGCAGATTTCCTCCCATTCATAAAAATAAAACTCCCTTTTCGGAATTGTGTACCCACGGAAAACGAACTTATAAATATACCTTGTAAACAACAGGCAAATATTTTATAGTCATACATATAAATCGTGACTTAGCAGGGGTGAAAGTTTGAAAATTTTGATTATAGGTGACATTAGGTTTTTTGACATACATATGGTAAATGAACTTTTAGCAAAGGGGCACGATATTACAATTGCCACAAGAGGGAAAGCAGCGGATGATTATGGTAATAAAGTAAAGCGGAGCATCCTCGACAAAACAAATGAGATGAATATGAAAAATGCTTTGGGTAATGGACATTATGATGTTGTAATTGATAAAATAGCTTATTGTTCAAATGATATAGTCCTTTATCCAGATAAGTGTTGCTGAGAGAATCTCCAGCATTTTTACTAAGCCTTTTCCATTAAAAGTAGTCGTATAATATAATAATGCTATTGAAGGAGGTGTGCTTTGAGTATGCAGCAAAAAGAATTGGAAACACCCATTGGTAAAATCTATATGTATAAAAATGGCCAAAAGATCAATTTTGAACCTAAGTATTTTGATTATGGGATGTATCTAAATGATGATGTCCTAAAAAGGCCACAAGGATTATATAAATTATATCCTAACATAGAGAAACTGGTAAAAGGTGATATTATCATTTGTGAATTTAATCAAGGCCATTTACAAAGCGATGGTGGAGGCGAATTCATGCTAAATATTGTTGGAACATTCCAAGGGTATACCATTGGAATGGGAGCACCTGACTCACAGGATATTGAAGATCATTATGCACAAAGGGAACGAGTTCTGCCTTATGAAACATGGGACAATACGGAAAGAGGATTTGAAATTCATATCATAGACACGCCCCAAAAGTATTTATGTGAAAAAAACTTTCAGGAATTGTGTTTTGTTGTTGCATGGGAGCCAGGAACTACTGATGAAGTCTGGGACCTAATTTCGTTTGTGACATGTTAGGAATTGTAGGAAAATAAGTGATACAAATTGCGTAGGATATTTCTTCGAGAAGGTATGTCAAAAAACGTAGTCGTAGCGGGCTACGGCGAGGATTTTTGATATGCGTAATCGGAGAAATAGACAAGTCAAGATGTGTCAGTTATTTTTCTACAATTCCTAGATAAATAATTGCTATAATAACTCTTCTTATATTTTTGCACAGCACATTGAAATAAAAGATTTTCAAAAGATGAACTTATATAATAATCTCCTTCACAAGATATTTTACCATCATTTTTTTAATCTATAAAATACATCACCCCCATCTCATTCCAGAAACAATTTAGTTCATCGATAAGCAAATCATCGTTATTTTGATTTCCTGTTATTTCAGGTAACCTAGCAAGGCAGAAATCCCCAAGTAAAACATCAGATAAAAGTCCTCCATCACCTTTAATCGCATAACATGCAAATTTTAAATAGGATTCTGGTACTTTTGGATTTCCTTTTTGCATCCCTAAATATATCTGTAAGTCTGCTAAATCTTTAGGTTCTGGGGGAATTAATCTCCCCCTCCAACCTAGATCAACGGGCGAAATATACGTATCTAGTCCTTCTATAAAATCTATTCTTTTCTCAAATATGTGTATTCGGCTTTGCATTTGCATATTTCATAATCTTCTCTTTATAATGTGCACAGGTATCACATTGGTATAAAATACCCTTCATCCTTATCTCTGTGGGATAATAGACTTTAAGTTATTCTTTACAAATATCTTTGAATAAAAGTTATCTCTTCAGAAGCTTTTATAAAATATGATCTGATTTTTATTCGGGAATATCAACACTAGTACAACAGTTTTTAAATTCAATATTAATTCATTTTACAAATTTCGATCATCTTTTTTCTTCAGCAACTGCGAAGTATCCAATGTCTCCTCGAATTTTTGCTGCTTTTTATGTCTCTTGCCAATTTTTGCTGACTTTCCAGACGACAGTTCACTGTACGACAAAGTCTGCCCCGTTTCCGGCGTTTGAAATACCTGCGTGGAACCTATATTTTGCGCCGATGAAACGCTATTTTTATCCGATTTTTGTACGCTCTTTTGTCGTAGATTTGCAATTAATCGTATTTGTTTTGGCACATACTGAAAACGGCGCAGCGCCACATCAACCAAAAACAGACAGATTGCCAGTGCCAGAAGCCAATTTGTCAGTGGATACCCCTCCTTCATTTTGCTGGAAATCCGTGTCCATATTGACTCGTCCTCTGTGATGATTTTGCCATACTGTTGCGCAAAATTTAAATAGGCATCTGTACTTACATCAAATTTATATTCGTCAGAAAACTGCACTGCGGCAGCAATTGTCATGTAATTTTGAATTTCTCCAGATTCCGTGCGGCGTATATTAAAGTGATATAGCCCTGTCTGTGGTGTGGAAAGCTCTGTCGTGTATTTTCCTGGCGCAATCGCACGAAGTTTTTCCTCTGTGGAAATACCTTTTGGGTCAATCACTGTTATCGAAATTTCTGTTGCATTGCCATAATCATTGGTTTGATAATCGACCGTAGTTTGTTCCCCTACCGTCACTATATTTACATTATCGTCACCCATACCAGTATTTCCAGTAGAATAATCTACAATTCGTTTCCAGAGTTGTATATAATCCTCCTGCCCTGCAAAAGCGCCTGTCCACTCTCCAGTAACATCACTGTTCCATGCGACGGTCCTCCCTAGCCCATATTGCCACACTGTAAGAATTGGATCACCTTTTTCTGCGGACTGAATTATTGGACTAGAGGCTGTTTTTGGCGTCGCAGAAATATATCCATAAAGTGATGGCCAGCCATTCGGAAAAAGATTTTCAGTTAATTCATGTCCCGCTTGCACTGACAAAGAAAAAACGCCATTTTGAAGATAGCTGTCCCCTCCCAGAAATACCTCCTGCGCAAAAATCTTTGGAATATCACTTGAGATATCCGAATAATAATATCTGCCACCACATTCCTCTGCTAGATACCGCAAAAGCCTCTTGTCAGATGAGTCCCCAACCGCCACTGTGGAAAGCGTTATCTCATGCTCTGCACAGCTATCGACGATATCATCATAGTTGTTTGTCTCCCCCATACCATCTGTCAGAAGTACTATATGTTTTATTGACGCCTCATTCTCAGTGAGCACTTTGACTGCCTCTTGCAGTGCTGGCTTGATTGTCGTTCCACCACCATCTTGAATCTGCTTGATTTCATCTTTGATTTCTGTTTTGTCATCTGCCTGTCTAAGTTCCACTTGCCACGCATACTTGTCATCAAATGTTAAAATTCCCACATAATCTGTATCATTTAGATTGTCAACCGCCACCGTAGCAGCTCTGACCGCGACATCCAGATTACTAACGCCTAGTGTGCCTGCTTTGCCTGTCATGCTGCCAGAGCGATCTATTACCATTACCATTGCCATAGAAGGCATCTCGTTAATTCCCCGAAGCTGCATGTCCACAGGCAATACTGTTTCTAATACTGTATCCCGATATCCACCCAACGCAAAGCTGTTCTCCCCACCACAACAAATAAAACCACAACCATAATCCTTTACATATGTTTCAAGGTTTTCCAAAAACTTCGTTGGCAAATCATCAATATAAGTATCCACCACTATTATAGTCTTATATTCCAGCATAGCATTAATACTGTCCGGCGCATTGATAGCTGAGACAACACTAAAATCGCAGCCAGCCGCCTTCAGAACAGTAGAAAATGCAGAGGTACTAGCGTCACGTCCTACGATAACAAGTACTTTGGGCGATGTTTCCACCACAGAATAAGCACTAAAATAATCATTCTCCTGACAAGTGTCTCCTTGCGCTTGAACCTGAACGCGCAAGCTTTCCATTGCACCGCTGTCTGTGCCGGCATCAACCTGCGCACGAAATACAAAGCGATTGCTACCCTTGTTCAAATGCACATTGTCTGTTGCTGTTTGGTTGCTTCCTCGATAAAGTGTAATCACTGCATCGGTATCATAATTACTTTCCACCAACACAGTAATCGAATACTTATCGCCTGGGTGAAGATAAGACGGAAGCGTCACATTGTCAATATAGGCGTCTGGTCTCTCCTCATTTTCATACAACAAGGTTAAAAACTCTGTCTGCCCCGCTGTCAATGCCTGCGCCATATTGCGTATATCGCCCCGTGTTTCCTTTCCGTCTGTAAGCACAACAAGTCGCTTCTTATATTCTCCTGGAATCAACGTAAGCGCCTTAGAAATTGCCTCCTCAAAATTTGTGGCCGCCTTTTCAGGGATTGTCATCAGACCGCCATAATGCTTTTCCGTTGTCAAAAATTGTTCCACAAGAGTATCTTTTCCAAACGTTACAATCCCATAAGCATTTCCAGAAGGTATCTTGGAAATCGTTTCTTGCAAATACTGTTGTGCCTCGTCCAGATGCTCCTCATTGCTGTTGGAAAGATCCACAACAAAAACAGTTGCTGTCTTGCCGCTTCCTCGATAGATTTGTATCCCAAACAATGCAAGAACCACACACAATAGTACCCCACCGCGTACAAACCAATAAAATTTCCCGCGGTAACGCATCTGACGCACATAGACAATCCACTCTGCCACCAAAACAATGAATGCCAGTATCATAAATAAATTTCTGATTGTACGTTTTATTTTTTGGCGCTGCAAAAGTTTGACCCCACTGTCTGAAATTCCCTCTAGATCTGTTGATAATCTACCATCGGATTCCCCGACAGTCTGAAAACGCACCACATAGTCTTCCTGATACACATCATTTCCAAGCGTATAAAGCCCCGCCTTGACCGGCCGACTCTCAAACTGGCTTCTGTCAAGCTCTGCCCAAGGCTGTAGGGCAATCTCTTCCCCCGCATAATAAACATTTGTTGCAAGCCAAGAAGTATCTGAGAGATAAATCATAGCATTTGCCAAAAAAACAGGAAACTCTGCACGCAGCGGGAAATCAGATTCCCGTATATCAAATCCGACAACGACTTCTTTCCTGTCTTCCAGCTCTTGATAATATCCTACACACTTTCCCTTGTATGACAGAAAGCTTTCTGCCCCCTCTGGAAGTACAAAACAATACGCTGTATTCACCCCAATTGAAAAACCAGATAGCCCTGCAGTCAAATCACAATCTGTCATATCAAGCACTACATTTTCCAGAGTCTCAACAACGGTTCCTCCCAAATTGCCAAAAATTAATCGGTTCGTCTCTGCTGCCTGCGGCATTTGTCCAGCATCATAAATTACAATATTATATCCTTGTTCTTTCAGAGGTGTCCTAATCAGAGAATCCGATGTCTCATGTACTGCCGCATCCGTCTTTGCTTTGACAATACTCTCCCCAGTGACAGCTAGATACGCCTTCTCAAGAAATGTATTTCCGTCTCCAACCAACAATCCACGCATTAGATTCTTCTGTTTTTTAACTGCTGCCGAATCGTTATCCCGCGCAAGGCTGTCAGTAGAATCGCTAGAAAAAACAATATTGTCCACTCGGGAAGTAATTGTCTTTCCCTTCCAATCCACCGCCTCAAAAAAACAAATTTTGCTCTCGGAAGGCGCAAGGCACATTGATGACAGCGCAATCATTTTTTTGTTATATGTCTCATCATCATACAAACTGACATCAAAAGACACTTCCTCGTCACTGTAATTTACAACGCTTACCATCACATCAAAAAAACCATCATCACGGCTAGAAAAGGCTGTATATTCATTTGTGACATTGGCAGTTGCGCTGCCGGAAACATATAATTCCTTTTTCCCGCGAGTGCGCAGCGCCTCATAATCCGCAGCGCCGGCGCTGTCTGTGTAAACCAGCAAGTCTGCTGAGTTTTCGCCCTCTTTGGCGTTGCCAGCCAGCGTGTCCAGTGCACCTTGCGCCTGTGTCAAGCTTCCTCCGCTGTCACTGCACACAATACCTTGCAACGTGCGCATCAAACTGTTCGCATCCGCAATATCCACCGCCAAAATTTTTGCGCCCGCAGCATCCACTGTCGCAATGGAAAAACGTGTATTCTGCGCAGTCTGCACATAATCGCAAGCCTGTTCCACTGCTTCCTGCAAACGACTTTTTCCAGAAACTCCCACATGCTGCATACTCGCGCTGGTATCCATCAACAATATTTTTCTGCCACCGCTATGTCCATTTATTTGAATCAACGGGGACATTAGTGCGACTACCAACAGCACAATAATCAAGATCTGTAAATACATCAGAATATTGTGAACAAACTTTTCAAAAAAGGTCCGCGACTGCTCATTTTTTAACAGCTTTTTCCACAACAAATTAGAGGAAATCAGATAGTCTGTTCCTCTTGGTTTTAACAAATATAAAATGATAATTATCGGAACCGCTGCCAGAAAAAACAGCGGCCATAAACTCTCAAAAATCATATAGCGCTCTCAGCTCCTGAAAAATCAGTTGGTAAATATCCGTTTCCGTGTTGCACACTGCATAGAAAGCCCCCATTCTTGCACACTCCTGTCGCAGACTTGACAAATATTCCTGCAATGCCTGTTCATACACTCGGATACTTGCCGCATCCAATGTTAAACGCAAAGTGCTTTTTTCCTCCATGTCTATCAAATTTCGTGTACCTGTAAACTCCGCAGATCGTCCTGCAAAAAGCTCCTCCCCAGCCAAAACATGCAAAAAAACAGTTCTCTGCCTCCGATAATCCAACAGGCGCAAAAGTTTTCGCACCATCGTCAGTTCCTTTTTCAGACTTGATTCCATCAAGGCTTCCTGCAAAAAATCACTAATAATAATTGTTACTCCTGGTCCTTTCATTGGCAATTGTCTGACAGATTCACAGATATCTACTTTCCCGTCAAAAGTACGCTGGGAAAGCCAGTCTGTCAATCTGGGCAATGCACTCCTTGTACTACCTGCCAAAAAAGGCATATGCATCTGTCGCAAATCATAGAGTATTACACGGTCCATATTGTTTTGTCCCATATAGGCAAATGCTGCCGACAGCATACAGGCATATTCACTCTTTTTCTGGATTCCATAATTCATGGAAGCGCTTGTATCCAACAATATTGAAACGACTGCTTCCTTCTCTTCCATATACTCTTTTATGTAAAGCCTGTCTAGCCGCCCATAAGCATTCCAGTCAATACGGCGGATATCGTCACCAGGCATATACTCTCGAAAATCAGAAAATTCTGTGGAGGAACCTTTCTGTGTGGACTTGCGATTTCCTGTCAGGTTCATAGAAGCACGGTGTCCCATTGCCAACCGCAGTCTGGAAATCCTGTCGAAAAACGCTGCATCTGGTATTACTGTCATTGCTTTCCATTTCCCTCCAATATCTTTTGTATGACATCATCTTCGCTCACACCCTCACTAACAGCATCAAAACTTAAGAGAATGCGGTGTCTAAGCACCGGAAACGCAGTTTCCTTTACATCCTGAAAAGAAACATTAAACCGCCCTTCTAAAAATGCTTTTGCCCTTGATGCACGAATCAATGCCTGTGCTGCCCTTGGACTTGCCCCTTCCTTAATATAAGGATTTGCAACATGTGTCTGCATAACAATGTCCAACAGATAATCCATCACTGCATCCGCAATTGGTATCTGATTCACCAGCACTCTGGCAGCCAACAGCCCTGCACTATCCATCTGCTTTATAATGTTTGGCTCCTGACTGACTTCCGTCAACATCACAATTCCCTTTAACTCCTCTTTGGAGGGAAAGCGAACCAAAATCTTAAACATAAATCGATCCAGTTGTGCTTCTGGCAAAGGATAGGTTCCTTCATTTTCAATAGGATTTTGTGTGGCAAGTACAAAAAAAGGTTCCGTTAGCGCATGACTATCATTTCCGACAGTCACCGTATGTTCCTGCATTGCCTCCAGCAATGCCGACTGCGTTTTAGGTGTCGCACGATTTATTTCGTCTGCCAGAATTAGATTGGCAAAAATTGGCCCGCGCTCAAAAGAAAAAGCACTGCCACGCTCATTTTTAATAATAATATTGGTTCCTGTCACATCGCTTGGCATTAAATCTGGCGTGAACTGAATTCGCTTGAATGACAAATCAAAAACTTTGCCAATTGTACTGACTAATTTAGTCTTCCCCAATCCAGGCATACCCTCTAAAAGCACATTGCCCCCTGTAAGCATGGCAAGCATAACCTGACGAATGATCTCCCGCTGACCAATAATCCCTTTTTGAATCTCTCGCTCGCAGACAGCAATCCTCTGTGCCATATATGCTGGGTCCTGCAGTCCGCTGTTCCCCAATTCCCCCATTTTCCGCTATCCTCCATAAACTTTTGCTTAAAATATATTCATCATGCATAGAGCGTGTTCAAAAAATGCTCTAGTTAAAATTTGAAAAGTATTCTTTTATAATCTCCTCCATGCCGCTCGGATACTTTCCTACTGCAATTCCCTCATAAGCATTTTGCTCATAACTACCAATTACCGCTTCATAGGACATATGTGTACCCTCCCAGCTCAATCCATTCTGTGCATGAAAGTACTCTGATGCATCATGGTTTACTGCACTTCCAGTCAAATTTTCACTCTTTGCAATTTCGTTTGGAATGCTGACATAATCATGTGGGGTACTGCTCGTACCCGTTCCCCTGCCAATTCCAGAACCATCACCCTGATCGCCTTGTCCGTTGGAACCATTTGCACTGTCTCCAACAGTTTGCTCACCTTGTCCATTTCCATTTTGATTTCCAGACTGTCCGTTCTGTCCATCTCCATTTTGGTTTCCAGGCTGCCCGTTCTGTCCATCTCCATTCGGATCGCCAGCTTGACCAGAATTTCCCTGCGCAAGTTTGGCTTCACTCATTTCTTGCAACTTTTCTGATAACGCTTGCATAGACTCTGCTGTGACAGGCGATATTGCTGCACCATTCTGTATGCTCTGTGCAAGTGCTGTTAATTCATTTCCTATATTTTCATATCTATATTCCAACTTCTGCGAGGCAGCCTTCATCATCTCCATGCTGGACGCCTGTTGAAATTCCTCCTGAGAAGCCTGCAAACTCTCCGCCATCTCCTGTAGCGCTGCCTGTTGCGCTAATGTCAAATCTTGCTCTCGAGAAAGGTTTTCCAGGGTCTCCAAAATCTCTTCAATTTCCTCTGTCTTTTCCTTTGCCTCTCCCCTAATATGATGAAGTTCGCGCGCGCGTTCTTTCATTGCGGAAGGCATGAGTGCAAGGACAATGAGTATTGCAAACAATCCTGTCAAGCCCGCTATACGCTTCCATGACGGCAGAATTGCAATCCGTATTTTATCGCGCTGTGTCTGTAACTGCCTCATGGCATCTACCCGTTGAAGTTCAACGAGCTTTCCCTCTTTTTTTAGATTTTCAAAAGCTGTCACAATCCGTTCATCAAACCCAAAACGATCCATTACAAGCGCAGTCTGCTCCATATTTTTCCGTTTTATAAAGGCAAGTACAGCCGCGGTTAATAGCGCAAGAATCAATGTCATTATTGTGCAAAACCCTGCATAATAAAAAGGAATCATAAAAGCAATCGCCTCAAACAAAATTCCCACACCTACACCAATGCATAGAACAAACACTGCTTTTTTTAAAAACTCCGCTACATTTAATCTAAGGCAGCAGGATTGTATTATTTTTACAAACTCTCTCTGACTCATGCGGCTCCTCCATTACAATTCTTACTGCGCATCTTTCTTCTTCCCTTTATTGTGTGCCGATCTACTTCTGGAATTATTTTTGGACGACGAATGCATTGGATTCACTCTCCATGCAGCAATCAGCATAAACAGAATTGTCAACACTAATATACATGCGGCGGACAAAAACATCCATGTCTTTCCCTGTGACAAATAATAAGTAAAAAATCCAACCTCTTTTCTATTAAAATTTGAGCCTGCAGCGCCAAACAAGGACTCTCCTGTCATAATCTGCATAAAAAATTCCTCAAAGAATACTCCTGGATTAATCAATAAAAACAACATGGACTCTCCTGCGCGCTCCCCCTTGCTCCAAAGATAACTTAGTATAAGTGGAACGAATGTTAAAATATAAATCACAAAATATATTGCAAAGGACAAGATAACTGCTGCGATAGATCTGCGACAGAATGCAGAACAACAAATTCCAATGCTCCCAGAAAACACAGACAACAAGATAATTGCCAGAATAAAATAGAGCAGACTGCTCCATCCCAAACCACCTATCACAAAGGCTAACGCCATAATAGGCATTCCGGCAGCGACAAAAAAAAGAATCCGAATGACTGCTGATATCACCTTTCCAAGCACAATAGAAAACGGTGACATACAGGTTGTCAGCATAATATCAAATGTCTGTCGTTCTTTTTCTCCAGAAATACTAGGCGCTGTAATAATTGGCACAATCAGCGCGACAATAAACACTTGTACTGCTGCCTGCACAGGAAACAGATAAATCAAGTAGCTATAAATATTGCGGCTGCTATAATAACTATTGTTGTCCGCCTGAATAATTGCAAGCGCTAATAAAAACGCCAATGTCAATACAACCTCATAGGCAAACAGCCCCCAGCTCAACCGCATACTGCGGGCCGTTACTTGCAAATCCTTTTTTACAATTGGATTGATTCGTATTCTCACTGTGCGTCACCTCCTGTCAACTGCATAAACAATGCTTCCAGATTGCCTTCCTCCCGATAAAATCCTGTCAAAACCACTTGATTTTGAATTAACAGTCCAATCAGTGCACTTATCTGCGCATCTGTATTGTTATTAGATATCATAATCTCATTTTCCCTGACAGATTCCACAATCACTCCAACCTGTTCTTGTAAAAGACGTACTGCAGTTTCTATACCAGATGCAATCTGAATATGAATGCGCTTTCCACCAGCCGCCTGCCGCATAATATCCTCAATGCGCCCCGCTGTAATTAACTGGCCCTGATTCATAATTCCAATGCTAGTGCACATCTCCGAAAGCTCCGAAAGAATATGCGAACTGATAACAATGGTCTTCCCCATAGAATGAAGATTTTTTAATAACTCTTTCATTTCCACGCGCGCTCTAGGGTCCAAACCAGAACTTGGCTCATCTAAAATCAACAATTTCGGATTATGGAGCAATGCTCTAGCAACACAAAGCCGCTGTTTCATTCCGCGGGAAAGTGTGTCCACATAGAGTTCTTTCTTGTCAGAGAGATTGACAAGCTCTAACAAATCATCTGATAATTTTGCAATATCCCGCGAGCGCATCCCATACATAGAACCGTAAAAATCCATATATTCATGCACTTTTAAATTATCATACACGCCAAAGAAATCCGGCACATACCCAATTAAGCGCTTCATTTCTTTTGTCCCTACAGCGGCCTCCGTTCCCCCAATCTGCACCGATCCGCTGCTTGCCTTTAACAGTCCGCAGACAATCCGAATTGTGGTTGTCTTCCCCGCACCATTTGGTCCTACAAATCCAAACAAATCACCTTCTGGAATATGCAGTGACAAATGATTGACAGCCGTAAATGAGCCATACTTTTTCGTCAAATCATTGATATATAACATACGAAAATCTCCCCCTACTGTACAGAATACAGACACCCATAAGAAGTTTCACTACAATTGTCATCTACTGCCTTATTCCAATCCTTTGTCACACCAACCACAATTTTGGCATCTGGATCTTCCTGTAAACTTGCAGCCGCAACTCCAATTCCAAGCGCAGCGATAAAATCTGCATCTTTCTGTTCCTTGCCGCGGTAAGCCGCATTCATATAACCATGTAAGTAATCTTCTACCACATCATCATAATTCTTTGAAGAAAGATATACTGCCTTGTTTAGATCACATGTCTCTCCCGCAGGAAGATTGTTATATATAAATAAAGTGTCATATGCAATCACCGCAAAATATTCAAAATCCCAATCAGTCTTATTTATGACAGTGCCATTCAATCCCAAAACCACAATATCTTTTTCATCCGTAAACGTGCCACTAATTTCCAATCCATTCACCGGCTGTATATCAAGCAAAATTTGTCCTGATGCTTTGTTTTCCATATTTCCCGCCTTAAAATAAGCGTCCTCAAAACCTGCACTTGGATTCAAGCCAAAGGAAATCCGCTCCCCTTCTTTTACAATGTGACTGCGATATTTTTCACTGTCTTGACTATCATAATAATCAGACCAAAGCGGACCACAATACGCATATCCTTCTGCCAACTGTAATCCCCATTCCTTATGACCAGCATCATAACAGTGCATATAAGTCACCGCATCTTGGTCAGGCGCGTCTAACTCCTCAACAGTCACAGAATAAACTCTTGTGTCCACCACTTCAAATCCTCTTCCTGCAATGTAAATCAAAAGGATTCCGGCAAGCGTCGTAATTGGAACTGCAATCCAATAAAAATCTCTCTTTTTTAAAAAGCGCAGAATCAGATACAGCACAGGTCCTACAAAAATCACATACAAAACAACAATCACTTTTAGAACATTAAAATTCAAACGATTGCCGCCATTCCCAAAGGTTCTAAAAATTCTACGAATTTCATATTCATTGTTATAATACTTATCTTTCGCGTTATATGAAATTTTTGTGTAAGAACTTGCATTAACCAAAAGAACATATACATAAGATCTTACATCTTGCGGCACAAGTTTTGACAGAGAATATGGCACAAGTTCCACCGCGCCATCTCCCCGCGAAGTGATAAGGCCAAGAATATCTGTATTGGTATCATACTGGTCATTTATATCCTTTAGTTCCGCCATATACAGTTCTGTTAAGTCCTGATTATAATTGTCCTGATAAGGATGCTCATTTGGCGCATTCACTTTAGAGCATTCTACTCCTAAAAAGTTCAGTCCGCTCAGCACATCTTCTGCGCGCTCTCCTGTGCCGACAATCAGCATTCCGCCCTCCTCTATCCAATGTTGTATCCGCTCTAATTCTGCCGCCGACAAACTGCTGGTATTATAATTATCAATAACTAAAAAAGTCAAATTATTCTCCAAGGACTGCATTAGATTGTCTTGATTTAACTTGTACAATTTTATAGGCAGTTCTGTACCATTATAATATAAATTCTCCCCCTCCATATCAAGGTAAGTCAAAGATGAATAAGAATCACTTAAAATTCCCATGGAAAGCGTATCTCTCCCCTCCAAAAAAAGATTGGGAAAAACTTTTGACGCCGCCATTTTATTCTTTTTGTCCAACAAGGAAACAGATACAGAAGCACCGATGTCCTCTAAACTTTCTCTTGGTATTTTAACCAGAAACTGTTTTGTGCTGCCCTGCGGCAGAGAGAGAACTGTATCGTAAACGCAGCTCAGTGAATAATATGTATTTTCCATGCGAATCCGCGCTATTCCTTCCCAGTTTTCCCCTGAATTGGAAACCACCACTTGAATATCATATGTGGAAAGATTCTGCGAATGCAACTGTGCATCAATAGAAAACAATTCCTCCTGTGCACAGGCTGTCGCAGCTTTCTTTCCTATCAATACGCCGCAAATCAAAAGTACCAAAACAAGAACTGACTTTACTCTGCCTTTCATGTCTGTTTCCTTTCTTCCTACTGTTCTTTAGATTCTGACTGCTCCAACCGCTCTAATATTCATTGGATAAACATTGCTCTCTCCCACATACGTCGCAATATATTTCACATAATTGTCTGCCTCTGCAAGCGGCACCAAACACATAATTACCCCTGCAAATCCGCCGCCATGCACACGGCATACACCATCTCCAATTCCCTGTAAAAATAGTTCTGTAAGCGCAAGTGTGCGTGTAATTTTCTGCTCTTTGCAGTTCTGAAGCGAATAGCAGTTCTGTAAAAGTTCCCAAGAAGAAGTGCCTGATTCCTTGACAAGCGCTAAAACGGTATTAATATCTTCCTTCTCAATTGCCTCCGCCATTGCGTCTACTCTGCGATTTTCCTCAAAGAAATGAATTGCGCGCAGCAAAGCTCTGTCGTTTTCTATCTCATTTGCATGTGCTAACAGTTTGTCAAGGCTACTCTCACACAAAAGATCCACGCCAAGAACTTTTGCCGCTTCCTTCATTTCATTTGGAATGCCAGAATATTCTTCACTCAAATCCGCATGTCCTTTTCCTGTATTTACAATGACAAGCCGATATCCTTTTTTCTCAAAAGAAAATGTCAGTGGTCTGTACTCTGGCTGACTGCCATTTGCAAAGTCAAACAGAACAGGTCCACCTACAGCACATGCCATCTGATCCATCATTCCAGATGCTTTATTCCAATATACATTTTCAGAATACTTGCCAATCTTCGCGTAATCCGCGCAGCTCATTGCGCCGTCGTTAAAGAAATAATTGACAATCGTACACACAAGCATCTCAAAGGAAGCAGACGAACTAACTCCCGCAGCCGCAATTACATTTGTGGACACATAGGCATCAAACCCACCGACTTGAAAGCCAAACTTTTGTGCGCCCTCCATCATACCTGCAAGCAAAGCAACCGTTCCACCCCCTTTTACAACACTGTCCAGTCTATCAATATCCACCACAATTTCTTTGTCATAACCCTCGCTTGTAATATGAATCACGCTGCTGTTATTTGGACAAGCGGCGCCAATGGTATCTAAGTCAATACTTCCCGCAATCACCTTGCCGCCGTTGTGGTCTGTATGATTGCCAATAATTTCTGTCCTGCCAGGTGCAGAAAAAAACTCTGCCACATCATGACCATACTTTTTCTGAAAATTCTTTGCCAAAACACTTAGACGCTCCGCACTTTTTACGCTCTCCCCATAAACTTTTTCCAGTCTCTCAATACTTGGAATATTCATTTTTTCGTTCCTCCTTTATTCTTTATAAACTCCCGAAATCTCCCTTGTAATATTAGACAAAAAGATTGCGAGAGCCTATCTTCGTTATTTTTCCTACTCCATTATACATCAAAATGTTTCAAAGTCCAATAAATTCCTTTTGCAATCCGAATATCTGGCTCAGAAAAATGACCTCCATAATTCCACTCAAGGATTCCTTGCACATTTTCCTGACGTTCACAGAGCAGCGCATACACTTTTCTAGTGTTATCCCCCACTACTGCCATTCGTTTATTTTTGGTTCGCTCCTCCTTGTCGCCAAGGCTGAAATAGACATATTTTGTATGGTAATTTTGCGTCGCTTCTGTCTTTTTCTGAACATAGTCCAGCATACCTTTATACCACAAAGAACCGGAGCAGCTAACCATACCCGAAAAAATGTCCTCCTCACAATAAAGCCACAAACTAAAAAGTCCTGCAAGCGAATATCCCACTGGAAAACGCACAATTTCTGTCTTATCTGTCTCAATATAAGAAATGAAATGTTCCACAAGCCAACTTCGCGTGCTCTCTGCCTTTCCGCCAAACCCTTCCTGTCCAAAAACAGGCTCTGCTGCCCACGGAGAAAAATCATCATTCCAATTTTGACACTCATACGCCGCCAAAATAAAATATACCTCTGGTAATTGTTTTTGTAAGTAGGACACAACTGTCTCAACCGACTGTTGGCTCCCCTCCCCAACACCCCAGTAAAATACAGGCAATTTCCCTTTCTGTTTCTCAAAATTTCCATTCTTATAAATATGGCATTTTCTGCCATAAATTGTCACTGTTGTCAAATCGCTTTTCCCATAAACCTTTCTAAGCTAAGGAATTGTAGGAAAATAAGTGATGCAGATTGCGTAGGATATTTCTTCGAGAAGGTATGTCAAAAAACGTAGGCGTAGCGGGCTACGGCGAGGCTTTTTTGGCATGTATAATCGGAGAAATAGCCAAGTCAAAATGCGTCAGTTATTTTTCTACAGTTCCTAATGTTTATTTGACCGCCGCCAAATCTTTCGCTTCTCTGCCTCTCGAATCAATTCTTCTCGAAAATCTGGGTGCGCAATAGAGATAAGCCCCTTCGCCCGTTCCCATGTAGAACGCCCCTCAAGATTAATCACACCGTATTCCGTCGCCAGAAAATAAACCTGACTTCTTGGCGAAGTAATAATATCCCCGTCAAACTGCGGACGGACACGGGAGTGATACACACCATTCTTATCCCTGTAAACAGAACTCATACAGATAAATGCCTTCCCGCCATGCGAGGCGGAAGCACCTATCAGAAAATCGAGCTGCCCACCTGTACCACTAATCTGTCTGGAACCAGAACTTTCTGCCGCCACCTGTCCATATAAATCCACAGACACACAACTATTGATAGACACCATATTGTCAATCTGTGCAATAATGCATGGTCTATTCACATACTCCAACGGATACGCCGCAACACCATGATTGTCGTCCAACCACGCATAAAGTTCTGGCGATCCAACCGCACAGCCAAACACCCCTTTTCCCCTGTCTATCTTTTTCCGCCGATTGGTCAGTTTCCCCGCCTTGTACATGCTTAAATAGGCATCGGAGCAAAGCTCTGTATGCATTCCTAAATCTTTGAGATCAGACTCTGCAATTAACTCACCTAACGCGTTAGGCATACTGCCAATACCAAGTTGCAGAGTTGCGCCATCCACAATGTAAGGCAAAATTTTCTCCGCAATTTTTCGGTCTGTATCGGTAGGCTTACTTGCCTTACTACCCACAAATGGCTCATGTACTCCCTCTACAATATAGTCCACATCAGAAATATGAATGCACTCATCATAGCCACCATGCACTTTCGGTAAATGCTCATTTACCTCAACAATCACAATGTCTGCCACACGTGTTATCGGTGCCGCCACTCCCGTATTGACAGAAAAGTTAAAATATCCGTGTTTATCCATAGGAGATACGCTTACCATCACTACATTCACTTTTAAAAAGAACTCGTAGTATGCTGCGTTGTTGTGGAATACCATAGGAATATAATAGCACAGTCCTCTATCGCACAGTTTGCGCTCATAGGAAGAACAATGCCAACTGTGATATATAAAATGCTCTTGAGACGTATCACATTCTGCCACCGCTATTGGTCCCGCAATCAAATTGCCACGTATCTTTACATCATAAAGTTCATCTCTACGCCCAGCCAATGCCCTGTCCAACAAAACAGGCTTGCCAAGGCAGCTTGTGTAGTCTATCCAGTCACCACTTTTTACCACCTTTACCGCTTCTTCTGGTGTAGTGAGCTTATCTCTGTACTCTGTGTGAAAATCGTACAACATAATATCACCTCCATTTATATAAAATTGCCTTTCCTGTCTCCATTATATTATTATAATGAAGACAACGCAATTTTAATTTTTATGCACTAGTACACCGTTTTTTAATCCTCGTATACAAAGTGCCTAATATTTGTATCAGTGCAAGGCGGAGGAAGGAGGCGATGCGGTGGCATCGTTGACTGACGACAACGCGGCAATGATGCAAATAGCCAGTGCTTGGTATATGAGGAATTAAAAAACGGTGTACTAGTATTTAAAATTTGTGGAGATTTTTTTGTGTCATAATTTGCCCAAATCATATATGGAACACAATACTTTCTCTGCTGTTCCTCAAAAGTAATCTGCTCCTTCGTCTTTCCCATCACCTCTTCTATCCAAACACCATTCACACCTGGTTGGTGATCTCCAAATATACACACAATCACAAGTCTATCAACAGTCCTAAAATATTCTAATAATTGCCCTATTGCTTTATCACTTTCACGAATCAGCGTAAGATACGTTTCGACATCAGAAAAACCTCTCCATGTTTCTTTTAATTCAACCAATTCAAATCCTGACATTTTATTAATGTCATACCCTCCATGATTTTGCATTGTAACATTAAAAATAAACTGTGGGCAGTCGCTGCTTTCAAAAACCTCTATCACTTTGTCAAAAGAAACGCAATCACTGACACTGTCATGAATGCGTTCAGGCGATTCAAAATTATCAATGTTTAGGAATGTATCAAAGCCAAAACTTTCATATACACGCGTTCTTGTCCAATTTCCTTTATACTCTGGGTGTATTGCTGTTGTTATGTACCCATTCCTATTTAAAATATCTGTCATATTGCCAATATTCTTTAACACGCAAAATATAATCATCAATATTGTACCAATTATGCAAATACGCTTCAGAAGTCTCAAAATCTCCTATCACACAAGTCACTAAAGCTTTCATTCATAACGCGAACCTCCGGCCGCAACCCAAAATAAAATAGATCCAAAACCCTGTTGAATGTGCTACAATGCACATAGGCTAAAACCAACCAGGAGGTTCGACTCTATGGGCAAAATGATAGACCAATACGCTGATAAAATCAAGGGGCAGTTTTCCTTTTTTGACCGGATCATCATAAACGGCTATTTTCGTCCCCTGCTTTCTGCACAGACGCGGATTGGTTATCTATATTCAATGGGCATGCCACTGAGGAACTTCACTGAGTATTTCAGGAACGTCACGGAACATCTGTCCAAACAGGTCAAAGCCAGCGCAGCGGAACTTGGACGCCCTGTTGTATATCTCCCTTCCGCCAAGGGCAAAAAAGAGAACATTGCCAAAGGCTTCCTTCTTTCAGCCCCTGTAGATGAAGGCCTCATCTGTGTCCTGAAGACACTGGAATCCTATAGGACCGCAAAAGTTGTCGGCGGGGAAGGGAAGCATTTCCTTAAGTCTTCCTCCACCAAATGCCTGCATTATTATCTCTATTATCTGGATAAAGAATTCGGGTTCATGTTTGTCAAGATCCAGACATGGTTCCCTTTCAATATCCATGTCTACATAAACGGCAGGGAATTAATGAAGCATGTGTTTGATGAAAATAATATTTCTTACGAATGCTACGACAATTCCTTCACCGATATCAGTGATGTGGCAAAGGTCCAACCTGCAAAAGCACCATATTGGGGATTTCTGTCTCTTGCCTCCAACAATAGCACCATATAATCCGCACAAAGCATGGCATCATCAATCAACAATACACAATCAACGTTGCAATTGATAGCATACACAATTCCTCTCGCAAAACCGCCTGCTCCTCCAAGATTTTTGTTACATTCAATAATCTGGTAACTGCTGTTTCTCTGTGATAGCTCTTCCAAATATTTTTGCGTTCCATCTGTAGAAGCATTGTTAACAATAATGACTTTTGATGCAGAAACCGTTTGTTTTTTAACCTGCTGAACACATTCACGCAGTAGCATCTCTCGGTTATAGGTTACTATGACAACAGCATAATCCCTTTTCATATGAAATCCTTTCTCCATTGTGATCGTCTAAGACAAACGATTGAGACCAATTATTTACAATTTTCGATTATACCGAATAATCGGTATAAATTACCGATTAAATTAGTAATATTACAATTTTAATTGATATATGCTATACAAAAAACAAGGTATAGTATTATGAACGAAAAATTTATCCGAGAGCGGATTACAGAATTGCGCATCCAGAAAAACATCTCTGAATACAAAATGAGTTTAGATTTAGGACATAGCAAAAGCTATATTCAGAGTATTTCTTCAGGAAAAGCTCTGCCTTCTATGTCTGAATTTCTTTATATTTGTGAATATTTGGACATTACTCCCAAAGAATTTTTTGATGTGAATAACACAGAGACTTTAAAGCTACACCAGCTATTTGCCTCCGCAAAAGAACTTCCAACAGAAGATTTAAACGCACTTATTTATCTTGCAAACCGTTTACAAAATCGAGCAGGAATATAATATTCCTGCTCGATTCTATCATGTCCTCTATTTTGGACACCATAATCATGTATTCTTTTTTTCAAACTTTTAGGAAGAGTGTGAAAATAAATTTACTCTCCAAAATAATAAGGAATTGCAGGAAAATAAGTGATGCAGATTGCGTAGGATATTTCTTCGAGGAGGTATGTCAAAAAACGTAGGCGTAGCGGGCTGCGGCGAGGCTTTTTGGCATGCATAATCGGAGAAATAGCCAAGTCAAGATGCGTCAGTTATTTTCCTACAATTCCTAAGTCCATAAAGTCCCCCCTCGTATCAAATGTTTTTGATTCTGCAACACCACTTATCATTTACAGATATTTTTTCAACTCTGCAATGACAGCCTCATACTCTGCATCAGACAAAGTTTTTCGTTTTGGGTCCATAGCAAATGTACTGCCCCATTCAAATTCGTCTTCCTGATACTTTGGAACCAGGTGAAAATGAAGATGATGCCCTGTATCTCCATATGCGCCATAATTTACTTTATCCGGTGCAAACGCTTTGTGAATCGCCTCCGCAACATGGTTTACATCATGGAAAAATGCATTTCTCTCCGCTTCAGAAAGCTCTGTCATCTCGCTCACATGATGTTTGCTTGCCACAATAACTCTCCCTTTATGGCTCTGCTCCTTAAATAAATAAACTTTTGATGCATCGAACTCACAAATTTTAATACCGAACTTTTCCACCAGTTCACCTTCCATGCAATATGCACAATTATTATCTATCATACACTACTCTCCTTTCCTTTTTGCAGACTCCGAAAGACTATTATTGTCGGAGTCTATTTGTAACATTTTATTGCAAGCGTACGAATTGGTTTTATATCAGCAAAGCTAACTCACACACCGCAGCAAGAATGCCAATAACATTCTTGAAATCTAAGCATTTGCTGCCAACTTCTGAAAATGCCGTTCCAAGAGCGCCACAACCGCATTTTTATCTTCCATCTTATCCAGTATAACACAGGTACCAAATACATCGTCATACTGATAAATTAGCTTGTATGGATCGCCTTTAATCATAAACTGCGCATCTCCCTCATAGGGTTGAAACACTTCTTTTCCCATTTCCTCAGCAACACTCTGTACAAGCATACGGACTGGTTCAGATGCCCATCCATTGGTATCAATCACAATCCAACCATCTTCTTCTGTGATCATATTAATCTTATAAAGCATTATTCAACTGCTCCTTATCTATATCTTTGGTGTGCACAAAAAGGCATCACATTATATGCGATACCTCCTGTTTTTATGCACACCTACTTGCTTTTCTACATTTTACCTATTTCTGCACAAGATGAACTGCAAAGCCACCAATCTCTTCTTCCATATAGATTGCCGTAAGTTTTCCGTTCTTTTCTACAGCAGAGTCCTCTATAAACTTAACATTCTTTACAGACTCCAAATAGTTCTTTGCACGTGCCACGCTGTTTGTGCCAATCGCAATATGTCCATTAGCGCCGCGCCCCACCTTCTTCATCGCCTCAATTTCAATTCCGGCAAAAATAGAACTGTTTCCTATCTTCTTGGTAAATCCAAACAATTCATCATATCTGGAAGCCACTGCATCCGCTGCCGCCTCATCCTCACAATTCACACCAACATGTCTGAGTTCAAAGCCAAGCATAGTCCGAACTGCTTCCTCTGTAAGTGCCTGAATCTCATCATATTTTCCAGCGACCACAAGGTCTTTTTTGACCATCCAAGAACCACCACATGCGATAATCTTGTCAAATGCAAGATATTCACAGATATTCTTTGCAGAAATACCACCTGTTGGCATAAATTTCATCTGTGTGTAGGGCGCCGCCATAGACTTAATCATATTCAAACCGCCTGCTGCTTCCGCGGGAAAAAACTTAACCACTTCAAGACCAAGTTCAATTGCTTGCTCCACATCAGAAGGATTCGATGTACCTGGTGTAACAGGAACACCCTTGTCAATACAATATTGAACCACCTTTGGATTTAATCCAGGACTTACGATAAATTTCGCACCTGCATTTACTGCACGATCAACCTGCTCTGTCGTGAGAACAGTGCCTGCACCAACCAACATCTCTGGAAATTCACTCGCCATAATGCGAATGGATTCCTCTGCTGCTGCTGTTCGGAATGTTACTTCCGCGCAGGGAAGCCCACCCTTGACCAACGCCTCTGCAAGTGGTTTTGCGTCCTTTGCATCATCCAAAACTACAACGGGTACAATGCCTATTTTACTGATTTTTTCCAATACTTCGTTCATATTTTCCCTCATTTCCATGTATGAATGCCTAAGGAGCTGTTCATAAGTTACTCGTCACAAGTAATTTTTGAACAATTCCTAAGAATTTATTTTTGTGTTATTGAGGCTGCTTTCCAATGTAAGCAAGAATACCGCCATCAACATACAGTATATGTCCATTTACACCGTTTGATGCTTCTGACGCAAGGAAAACAGCAGGACCACCGAGTTCCTCTGCCTGCAGCCATCTGTTTGCTGGTGTCTTTGCACAGATAAAAGTATCAAATGGGTGTCTGCTTCCATCCGGCTGACGCTCACGCAACGGCGCTGTCTGCGGTGTCTCAATATAGCCAGGTCCAATGCCGTTGCACTGAATATTATATCCGCCATACTCAGAACAAATATTCTTTGTAAGCATTTTCAATCCACCCTTTGCAGCCGCATATGCAGAAACGGTCTCACGACCAAGTTCGGACATCATAGAACAAATATTGATAATCTTACCATGTCCCTTCTTAATCATAGAAGGGATTACTGCCTTAGATACGATAAACGGTGCATTTAAATCCACATCAATCACCTGTCTAAACTCTGCTGCTGTCATCTCGCACATAGGGATTCTCTTGATAATACCTGCATTGTTTACCAGCACATCAATCACGCCGACTTCCTTCTCAATCGCAGCAACCATTTCATTTACAGCATCCTCATTTGTGACATCACACACATAACCATGTGCGTCAATGCCTTCTTCTTTATATGCCGCCACGCCTTTGTCCACAAGTTCCTGTTTAATGTCATTAAATACAATTGTCGCGCCTGCATTTGCCATTGCCTTTGCGATAGCAAATCCAATACCATAAGAGGCACCTGTCACAAGAGCGATTTTGCCTTCCAGTGAAAATGGATTTGTGTTTGCCATGATTCTTTTCCTCCTAATTTAAAAATTTATTATCTAGCGCTGTACACGTCCAGAAGCATCGCCGCCTGCAAGCGTTTCCACTTCTTTTCTTGATACCAAGTTAAAATCTCCCGGAATTGTGTGCTTCAACGCAGATGCCGCCACACCAAATTCCAGTGCAGCCTTGAAATCCTTGCCGTCTAGCAGTCCGCAAATCACACCGCCCGCAAAGGAATCACCGCCACCAACACGGTCTACAATTGGATGAATACTGTATTCTTTTGAATGATAAAACTCTTTTGTATCTCTGGAGTAGATACATGCAGACCAGCCATTGTCAGATGCCGAATGACTTACTCTAAGAGAGGAAATGCAGTACTCAAAGTTGTAATCTGCCACCATCTGCTCAAAAATAGACTTATAACCCGCAAGCTCAAGGTCTCCGCTTGTCACATCTGTATTGCCTGGCTTATAGCCCAAAACAAGCTCTGCATCCTCCTCATTTCCAATGCAGACATCAACATACTGCATCAGATTTTTCATAATCTTCTGCGCCTTCTCTGAGGACCACAATTTCTTTCTGAAATTCAAATCCACAGAAACCTTCACCCCATGTTTCTTAGCCGCTTTTAAAGCTTCCTCTGTGAGTACTGCTGCGGCGTCAGATACTGCTGGTGTAATCCCTGTAAAATGGAACCAATCAACCCCTTCAAAAATTTTGTCAAAATCAAAGTCAGCCGCTGTCGCAGTAGAGATAGATGAATGTGCTCTGTCATACACAACCTTGGAAGGTCTCATTGCAGAACCGGATTCCAGATAATAAATTCCCAGACGCTCCCCGCACTTTGCAATGTTCTGTGTCCCCACGCCATACTTTCTCAGTGCTGCAATCGCACATTCTCCCAGCTCATTATCAGGAACTGCTGTCACAAAGCTTGCATCGTGTCCATAGTTTGCCAGTGATACAGCCACATTTGCCTCGCCGCCTCCATAGTTGATGTCAAACTCATCCGCCTGAATGAACTTCTCGTTGTTGGGTGTAGAGAGTCTCAACATAATCTCGCCCATAGTTACTACTTTTTTTGCCATGATATCATTCCTCCATTTATTTATGATATCCCCAAAGGCCTCTTAATCAAAGCCCTTGAAAATACAATATTTACAGTGTCACACCCTGCTTAAAGATTGCCATATCATGGAATCCCGCAAGTTCGCTCTTGACTTCCTTTCCAGAAGCCACCGCCACAACCTCATCAAACAGCCGCTGTCCTGTCACCTCCAGGCTTTCCCCTTCCGCGACAACCCCGGCATTAAAGTCAATCCAATTGTTCTTTTTGCCTGCAAGGTTTGAGTTACTTGAAATTTTCATCGTTGGCACTGGACACGCAAACGGTGTGCCGCGCCCTGTTGTAAACAGTACAATGTGCGCGCCGCTCGCTGCAAGCGCTGTTGCCGCCACAAGGTCATTTCCAGGCGCGCTTAGCAGATTTAACCCTGGAGTTTTTACTGTCTCTCCATAGGCAAGCACACCCTTTACAATCGCGGTCCCTGACTTTTGTGTACAGCCAAGAGATTTGTCCTCCAATGTAGAGATACCGCCTTTTTTATTTCCCGGTGAAGGATTCTCATAAATTGTCTGATTGTGGCTTTTAAAATAATTCTTAAAATCGTTTATCAAATCAACTGTTTTGTGGAACAATTCCTCATTCGCACAGCGATTCATAAGTATTGTCTCCGCGCCAAACATTTCTGGAACTTCTGTGAGAATTGTCGTTCCCTTCTTGCTGATAAGAATGTCAGAAAAACGCCCCACAGTAGGATTTGCTGTAATCCCTGAGAATCCATCGCTGCCGCCGCATTTCATACCAACGACAAGCTTAGAGACACTGATAGGCTCCCGCTTGAATGATGCGGCATACTCCGCAAGTCCTGCTACAATCTTGACACCCTCAGCAATCTCGTCATCGCTCTCCTGCGCTACAAGAAACTTTACCCTGTCAGGATTGATCTCTCCCAGATATCCTTTCAATACATCAATGTTACTGTTTTCACAACCCAGTCCAAGTACCAGCACACCGCCAGCATTAGGGTGTTGAATCAAATTTGCAAGAATCTGTCTTGTGTGTTCCTGATCGTCTCCCATTTGAGAACATCCATATGGATGTGGAAAAGCACACACTGCCTCAATATTTTCCCGCACAAGCCCTTGAGAAAGCTCTGCAATCTTGCTCGCTACATTGTTCACGCAGCCAACTGTGGGGATAATCCAAATTTCGTTTCTTACGCCGACTTTGTCGTTTTCACGATTGTATCCCATAAAAGTGACATCCTCGGTAACTTTTTCCTCGACAAGTTCTGGCTCATAACTATAATCAAGCAAATCGCCTAATCCTGTCTTTAAATTATGTGTATGAATCCAATCGCCTTTTTTTACAGCAGTAGTCGCATTCCCAATGCGAAAACCATACTTGACCACAGGAGTACCCTCCGCAATATCCACAAGCGCAAATTTATGTCCTGCTGGAATTTCCGCGGTTGTTGTCACTTCTACATCACCCACATGCACTGTAGTGTTTGCCGGAAGCACTTCCAACGCCACAGCTACATTGTCATTTTCATTGATTTTTATAAATTTTGCCATGTTCTATTCCTTTATTTAAAATCTCAAAAATTCTTCTCGATAGCCTTTCTCATGCCAAGTGTTCTAATATCTTCCAGATAAGAGGTCACTGCATCCGCAAGTCCCGCTACCTGTGTCAAATCCTGCCCATGAAAATCCACATTGCTCAGATATGCTTGTACAAACTCTGCAGAAGTTTTTTCGCTGTTTGCAGCAAAAAATTCCAATACCACCATGTCGTCCATAATGTTGTACTCCTGACCATCTCTGTGGCCAATCAACGCTTTCTCACGAATCTCATTTCCAGTGTAAAACGCCATCAAAGCAGCGATAGAGAATGTCAAATGCTTTGGCAGTTCTCCTTTTCTCTTCACATAGCCAAGCAAGGAAGGCATACATCTAGCCCGCCATTTAGAGACTGAATTTAATGAGATGGAGAGCAATGCATGTTTAATGTATGGATTTCTAAATCTTCCATCCACCGCCTCTGCAAAGTCGAGCAAATCCTGTTTTGGCAAATCGAGTGTCGGAATCACCTCGTCATAGATGGTCTTGTGCATAAAATCACCAATGATTGCATCCTCCATAGACTCTTTCACATAGTCATTTCCAGCCAAATAAGAAGCGAGTACAAAAGAAGTATGTGCACCGTTTAAAATGCGAACTTTTCTCTGCTTATAAGGTTTCTGATTGTCTGTAAAAATCACAGGACAGCCAGCAGCCGGCAGTGGAAATTCCTCGCTGATATCTTTCTCACTCTCAATCACCCACAAACCAAATGGTTCTGCCGTCACCACAATATTATCTCTATATCCAAATTCTTCCCAAAGCGTCTCTGCATCCCCTCTCGGATATCCTGTAACAATGCGGTCAACCAACGTTGATGTAAAGACACATGCGTCATTAAGCCAAGTAAGAAAACCTTCTTCAAGATTCCAAAGCTTTGCAAACTGGACAACACACTCTTTTAAATGAATCCCATTGTCATCAATCAATTCTACTGGCAGAATCACAAGTCCTTTGTCTGCTGCACCGTGAAAATATGTATACCTTGTATAGAGGAATTTGCAGAGTTTACCTGGATATGTTTTTGGCGGTTCATATTCAAATTTATCGGAATCATCAAAAACAATCCCTGCTTCTGTGGTGTTTGATACAATATATCTCAGGGAATCCAATGTGGCATACGCGCTATATTTCTCATACTCGTCATAGGCATCCACCACATCAGCGACACTTGTCACCACTCTCTTAATCACTTTGGACTCCCCGTCAACCATTCCCCTTAGACATACCGTATACTGACAGTCCTGATCGTGGAACATGTTCAAGATCCCAGCGCCATCAATTGGTTTCACCAATACAATGTCACCATCAAACTTTCCAGCTTCATTCGCAATGTCAATAAAATAGTCAACAAATGCACGTAAGAAGTTTCCCTCGCCAAACTGAAGTACTTTAATAGGTCTTTGTTTTTTTCTGGTCTTTGCCGCATTTAATAATTCCATACTATTATCTCCTATTATTTTTTATTGGCTGTTCTGTACAGCACAACTTTTTTGTAAGTGCTTACAATATGCATTTTAAATCCTTTTCGCCAATAAGTCAACTATATTTTGTATACTTTTATGGTCTATTTTTCACTTATATCCTTCATTTTTATGAAAACAGTTACATTCACTCCTTACTGTTCACGCCTCATCTGATTTTGGTATCATTTAGTTCATTGAAGGCGTAAACAACAACATATCTACACACAGAATGCAAAAGGGCGTGCATTTTAGCGCACGATTTTTACTACTTTGATGAACAAGTGAACAGTAACCCTTAATGCTCTATCCGCTGCCGGATTCTATCGAAAGTTTTCCACCGTCCAATCCGCTCCTGCTGGTCTTTTGCAAGGACTTCTATCATAAATCCACCAATTTCCCAAAACACACGTTTTGTCTCTTCATTCATTGCGGAATACTCTTGCATAATTGTATGCAGTTTTTTGGCAAATTCCCCACCCTTGACATTCTTTAAGTCTGTCAGCGTCTTTGCCTCTGTGATTTCTATCAATTTAAAAAGACTCTCAATAAAATCGCCAACTTGCTCTACCCCCAACGCAAAAATCCAGTTGTTAATGCGGTCATAAAGTTCTTTTCGCTTTGGTTGCGAAACCTCCGAGCGCTCAAAATGGTCGCCCTCAACACACCAAGAGAAACAGATATGCTGCTGCACACCAATTTCTGTGCTCTTAATCAGTTCATAGTCCTCTTTCTGTTCCATTAACATTCCCACAAAGGATTCATCTGGTACAATCTTTAGAATCTTGTCCTTCACGCCATCATAGTCTAATGTCTGCATAAAGTCCGGTCGAAATCCCGGTCCGTCCATATTATATACTTTTCCAATTCTGTGTTTGACACTTTCCTCGCAAGTCATCGCTGCGTACACTGCCAGATTACCGCCCTTAGAATGCCCTCCTAGATAAAATCTAAGATTTCTTTTTCTGGCTAGAAGTTTTGCCACCTGATGCACATACTCTGTACTTCTTAACTGCGCGCCTACTGGCGTGCGATAAGCCATATAAAAATCCTCTTTCCAGCCAATCAGTGCATCATCTGTTCCCCGAAATGACAAAAATATATCACCGTTTCCCAGCAAAAAAGTCACTGCGCAAAATTGTACTCCTTCGTTCGCATCCATCTCCTCCACCAAGAAATTTGCTTTTGTATTCCGATATCTACGCGAAAATACCACTTTATAAAAAAATTCCCGATTCTTTTCCAGTTCCCACTTGACAGATATAAAATGATGCCAGTCCATTCGCTGCGCCACATCACACAGCGTAATAGCTGGCATATTCTCATCAATTTTCGGAACAATCCCATCAAAAATAAAATAAGAAAGATGGGAGAACACAAGCCCATCTATCTCACAAAAAGGTTTTTCCGTAAAGGTAAAACCACCAAATTCATAAACATATGAAATAATATCTCCCATAACGATCCTCCACTATACCAGCGCCCACAGATAGAGCGCCGGCATCTTCTAATATAATTCTCCATCATAGTATGTCAAAAGCAAACCCACAACATTATTATATTGAAGCACTCCTTCCTCCACACCATTTAACTTCAATGTCACATCCATCAATGTACTGGAAACTTTTTTTACAGTAGAAGTCTTTACAACCGCCTTTTTCTCCACGGTCTGCCACTCTTCCCTTGTCAGAAAAATATTGTCATCTGCCACCCCATCACTGATTCTCACATGCCTTCTATAAGTATTCTGGTTCTTTCCAATCGACTCGTAAAAATCATTATTGACATAGCTGAGAACGCTTAGATATCCACAATATTGCAAAAATGGATCGTCAGAATGGATACAGGCCAAAAAGCCAATCATATTCGCGTCATCCTCATAGATGAAGCCTTTTGTATGTGCAAGCTCATGACAAATTGTCGGAGCCACATTCGTAATATACATTACAGAATTAATGTTTGCTTCCATAGAGAACGGAAAGTAATAACCCATTATGTACTGTTGGCTAAAAAATTCCGAAAAACTCAAATATTTCGGAGTGACATAAAATCCAGCCAACTGGTCGTATTCTTCTCCAAGTTTTATCATTGCCTGTCGTGAAGCCTCAACTAAATCTCCATCATAATAAGCATCTCCACTGTCATCATGAACAATTCGCTTTTCTAGTTCATTACATTTTTCAACAATATAATCTCTCAGAATTGCCAGTTCTCTCTTTGTGTAAGTCTTCTCTTTTGTTGTCTGTGTCACTGCGTGGTCTGAAGTACTGACAACCATCATATCCGACGCAATCTCATCCAGCAAGTATTTTTCGGCAAAGCTAGAGCTGTGGTACAGAATAAAGCAATTTAAGGTCATCACATAGCACACACACAACACAGTCCATGCATAAAATTTCCCAAATTTTCTAACTGCCTTCTGAAATTTTCGTTTGCAGCTAAGATTTAGTATCCCAAAACCAATGCCGAACAAGGTAATCACCACAGCCAAAATCAACATGATTTCGCCGATGCTAAATGGTATCTTGCTTGTGAGACGTGCATAGGTATTCAGCCAGGCAGGAAAAATATTCTTGATGTACCAGTCACTGAATGCCACACTTCTCCACGACGCAATATTGAGTCCCATAACACCTCCCACCCCAACAGCAAACATAATTTTGTGCATTTTGACTCCTCGGTTTGTATTTTTCTCATTTTTTTCCATATTTTTCCCTCCGGCAAATGCCTTTATCCATAACTTGTTATTTATATTAACATATTATTATGTTAAAAATATAAATAAATTGTTAACATTCGCCAAAGTGAATTTTCTTCTCTATTTTTATCTTCTTTCTATCATTGATTTACCAAAAACTGTTTATACCGCGCTGCGTCAACACGACTTACATTTGTCTCCATATACACACCATCCTCACGATATTCTGTGCAATATACGACAGCATTATCATTGAAGTAAGACACCAAGTCCCCCCGCTCATATGGAATGATAAAAGAACAATCTCGATAACCTGCTGACAGTTTTCCTGTAATAAGCGTAATCAATGTCTCTATACCGCTGCGCGATTTGGCAGACAGATACAATTTATCATCACCTTGCACTGTCGCAAATTCCCCCATTCCACACAAATCCGCCTTGTTGAATGCGTAAATCATAGGAATTTTTTCTGCTCCAAGCTCCTTCAAAGTGTCCTCTGTCACCCGAATATGCTCCATATAATTCTCATCGGAATAATCAATTACCTGCACAAGCAAATCTGCCTCTTGAACTTCTTCCAAAGTGGAACGAAATGCTTTTATTAAATTATGTGGCAAATTAGAGATAAAACCAACGGTATCTGATAGCAGAAAAGCATTTTTATCCATCGGCACAATTTTTCTGACCGTCGTGTCAAGCGTGGCAAACAGCATATCCTCCTCATAGACTTTCTTTTCCTCATCCTCAACATATGCAGCCAGCATGGCATTCATGATGGTCGATTTTCCAGCGTTTGTATATCCTACCAGAGCGACTCTAGGAATACCCGATTCTGCCCTTTTTTTGCGCTGTGTCTTTCGCTCCTCTGCAATGTTCTCCAACTCTCGACGCATTGTTGTAAGGCGCTGCTCCAATTTCCGCCTGTCCAACTCCAACTTTTTCTCACCAGCTCCCTTGTTGCTCATCGCGCCGCTGGCGCCACCCTGTCTTGACAGCGCGTCATGAAGCCCAACCAGTCTTGGCAGCATATACTGTAGTCTTGCCACCTCAACCTGCAGCTTTGCTTCCCTTGTTTTTGCCCGTGCAGAAAAGATTTCCAATATTAAAGTCGTTCTATCCATCACTGCACAACCTAACTCTCTGCTAAGATTTCGGAGTTGAATTGGAGATAATCCATTGTCAAACACTACCATGTCCGCCTCAATAGCCTTCACCATCTCACGCACTTCCTGCACCTTGCCTGAACCAATATAAGTGGCAGCGTTGGCACTTTCCATATTCTGTTCCACACGCCCCACTGGTTCCATGTTACATGCCTCTACTAGACTGACCATCTCATTCATGGCAAGGTCAAAATTCTGTTTCTTTTGCTCTGTCACAAGATTCATACCCACAATCAATACTTTGTCCATATATACCTCCCACCTGTAGACTATCCATAATCATTCATAAGGAACTGTTAAGAAATAACTGTTAAATAGTTCCTAACCCAATTCGGCGCGAAATTCCAGACATATTGTCCATATCTTTAGTATAATACTTTATTGAAAATATTTACATATTTTTCTTTATTTTCTGCAGCCGCTTTCTTTATTTACTTACGAAAATAAAGAAAGCTTTTTCTGGCAGCAAATTGGGAGGATTCTGTCATGAAAAAGCTTTCTCTAAAGGATTACTATATTGAAAAAGAGTTAAGTGAAAAGCATTCTCTTGAATACAGCATTCTACAAAACGCTGTATCTATAATGCTCATTCGCGACTGAATTATCACGAATCTATAGATAATATACTAAATTGTCAGACAATTGTCAATAGTTTGCATAATTTTTCTTAATTTTATATTCTTTTATTTTTTATATTGACATTATAATCTTATTTATATATAATAATTGTTGTTCAGTCGTACATACCATTATCGGGGTGTGGCTCAGTTTGGCTAGAGCGCCACCTTAGGGAGGTGGAGGCCGCAAGTTCGAATCTTGTCACTCCGATTTATCTAAATAGTGCGAAATACCGCAGAATCAAAGGGTTCTGCGGTATTTTTGCGTTATGGGGGAAGTACCAATTAGTGACCTGTTTTACCTGCTTTTATCATCAAATGTCAACAAAGGTCGTGTCAAGTAATCTATGAAAAACTGAGTTGAAAAAAATAGGCTCACCCAAACCTTGAAAATTGCAGATATTGGTGATTTAAGACCTTGAGGCGTTGCCAACCCCCACAAGGGAATGTTCCGCGCCATACAGGAGCAGATCAGCAGGCTGATGAAAGAAGAGGATGCCGTGACAGTCACCACCGGACTCATGTATCTTGAAACGCTTATAAAAAATAAGGCATCTGACTGATCCTCTGGCCCAATGCCATAGACAAGCCATGATTTCCATGAAGGAAGTCATGGCCTTTTACATATTTCTCCAGATGTCTGTTTTGGTCAATTCTGACGGTAATGTGTCGTATTTTCGGCTGGAATGTACTTTTTTATTAAATGCAGCACGATCAATTCTGAGCAGTGTGGAAAAACAATCTGCTTTTATCGTCTCCGTCAATTTACCGTCCAACAGCTATAACTTTACACTTGGTCTTTTCCTCTGTTTAGTTAGATTTTTCTTTGATGTTGGCTTTCTGCACTTCCACATAAGCCCGATAATACCTGTTTGTACCTTTGTTCCGATACAATTCCGAAAACTCTGTCACCGCCACTTTGGGCTGTCTTTTCAAAATCTTCTCGAACCACTTAATATCATTCTTTGTTCCCATCAGTCGAATTTTCAGCACATTTTCTCTCCATTTCCGCAATGGGCTTCTGCTTTTGGCAGTATTCCGGGTAACGGAGTTTGATGCCCTGCCAGAAGTACATCGCATAGCCGCAGCAGAAAATATCACTCACAGAATACTCCCTGCACTTGCTTATCTGCTCGTCCCTGCTCTCATAATCTTCAACGCTTGGTGTTCCGTCCGTGTAAAGGTTAAAGGCAAGCCTTACCACTCGGACGCTACCGCTTGTCTGCCATCCTTGATGCAGGCATTCCGGCTTGATGTACCCTGACTTAATATCATAAATCTGGCTGAAATGATTTCTTGTGTCCTCTGAAATGCCGAGAATGTAGATCAAAGCCTTGTGATAGCAGTCCTGATACCTCGCCTGTTCCAATTTCTTATAATAAAACTTCTCATGTTCCTCGTTGTAAAAAAACATGTGTGTGTTGTTGGCGCTCTGCGCCCCTGCTCTTAACGCTATGTTGTTACCCATTTTGACTCCCTCCATTCTTTAAGAGTTGAAAATATCTTCAAAAACACAAAAAAAGACATTTTCTATTAATTGAAATGTCCTTACTGATACTCTCGTATTATGTTATTGTATACTTGCTCTTGTTTGTTTTTCCAACACCGAGGTCAAGCACTATCGAAACAGGAATTTTATCGTGAATGGTCTTATGGCGATCAAAATGGTCAATTCCATTTATTGATCCAATCCTTACAAAGTGCCAAAATTTAAGCACTTCCACATATCTCGCCTCTGTTTTTCTTTGTATATCCCCATACGGTTTATTATTGGAATTACAAACTAAAACTCCCCAATTTCCCCAATGTCTATCTGTATTTCCAATAAGATAATCAACAATATTCATCATATAATAATTTTATCTATCCAAAGAAAGAACATATTTTTTCGTATTTCTATTATGATTTGCTGCATATATTTCAAATGCTTCCATTGAAACAATTGAATATTCTTTTGATGTAATATTACTACTCACACTAACCTTTTCCCCATCAAAATAGCCTCTTTCATATAATACCTGCAAAACGTTAAAACATCTGCATATTTGACTGGCAAGCAGCTCTCTTTCAACTGCATCTGAACCACCATCTTTCAGCAATCTAAAGCCATCATTCATTCTCTGCCATGCTTTAGGAAAGCATCCATTGGTTGACAAGTCTCTCGCTAAATATTCATTCTGTACTGTATACTGTTTTCCTCTTAATGCAATATCAATAAAAATGTTATCCAAATGATTTTCATACAAATTAATATCTCTGAATGAAATCTTTTCTTTCTTTAATTTTACCCAAAAGACATCTGTTAATGAAGCACATCTATAGGATAATGCAATTTTAGCTCTTTCTTTATCGGTTACTGCCTGTAACATTCCTATACTATTTAATATTTCTTTTGCATACTTTCTATCTAAAGTAAGGATTCTTGTTGCACACCAATAATTAAAATTTGTAATGTTGTTAACTAATGTTTCAATATCTTCGGCTTCTTCTAAATATAAATTGTATGGCATAAATGATTTATAATATATTTTACATTGTCCAGAATCATTAATCTTTGCAACTCTTCTATCCATATGCATAATTTCATACATGTTTTTCTCTGGCATTTAGCCGCCTCCAATTAAAACAGCATTTCATCCTATTTCATTTTATAATATTTGTACCACATCCTATATAATTCTTTATCTGAATATTTCCTACGATTATATTTAGAATCCTCTTTCTTGAAGGAAGAAAAGGATTTTAAAAATTTATAGTCACAAATATTCCAAGAACAAAACAGCTTTTTATATGCCATCCCAGAGGGAACAACCAAATAATTTCTCCGTACATACCTATTTGCACATTTTTTCATTCCCCTGGTATGATCCTTGCAACATGGAACATGTTTATAACTCCTGCTCATTCTATCCTCCTCATAAAAGCAACATTTCATCCATTATTATTTTTAAAATCTCTTTCATCCGTTAAAATCAGGCTTTTATTCAATCCACCATGCTTTATCTTTCATTTCAAGCGAAAAACTTTCCTTCACAAACAACGGTATATTATCGCCTGTTTTTGAGATTTCCTCTGCCTTGTTCTCTAATTCCAATCTCAATTTTTTAGCCATTTCACTATGGTCAACAGTTTTAATGAGTTCACCCTTATCAAATATTAATTCATCCAAAACTTCATATGCCCATGCCCTCTGATATCCCATGTGTATATAATATTTTTTTATAAAACCCTTCCCTATGAGTATTTTACCAGTGTACTCCATAAATATATTTAAATTTTTATAAAGATGATGTCCCATATACTGAAAAGATTTCTTATTTTCTCTCTCAGGACTCACATTGTTTATTTTAGGATAATAATCATTCTCAGAATTTATATATAAATTTTGAAGCATAATTCCTTTCTTAGAAATATAATAATCACACCAATACCCATTCCAACATGCTGTACAACATGCAACCGACTTTATTCCATAATCTAATGGATTAAACTGTATAGGGTTGCTAATTGCAACTATTGAATAATTATCTTCTTTATATATAAATCGATCACCGACTTGCGCTGTCATTAAAATTCTCCATTTCTTCCGATAAAATCAAGTTTTCCTTGCTTTAACTCTTTCTTCTTTCCACTTTTTACTCTCAAGAATCATCTTTCCATAATTCAAATTTTCTGCTCATACGTTGTTCTTTCTTATTATATCACACTTTACTACAAAAAGATATTATTTTTACTCTGTTATGTCCTCTAATATTTCTTCTAACTTTTTCATAGATTCATTTACCACTTGCAAAATGACTTTAGGATCTGACTCATTTGACATTTCCATCCCTTTGATCATAAAATATGATGCCGCATCCCGCATACACTCCATAAATTTTGAGGTATCACAGACTACTTGTGGTACTTTTTTATGAAATAGAACTTCTTCTCCATTTATAACATACTTTTCAAAATCAGCACCCAAATCATCAAGGTATTGTTCTTTTCCTTATCGGCTTCTCCTATATAATGGCTTAACATTGATTCACTTCTATGTTTTGATATATTCATTACTGTAATTTTTGCTTTTGGATCATTTGGATGCGACTCAATCATATTTGTAAATGCTCCCCGTCGGAATCCATGAGAACGTACTTTTTTCTCAAACCCTTGAGCTGACAAGGCAATTAGAGTATAAGGCAGCGTGGAATGGGAGGCAGTACATCAAAATAGATACATTCTATGCCAGCAGCCAGATATGTTCTGCCTGTGGATATCAGAATGCCGATACAAAAGATTTGTCAGTAAGGGAATGGGAATGCCCGGTTTGCGGTGCAAAACATGACAGGGATATTAATGCCGCAAGGAATATTTTAGCAGAAGGACTAAGGCAAACAGCGTAAAGGGAAACGGTATAGGGCAGGGACTGCCCGAATTAACGCCTGTGGAGATAGTAGGTAAACCAAACAAGTTTGGTTGCGAGGTTGATGAAGCAGGAAGCCCATTGGTTTTAGACAATGGGTAGTTCACTTGATTATAAAAACTCGGTCAGAAGGGATTTTAATGTACTATATTCAATTCTTATCAAGGCTCTTTTCGGTATTTTTACTACACCATTTATCTCTTTTTACTACACCATCTACCCGTGAAAATACGTGAGTTTTGATAATACCGTAAACATGCATAAAGCCTAGTAATTATGCGGTTTTCCTACCACTCATACGGCGTTGCCTGATACACGTAGTAAGAATACCATAGCAGTTTCATGTTTATTAGAAAACCCTTTAGCTACAAGCATTTAAGAAGCTTTATACCCCATTATATATCAGATATACCCCATTTTTACCCCATTTTTCTTATTTGAATAACCTTTTCTTTCTTTATTTGTTCTCGCTTAAATTTTTCTTCTATAATATCATCTTCACATTTAAACACATCATTTAGCACATTCTCTAATTTTTGCATCTCCTCCTGTTTATGACTTTCTAATACAGAAGTATATAAATCCATAGTCATTTGAAGTGTAGCATGTCCTAAATATGCCTGAACAGTTTTTGGCTGTATTCCTGCTTCAAAACATCTAGTCGCAAATGTGTGTCTAAAGCAATGTGCAGAAAATGATTCAAATTGTTCAAGTTCATCTCTGCAAAGATTTATTTCATCGATAATTCTTTTAATTGCATCTGAAAGTATTTGATTACAAATAGGAGTACCAAACTTTGTCGTAAATAAAAGATTTTCATATCCTGGTAATGGCTTTGACGATCTTCTTGCCATCACATTATTTCTTTGAATATATTGCCTTTTTAATGCCATTTCACATTGTTTGCTGATAGGTACTATTCTTTTACTTGTTTTTGTTTTAGGTGGATTAAGATGAAACTCTTTCTGTATATCTCCTTCTAGCTTTTGATACAATAAAGTCTTTGTCACGCTAATTTCTTTCTTTTCAAAATCAATATCATCCCATGTCAAAGCACATATTTCACCTTGTCTAAGACCTGTTAGAACAGCAACCATAAATAAATTATCGTAAAATGTACCCTTTGAACACTCAAAAAATTCCGCCTGTTCTTCCCTGGAAAGGACTCTTATATCCTTTTTCTCATCTCTTGCCAATCTGATTCCTTTGCACGGATTCTTCAGTACATAACTATCAATCATTGCCTTATCAAACATATCTAACAACATTATTCTTACCTTATTTTTCGTCTCATAGTGATATCCTTTTTGATCCAATTCTTTTAATAATGTCTTAATATTTAGTTGCGTAATATCTTTAAGTTTCTTTTCTCCTAAAGATGGCTCTATATGTTTGGCAAATAATTGTGTGTAATACATTTTAGTGTTATTACGAATAACCTTGTACTTATGTATCTCAATCCAACTTTTAAACCACTGTGATAATATAATTGAATTGTCCTCAACATTATTACCTTTTGCATCATCATATATTGCGGTGTTTAGTTTCCTTTTCAATTCAGCAAGGTTTCTATCATAAATTTCTTTTCTATTTCCAAATCTATCAACATATCTTGCTGAATATACTCCATTGGATTTTTGTCTTAAACCTGTTCCTAATTCTTTTCCTTTTAAATCCTTTCCCATTTATCCATTCCTTTCTAAAATGGAATGAAAAATGACTCATATAACAGTATATATGATACCATTATCAAGTCAAGTTATCAATCCAAATATTCTAAAATTTCTTAAATATATAAATTTAACCTTTATTTTGTCTTTTAATATTTATCACATTGTTCTAAAAGCCACGCATCTAATCGTTGTTTATGAACATACCATTTTGACCCAATCTTTATAGCATACCCATTTCTAGGCATTTTTAATAACTCTCTCGCTTTTGTTTGCCCTATTCCCAAATAATCACAAAATTCTTTTATATTTAATAATATTTTTTCTTGTGTTGTTCTCGTTTCTGACATTTCTGTAAAAATCACTCTCCAATTTATATAAAGATTCTCAATATCATAATAAAAGACACCAGTGAGTATGCCAGTGCCTTCACATAAAAATCTATATTCACTTTTCAATCACTAATAATCATATACAATAACAGGACAGAGTTATCAATTTAATTACTCTGCCCACAACAATAATAATCTGAACCATAAATTAACTTATGCAGTATTATATATCTCAACTTCAAAATCACAATACACCATGCTTTTTAATGATGCATTCTTAAAACTTTATTAATATGTCGTTCCCTATTCTATTACTAATACATTTTCTCGTTAATTTTTATTCTCTCTGTCACCCACTTTCAAATTTCTCAAATCATTCCAGCATTTTGATGCAATGTCAATAGTATCTGTCAGACATGACACGTCCCTATTACGCTGCTCAATCGCTTTGGCATATATTTCAATCAGATCAAAGTATTCTCTTTGTGCTTCCTCTATGCACTGTTTCGCACCATCCATGATTATATCTCTGACATCATTTTTATCTGATATATTTATCTGTCTGACTGCCTCTATTGCATAAGTTGTTGATTTAGTATATGGTGTGCAATAAAGCACAGTCATGTCATGCGTTCGATCACATATTGCTTTCGCCTGCTCTTTACTATATCCTTTTTCTACCAACACATTAAATGTTTTCCGTCCATCACTGCATGTTTCATCATTTATATCAGACGAAAATGGATTCTTACATATATCTGTAATATCCTTTAATCTAATCATTTCCCTTGACATGCTTGTACTGCCATTCCATGTATCAATATAAATGACCTGTTGTAATTCTGAATCTGCATTTTCCTGATATGCACCAATCCATGAAATTGTACCATTATATACCCTTTCTCCAACATGACAGATTACTTTGTCGCCTTCATGAAAATAGCATGTCCCTGTTTCATCTGTATATCTTATGTTTGTTGCTGTTTCTATTTTTAATATCATTATCATTCTCCTCTGTTTTTATTTTATTAAATCACCGCACTTATGTTTCAGAGTGCGGTATTATGAATTCTTTACTTCACCATTGGTAAGGTTGGTCTGCGAACCACATTTACACCATGTAACTGTAAATCTTTAGCCAGTTTATTTACTACTTTTTTATAAATTTCATCCGAATCTTTCTTGAATTCTTTACTGAAACTTTTATCAACACTACCTTCTACTGTAATCAAACTGTCATAATGATTATTGATTACCACGGATTGTTCATTCTTGTTTTTGATATAATCAGGTATATTATAATTAGCATTCATATTTGAAAACTGTCTATTTACAAGTTCAAACATTTGTTGGTCATTTACCTTAAACAGCCGTTCAGGACTTGTCAGTTCAGCTCCATACTTCTCAAATAATTCAGCAGCTTTTATCATATTCTGTTTGATTATCAAATCAACATCATCTACATCACCTTTTGCAGTATTTGGCGTTTCATTACTGTTTGTTGATGGTGTAGTATTGATTGAAGGAATCGTGTTGTTTGGTTTGGTGTTTTCTGTTCCTTTTGGAGTTAAATCTATAGTTGTGTTACCAGTTATTGTACCTGTTCCACCATAAAGTTCCTTAATTTTATCCAATGTATCGTTCACACTATTGCCTACTGTATGGTACAATTCTGTTGCATCGCCCATAAGTTTGTTGTGTTCCTCAAAGATTTCAGCAAGAGATTTTGTGGAATTATCCAGTGCATCTTCTAAGGAAGCTGCAAACTCATCAAGTGCATCTATCTGTAAGGTATATGTGTGTTCGTCTTTGATTTCTTGTAAAGAATCTTCTTTCTCTACAAGATCAGCTTTTAATTGTGCAAGTTTTGCCTTTGTTGCTGCGTCCATTGTTCCTGTGAGGGATTCTAAAGCTGCAATCTGCGCCTTAATACTATCAATTTCTTTCTGTTTATTCTTCAAGTTCTTATCATAATCATAGTATTCTTTCTTTTTCTGTAATGCCTTTTTGCGTGCTTCTATAATACGCTTTAGATTATCAAGCTCTACCTGTGCACTTTTTTTCATAAGCTCTAGTATACTATTTTCAAGTGTGGCTGATTCTCCTAATGTATTATAATAATTCTGTAATGCATTATTTAAATCTTCCATATACTCCTTATCAGAAGCATAGGTATCTTTATTGTTTTGTATCTCATTATATAAGTCCAGATACGCATTTGCTTTTTTCTGTGCATCTTCTAATTGTGATACTAGAAGGGCTACTTTTGCCTGTCCATATTCAGATAGTTCTCCTTGGTCATATAACCATTCGTCTTGAATTAAACTTGTAATAGAAGACAGGATTCCTTTTGCAGTATCAAGCTCACTAATTGCATTGGTGATATTCTCAAACTTTGCATTTCTAAGTGCATCATTTACTTTCTGGATTTCATTTGCAGTTCCAATCACTTCCTGCTTTGCAGAAGAAAACTCTTTTGTCCATTCCTCCGCCCACTTGTCTGCAAATTCTCCCCAGTTGTCTGCATCAACTGCACGTTCATTTAATAAGTCAAGCACAGACTGCAATTTGTCTGCCATTACAACATCTCCACTTGCTTTATAGCTTTCCATTGCCTTGTCAAATAAATCCATTGAGGATTGGAAATCATTTGTGTCAAGGGCATCAAGAAGCTGTTGGTATTCATTCATTTCAGAGAGTGTAGTGTTGTATTTATTCTGTAAGGTATCAAGATATTCACTATAGACTTCTACCTTTGATTTGACTACATTTTCATCTAAATCTGTAAGTAATTTTGTAAGTTTTTCTCCACTGAACGTATCATACAATGACACTAATTCCTTATAATACCCAATCATACTGTCAAGATATTCTAACTGTGCTTTTAGGGCAGTTGTATTATACTCTGCAATCTGTTTTGCAAGCTGATAGAGGTTTGCATAGTAGTCACTCACTTGTGATTCTGCCTCAGATACATTTTCTGTATGGGTCTGTTGTAACTGTGCAAGATCATCTTCCATCTGGCTTAATAAGTCCTGAATTTGTGTCTGTTTTGCAGTATTCCACGCTTCTAACTGTGCTTTGTAAGTGTCATAATTCTTTGCTTCCTTTGCAGAAAGTTTCTTTCCATTATCCAGTTTTTGCTGCAATTTATACAAGGCTTCCCATGTTTTCATATACTCTGAAGTATTGGTTCCCATTGCACCTTTTCGCAATGCTTCCAGCTCTGCATTATACTTATCAAGCTGTGTCTGCTCTGATTTGGAGAGTCCTTTTGTATCCTTTTTCTGCTCTAGTTTTTGTGCCTTTGCATATAAATTCTGATACTGTTGTGTATTGGTTGCCTCTCCATTAATGCTTTCAATCTGGTTTTGATAACTCTCGTAAATTCCCTCTGCGGATTCCTCATAAGTCTTTTGAATTGTCTCAAGCTTATCACTTGGATCAAGTGCTTCAGCAAGGTCATCATTGAGTTTATCAAGCGTTTCCGCCTTCTCTTTTGCATAGTTTTCAAGCTGTTCTGTATAAGTGTTATACTTCTTCCAATCATTTACAGAGAGGTTTCCACCCTTATTCAGTTTATTTTGCAGTTTCTTCCATGCAAGGTAAATTTTGTTGTATTCTGCAATATTTGCGGCAGTAGCATTTTGGTCAAGAGACTCTTTCTGCTCATAATATCCTTCTAACTGTGATTGTAATTTATCATAGGTCTTTTTCTGACTCTTTGAAAGATTGTCATATCCTTTTTCATCAAGCTTTGCAAGTTTATCCTCAACTTTTTCAATATCCTTTAAAAGATTTTGATAGGTAGCTGAATTTTCTACACCAGAATGAATTTTAGAGATGTCTTCTTTTATTTTGTCAGATTCTGATTTTTTAGGAGCGGTGCCGTTTGCCTCTGCAAGCTGTCCATAGAGTTTATCTAAAGAATTTTGTCCTTTATTCTTTAAATCTGCTAACTGCTTTTCATAAGAGTCAAATTTTTTCTGTTCTGATTTATTAAGGTCTTTTCCACTCTCAATCTTATTCTTTAGCTTTTGATAGGCTGTATAAATTTTACTGTAGTTTCCAACTGTACTTGAGGTGGCATTCTGGTCAAGTTCTGTTTGAAGATCATAATAGTTTTGTAACTTTTGTGTGAGTTTTTCAAACTGTTTTGCCTTCTTAACGTCCCAGCCTTTGTCAATATATTTATCAATCTGTGCTTCCGTCTTTGCAATATCTTTTAAGAGTTTGGTATAGATTCCTGACTGGTCAACATTAAGATTGTCAATCTGTTTTTGTATAGAATCCGCTAATTCCTGTCTGTCACGATTAACTGCATCCGCAACTTTCTTTGAGTCACCAAGAGAACCTTCTGTAACAATGACTCCTGAAGCAACTTCTTTTTGTGTTGTGGAATTGATTTGGTCAGAAAGACTTGCAAACTGTTCTACAAGTTCTGTAAGAGAGCTGCGTTTTCCCATCTCATCATTTAATGATATCAATGATTTTAGCTTTGAAGTGATGGAAGATAGGTAGCTGTCCATATCAGAATAATAGTTTAATACATTTTCAAGTTTTTGTTTAATAAGGTCACGTTGTTGTTCATAAAGTTCACTGACAGAATCCCTGCATTCTTGAATGGCGTCATTATATTCGTCCATTTTATCTTTGCAGTTATTAAGCTTGTCATACCATTTTTCATACTCGCTAATGGTATTTTTAAGAGATTCGTCTGTAATACTTTCTATCTCAAGCGTTCCATTTTGAATCTTATTTTTGTACTCGCTGGATAAGTCAATGCTGTTTAGCTTTTGGGAATACAGATTGGAAACACTTTTCACCCTTTTGACTGCACTAAGAAGTTTAGAAATCTCTTTTTCGTTTGCTTGAATCTCTTTGTCAGAGCTTTTGACTGCACGATTAATCATAGCATTCCTTTTCTGCCATGAGAAAAACTTTTCTGCTTTGTCAATTAGCTTATCTGTCTTATCAGAGATTTTCTCAACAGTACGCTCTGTTTTCTCAAGTCCACGGTCAACACTATCAAGAATCTTTTCGCCCCAGTCTATCTCCTCTGCTTTGTCTTCCTTGTCATCATATCCACCGCCAGACTTCATTTTAATATCAATATTTCCAGCAAGCAATTTTGAGTTTTCGTACCCTTTTACAATGGTATTTGCAGCTTTTGCCTGTAAGCTGTCTACACCATATATTAGTTGTGCGTTTGCCTGAGCTGCATATAACATCTGTTCCGCCGCACTTAAAGCATTTGAAGCAAGATTCTCATAAGATGCTGCAAGATATTGAACTGCCTGTTCTTCTGTCTGAATATTTTTGATTAAATCTGCTGCCTGTAACGCCATATCAACTTGTATCTGTTGAATTTTTGCATCAGTAAGCCTTTGAAAAGCATCTTCATCAAGAGAGAGTGCACCACTTTCATCAGACAATAAGGCAAGATATTCAAAACCCATATCACATAAGGATTGATATTGGTCAACGCTAATCTTTCCATATTTATTATAAGTGTCGCGGATTTCTTTTAAATCATCATAGGCAGATTTAATGTCGCCAAGCTCACTACTTAATTGACTCTTGTGTTTTTCAATTTCTTCTGTAAGTTTTTCGATTTCTTCAAGCTGTTTTTCGGTGAAATTATCGTAAAGATTTTCAGAGAATGTTTTCTTTAAATTCTGATACTCTGTCTGCATTATTTCAAGACCATTCATATAATTAGCAGTCTGAATAGCAGCATCATTTCCCTCAAATACTGCAAGTTCTATATCTGCATCAATCTGTTCTCCATTAAGAAGTCTGTTTGCATATCCAGCAAGAGCATCAGGAGAAAGAATGGTACCATCAGGAAGAATTGGTGTAACAACTACTTGTTTTGTTTCATTTCCAAAAGACTGTGCGTAAATAGAAGATGATGGAAGTGTAGTAATATAACCAGCGGCTTGTATTGTAGAAGCATCAACAGAATCCCTTGTTAGTTTCATACTGTTCATGCGTCCATATTCTGTCTGCATTTTATTAGCAAGGTCTTTTAATTTCGTTGCTTCATTATTATAATACTTATCTTGTAATGCCATCATAGAACGATAGTATTCTGTCATTGTGATAAGATTCTTTTCTTGAGAACGTTGCAGACTATCTGATTGCTGTTCATAATCTTTTGCATTTAAGTCTTTTACTTTCTCTTGAAGCTCATTTATTTTATCCGATACAGAGACCGCTTTCTCATACCATTTTTGGTAATCTGTAATTGCTGTTTGTAACTTTTCATCTGAAATATCATCAATCTGGATTGCGCCGTCACGAACCAGTGCTTTATAATCGTCACTAAGTCCAATAGATTCCGCTTTTCGCATATATTCATCATATGCTTGCTGCTGTAATCCAATTTCTTCATTTACTTTTTCAATTTCCTGTGCAAGTGCTTTGCTTTTCTCAAAAAATGTAGAATAGGCAGAGTTTACAATGTCCTCAAACTTTTTGACTTCTTTTTCTGCGTTTTCAATTGCTGGTTCTATCCAGTCAAATTCTTTGTTGGTATCTTTTTGGGATTTTGAGGAGGATTTTGCTGTTTCAGGTTTGCTAAATTTAAACTTAAAGTCAGCCTGTCCATTGGAAAGTGATGCAATTTTACCTTTTAATTGTTCAATAGATTGGTCAAGCCCTTCAGATACAGCACCATGCTCTTTTGCATCAAAGGCACGTTTTAAATCTATAACATACTCATATAGTTTTCCTGTAACTCCTAATGAATTACAAAGATTTTCTAAGGCTGTAATATCAGAAATTGTATTTAAAGGATTTTGTGCCAATTCCTTTTGGAACAGATAAGACCTTAAATATTCTGTTGTTTGGGCTGATACAGCTCCAAGACTGATTAACTCTCCAGCTTCTTGTGCTGTAATATTTGCAACATCATATCCAGATGCAACAAGTTCTTCTTGGATTCCCTTTAGATTATATAAAACTTCCTCGGCATTTGTGACACCCATTTCAGTTAAGGACTGAACAAGTAAGTCATATGTTTCAGCGGATATGTTTGTACAGTCGGTAGTGTATATGATACTTGTTGCAAGGTTATCAAACTGTGCTTATACTTCATCTGCGGTGGAAGATGTATCACTTAGAACAGATACAAATCTTTCAAAAGGTTCATAATCTACAGTTATTCCATCAGTTTCGCTTAATTTTTCTAACTCTGCCCGAATAGACTCAAAAGTATCAATACCTAAGTTATCGAGGGAGAAAGATTTCTTACCTGATTTATCATAAGTGAAGATATTTTGGTATGCTGATTTGAGTGAATCAAATGCTGGTTTAAGCTGGGTGTTGATTTGGTCTATTGTGTCGGTGATGGAGAGCGATGTGTTTGTATTATCCAAAACATTACTAATTGTATTTTCTGTTTCTTCTGCCAGCGCTGCAATTTCATTGAAAAATTCTTTGAATCTGTCAGAATTTTCGCCCGCTATAATTTCGCTTTCCTTGATAGCTTGATTCAGTTTTGGAAATTGTTCTAACATTTTTGCTGATGATAATTCACCAGATTTATACATGGAAATTAACTCTTCTTTTGTCTTTTCAATGCCTTCTGTATTGAAGATACTGGATATCTCCATGTTGTTCCATTTGTTTGGATCTACATACTCATATATCAGCCTGATCGCTTCATAGATAAATTCATATGTACTGATTGCATCTGTATCATAAGAAGTTAAATCCTCTCCATTATTACGTTTTACAATCGCCTTGTTATATTCATCTTCCAGTGCAAGCCGCTTTTCCTGTAAATCAGAGATATTTTGATCCAGTATATCAGAATAGTCATCAACCGCATCAATATAATCTTGTATATCTTCAATAAGAAATTCTGTATCCTCGCCATTATTCAGAGCCGCTTCATATTCCTGCTGTGCCTTCTTTAATCTTTCGGTTACATTTAAATAGGCTGCAATATTACCTATAATGTCATTCTCGCTATCTGCAATAGCAGAAATGCCTGTTGACTTTGTATAATCAAGCGTTTCATTTAAGTGTTCTCTTGATACATCATATTTACCATATTGCTTATTATAAGCGTCAACCGTCTTATCTGCTACATCTTTTGATGCTTTCTCAGCACGTTTTTGCTCAATATCTTGTTGAAGTAAAAGTTCCTTAGTGATTCCTTGTAATTCTTCAAGCTGTCCTTTTTCAGCATAGGTGAGTTTATCTTTAGATAATAATTCATTTATTTTCTTATCTTGCTCTGCTAATTCTGAATTAATATTTTCAAGACTTGATTTTGCAGATTCATACTCACCAACGGCTTCATTCATTGCTTCGTTTGCTTTTTCTACTCTGTGAATCCAGTTGTCGATAACTGTAACACCTGACTGAATTAACTGAAATACTGCCTGTAAAGCAAAGCTAAACCCTATTGACATTGCAGAAGTCATTAAAACAGTTTTCAGACGCAATGCATCTGTAGACTGACCTGTAGCATTTAGATATGCTCTATACCCGTTTAATGAAGCTGGTGCATCTACTGATGTTGTTTGGAGATATGCCCGTAATTGTTCGTTATTCTGTACTGTAACATTACCAAAATCATCCATATTTACTGCGCCATCAATTAATCGGTTATTCCAATCTGTTATAGCTTCTGATGCTTCACGAAAATGTCTTGTTTGTGTTTTATAAGCAGTAATATCAATACCCATAAAATTACCCTGTAAATCTAACTTATGGGTATCTTTGTTATATATTTGAGTTATTCCGTAATTCTTATTGAGAGCTGCCATAGACGCATTGACTGATGTAAGCATAACAGGCAGTGCACCAACTGTTTCAGTCAATTTCTCAAATGCCTGTATGGTATTATCAAGAAAAGATACACCACCCTTTACTACATCTTTATTTGTCAAAGTATTAACAAAACACCACTTTACAACTTTATAAATGACACCCTTGTTGCTGAATCAACTGTTTT
>ERZ778497.160-NODE-160-length-65921-cov-75.026584_pt1 | contig 65921 bp, 63 predicted proteins | sample MGYA00509938_ERZ778497 | MGnify/ENA primary metagenome ERZ778497 (study PRJEB29527, sample SAMN07138969) | mouse gut metagenome | material: feces | host: mouse | place: China:Nanjing | collected 2016-01-25 ... | reverse complement strand
CACGGATAGGCGGGAGTAAAGGGCTGTGATTTTGCTGTAATCATTCATGTGCATACCCTCCTGCGTCAATATAGGTGTTGCTTACAGTTAAGATTATGCACCCCACCTCGCAGAACCATACTCCATGCCATGCCGGAACTTCTTGGCGTTCTTGGCTTTGAAATACACCACAAGGCGGAGCGCAATGCCGCATCCTGCCCCTATCAGCAAATCTCTTGGGTGGAAACTTGGTAACGGGTTGGAAAATAAATCCTCCATCCCCGCCATGACCGCCATCATCTTTGCAGAAGCGTCCTGCCCCGGCGATACCCGCCACAGCCACGCTATTTTGTCACAGAAATACCCGGCAAGCACATAGGGGAGATTCATAAGGAGAAGTTTCTTTTTGTCAACATTCCCTGTCTTTGCCTTGAGCTTTTCAGGGATTGATTTTAAGTCTTTGGCAATGCCGTCTACGATTTTACTCATAATGACTGCCCCCTGTCCTTTAAATGTTCCCTTGCCCTCTCCCGGTTCTTGCCCTTGCCTAACTGCTCCCGGAACTCTGCCAGCTTCTCCTTTACGGAGATGCGGTTATGCTTTTTCTCATTAACTTTTACAAACTCCTTAAATGCCTGTGTTATCACATCGGCATCCTTGCCCTTGAAAAATACCATGTACTTCGGCGGGGAGGTAGTCTTGTCCTTCTTTACAGCAAAGTCTACGTTGTATTTCCTCGCCACTCTCTCAAAGGACTTGATGTTGTTATCCGTCACCTCAATGCTCGAAGCACCCATACCCTGACCGACCAAATCTTTCACTGACAGTTTCCCATGTGATGCCTGTTTTCCCTGTTTCCGGTGTTCCAGATACATCTTCATTGCCTTTTTCAGCACGTCGGCAGTCAGCCGGGAAGATTTAAACACAAGGGCAATCGTTTTCTGTGTAACTTCCTCCTGCATGGTTTTCCTCCTTCTTCTTTTATTGCTGTACCCCCGTCAGGGTGGGACGTACAGCCTGTGAATTAAATATTTCATAAGTTCTCCTTTCTGACCGGATTATGGCAGCTCCGGCTTCCACCCTTCTTTCAGTGCTTCGATTATTCTCGTAAACCCACTTTCCAAGTCAGCAAAGCAGATTGGAATATCCCCCGGATTTCTGATATAGGTATCCAGAAAGCGGTAAGAAAGCCGCCCGCCATCCTTTCCAATGCTGACGCAGTAAACAGAGGCAAACTCCCCGTTTTCCAACATCCATATCTCATTTTCAAGGCACAGGACAAACCTGTCTGAAAACAGTTCTTTTATTTCGCAGCCTATCAGACAGGCTGGATAACAGAAAAGCTCATCCGTCATGTCAAACGGTTCATTCCCCGTACCATCATCCCCTTCCAGCATCATCACGTCTTTCATGTTCTCTTTGATATAAGGGAATAACTGGCTGGCATAGTTGTCCGCCGCATATTCCCCCGGTTCGCTTCCTTCGCCTGAAAACTCTGCAAAATCATCAAACTCACTATCCTCATACAAACGGAAAAGCCGAAGGAGATACTCACGCACCTCCCCCTCTGTTAATCTCTCCTTCTGTACGTCATTTTCCCTCTCCGCTTTGGGTTTCCTTTTCCCTGCCACATAACGGATTCTTCCAAATACTGCTGCTCCCGCCACAGCCGCAGAGAGGGCTGCTGCTATTTTTTTGTGTTTCATTTCCTTGATTTCTCCTTTCCTCTTCTGGACAAAAAGTCCAAAAGTTTTATCAACACAAAAAGACGGTTACAAATCTGCAAAATCTGTAACCGCCTTAACGCTGTGCTATCTCCACTAATTTATTTCTGTAAAATGCCTTAAAAAATGCCCGGTTATTGTCATACTGGATAACCGCCTGTTTTTTTTCTTCTTCTGACAGGGAATCATACCATGCCACAAATTCATCCCGTATCTCCCTCATCTGCTTTCTTGCTGCTATGGCATCCTCTAAAGAATGGCACGTCTTGGAAACAAGCGAACCTTGAAACCGCATTGCGGCAACCCATACATTCCGGGTGCTGATAAAACTTACCCCCTGATAGCCGCTGGTGTTGTTTTTCATCGGGCTTGCATCTACACGCCGGATACGCTCTATGTTTGTCCCCATGACATAATTTTTTTCAATGTTATGGTAATGCTGTTTTCCATGTTCAGAATTTCCAATATATCCGGTTTTACTGCATCCGCAGGAACGGGTAGGGTTATTCCTCTTGGTTATTTCCGGAGCCGGTCTTTCAATAATGTTCCCGCAGTCACATCGGAATCTCCAGATACATTGTCTGCGCTCTGACATATTTCCTGTCGGCTCTACCGCAACCAGTTTCCCAAACCTTTTCCCGGTTATGTCCTTCCTCTGCATTTTATGATGCTCCGCCGCATAGCACCCGCAGCTTGCAGTGCCAACCGTCCTAAGATATGCCGACGTCCTGTTTATCATTTTTCCACAATCGCACTGACACAGCCAGACCACATCATTCTTTTTTTGCTTCGGAAGTTCCTTCAGAACGGTCAGCCAGCCAACCTTTTTCCCTGTATAATCAGTCTTTTTCATCTCGACCTCCTTCCCACTTCTGGACAAAAAGTCCAAAAGTTTTATAAATGCAAAAAGAGCAGCTACAAACCGCTGTTTACGGTCTATAACTGCCCTTGCGCTGTCTGCCATATTTCATTATCTGTACCGGATCACCGGACACTGCTTCGTCTTTTTCCCTGCCTTCCTGCGTTCCAAAGCGAAAACCATATCCCCGGTACGCTCAAAATACCCGATGTCCTTTTTCCAGCTCATGCCGCATTTACAATGCTGCAAGCCGATAAACTGCTGCTTCATCTTCCTTCCGCAGTTCGGGCATACTTTTTTGCTCATGCCCTTTTTCTTGGTTTTCGGCTTGTCTGCATCTTCTTTCTTTTTCTCTTTCCTTTCCGGAAGTCCATTCTCCGCAATCCTCGCTTCATAACGTGGCAGACGGTAAAGATACAGGCGGTATACTTCATCAAAGGAAGCCTTTTCTGCTATTCCCTTTACCCTCTGATAGATTTGCCCCGCAATTTTTTCACTGTCCTCTCCTTCCGGCAGCTTATCATACTCCCTGTAATAATCACAGGTCTTTTCAAACATACAGTCTGCTATTTTAGCTTTCTGCTTCTGCTTTAAGTCTTTATATGTCCTGTCTGCCCTTTTCAGGCGCTTCCTGTTTCCCAAACACACCACTCCTGCCTTTATCCTGATATGGTCTATTTTAACAGAAAACGTCCCGGAATTGTAAAAAATATCTGCCGCCTAACCGAAAGCATCTTCACACCGGGAAATGAAATATTTCTTCTTTTCCAAGATTTCCTCCTGCCTGTCTTTGGAAAGCGTCTGGAATATCTCGTCATAGTCAAGCTCCGCAAGCGGCGTACCCAAAACAGGCGTTAAAACCTTATGTTCATACCATATCCGCCAGAGTTCCTCAAACAGCTCCAGACAATCCGAAAATGCCATTGCCGAATCAAACCCCTCGCCCTCACTGAACCATTGCAGACGGACAAAGCCGAATCTCCCGGCATCCGCCACCATCACATCGGTCAGCTCATACAGCTCTGCGAACGCATCCGCCACCTTCCGGCACTTCGCCCGCTGTTCTTCCGTAATATATATTTCTGCCATAGCGCACCCTCCTGATCCACTTCTGGACAAAAAGTCCAAAAGTTATTTATTCTCTTTTAAACAGTAAATCGTGCAGAGGTCAGCATATAACACGCCTTCCCCGCATTTTATCGTGTCAAACAAAAGGCACTGGAACAGAACGTCACGCACACCCTCAAGGCTTGCAATCCCCTGTTCTGTTTCTGAAAAGCCTGTGCCGGGAATATCCACATCCGCCGATGCCGCCCGCCTTGCCGAGATGCAGTGCGTGTAAAGTCCGAGGATATATTTATCCGACATAGGGAAAGCGAATGTTTCCTGCCCGTCATATGTCACCCTGTATTTATCCTGTTCCCCTTCCGGCAGTTCAAAGAAGCACTGCACTGTTTCCAGATAAGTATGCCCGTCAAAATCCGGCTTTATTTTCTTTCCGTACCTGCGGATTGTGGAAAAGAGGGTATTCCGGTCAATAAAGGAACGGGTACGCTTAAAAGCTGGTTTCCTGCCTTTTAAGTCCATGTAAACATTATTCCCTGTCCCTTTCCCGGCAAACCTGCCATAACCGCCTGTCCGAAGCAGATAGGACAGCACCTCCAGCAGCTTTTCCCTTGACGCAATCTCCTGATAAGGGGAACTGCCAAATTCTATCCTCACAAACCTTAACGGGCAGCTCCCCTTTGCAATCTCCCGTTCCATTACCCGGTCAATATCCCTCATGGATTCCATTTATCCATCTCCTTCCGCTTTGGACTGGAACATCCCTTTTTCTTCCCAACCGCCGCCATACATATCATGCTGCACCAACTGCTGGTAATAGTGGTTCATGGTGTTAGGCGCATTGTAGAGGGCAGTCACCATGTACGCCCTGATGTTGGCTATCTTGGTTGTGGTTTCCCTCATGCACCCGATAACATACTCCAAATGGGAGCTGTTCAGCTTCAGGAACTTTGATTTTACAAGCTCATAAGGGTAATCTTCCCCGTTGACCTTTACCGTCTTACGCTTCACGCACACAATCTCGCAGATAACCTCATACAGTTCCTCATACAGACCTTTTTCACTCCAATCGCCATATTTCATGTGATGCTCATACTCGATATTCTCCTTAATGATTTCCATGTAGGCGTTGGCATCATCCATCACATCAATCATACCATTATCCGGCTTGCCCGGTTCCTGTTTTTCTGTTTCCATATCAGATTGATTGATAGGATTGGTATAACTCAGATCGGTATAATTAGTATTGTTATAATTAGGGTTCGATTCCCGAACTTCCGCAAGTTCGGTTTCCGAATCTCTTGAAGTTTGGTTTCCGAACTCCTGCAAGTTCGGTTTCCGAATCTCTTGAAGTTCGATTTCCGAACCTCTTGAAGTTTGATTATCGAACCTCTTGAAGTTCGGTTTCCGAACTTCTGCGGAACTGTCAGCATTATCCGGCTGTTCCGGCTCTCCGCCCGGTTCTTTCCCGGTATCCAGTGTCGCAAAATTCTTCACATAGATAATGTCCGGCTTGCCCAGTCCCTGTCTTTTCTTCTCAATCAGACCGATGCCCTTTTTGCTGTCAAGCTCCGCTATTACTTTAGCGCATTTCTCCCTTGCGCATCCCAAATCCTCCATTATGTTATCAAGGGTGTAATGGATATACACCCTGTTTTCTTCGTCAAGCCAGCCATTCTTGATTGACAATGCCAGCCTGTCAAGCATCAGACCATAAAGGAGCTTCGCATCGCTGGACAACTCTTTAAACCTTGCGTCTTTTATCAGCAGCCTCGGCACTCTGTAAAAAGAGAACTGTTCCGCTTCGATGCCATAATAATAGTCGAATTTTATTGCGCCATCCACGCCGATGCACCTCCCCTCTACTGTCTTTTCTTCCATTCATCCAGAAGCTGAATGATGATGCCCTCTATTTCCTCACTGCTGCAATCCTCCGCAAAATATTCGCTGATTTTATCCGCTTTCAGCGTCACTTTCCGTTCCTTCGGCTTTTCCTCCGTCAGTATCAGGCGCACCATTGCAAGGGTAAGCTCCCCTGTCTTGCCATATTCCTTGATTTTTGCTGACTGCGCCATGCTGACGTTACAGCCTTTTTCCTCTATGGCTGCCTGTACCCAGCCTTGCGCTTCTTCCGCAAGAAAGGAAATGTCAACGCCCCGTGAAAAGCCGAGCTTCTTACCGTCCACCATAGCAAGGAGTTCATCAGACAGGCGGGAGAGCCAGATATACCGCTGAACCTTTTTAGCGTTCTCCCCGGCGGCTTCCCCGACCTCATCCAGTGTGTTTCTGCCTGACTTCTTCCCCTGATGCTTCATGGCTTCATATTTCATCTTATAGGCTCTCGCCTTTTCGCTTGGCAAGATGTCCTCCCGCTGGATATTGGAATCCACCATGATAATTGTAGCTTCATCATCGGTGTAATTACGGACAATCACAGGCATTTCCGTCTTTCCGGCAAGCTCCGAGCCACGTTTGCGGCGGTGTCCGGCTATGATTTCATAGCCGCCGCCCGCCCTCGGTCTGGCAATCCCCGGCACAAGCACCCCGTACTGCCGGATACTCTCTGTTGTTTCCTCCATCTTCTCATCATCTTCCACCCGGAACGGGTGGTCTTTGAACGTATAAAGCTCTGCCAGCGGCGCATTGATAATCTGCTCCGCCCCGCTTCCCTGTGCGGCACTTCCGCCGAATAAATCATCAAATTTTTCCAGCGTAATCTTTGCTGCGCTCCCCGATTTTGCGTTACTGCCCATCTGCAAGCACCTCCTTTGTCAGAGAATCATAGGCTGACGCCACTTTCCCCTTTGGATCATGCTTATAAATGCTGATACCCTCCGCTGAAATCTCTGCCGCCCGGACAGAAATGGGAATAACATTGGTAAATATCTTTACCCGGCTTCCATAGGCTTCCTTCAGCATGGAACTGATGTCCTTTGCATAGTTCGTCCGGCTGTCCACCATTGTAAGCAGAATCCCCTCTATTTCCAGTTTCGGGTTAATCTGCCGCTTTACTTTGCCGACCGTCTTGATAAGCTGCTGCAAGCCTTTGACGGGCAGATATGCCGCCTGTACGGGTATCAAGATGCTGTCGGCACTGGCAAAGGCATTTATGGTAATCATGCCGAGGGAAGGCATACAGTCAATCAAGATATAATCGTATCTCTCCTTCACAATCTCTATGTATGACCGGAGTACCGTTTCCCGGCTCATCACATTCACAAGGGAAACTTCCAGACCAGAAAGCTCGATGTTCCCCGGCATTAAGTCTATCCCTTCCTCATGGTGGAGGATACCATCCCCCGGCTCTACTTCCTCGTCATTGATTAAGTTCCCCATAATGGTTGCAAGCGTGATTTCCAGACTGTCCGGCTCTGTAAAGCCTAAACTTGCGGTCAGACTGCCCTGTGCGTCCGCATCAATCAGAAGCACTTTCTTTCCCTGTTTTGCCAGCCCGATTCCTAAGTTGCTTGTGGTGGTGGTCTTGCCCACACCGCCTTTCTGGTTTGCGATTGCGATTATTCTACACATGATGATTCTCCTTTTCTTCTACTGGTTTTCTTTTACGTTGCTTTTCCTGACTTCCACATAAGTCCGGTAATATTTCTTTGTCCCTTTGTTTGGGAACATATCGGAAAACTCCGTCACTTCGATTTTCGGGTTCCTCTGTAAAATCTTCCCGAACCACTTAATATCGTTCTTCGTTCCCATAAGCCTAACTTTTAACATCAATCCCGTCCTCCAAGCATGGCGTACAAGTTGTGGTTATATGTTGCATATTCCGGATAACGAATCTGTACCGCCTGCCAAAAATAAGGCGCATAGGCACAGCAGAACAGTTCCTCCACTGTGTACCGTCTGCACTCGTCCACCTGTTCCTCCGCATCATCATAGTCAAGGACACTTGGCGTACCATTGCAGTAAAGGTTAAACGCCATCCTGACTACTTTTAAGCTCCCGCTGGTCTGCCATCCTTCATGCAGACACTCCGTTTTTACACATCCTGTCTTAAAGTTATAAATGCTTTTGATATTTCTTCTTGTGTCATCACTGATACCAAGACAATATACAAGCGCTTTGTGGTACACGTCCTGATACCTGACCTCTTTCAATTTCTCGTAGTAGAATTTTTCATGTGCATCGCTGATAAAAATAATCGCTTTCTCTGCTCCTAACGCTGTACTACTACTCATGCTTCTTTCCTCCAATTCTCTTTGATAAATGATTGATAATTGCTAACATAGTTTCCTCAAATATCTTTGTTGCACCTATAAACCGTCAAAAGTGCGCAAAAAAAGGACATTTCGTTGTTATTTGAAATGTCCTTTGGGTGGTGCTACTGACACCACTAAATTATTTGTTGCACATCGAGTAAAAAATGTAATATGAAGTATTATTACATATTATTCAACAGAAATTTGTTGCACTTATGTTGCACTTTTGGATATTTTTAGTACCCATTCATGCCTTCCTACCCAATTATTTTCCTTTTAGAAATCCAATCAGCAATCGCTCAAAAGATGCTTTTTGCGCTCAATCATTTCCCCGATTCTCTCGATATATTGGGCAACATCCTTCACATTCTCGCTTCGCTCAATCCGTCCATCTGGATAAACTCGCTTTGAAATGCTCCCGGCTCCGCAGGCGACTATGGTCTGCACTTCCTCCATAATTAAAATATTATAAATCCCATACTTCCCTTCTCTGGCATATCCAACATTCTCAAAATTCCCTGACATATTTTTCTGTCGATAGAGATAATAAGGCTTCATATTTAATGCATATGCTCCCTTCCGCGCAATCTCCATTGTGCTGTCCGTATTGTGAAGAGTCGCTATACCATTTTCCTCAATCCACTGACTAAGTTTTGAGGCGCGCTTGATTGCGAGTGAATGTACTGTCAGACTGTCTGGATTTAATTGTACAATCTCATCAATCGTATGCTGCACGTCAGCTTCTAATTCTTCTGGAAGTCCCAAAATAATATCCATATTAATATTATCAAATCCTACTTCACGCGCTAGCCAGAACGCGTCTTTTACCTGCGTCACAGTATGTTGTCTACCAATATATTTCAGCGTCTCATCTTTCATGGTTTGCGGATTTACTGAAATGCGAGTCACGCCATTCTTTTTCAGCACAGCAAGTTTTTCTCTTGTAATGCTATCTGCTCGCCCTGCCTCCACAGTCAATTCTTTTACCTGCCGAAAGTCGAATCTGTTATGGACGTGCTGTAGTAGATGATCCAGTTCTTCCGCCTCAAGTGTAGTAGGCGTTCCACCCCCAATATAAACAGTATCTAATATTTTGTTCTTATATACTTTCGATACAAAATCAATTTCGCGAAAAAGTGCCTGTAAATATTCCTTCACTCGCTTGCGCCAAACGGCGATTGGATAAGAAGTAAACGAACAATACAAGCATGTTGTCGGACAAAACGGAATACCAATATAAATGCTGTAACCATTTTCAGAATGGATTCTGTCAAGGATTGCTTTCTCACGCCTAGCAATATCAATGCTTAACCACGCCTTTTCCTCACTGACTGCATGTGTCTCTTTCAGCCATGCGACAATCTCCTCATCTTTCTTTCCCTCTGCCAACATCCCCATAGAAAGTTTTGTCGGCCTAATACCTGTGAGATTTCCCCATGGAAGCGTCTTTCCTGTATAATCGCACAAATCATTATAAATCGAAAGCTTACACTCTTTTTTTATGGCATCTGTGTTATTCTTATATGTATGCTCATACTCTTTCTTACAGTCAATATCAATCAGTACCTTCATGCTATTATCAGAAAGCTGTACAATAATTTGATCACCGCTATCCTGCTTACTGCTCCGCTGCTCTTCTCCATACACTCTCACATCATGCTCTGGATAAAATGACTTTATTAACGCGTACAAATCATACTGGTAATTTTCTCTGTTTGTATATACATTTATCATATTCACACCTCATAAAAATCTACAGTTCATCCCACTCAATGCAGGACGGTTTTTCTTGCAAATAAAAAACTGTAATGCGCATTACAGTGTCTTCTCGATAGAAAGCATCTGATATCCAGCCACAGAATAATCATTCGCCCCAATCTGCCACCGAAAATCATCTTCCTTGTTTATATCTCCTATTGACACATAAATTTCCTTATTATCCTCAGAAAAATAATTTACCACAGCTTGCTAATCTTTCAGTAAAATAGAAAGTGTACAAGGATAATCCATATTCCAGCCATCTATGCTTTCTCTTGTATACAGTTCAATCTCGTTATCCTTTTTAGAGCACATTATTTTCTCAATCTGTTGTTCATATTCTTCATAGTTAAGGCATTCGATACAGCCACTTAAATCATTAATAAACATCTTTATCTTTTATCTCCCATTCTTATCATAGGCAAATCATCACTTTCCTAAATCACATATTTACTACAAAAAGCAATGCTGAAAAAATCCATGCCTAGAATAGGCATTGTGCCTATCCCAGACATGGATTATAATTTCTCTCATATCCAACTGTTGTTGCGTCCCCATGTCCTGAGTAGAGCTTCACATCATCTGGAAGTGTCATAATCCTCTCACGAATGGAATCTCCCAACTGACGCATAGAACCTGAATAAAAATCTGTCCTTCCAACAGACCCATTAAAAATGGTATCTCCGCAAAACATTGTCTTATCTTCTGCAACATAAAAACAGCATCCGCCTTTTGTATGCCCTGGTGTATGGAGCACCTCAAACTCCACTCCTGCCATGAAAAAAGTCTGTTTGTCGTGGAAATACTCGTCTGCCTCAAAACCATAAGCCTTACCAAACCAGCCTGACAGATTTTTCTCAGGGTCTTTTAAAATGTCTGCCTCGTCCTCATAGGCATAAATTTTTGCACCGCTGAGTTCCTTGAGCTTTAGAGCACCGCCTGTATGGTCTCCGTGACCATGCGTCAACAAGATACCCGCTATCTTTTCAAAGCCAAGGCTTTTCACATCATTATATACAATCTCCCCATTATCGCCGGGATCAATTATTACAATCTCATCTGCTCCTTCTCTGTACACATAGTAACAATTAGTCTGGCAAGCACTAAGTACCCTTCTCTTTACTTTTAAATCCCCCATATCAGCCTGTCGTCCTTTCAATATCAATCACACTGTCAATCAGCCGCAGCTTATCGACAATCATTTGCAGTTCTTCCCTGCAAGTTATCTCAAAAGTCATCGCAATTGACGCAATATTTTGCTTGTTTGTTCTGGTGTTTACAGAACGGATATCAATATTTTTCTCTGTTAACGTCTTTGTGATATCAGCTAACAGACCACTTCTGTTGTGCGCATATATCACAATTTCTGTCAGATACTTCTCTTTTCGCTCAGCAGTCTCCTCTGGCTGCCACTCTGCATCAATCAGTCTGGAACGGTCCAATTCCGAAAGACTCATAATATTAATACAATCCGTCCGATGAATAGAAACTCCTCTTCCGCGCGTAATAAAACCGACAATCTCATCACCAGGCACAGGCGCACAACAGCGAGAAAACCGCACTGCCACATCATGAATCCCTTTGACTGTAATTCCAGTCTTGCCTTTGGGGCGCATTAACTTATTTGCATTATTTTCTTTAATCTGTGCAATTAATTCCTCATCTGTCGCCTGCTTCTTGTGCTCCTTGGCATAGAGCTCCTGCATACGATTGACAACCTGACCCTCCTTGAGCGCACCATGCCCAATCGCAGCGAGCACCGCATCCCAATCATTAAAGCCATATTTATGCATCACCGCCCTTTGCAGTTCCGCTGTCAAAATTTCCGCTGTATTAACGTTTTTGGACTTACAATAGTTCTGAAAAAGTTCTTTTCCCTTAATAATATTGTCTTCTTTCAGCTCACTTTTGAACCATTGCGAAATCTTATTTTTCGCCTGTGACGATTTGACGATATTCAGCCAATCACGGCTTGGTCCTTTTGAGTTCTGAGAAGTCATAATTTCAATACAATCACCATTATTAATCTGATAATCGATTGTGACAAGCTTACCGTTCACCCTGGCACCTATCATTTTATTGCCGACTGCACTGTGCACACTGTATGCAAAATCAATCGGGGTAGACCCTGCAGGCAGATTCTTCACATCTCCCGCCGGAGTAAAACAGTACACATGATCTGAAAATAAATCCAAGTCGCTCTTTAAGAGCTTCATAAATTCTTTGTTGTCCGAGGTATCCTTCTGCCATTCCAAAATTTGACTGAGCCAAGCCAGTTTTTCCTCCTCACCACCGCTTGACACCTTACCGTCACTTGCCTCCTTATATTTCCAGTGAGCGGCAATTCCATACTCTGCAACTCGATGCATCTCAAACGTCCGAATCTGTATCTCAAACGGCACTCCCATCGAACCAATTAGTGTTGTGTGAAGCGACTGATACATATTTGCCTTTGGCATGGCAATATAGTCTTTAAAACGCCCTGGCATCGGTTTATACATCTCGTGAATTACACCGAGTGCTGCATAGCAATCCTTGACAGAATCAACAATAATGCGCACTGCAAATAAATCAAAAATCTGGTCAATTGTTTTTCCCTGGTTTTTCATCTTTTTATAAATACTAAAAAAATGTTTTACTCTTCCATCAATCTGCGCATCAATCCCCGCATCTGTAATGTGCTCTGTCACCTCATCCACAATGTCTTGCACATACTTCTCGCGCGCATCTTTTCGCAGAGCGATTTTTTCAACCAAGTCATAATAAGCTTCTGTTTCCAAATACTTTAAAGAAAGATCATCCAGTTCAATCTTAATCTTGGAAATACCAAGTCGCTCTGCAAGTGGCGAATAAATATCAAGAGTCTCTCGTGCAATACGCTTTTGACTCTCAGGAGATTTATATTTCAATGTCCGCATATTATGCAGACGGTCTGCAAGCTTAATCAATATCACACGAATGTCCTTTGTCATTGCAAGAAACATCTTTCGTAGATTCTCCGCCTGAAGTTCCTCGCGGCTTGTCAGTCGGTCTGGCGCAGAATCCCCTGTGTATTGTAATTGTTCTAACTTCGTAACGCCGTCAACAAGAAGCTCTACATCTGGTCCAAACTTTTCTTTTAACTCCTCATTTGTCATAATTGTGTCTTCAACAACATCATGTAAAAGTCCTGCAATAATCGTCTCTTTATCAAGTTCCAAATCCGCAAGGATAATTGCCACGCACAATGGATGAACAATATATGGCTCCCCTGATTTTCTTACCTGATCTTTGTGTGCAATGCACGCAGTTTTATATGCTTTGTCAATCATTGAAGTCTCATCAGACGGGTGGTATTTGTGCACACGCCGAATAAGCCCCTGATATAATTCATCGGGGCTTTGAAATTCCTTGATATATTCGATTTTCCGTTCATCTGTTTTTCTGGGTCGAGCCTTACTTCCATTTATGATAAGAGAGTCCTCATATGCTCCTGTTCTTGTCTGTTTCTCATCTGTCACTTCGCATCACCAGCCATATCCAACAAAATATTTATAGTATATCTTATCAGAAGTCGCCCTTTACTTCTGATAAAAGGCGCTCTCCTTTGCGCCGCAAATCGACTATAAGAAGCTGTTCTTGCTTCTTATAGTATGCTTCCTACTTGCCCTCATAGGTTATCGCGGCATCAAGCCTGTAACCTGCAATCTTCTCTCTTCCTTTGAGTCCGCCAAGTTCCATCAGCACTACGACACCTACCACCTCACCGCCAAGCGACTCAATCAACTTGATCATGGCTTCTGTTGTTCCTCCAGTTGCAATCAAATCATCCACTACCAGAACCTTCTGTCCTGGCTGAACGGAATCCTTATGCATCTCTATGGTTGCTTTGCCGTATTCCAAGTCATAGTCAATAGAAACGGTTTCCCTTGGAAGTTTTCCTTTTTTCCGAATTAAGACAAACGGTTTATGGTTGTTATAGGCAATTGGCGTTCCAAAAATAAATCCTCTAGATTCAGCCCCCACCACAACATCATATTCCAAATCTTTCACTAAATCCTGCATTGTATTAATGGCAAGATGCAGCCCTTCTGCATCCTGCAAGACACTTGTCACATCACGAAAAATAATGCCAGGTTCTGGAAAGTCAGGTATTGCTCTTACGTATTCTTCCAATTTTTTCATAATGTATTCTCCAATCTTCCTCTTTTTTTAGAATTTTTTACAGAAACATTATATTTTCTGAATTATTTTTTAATATTACCATTATAGTATTATTTGAATATGAAGTCAATTCTTTTTCTTAGTACTAATTTTGTATATTGCTATTGAATATCAATCCACTCCACTTCTTCTTGCTGGTCAATGATTTTGTTATCAATATTAAGTACACCACATCTTTCTTGAATCGCCTTCTCAACCTCCTTTTCTGTAACCCAGTTAATCCCTGCCTCGTCACGACATCGATTAACATAGGTCTCACATACACTGATCTGATCGTCAGTGCACTCACTCAAATCATAAGTATGCAATATTTTATCGCCAATTGTATGAATCATTACAGAAAATAGAATGTCCTCATTTCCTGCAAAGACTTCATTGTAAATCGTTTCATCAATACAGCGCGCCCAAGATCCACTCAAAATCTCTGTTGCATAGATATCCACAACTTTTCCATTCGTCAAAACCACCGACTCTACTCCTATATGATCGCCAGCTCCAGCCGAACCTCCTGACACAAGCAGCCCATTTTTACATGCTTTTGTATAACTGCGCGCCCAACATTCATAGAAACTTGTCAGATATAACTTCCCTTCATTCTCTGCAATTACATAGACCGCAAAACTATCATCATTTTGCGTATAAATTCCAAGTCCCGAAAACTTCACCAACAAAATACGTGTGCGATTATCTGAACTTTCCAGATATGCATACTGCGCGTTATCATAAGAAGTCTTTATTGAATACTCTGGGTCAAAATAACTTGCATTTACATACTCTCCCAGTTCTGTAAATGTATAGGACTTGCCTAGTTCCAAATTATAAATTTTGTAATCATTCTGTGGAAAATCTTTATTAACAGTCGCTGAAACCTCATTTTTTATAAATGCTGTATATAAATCCTGCGGTGTTTCCTTATTTTGTGCACTGTCAGATGATTCCTGCGATGTTTCATTGCTCTGCATGTTATCAAATGTTTCCTGCGGTGTTTTACTGCTCTGCACACTGTCAGATACTTCCTGCGATATTTCATTGCTCTGTGTGCTATCAGATGTTTCCTGCAAATAACTTCTTTGTTCGGTATCCTTTTCTGCTAGGTCATAGTCTGTATTATCTTCCTGATATGTCTGTGTTTTTTCTGTCTCTCCACTGTTCATATCAATGGAATGAATCTCTTGTTTACTACAGCCAGTAAATGTCACTACTACTCCCAATAATAATACTGCCATCATTTTCTTTTTCATAATATTCCCCTATCCTTACCAAATTTGCTGTATGAAAAATCTATTTTTCACACTGTTACGATTTCTTCTGTGCAACTTTTGCGATTGTTGGATACATTTATTTCTACTCAAACTGTGCTCTATACATTTGATAATAAAATCCTTCTTGTCTCATCAACTCCAAATGCGTCCCTTGTTCCACAATCTCTCCATGATTTACCACTAGAATTTCATCTGCATTTTGAATTGTAGAGAGTCTATGTGCGATAACAAAGCAAGTTTTATGTTCCATCAACGCGCGCATTGCCTGTTGTATCTGTTGTTCTGTTCTAGTGTCAACATTGGAAGTCGCCTCGTCAAGAATAAGCATTGGTGCCTGCAACAACATTGCCCGCGCAATTGTCAGCAACTGCTTTTGTCCTTTTGAAATATTCGTTCCCTCATCTGTAAGAACTGTGGCATACCCCTGTGGCAGACGCTTGATATATGAATGGATTTTTGCAGCCTTCGCAGCGGCAGTCACCTCCTCAATTGTTGCTCCTTGTTTACCGTAGGCAATATTTTCAAAAACTGTTCCCTCAAAAAGCCATGTATCTTGTAATACCATTGCATATACCCGCCGAAGACTTGCGCGCGTGATATCACAAATATTATGACTATCTACCAAAATCTGTCCGTTATCCACATCATAAAAACGCATTAACAAATTGATTAATGTTGTTTTTCCTGCACCAGTTGGACCGACAATGGCTACCAATTTCCCTGGAGCAGCATGCAAATTTAAATGTTTAATAATACATTGTTCTTTTGTGTATCCAAAACTTACATCTTTTAATTGCACATCTCCTTTTACAGTTTCCAATGTGATAGCACCTTCTCTGTCTGCTATCTCCGACGGTTCATCAATCATCATAAACACACGTTCTGCCGCAGCGAGCGCAGACTGCAATTCGCTCATTATATTTGCCGCCTCATTAATTGGTCCCGAAAATTTTCTGGAATATAAAATAAAAGAAGATATACTGCCTACACGCATGTGCCCGGACAAAAACAAAAGCGCCCCAAAGACACTGACCAGCGTAAGAGAAAGATTATTGATAAAATTGACTGTCGGTCCCACTACGCTTCCGTAATATTCTGCCCTATAGTACGCCTCAACAGCCTCCTCATTCTTTCCATCAAATTTTGTGATTGTGCGTTCCTCCTGATGATATGCTTTTAATGTTTTTTGCCCAGAAATCATTTCCTCTACAAAACCATTTAGTTCACCAAGTTTATGGGACCGCAAACGAAACAGAGGACGCGTTTTTCCTGTAATCAGCTTTGTCAGCAAAATGGACAATGGCACCGTAAAAGTAAAAATCAACACCAACCGCAGCGAAATAGCAATCATCATTGAAAAAGCACCAACAACTGTAATGAGCGTTGTGAGAATCTGTATCAAATCATTTGCCAGTGATGTATTGACTGTATCAATATCATAAGAAATACGGCTGATAATATCCCCTGTCTGATGCGTGTCAAAGTATCCTACAGGCAATTCCATCAGATGCGTGAAGACATCTTCCCGCATTTGATATACCACCTTTCGACTAATATGAATCATCAATACAGCAAGAATATAAGACAGCACTGAAGAAAACAGATAAAACACAACCATCATTTCCACATAATAAAACACACGCGGAAAATCCACTTTTCCGACTCCTGGTTCAATCGCATCAATCGCATAACCGGAAAGCATCGGTCCAACTAATGCCAGCAGATTGCTGCCAATGGTCAGCGCAAGGGCAAGCAATACCCAATATCGGTATTGCATCAAATATGTTCCAAGCCGCAAAATTGTTCCCTTGCGGTTTTTTGGCTTTTCATACCTTTTTTGACCTTCTGCCATAATAAAATTCCTCCTGCATACTACAGTTGCGAATCCCTAATTTCACGATACACTTCACATTGTTCTAAAAGCGCTTCATGCGTTCCATATCCAATCATTTTTCCGTCCTCTAGCACCAAAATATGATCTGCGTGCATAATGGAACTGACGCGCTGCGCAATAATAATCTTTGTTGTGTCCGCAAAATGCGTTGCAAGTTCATGGCGCAAAGCCGCATCTGTCTTGTAATCGAGCGCGCTCGAAGAATCATCTAAGATAAGAATATCTGGGTGTGCCGCCAACGCCCGCGCAATCAAAATGCGCTGTTTCTGTCCACCGCTAAGATTTGCCCCACGCACATTAATATGATTGTCATATCCACGCCCTGCCTCCTCAACAAACTCCTTCGCCTTGGCGTGCGCAACTGCCTCCTTGATATTATCCGCAGAGAGTGTCCGTCCCATACGGACATTCTCTGCTATCGAGTCCTCAAAAATTGTGTCATTTTGAAAAACAACCCCAAATCGCTCTCGCAGTACACCTGTCGATATCGCACGAATATTTTCACCCTCAATATAAATATTTCCTTGATTCACCTCATAAAAACGTAATAACAGCGCGGCAAGCGTACTTTTTCCTGCCCCCGTCGCCCCGATAATGCCCAAAGTTTCACCTTTGTTGAGTGAAAAGCTTATATCCGTTAAATTTGGTTCCTCTTGTGCCTCCTTATAAGAAAAAGTCACATGGGAAAATCGAATAAAAGCGGCATCATTTGTCAGCTTTTCGCAGAGTGCAGGCAACATCTCCTCCGGCACATCAATGACTTCCACAATACGGTTCGCCGAAGCGACCGCCTTTGAGATAATCACAAACATTTTTGATATATTGATCATCGCGTTGAGAATAATTGTAAAATATGTAAGAAAAGCAAGAATTTTGCCGACCTCCGAGCTGCCACAATTCACTCTGTACGCCCCGACAATCACAACAAACACAAGTCCAAGATTCAGAAAAAGATTCGTGGCAGGGTTGACAATTGCCATTGTGATATCCGCCTTCTTTTCCAATGTGACAACTTCTTTATTTAATGCGTCATACCGCTCCGCCTCATACCCTGTCTTTGAAAGTGCTTTAATTACGCGGATTCCGGCGATATCCTCCCGCAGCAGGCGAACAAACTTATCAACTGCCCGCTGCAAAGCATTGTACATTGGGATACTTTTTCTGGAAAAATAATACGTGACAAATGCTGTGACTGGCATTACAGAAACCAATACCAGCGTTAAAACTGGGTCCAATGTCAATGTCACAAGGATTCCACCAACAACTAAAATCGGTGCGCGCACGCCTAGGCGTTGAACTCGCCCTAACATCTGTTGTACATTATAAGTATCTGTCGTAAGCCTTGAGATTAAGGACGGCTTTGTAAATGCATCTGTTTTTGTATTGGAAAGCCACATAATTTTCTCAAACAAATCATGCCGCAAAGTCTCTGTTGTATCCCGCGCCACCTTGGACGCCATGCGGTTTGCAATGACATTGAATGTCAGCGCAAACACCGAACATACCAACATCACCAATCCCCACAGATAGATGCTGTTTTTCCTGCCCTGTGGAATAACTGTATCTATCATATATGCTAGTATCCACGGCAGACACAAATCCATTATTGTACCAATAAACTTGATGACAAACCCCATTAGCATACGCATGTAATAAGGTTTTAAATAAACTGACAGCACCTTTTTCATGACAGCCTCCTTAGATTGTCCTCCACTCACCGTTTCTTAAAAACTCGCCTGCCATATCGTCTGCTTTTTCAATAATTTCCTTGGAAAATCCAATAATTTCCAACAGTTTAATTGCATTTCTGGTTTGTGCTCGTCCCTCAAGCAACCTGTATGAAAACAGCACATCGCCATGCTTGACTTCCTCCTCAAAATGACTGTTCTCATAATACTGTTCCAGCAAATGCGTCAACTCGATATCATGTGTCGCTGCAAAACAATAGATACCTTTCTGCGAAAGTCTTTTTAAAATCTGCGTGGACGCCGCAATACGCTCCACTGTATTTGTTCCGCGAAGCACCTCATCTACAAAACATAATAAAGGCAGCGCATCCTTTGCATCTGCGGCATCTATAATGCGTTTCAACGCCTTAATCTCCACAATATAATAACTCTCCCCATTTGCAAGATTATCGCGCAGAGACATAGAAGAATAAATTCTGAAATAATTTCCCTTGTACATCTTTGCAGTACAAGTACAGACTGTCTGTGCCAAAATCGCGTTGATTGCTGTCATTTTTAAAAACGTTGATTTTCCAGATGCATTGGAACCAGTAATAATCATTCCCCTATTTTGAGAAAAACTATTTGCCACAGGATTTTCAATACAAGGGTGAAATCCCTCACTCAAAATAAAACGGCTGTCACACCCAGTCTGCAAAAGCGGTGTGCAATAATACGGCAGCGCGGCTCTAAAATATCCAATAGAAATCACAGTATCAATATAGCCGATATCCCCTGCAAGTCCAATGATTGCATCTTTATTTTTATGAACAATATTCAGCATTTTATTAAAGCGAATCAAGTCAATATGCGTCAACATCTTAATATAATCAAACAGCAATTCATCAATATTTCCAGTAGACGCATTCATTTTTAGAACCATTCCTGAATTTTTCTCAAAATCCTTAAACCTGCTTCTCTTTGCTTTGAGTCCAACAGTATAGTCCTCCATCTCAGGACCAAATGCGTGTCCCGCTATCTCATCTGCACAGTGCAGCATACGTGTAATATAAGCAAACGTTGTCACATAAGGCGCTGCAATGCCCTTCTCTTTCATATACGTAACAATATTAAAACACGCAGTTGCAATCACCATTGGCACACCCAGAGAAGTCCGCACAAAAATAACAGCTATCGACACCAAAAGTAATAAAATACACAGATAATGTACCTTATTACTCCGCACGCCCAATTCACCAAGATAATCCAGATAATCAGAGAGCGCATACTTGCCTGTATGCCCTAACTTCTTGAGGGACATCATGATATCGAGACGCTCTTTTTCATGTTCCATCATGTAGTCAATCTGTGTCACCATCCGCGCCTGCATACCATCTCTGTCATCTAAAACAGGACGCCGCAACATTGCATAGAGAAATTCTTCACCCGACGAAGACTGTGTAAAATTCATGCGTGCAAAAATACTGTCCATTCCCAAATCATTCCATGTAATCTCATCAACATCATTTCCACCAGTCTCTTTTTCCCGCATATGCCAATAATACCGCGATATTTTATCAAGTTCCTCGGCACTATATGTTCTGTCTGGAAAATGACCATAAAGTGCTTTTAACTGATCGCGATATTTCTTTTTTTGTCTTTTTTCATCGATCACGCCACGAATCATGACATACAAAAACACTGCTATTAATATAATAAGTAATACTATCAATTCCATTGCCTTTTCGCCGCTCCTACAAATTCTGAGGTCCAAAACCATACGGAAGCATTTCTGCAAGCGTCTGCTCTAAATACTGTTCCTCTGAAATTGCTGTAATGACCCGAAATTTCTCTGGATTGCAAAATTCTATCATTACTTGTCTACACACACCACAAGGATAGGCATAATCTGTCGGATTGTCCTCATAGCCGCCCACAATCGCAATCGCATCAAATTCACGTTCTCCCTCACTTACCGCCTTAAAAAAAGCAGTCCGCTCCGCACAGTTTGTGGGCGTATAAGCTGCATTTTCAATATTACAACCTTTGTAAACTTTGCCCTGTCTTGTTAAAAGCGCCGCACCTACCATGTAATTTGAATAAGGCACATATGCCATCTGCCTTGCCTCCAATGCCAATCTTATCAGTTCTTTATTATCCATATATAACTATCCCCTATATTGTCTTTCCAAATGCTATAATACTGTCTGTCACAAGTCTTGTAAACTTCTCTGCTGCCTTGTCTGCTGCCTCTTGTACCTCTTTGTGCGAAAGTGGCGTTGGACTCATACCTGCAGCGAGATTGCACACACAGGAAATGCCACAGATTTTCATACCAGCATGATTTGCGGCAATTGCCTCCACAACAGTACTCATTCCTACCGCATCCGCAAACTGAGCAAGCATCTTAATTTCTGCGGGCGATTCATAACTTGGACCTGTAAGCTGTACATAAACACCTTCCTGAATTGCAATCTGGTCTGCTACTGCCGTTTTTCTTATCATATCCTGTAAATCAAGGTCATATACGCCACTCATATCTGGAAATCTAGTCCCGAGTGAATCAATGTTTTCCCCAATTAATGGATTTGGTACAAACACTCCAATATGGTCGGTAATCAACATCAAATCACCTGCTGAAAAAGTCTTGTTCATTCCACCAGATGCATTGGTCAAAAATAATATTTCAGCACCCAAAAGTTTGATTAGACGCACTGGAAGCACAACATCTGTTATTGGATACCCTTCATAATAATGTACACGTCCTTTCATGCACACCACAGGAACCTCTCCGACATAACCAAAAATAAACTTTCCAGCATGGCCAGGCACAGTTGACACTGGAAACCCTTCAATATCCTGATAGGCAATCTCTGCGACAACTTTGATATTATCTGCGTAATTTCCCAGTCCCGAGCCAAGTACTAGCGCCACTTTTGGCACAAAATCTGTTTTACTTTTTACGCTCTGATAACAGCGCATTAGCTTTTCATATACTTCACTCATAAAAAACCTCCATTCTCAATCTCTAAGCGGTAAGTCTTTTTTTACCACCAGTATAACAACAAAATATGAATTCAGTATATCACATTTTTTTCATCAGAACAACCAAAAACAGGAGACCACTCCGGCCTCCTGCGTTTTAGATAATAATGCAGACCATTCCTCCATTGGAGTCATTGACAATTTTCTGCATCGTATCCTGTAATTTAATCTGGCTCTCCTCCCCAATCATAGAAACTTTGCTTATAATGCCGTCGTTGACCAACTGCTCCACCGTCTTTCCAAAAATATTTGTCTCCCAAATTCCTTCCTTGGAAGTCTCCGCATCTGAAATATAGCTAATCAAATCTTGTGCCTGTTGCTGTGTACCAACAATCGGCGCGATTTCTGTCTCAATATTTGCCTTAATCATATGAATTGATGGACTCTGCGCTTTTATTTTCACGCCATATTTATTGCCGTGTTTAATCAACGTTGGATTCTCTAACATAATCTCATCGCGCTCCGGTGTGACAACACCATAACCCTTTTGTCTGACACTTTCTAGCGCATTGAGAACTTTCTTGTATTCCCGTTTCATATCCGCTAGGCTTGACAACAACTGCATTAGTTGATATTCTCCTGACACCGTTTCTCCTGTCATAGAACTTAACAGCTCATAATAATACTTGGTATCACCTTCAAGCAAAAATGCTGCCGAACCATCTGCAATATTTACCTTGTCGTACTTGCAACGCTTAATGTACTCACTGTCCTTTTCCAGCAATTGACTAAAATCCTTCTCCACTAGGTCGCGCACTGTTCTGACTTTATCCATAATAATATGTAATTTCTCAATCACTTCTTTTTTCATTGGATTATCAATTTCCATAACATCCATCCATTTTGGTGTGTAAAACTCAATAACGGATACTGGAAACTCATACATTACCTGCTCTAATATCATTGTGATATCATCTCTTCTAAGTTGTTCAATATTCACTGGAATCGCCTTAACTGTATATTTCTTTTCCAATTCCACGGCAATTTCCTTTGCGTCCTCAGAATATGGCTTTGTTGTATTTACAAGAACTACGAAAGGTTTTCCAAGTTCTTTAAGCTCTGTGATGGTCTGTTCTTCAGCAGCCCTATAAGAATTGCGCGGTATTTCTCCAAAACTACCATCTGTTGTCACAACAATTCCAATGGTAGAGTGATCTTGTATCACTTTTCTAGTCCCTATCTCCGCTGCTTGTGTAAAAGGGATTTCCTCCTTGGACCACGGTGTCTTGACCATGCGTTCCACATCCTCCTCCATATGTCCCGCAGCGCCTTCCACCATATAACCAACGCAATCAATCAGACGCACTTTCACATCAATGCCATCACTAATCTCTATCTGTGCCGCCTCTTTTGGAATAAATTTAGGTTCTGTTGTCGTAATTGTGCGCCCGCCGCTACTCTGTGGCAGCTCATCTTGCGTGCGCGTTCTCTCATGCTCATTTTCAATCTGTGGCAATACCATCAAATCCATAAATCGTTTTATAAAAGTGGATTTCCCTGTTCTGACAGGTCCCACCACACCGATATAAATTTCTCCGCCGGTGCGTTGACTGATATCCCTGTATAAATTAAATTCCTGATTTCCGTCAAGCTGACCCATTGCTTTCCCCTTTCCTATCTTAAAATCGTATTTGTTTCAGTAAAAATCTTTTTCCTTTTCCTACTTAAACTTATGCACCCACAAATAAAAAAAGAACCATATCTGTCCTTTTTCCAGCTATGATTCTTTTCTATATCTGTCACTATTGTCTGTGATTCTTTTTTTGATATCGTTGTTTTGACTTGTGCTCTGTGTTAGGTCTAAATGGTTTTCTTTTCCTCTTGGCAGCGTGCTTTATCGCATCCACAGCACGTTTTTGGTCACGCGCTTCCACTACACTTCGATTATAGATAGTCAGTCCGCCAACCTCCGTCAGACGCACATAATTGGGATACGCTGTGTATTTCATATGACACTTATTGCATTCATAAGTGTTAAGCGTCTCGCCATTTGGCATCATCACTTTAAGAGTAAGACCATACTTTACTATCCCCTCACAGCCTTCCTTAATACACTTATTAATTCTCTTTTCATAGACGTAAAAAACGTCACCCTCCCGCAATCGTACCTTTCTCTCAGGTGCCTTCTTTTCCATCTCTTTGTCCTTCTCTCTTCTGTAAACAATTCCCTTTTTACAATTTATATTTGTCTTTTTAGCTGCCGGTATTATTTATTCGCCATGAGCTTGACCATCGCTTCATTCAACCCTTTCACAGTCAGCTTATACATGGGAAATATCTCTTTTACTGCTGTCTCTGCTTCGCGCCATGGTGCTCTGCCTGGCGCCATCTTTGGATTCATCCACACAATCTTTTTGTAGTGCCGTTTCATCAGATGCAGCCATTCAAAACCGGACAGCCCGCCATTGGGTCCCCTGTAATTGCCCGTGTTAGAATAAAGCTCTTCCGGCGCCATCGCCGCATCTCCCACAATAATAACTTTATAGTCACTGCCTACATTGCGAAACATCCACTCTGTATCAATCCAGTCGCCATTTTCACACTCTGGTGTCTTATACAACTTGGAATAAATACAGTTGTGAAAATAGTATACTTTTACATCCTTAAAATGATTGGATTTATTGACAGATTGAAACAAATCGTTCATCAGCCTTGTGTATGGAATCATCGTTCCGCCAGAATCCATTAAAAGCAACAACTTTACTGCATTTTTGCGCGGCTTCATCATCTCAATCTGTAAATATCCGCCATTGTTGCAGGTTTTGTCAATCGTCTGGTCAATGTCCAGTTCCGACTTGGGAATATCGAGCTTTGTAGAAAACTGTCTAAGACGCCGCAGTGCCATCTGAAATTGGCGATTATCAATCACTTTATCATCTCTGAAATCTCTGTACTTGCGCGCACCAACCACAGCAAATGCTGACTGATAGCCTGTCTGACCACCGACACGCACACCGCCAACATTTCCACCCATATTTCCAAAAGAAGTTTTTCCCATAGTGCCAATCCAAAAACTTCCTCCGTTATGTTCCTCATTCTGATCTTTAAGACGCTGCTTGAATTTCTCCTCCACTTCCTCTTTATCCACCTGAATCTCTTCCACTTGGTTCAGATGCTTCCTTGCCTCCTCGTGTGCAAGCTCCATCATATCCGATTTATCAAGCCAGCGAAGCATATTTTTGCCGACCTCTGTCTCAGTCTTTACACCCTTAAAGCATTCTTCAAACGCCATGTCAAACTTGTCAAACTCCGTCTCGCTCTTAACAAGAATCATTCTTGCCACATAGTAAAACTGTGTCAGTGAACTCTCACAAAGTCCCTTGTCAAGCGCCTCCTGCAAGTCAAGCCACTCGCCAAGAGAAACTTCAAGTCCTTTTTCTTTTAATGTATAGAAAAATTTAGAAAACATTCTTTTCCCTCATTCTATGTTCTGATAAAACGTTAGTGAATCTCCTGCCGCACCGTCTCCAAATCCTCATCTTTTTTCACAACTACACCCACAAACGGTAATTTTGACCGCAATATATCCGCTGAAATGCCACCAATCTGTAACGCATTGATCCAGTCAATTAATTCTGAAGTACTTGGTTTCTTACGCACATCACGCAATGCACGGATATCATAAAATACTTGCATCGCATTTTTCATCAGATTTTCCTCAACGTTTGGATAATGTGTCTTGATAATTTCCTCCATCAACTCCGCATCTGGGAAATCAATATAATGAAAAATGCATCTTCGTAAAAATGCATCGGGCAACTCCTTTTCTGCATTGGATGTGATAATCACAATTGGACGGTGTTTTGCCTTAACGGTACGTTTTGTCTCATGAATATAAAACTCCATCTGATCAAGCTCCCAGAGAAGGTCATTTGGAAACTCCAAATCCGCCTTGTCAATCTCATCAATCAATAAAATAACCTGCTCTTCACTCTCAAATGCCTCGCCAAGCTTTCCAAGCTTGATATATCTTGCGATATCATCGACACCCTCCACACCAAATTGTCCATCATAGAGGCGCTGAATCGTATCATACATATACAAGCCGTCCTGCGCCTTTGTCGTGGATTTGATATTCCATATAATAAGCTTCTTTCCAAGCGAGTTTGCAACTGCCTGTGCCAACATCGTCTTACCTGTACCCGGCTCCCCCTTAATCAAAAGGGGCTTTTGCAGCGCAATCGCCACATTCACACTCGCGAGAAGCTCCTCACTCGCCACATAATCCTGTGTACTATTAAACTCTGTATTTGCCATTTTGTATCTTTTCCTTTCTACATTTTAATTCCAAAGTTTTCTTCTAATTACGCATTCCTTTCTTTTCCGCAGCGCCCTAACTCCCATTTATTCGCTTTAGCGGGCATTTTAATCCCAGTCTTCATCATGTGTAATTTCAATCTTCTTATCGCGTATCATCAAATCTTTCACCGCAGCAGCAGCCGATTTTCCATTAAATAAGACTTCATTCACCTGCTCAATAATTGGAAGCTCAACATGATACTTCTTTGCAAGACGCATTGCCGCCTTTGCCGAATATACTCCCTCGACAACCATTTTGACCTCTGCCATCGCCTCCTCCATTGTCTTTCCCTGCCCAATAAGGATTCCAGCGCGCCTATTGCGGCTGTGCATACTCGCACAGGTCACAATCAAGTCACCAATGCCAGACAATCCGCAGAACGTCTCAAATTTGCCGCCCATTTCCATTCCAAGCCTTCCAATCTCTGTAATGCCACGCGTAATAAGCGCTGCTTTTGTGTTGTCACCATAACCAAGTCCATCTGCAATCCCCGCCGCAAGCGCAACAACATTTTTTAAAGCTGCACCAAGTTCAATTCCCAGCACATCAGGACTTGTGTATACACGAAATACGTCACTCATAAAAACAGATTGGATATATTCTGCCGTTTTCTTTGTCTTTGCCCCCACCACAATTGTTGTTGGAATGCATTTGCCAACCTCCTCCGCATGGGAAGGACCAGACAAAACCGCCACATCTGCTTGTGGTATCTCATCCTCAATCACCTGTGAGAGTGTCATAAGAGAAGATTCCTCAATCCCCTTTGCCACATTTACAACAATCTGCCCCTCTGCAACAAGGTCTTTCATATTATGTGCTGTCGCTCTTGTAAATGAAGATGGCACTGCAAGCACTAGAATATCTTTGTCTCTCACAGCCTCCGCAAGCACCGTTGTAAACACAATCTCCTCCGCAAGCTTCACCCCAGAAAGTTTCTCCTTGTGCTCATGCTCTCTTGTCAGCATTTCTATTTCCTCTTTTAATGCGGACCACACAGTAATATCGTGTCCATTATTATGCAGAAGCACGGACAGTGCAATTCCCCAGCTCCCTGCTCCAATCATTCCTATCTTTGCCATAGCGAACCCCCTAATTCTTCTTGTTTAAATACGTCTTTCTTTCCTCCTTATGTAACAGCCGTTTGATATTTGCCCGATGTTCCCAAAAAGCAAGTACTGCTAAGAGAACAGTGACAAGATAAAGCTCATTTAATGCAGCCTGCTCCATGCCCCACACGCCCATCTGTCCGAAAATCACCATCTCTGCAATCAATACAATCTCCACCACCAGTGACCCCAAAGACACATAATGCGTTGCAAAAAAGATTCCAAAAAAAGTAATAACCTGTGGAATGAGCATATATGGGTGGAAAAAAATCACAAGTCCCGCTGTGCAGGCAATTCCTTTTCCGCCCTTAAAACCAAGATAAAATGGAAAATTATGCCCCAGAATTGCCCCTGCTGCCGCATAGATGGTCAACAAATACAAAATATCACTGTACTGCTCCCGAAATAGCAGTCGAACAACTGTCATTGCAAGTCCTGTCTTAATAATATCACAAAATAAGACAATTGCACCTGCTTTTTTTCCAAGAACGCGAAGAGAATTTGTTGTGCCCGCATTTCCACTCCCGTATTTCCTAATATCAATGCCATGCAATCTGCCATAAATATAGGAAGTCTGAAAACAACCAAAAATATAGCCTATCAGTAAGCATACAAAACGAATCATTTTACATTAAGTCCTTTCCTAAATCATTTATTTATCTTCTTTGCGTTCCCTGATAATAAATTTCAGCGGTGTTCCTTTAAAACCGAACGCTTCCCTTATCTTATTTTCAAGGTATCTCGTATAGGAAAAATGCATTAGTTCTTTGTCATTGACAAATACCACAAAAGTTGGCGGCTTCACGCCTGCCTGTGTCGTATAAAAAATTTTCAAGCGCTTTCCCTTGTCTGAAGGAGGCTGCTGTAACGCCACTGCCTCAGTGACAATCTCGTTGACAACCCCTGTTGAAATGCGCAGGGACTGATTTTCAATCACCATGTCAATCGTCTCAAAAAGTTTGTTCAAACGCTGCCCTGTAACTGCAGAAATAAACACAATCTCTGCATAGAGCATAAAGGAAAGCGTATTTCGCACACGCTCTGTAAAACGGTAGATAGTCTTGTCGTCCTTCTCGATAGCATCCCACTTGTTCACCGCAATGACAATGCCTTTCCCTCTATCGTGAGCAATTCCGGCAATCTTGGCATCCTGCTCTGTGACACCTTCCACTGCGTCAATCACAAGGACTACCACATCTGCGCGCTCCACCGCACTCACGGTACGAATAATCATAAAACGCTCCAGCTCTTCCTTAATCTTATTTTTGCGGCGTAAACCAGCCGTGTCAATCAGCACATACTCCCTGTTATTGTACACAATTTCTGTGTCAATTGCATCTCGCGTCGTCCCTGCAATATCAGATACGATCACGCGATTCTCTCCGGCAATTTTATTGATGATAGAGGACTTCCCAACATTCGGCTTACCCACAATCGCAATTCTTGGCCGGTCGTCCTCCTCTTCCGTAAGTGCATCCTTGTCAAATAGCGCGGTCACTGCATCGAGCATCTCACCCAATCCAAGCTTATTGACTGATGAAATTGGGTATGGTTCGCCAATACCAAGATTATAAAATTCATAGACATCTGCCTCCATCTTAGCAAAACTGTCCACTTTGTTCACAACAAGCACTACCGGCTTGCGGCTTCTCCTAAGCATATCCGCCACCTTAGAGTCCGCGTCAACCAGTCCCTGCCGCACATCAACCAGAAAAATAATAACGTCTGCTGTGTCAATCGCAATCTGCGCCTGCTCCCGCATCTGCGACAGAATAATGTCCTTGCTGTCCGGCTCAATTCCGCCAGTATCAATCATAGTAAAATTCCAATTTAGCCAGTTCACATCCGCATAAATACGGTCTCTAGTAATACCTGGGGTATCCTTTACAATTGAAATCTTATCCCCCGCAATCGCATTAAACAATGTCGATTTTCCTACATTTGGTCTTCCCACAATCGCCACAATGGGTTTCTTGGTTCTATTCTCCATTTTTATATCTCCATTTCTTTACAATTCCTTTGTTTTATAACCTTTTGAACCCTCTTATAGAGAATTTTCGCAACACAAACAACTTTTCACAAGAGAATCGCATCCAGAAAATCCTGCCCGCTTGATTTTACAATATCTATTGGCACTTGTAAAGCCTTTTCGAGTTCTGCGAGCGTCATATCATCTAAAAATACCGCCTCACCACTCTTTAGGACATTTTGTGGCAGCAGCAGCTTCTCTCCCAATCTCTGCTCTTTGAGTTGCGCAAGCAAATCCTGTCCTGTCAACAACCCAGAAACGGTTATCATCTCCCCAAAAAAGTCATTTCGTATCGCATAGACATGCACTGTAATCTGTGGATACAGTGCTGTGACTTGCGCTGCCATCTCCGATATAAAACAGTAGGCAAGTTTTCCCGTCGCAATTGACAATTCTTTTGGCGGTATTGTACCACACTCTGTATGGCGAAGTGCATCAACTGCCTTCTGAAATTCATCCATTAAAAGGCGCAACATACCAACACCATTTTCAAGCTGTAGATATCCATCATAGCGTTCCTCCTCGGGCAGCGCTTCCTCTGCAAGAATATACCACTCATCACTCGCATGGATAAAATGTAGACCATATTCAGCAAAAAGCTTGTCCTGCCACCGATGCACGATTGAGAGCACCTGCTTTGCCTCCTCTTTTGTAAACGGTTCTAGCGGAAACAATCCCTCTCGATATTTGGATAAACCCACCGGAACAACCGACACACTTTGCAAATTGGGCAGGTACCTTGACAAGTCCTCTATGCTCCGCTCTAACTCCGTGCCATCATTCACGCCTTTGCACAGTACAATCTGCCCATTCATAATAATCCCTGCCTTAGCAAGTTTCCACGCCTTTTCAAGCGCCTGTCCTGCAAAGCGGTTGTTCAACATTTTGCACCGCAGCTCAGGATTTGTCGTCTGAAAAGATACATTGATCGGTGAAAGATGATATTTGATAACACGATCAATATCTTCGTCAGACATGTTTGTCAAAGTCACATAATTTCCCTGCAAGAAGGAAAGTCTGGAATCGTCATCTTTAAAATACAATGTATCGCGCATTCCAGGCGGCATCTGGTCAATAAAACAAAAAATACACTTATTATGACAGGAACGATACTCGTCCATCAGACCATTTTCAAAAGTAATACCCAAGTCTTCATCATACTCTTTATCAATTTCAAGAAGCCACTCCTCGCCGGATGGTTTCCGAATTAACACTTCAATATATTCGTCCTGCGTAAAATACTGATAATCAAAAATATCCTCAATTTTATTTCCATTAATTTCTAGGAGCGTATCACCTGCCTCAATTTCAAGTTCCTCGGCAATACTGCCCGACGCCACACACTCCACAATATGCAAATGTTCTTTCTTCATTTTATTATTCCTTATTATAATCATTTTATCTCTTTTTACCTCTTTTAATAATACTAGAAATTTCTTGACGTGTCACTACCTGAATGATATAAAATATAATAGATAAATGGTAATCTAAATCTCATTGAGAAAGGAATGAATCCAATGTCCTATTTAAAACAGCTAAAAAATGCCATGCCCGTAGCACCGCTAAAACTAATGGTTTTAAACAGCGCCGCCGAACTTGGCAATGAAATTAATAATTATCTGGTTAACTTTCGCAGCAAAGTGAACAATGTATATAACAATGACCCTGCATTTCAGGGTTACGCAGAAAAAAACTATCTGTTTCAATTCAGTACTCCCCGCTTTTATAGTGGTGAGGGCAAAGCTGTGCTGGACGAGACTGTGCGCGGAAAGGACGTTTTTATTCTTGTAGATGTGTGCAATCACAGCCTAATTTACACTATGAATGGATACACAAACCACATGTCCCCTGACGACCACTACCAAGATTTAAAGCGTGTTATCGCCGCAACAAATGGAAAAGCACACCGCATCAATGTCATTATGCCTTTTTTATATGAAGGCAGGCAGCACAGACGAACCAGCAGAGAATCCCTTGACTGTGCATATGCATTCAAGGAGCTTACCAAAATGGGTGTGAGCAATTTTATTACATTTGATGCCCATGACCCTAGAATACAGAATGCTTCCCCACTGAGCGGTTTCGATAATTTCACTGCGCACTATCAGTTTTTAAGAGCGCTCTTACACTCAGAAAAAGACTTAAAATTGGACAAGGACCACATTATTGTCATCTCTCCTGATGAGGGGGCACTGGATAGAGCCATTTACTTCTCAACAGTAATTGGTGCTGATACAGGCATGTTCTATAAGCGACGTGACTACTCTACCATTGTCAATGGCAAGAATCCTATTGTAGCACATGAATTTCTGGGAAATGATATCGAAGGCAAAGACATTATTATTATTGACGATATGATATCTTCTGGCGAAAGTATGATTGACACAGCAAGGCAGCTAAAATCCATGAATGCTAAACATGTGTTTATATGCACTACTTTTGGTTTATTTACGAATGGTTTTGCCGCCTTTGATCAGGCTTACGCAGATGGTGTATTTGACAAAGTTATCACGACAAATCTCTGTTATCGTCCACCTGAATTGCTGACAAAACCCTATTATCTAGAAGCAGATATGAGCAAATTCCTTGCCTCTATCATTGATTTTCTAAATCATGACTTATCTATCGAGCCGGTATCTACTCCAACAGAAAAAATCCAACATATTATTAAGCTTTATCAAAATGGCGAAGAAATCTTTAAAGTGTAAACGAGCAGGGAAGAAAAAAATCTTCCCTGCTCGTTTATTTTATTTTCTATTGTTTTATTTTTTGAGTGCCTCTATCTATTATCCCCTATATTTTTTATACTTTCCCTACATTTTTTTGTCTCTGTATAATCTCCCTAAAATGTTCTAAATCTTCCGCAGTTGTAATCTTAAAATTACGCTCGTCCCCCGCTATCATGACCATATCCATTCCTGCCATCAATGCAGGCTCCGTTGAGCCGTTTATTGTTAATATTTTATTGGGGCACAACCGCCTGTTTGCCTCGTAGTATGCCCCTATTCTAAATGCCTCCGGCGCCTGTCCCGCATAAATTTCGCTCCGCTTTATCAGTGCGTTGATTTTCTTTCCATTTATGCTTTGATATACAGTATCCTTCATCGGAAGAACAGGCACCACTCCATCATGCCCCTGTATTGCATTTAGGCAGTCTGTTATCATCTGCGCCGAGAGTAGTGGTCTTGCTGCATCATGCACAAGCACAATATCCGAATCATCTGTATATCTTCTAATGTCCGTCAGCCCATTGTAAATCGAGAGCTGCCTGTTTACACCCGGAGCTGAAAATCCACGGAACTTTTTATCCCCATCATATTTTTTCAGGCATTCCTGTACTGTGTCCTGCCATTGTAATACCGCCACAATCTGTATTCCATCAATCATTTCATGGCAGGATAACTGCTCAATGCAGTAGGAAATGACAGGTCTATCAAAAACTTGTATGTACTGTTTGGGAATCTCTGTTCCAAGACGAGTTCCAGTTCCACCTGATAAGATTAATGCAAATACCATTTCTGCACCTCCTGTCCCCAAATAATTTATTATGATTCATAATATGAAAATCATTCATAACAGCAGTTTGCAAGGATATATACTGGCAGTCGAAAAAACTGACCGCTCAGTATAATGCAATGCGCACAACCACATAAGGAAGTATGCCGCTCTGCGGCTGCGGTTGGCGCGATACTCACGACAGATTTTATCTGTCGTGAGTATACAAAGATTTTAGATATCATCACAATAATGATGAATCTCGCAGATAATATCACTATATGGTCTGTTTTTACCAAAGAGAAGCGTTGTTCCCAGCACAAAACCGTCTATCCCCTTTGGCGCAAACTTTAAAATCTTATCTGCGCTACACGCTCCATCCCAATATACCTTAAAACCCATTTCTTTCTTTAAAAGCAGCAACTTGTCAATTTTATTTCCAACATACGGCATATACATCTGCCCTGCGTTTCCAGGATTTACAGTCATAACAAGAACCTTTTTGACAATTCGAAGCATTTCATATACTGTCTCAATGCTTGTCCCAGGATTAATTGCAATTCCCGATATCATGCCTGCGTCTATGATTTTCTGCAAAGTTGTTGATGGGTGGTATTCCGCTTCTGGATGAATGTATACTGTATCGCCCTTACGCAGGTTCTTTAAGAAAATTTCCACACGGTTATTTGGATGCTCTATCATTAAATGGACATCCAGCGGTTTTCTTGTCGCGCTTGCTATATATTTCATGTCATTGAGTGACATTGCAAAATTTGGCACAAATCTACCATCCATAATGTCAATATGAAACGAATCAATGCCCCCTTCATCTAACTCTCTTATTTCTTTCTCTAAATTACCATAGTTAGCACACATCAGTGATGCCATTAATTCAAAACTCATATATTTGTATCTCCCATAATGCCTCTCTATTTTCAAGCAACTATAAATACTCATTGGTTATTAATACATTTTTGATATATCCTGTCATATTCATTTGCCGTATTTATATTGTCTTTTCTCATTTTCTCATCCAGCCAACCACCATTAAATCTATGGATTGTGTATGTATTTTTTGTCCGAACCGTCTGTCCTGACATATAATCATATGGATGAAAATAATCAAATGCATAAATATTCATATCCATAATATTCTGCGTTGTTCCATTTATTTGATATCCATTCCCAATAGCGATATTGGTATCATAAAATCCACAAGTATTCCTATTTTTGCTTCCATCCATATTATAAAATGAAATCTTCTTTCTTCCATCAAGAAATTTTCTAATCGCCCTATGTCCCTTAATCGCGCCGCTGCATCCGCCAAAATTAATTGTCTGCCATTTTTCCACACCACAAAATGCCTGCTGATAAAGCATATCATCTAAGCTTTTAGCAACCTCCACATCCGTATCCATATAAATACCGCCATATTGGTATAAAATATCCAGCCTCGCATAGTCTGGCACAAAACCATACGCTCCCGCGTCATACGCCTGTTTCATATAATCATTTTTTGATATGTCATAGTTTGATTCGTCCCATCGTATAATTTCATAATCAGAGCAATACTTTTTCCAACTGTCAATACATTTTTGAAGATTATCTGGAATTGTTTTTTTTCCAAACCATATATAATGAATTTTTTTTGGTATCATAGGCTCTTGTGTTAAAACAGGTATTCCCTCAGAAGCTTTGCTGCAAAAATTATGAATACACATCATTGGCATGATATAGCAGACCATATTACCAGTACAAGACATATTCTCTAATTGTTTCAGCACTTCCACATACCTGCTGATTGCTATTATAATAGCCGTATTTTTTCCAACCTGATTTAATTTATCAACAGACGCAATATTTATAATTTTATTTCGTACCTTAACGCTTTGTCCCTGTTCTCTGCAATAATTATCTACATAGAATAATACACGATTTAATAAATTATATTGCCATAAAATTTCTGGAACGGTAACAGTGCCAATAACACCTGCTCCAAATATGACAATTGACATATTCTGGTTTATGACTTCCTGATTCATCTGCTCAAATGATGTACATTTCAATATCATAATGTTCCTCTCTGATTTTTGCCAAATATAAGGTCACACATTTTCTTTGCAGCATTTCCGTTTCCATATAAAGAATCATTAAATTCTTCATCAATATCTGATCTTCTAACAGCCTCAAGAATACAACCCGCGTCAATTGTACAAAGTATATTATGATTTCCCTCAAGAGTTTCTACCCATTCTGTTTGATTTCGCAAAGTAATAACATTTTTATGCATAATATATGCTTCTTTTTGTAAGCCTCCTGAATCAGTCACCACCTTCACTGCATTTTTTGTAAAATAAAGCATTTCCAAATATCCCAATGGTTCCACAAAACATACATTAGAATAATTATTTTTTTCCATCAAACAATTTATAAATTTCATAATTCTTGGATGAACAGGAAAGATTACAGGAAATTCAAACGCCTCAAATGCTTTTAAGACTTCACTAAGTTTATCTTCATTTTCTGTATTTTCTGCCCGATGCACAGTGGCAATATACCATCTCTCTAACGGCTTATTCCATTGGAATAAAAAAGAAAGTTTGTCTATAAATTCATTGTGTGGAACACTTGTTATTTTCTTTAAATAAAAAAGAACTGCATCACACATTACATCACCAATTTGATAAACATGATTTATAATATTTTCATTCTTCAAATGATTAACTGCTGCCTGTGTCGGACAGAACAAATATTCTGAAATATGATCGGTCAATATCCTATTTTGTTCTTCTGGCATCGCCATGTTAAACGAACGCAAACCTGCCTCCACATGGATTACAGGAATCAATATTTTAGACGCTGCCAATGCTCCTGCCAAAGTGGAATTTGTATCCCCATACACTAGAACAAAATCAGGTTTCTCTTTTAAATAAATCGCTTCCAATCCGATTAACATTTCCGCTGTCTGCTTTGCATGTGTTCCAGAACCAACTCCCAAATGATAATCCGGTTTTGGAATATCCAGCTCGTCAAAAAATACATTGGACATATTGCTGTCATAATGCTGCCCTGTATGAACTAATATCTCTGTTGCATATTTTCTAATGACGCGTGAGACTGCCGCTGCCTTTATAAACTGAGGTCTTGCGCCTACTATCGATATTACTTTCATGTGTGATCTTCCTCCTCAACAGCGTAATTATAAAAATTCTTTCAATATATAGTGATAAATATTATTGGAATCATGAATCTTTTCTCCAAATCTGTCAAACCTTCTTTGAAGCTTATGGATATAAATGCCTTCCATGTATTTGTGATATACCTTCGGTGTATATGTTTCATGCATATGATAAGAAAGGGAATCAAAATTCTTAATATTACTAATCCCTGCGCTCTTTATAGGCAGCCTGTCATATTTTTCCTGTATGTCCGGATATTTGTTCCTTACAATATCAAGAAGATATGTTATCAACAAATAATATTTTGTATACGCATAATTCTCGTAGTAATAAAAAAATCCCTCCATTAAAAATTGGTAAAACTTCTGGCATGGTCTGCCACCCATAAATGGCAGGCAGTACCGAAATTCCCTTATCGTAAACACATCATAATCCCAAAACTCCAGCAGCAGCGGTTCTGTTAAAAGAATTGTGGAATCCAGCCAAATACCTCCATATTTATATAAAAGGCTGGCTCGAATTACATCCGAAAAAGTCGTGAGCGTTACCCTTCCATCCTCCACCTTATCAAGCAGCCACTGTGGAAAATCCACATAATTACGATAATTATCCTGTGTGATAATAATCAGTTCTATTTCTTTTGGAAGATATCTTTTCTGACTGTTTATACATGCTTTAATAAGATCTGGTGCTCCTTCCATACCCTGCCACCAACAACTCCAGGCATACTTTTTCCCGCTATAAACAGGCTCGTTTAAACCTGTAACGTTATTTGGAAAACCATCTGTAAATCCCGCCATCATACGATAAATATCGTTGTATATATACTTATAATTCACGATTTCATGCTTTAGTTGTTCCGTGATTCTGATAGTTTGGAATCCATCTTCCTCTAGTTTTTTGGATATATCTGGGATATAATCCTCAGCTAATGCAAGGAAAATCTTCTCTCTCGGTTTTAAATTCTCTTTTCTATACATGCGCACAGGAATATTCTCAACAGCTTCTGGATTCCCTGCCATATCTGTCACTAAAATTTCCTTTATATAGCCGGAAGCATATCCTAATATTTTAAGCATTTCAATAAACAGCCGCAGTGTATAACTTGCACCATATACTTTTATGCCTTTATTTTCTGATAAAAACTCTAACAGTTTATCCCTAGTATCAATTATATACATCATATTTAAACTTTCCTCTATGAACAGCAATTCATGCAGTTCCTACTATATCAATGAAAAATTTCATACTGCGTACAACACTGTCTCCACGCTGGCATTACTATAGTGACGAATATAAAGTTTATATTGCGGAACCAATTCTTTTATGTATGCTGGAATTTCCATTAAATCTTCCTTTTTATGATAAAGAGAAATTGCCAGCCTCGGCTTGTACATTTTTAGAATTTCCCTGCTTCCCTTCAATGCTTCCAACTCTGCTCCTTCTATATCCATCTTAATAAATGTAACTGGACCAGAAATGCAGTTATCCAAAGCAACCGTTTTAATCGACGTTCCTGTCTGTTCTGTCGATATCCGGCTCGCCGCATTTCCTGCCTCTGTAAAATACAGCAGCGTGTCCTCACTCCACAACCCTGCATTATATAGCTGAATATCTGCATCTGGCATATTTTTCAGCATATTTTTACATTTCTCATATGACATACTATCCGGCTCAAAGGCATGAATTTTATAACGCTGGATACTGCTTTTCTGGCACTCTTCTATAAATCGCAAGCTCGTCTCCAAATTTAAAACACCAGCATCCACAAACACCTCATTCTCATGAAGCTTAATGAGATCTGGCGCAAAATATAATTTGTATTCCAGCACAGTCGCACTAAAATCCTTATAGTGCAGCAAAATTTCTTCTCTGGCACCTAATTCCAACAATTGTTTGTGGATTGCATCTACAATCTCTTGCTTAAAGGGAGTAATCACTACTGCATCTACTTCTTTAAAATCGATTTCTAAAGGATTCCTTACCTCCAGTCCTTCTACCCGGGTTCCCCACTTATCCCTTGCATTGTCCGCATAGCATGCAGGCATAATACCACAGGTTTTCAGAGACCGCGCAATACCCTTTCCATTCATGCCGCTTCCAAAAATGACGATATTACGCTTATCCTCCAATCGTTTTGGCAATTCCCCCTCCATACCGGGATAATAAGGTTTATTTCGAAGCTCCGGCAGATACCGCGCGACAATCTCCCTTATAGCATTGAAATCGCCTGTTTCGTTATATTCCACTCGCTTTTGATATATAAATTTAGACTGCTCATCTTCAAGATACGATAAAATTTTATCTGTACTTTTCATACTGGCTGCTCCTCAACATCATTTTTGCCTCCATACTCTGCCTAGAACTGTTATCATCAGGCAGATATGTTTTTTATCTCCGTGCATAAAAAAGATGTAAAATACTCCATTGTTTTGACAATCTCATATTTTACATCAATACTTATTTTTCTTATTCAATTATAATTTATGTCATTAAAAGTTTAAAATGACTGTTATAATCATCACTGTCTTTACAGAAATAGATCTTTTTGTTATATGGATTTGCGGTAAAAATAATCTGTTGTAAAATATCCATTCCCAAAACAGTATCTGTAATCCTCTCATCAAAAGTGATCCACAAACTCTGCTCTCCTAAATCAATATTTCCAATCGTGAATTGATTTAAAGAATATTTGTAAAATTTGACTGGTAACCCTTTGACAAAACCTCCAATCAGCTTTATCTCATTATTCAACAAATTCTCTTCACGTATATCCCAATCAATTAGTGTGTAATGACAGCAGGTAAATTTTGCTCCTGTATCAACAATAAACTTTGCAGAACGAATTTTATTTGAAACCGCAATACACTGAATCTGAAATCTATTGTCCCTTATACTCGTACTGTATACCTACTGCACCTCCATTATTATAACTTCCACCAAGAACGCATATCTTTCCCTCATGTTCCAACCGCTCCCTCTCTCTGATAAGATCCATGTAGGAATCGTCTGATGTACTGACACAATACAGATATCCGTCGTTATCCGCTATCTTATCATAGCTATCTATTATAATAAGATATTTATAGTCTTTATATCGCTTTTCAATTTCATCATCTGATTTTAATTCTTTCTCATCCAATATCTTCAGCATAATATTTAACTCCCTGTTTTTATTTATATAATAGCTACAGCTACATTGAAATTATACAACATGTAAAACTACATGTCAAGGTAATACAGAACGTATTTTCGAAAAATGTGTTTTGTATTTTGTTTGATGTAAAATATGAAATTGTCAAGGTACAAAAAAACTGATATAAGCTTCTGTCATTGACATTCATACTTATATCAGAATCCTTATGCCTCGTTATTCTATTTTAAACCGTCAACCTATCCTGTACTGCAAACCTTTCATAATAATATACTGCCTTTTCTTCGGAAAGCCCGAACCTGCATTAAAGCTTTTCAATCACCTGTTCCTTTGGAATGCCTTCCTCCTCATTATCCAAAACAAATGCCTCAATTCCCGTTCGAATTCCGGTTTGAATTCCCGAATCAAATGTAATCTGCCCGATCCCCATCACTTTCTTCACCTCCTGTTTTAATTCCTCATTCTCGGAAAAATCAATATACTCCGACACAACATCCATAAATCTGTCATTATGCAGATACATGATCGTATTCAAAAACCGTAGTAAGTCATAACCTTCATTAGCCTTATTCCCATTATACTCTTTTTTCCCAAGTCTGATAATAGCCAAAGTCAACAAATCATAATTTTCTTTCTCTATGGCACAGCCTCCAATATTTTTTATATTTGTCATTTCATAAAATGAAACGCTGTTTTGTTCATTTTTAGGCACGTCTTCCAAACAGATCCAAATACTGTAACATTTCTCTAACTGCCCATAGTCCGTATTTTCCGTAATCAGTGACAACTGCGACGAAAGTTCTCTTGCAAGATAATACATTCCCCGTTTTTCAACCGGATACCCCGGACGATATGACTTCTGCGGTTCAACGTCTATATGCAGCTTAATTACGATATTTTCTTTTGACAGCTTTGGATTTTTTGCTTTCAGCCTGATGTCAAACCTTGAAACCTTTTCATTTAACAAGGCAAATTCCTGACTGCCGCCCTCTATCTGTGAATTTGTCCTCTCCTGTGATACTTCCCTGTCCGTTTCGATGGAATCTGATTCTATGAAATCAATAATCTCTTCTCTGCTGTAACCACTGTATTCTGCCACCATCTCCTTTAGAATCACCGCCAAAATTTCCTTATTGCTCAACAACGTCTTACATTCCGCATCAAGTCCTTCAATGTTGGCAGTTAACTGCATACTGTTCAATATATCAATGCTTCCATTAATAATGTCCATGTGTTCTCCTTTGCAAATATATGTTTGCTTTATTATATATTGCAAACATATATTCGTCAAGTTTATATGAACATATGATTAAAATCCATTAAGAATTCTGATATAAATATGAAATTGTCAATGTACATTTTGTTGATCTAAGTAACTCTTTTGAAATCAATATTATGAAAATAATTGATACTCCCATTGCCTTTACATGCTAATGCCGTGCACTTATTACTTTCCTTTGTTTTACACTTTCATAAAATGCCGACAGGTCTTTTGCACAAGATTTCATCGTCATATGATTCCGTGTCAAAAAATCACTCTCAATATGCAGTTTACATGCTTCTTGCAACTGCTTTTTGATATCTTTCGAAAAATCCAACTCTATACCCACATGGTACCGTTCGACAAATTCTTTCAGTGAATTTATTCCTGCTGATATCACAGGGATACCAGCGCTTATATATTCATATAATTTGTTCGGCGATGCGCCTTCAAGATGAAATCGGTTATTATCCACTGAATTGAAGACAGCCAATCCGCAATCATATTTTGTCATTTCCAGAATCAATTTTTCTCCGCTGATACTTCCTTCGTAGTGAATCAAGTCACTGATATTCTCCAACCTTTTACAGTATGTAATATCAGAAGGAGAATAAAAATGAATATGTACGCCTGCATCCGTTATCTTTTTCCACATATCGTCAAAGAAACGATGACTGTTTTTGTCGTCGCCAACCACTCCGCCTTCGTATACACAATGGATTTTGTGATCTGAGGAACTCAGTTTTGGCAATGCCTGCAGAACTGTGGTCTGCTCCATTACCAAATTATTAATAAATATTGTTTCTTTACCGTCCAATCCGTATTTATCCTTTGCTACATCTAATCCATACGCAGATGTGTACATGATTCCATCACTGTTCACATTTGCTAAATATTCCAAAACAATGGTTTCAATGCCTATATCCCCCCTTATACTCTGCATATCATGAGTATCGGCAACCACTGGCTTATTTGCTTTTTGCACAATATTCACCAATATATCCGGTTCATTTGAACAATGTACGATATCGAAATCACTATTTGAAATAAAATCAACGATTCCATTGGCCGAAGAAAATCCCCAAATGTCTTCAAAAATATCGGCAAACTCCATATATGCTGCATAGGGAGGCGCTAACGTGTATAAAAGATACACATGGTATCCCTCCTCCTTCATAACCCTGGCTATTTTATAAGTGCGTATACATGCGGCATTCTGTACAAACAATATGTTCTTTTCCCCATATTTTTTTCTGTGATAAGGAGCCCGGCATATTTCTACCGGCATCATGGTTTCATTCAAATCGGTATGATACAGAAATCCCTCTAACATTACATAATAACTCAAAATCCCCATACCGGAAATCTGCGAGCCGATTTGATAATACGCGCGCGTACAGATAACAATATCCGTATCACTCATATCCAGATTCTTAAGTTCCTCCCCGGATATTACCGGAATGCCTTGATAAAACGTCCCCTGTATATCAGAATTGTTATCCGCAAAGGAGATAATATGATACTCTTTTTTCAACTTCCAATACGCTTTCTGCCCGTAATGCCCGATTCCAAAAATAATAATATTACTCTTCACAGACTAAACTCCCTTTTTCGTGTTTGATTCAGCTATTTCGTAAAATTTCAGTAATTCTGTCTCTGCCGACTCCTGAAACAGATCATCCCCGATTACTATCGTTCTTTCCTCATGCAAGGAATATTTCCTTACCGCCTCATCTCTTAAATCGGTTGTCGGATATATCACACCAGCCGCACCTGTATGCGCAAGATATTCGAGTGTCAATCCGTCAGGTGACAGCGAAGCATTGCTGCTGCGTAAATCATGGCAATCGTGTATCACCGTTTTACCCGAACGATTCAGCCCCGGCGTCACATAATCGTTGTCGCTTGAACAATGTATTATATCAAACGCACCGTTCTTTACAAAATCAAAAAGCGACTGTATCGACATCACCGGATATATTTCTTCATACATATCCGCATATTCCGGCCATTTATCATAAGGCGATTGGATGATGTATGCCAGAAACACCTTTCCCCCGGCTTTTTTTACAATAGATGCCATCTTATAATCCCTGACACCGACGCAATCTGAAACAAAAAGCACATGCCGTGACTCACCATCAACCTTTTTATGACACTTCAATATCGGAAATCTCAACGGATACAGACCATCAGCCGAAAAGAAAAATCCGCCCTTCCAAACATATATATTTGATCCGCCTAATCGCCTGAGTTGACTTACGATCTCGCCCGTCTGAACCATGGATACAAAGATATCCAACTCATATTTCTGAGAAAACACGGGAATTGCAGAGGGATTTACTACCAGTATACCATTTATCTCTCGCCCATGCAGCTCCTGATCATTATCAGACCATGCAATAATCTCATAATAGTCTTTCAATTTTCCATATGCTGCCTGTCCTATATTACCGCAGCCAAATATAATACATTTTCTCATTTCACACCCTTTTATTTTTCTATATAATTATAAATTTCTCCATTAGACATAATGATATACTTTCCGTCATGGCTAATCATAGATTGACTGTAAACGATAGATAATGCGTACCTCGACTGTGAGGGAAAAATATGTGACAATAGACTATATTTCTATCACAGGTATTAAAAGTTGATCCTTATTGCTTTACCGCATTCCTCCATCGCTCATAATACTCTCTAAATATACTGTCATTCGTTAAATAATAAAAAATATAACAAAAAGCAACGTGTACACTATGATAATGCGCTGATATATTAGGAAGTTCTGTCTTGTATATTATGTGCCCCAAATCATAGCTGCTCATACCATTTACATCATATAGCGGCAATATCTTTTTTAGTGTAATAATACATTTATCATACATGCTTCTTGCCTTTTTACCCGACTCAGTTTTAGTGCACGACCAATCATATAATCCAATGATTGCATACATAAATCCATTTAATGTATAGCTTGATGGTATTGCTGGCCATTCTTCTATCGTGATATACTCGCTCAGTTCTTGATTCAAATACTGTAAATTCGACTTTACTCCTCCCTCATTTACATCTATGCACATGAACTCTACTACTTTCTTTGCCAATACTAACCACTTGTTATCACCTGTAATGTTATAAGCTCGCGCATATACCGAAAGAGCATGCCCCTGCGCCATACCAGATACCCATCCAGACCTAAAATAGTTCTCTTCATTAAGATAATATGCGTAATCATAATTGTATCGAAATGATCCATCCTCATTTTGAAACTCAGACAATAATTCTGCCGCGTCAAGAAACTCTTTTTTAGACTTTATGCCATTTAGATATTGCCCCCATAAAGTAAGCACCCACTCACAAATTGTTACAGGGTTATATACCTCTTGGTTGTCATATTTTATCATAACAACCCCTTTAGAATCTCTAACTACATAGTCCAAATCCTCAAGCCACTCCGCATGTTCTCCCCAATTCATATAATCAGAATCATATGTATAGACCTTATCTTTAGGCAAGAACTGTTCATATGAACAGTGTGTAATGTGGTAATCTTCTTTCGCATATTGAATCAAAAAATCTTTTGAAGAAAAAAAAGGAATTTCCTTTTCTGCAATTATTGCCTCCATATTCATACCGCGCAACTGTTCTTTCATCTCTTTCCAATATGAATGCGTTGTAATAATTATTTGATATTCTCCTTTTTCCTCTACTAATGAATCAACCGATTTAATCTCAATTCCATTAATATGGGTACCCCATTTAGCCTCATCATTATCAATAATAAGTTTAATATTTGCAGCATAATTTCTTATAATCCACTGAAATACTCTGGTTTGCGTTGCGCCAAACAATATCAATTTATCATCACCTAATTTATTCACAGTTTCTACCTTCCCATTCTTTTCTCTTTGCTTTAGCATATTCTTCCATATATCGTAAAAATACTTGACTATTCTTGTCTAACTCTAATGACACTTCACCATACTTATCTATCAAAGAACAAATATTGTATAATACTTTCTCTTTGGTAATACCGCACCCCCAAATATATTCATTATCCTTTGGAATGAACCAATATTCCGCCGGGTACTTTCCTGATAGCAGCTCAATGAAATGCTTTGCCACAACGCTTGCCTCACAGTTCTGCATCACATATTCATATTCAGCCTGACCTATTTCTAACCTACTTTTCTCATCTCCAATTAACCATATAATTTTCTCTTTTAATTCTTCAATCGAACAAAATACAGTTGGCGGAATAGGTTCCGGTATATATTCTTTATAACACTCTGAATAATATCCGGCCGTAATAACAGGTATTCTATTTATTGCCGCTTCTGTTCCCAAACCAGCCATTGGAGTATCAGAATACAATTCATCAACAACAAGACTTGCCCTCTTTAACTGTTCGAGTACCTTTTCATGCTTCATTCCTGCGATTTCAACGTATTCGAAATCATAACCTTCAAATTTAATTTCTTCTATTATTTTTCTAATAATATCTGTTCCCTTATAGGCTTTATTTGAAGGAGCATGTAAAATAACAATATGCTCATTTAGCTGACTGTTTTCTTCTTTAACTCTCTCTTCATAGTCTATAGGAATACCAATTGATTGAAATATCACATACGGTTTTGTATGAAACTGCGAGGATGCCGGATTGTCTATCAAAGTCATATATTTCTCAATCATTCGAATATTAGCTGCTTTTTCTTTTGTAGCCGCATAAATCCGTTCAATATCTCCATCATAAATATCAACACCACAATATGGTGGTCTGGAATCCGAACCGCACAACAACATGTACATTTTTTTATGAAATAATTTCAAAATCTTATACTCTGCTTCTTGATGTTTCTTTAAATGTCTGCTATATAAAAATAATCCATGTCCAAAAACATAAATGAAAATGTTATATTTGCATATTAATACACTAAAAAGTAATAAAATATCTATAGTTTTCAATATTTCATAGTATTCTCTAACATATTTATTAGAAGACGCTCCTCTTTTTTCTACATGCTTTCTAAATCTTCTGAAAATCCTACTATTATTGTTACTCTTATTAATGTCTTTAAAAAAGAAATTAGTCATACAATAAAAATCACTATCAATCCCGTTCTGTCTAAATCCATAATTGAGTCGTTCCATCATCCCAGCAATTTCCTGAGCGCCCAAAAATATTCTATATTTTTTCATGGCTGATCTCCTATTTGTTACCTAAAACTATAATCTTTATCGTAGTTTATCAAAACGCCCAAATCCTTTCCTTGAAAAACAAACATACTCCCCGCTGCAGCCGCATATGCCCCTGCATCATTAATTACTTTCTCCACGTCACTCTTTTTTCCTGCCCCGCCATGTGCAATCACCGGCACATTACTATTCTCTGTAATCAATTTTACTAAATTATAATTATATCCAGACCATGTGCCCTCATGATCAATGTCTGTAATCATAATTTCTCCAACACCACGATTTTGGAGTTCTTTAATCCACTCAATCAGACTTATTTTTTGCTTCTTTTTTGCTGAGCAGGAAAAAAGTCTGTAATTTAAAAATATATCCTTCTTCACATCTACAGAAGCCACAACACTTTGACTTCCGTATACATTAGCTATCTCTTCTATAATATCTGGATTTTCATATAATACCGAATTTAAAATTATCTTTTCGTATCCTAATGAAAAAATTTCTTTAGCCTGATTAAAATTCTTAATACCACCTCCATACGCAAGAGGCATAAAACATTCCCCTGCTATTAGACTAAGTAAATCAAAATCCGGCTCATGTTTTTCAAGCGAAGCACGAATATCTAATATAATCATTTCATCGACTTCCAGCTCGTTAAAAATCCTACATGTATTTATTGGATCACCTATATATTTGTATTTATTAAATTTTTCTGTTTTCACCAGACTTCCATTCATCAACTGAAGACATGGTATTACTCTCTTTTCAAACATATTTACCTACATATTAATGAAATTTTTTAAAAGCTTCATGCCATATTTATGACTCTTCTCTGGATGAAACTGTACACCCAAAATATTACCATCACATATACCTGAAGCAAATGAAACACCATAATCTGTTTCAAACATAATATTTAAAGAACTGTCCGGACATGCATAATAGGAATGTACAAAATAAAATCGGTCTGTCTCATTCAATTCATTTGTAATTCCGTTATCAATTTTTACACTGATATTATTCCACCCCATATGAGGTACACATATATTCATGTCTTCCGAAAATCTATTTACCGTTCCCTTAATCCAGCCTAACCCTTCGCAACTTCCTTCTTCACTATATTCAAGCATAAGCTGCATTCCTAGGCAAATCCCAAGAATAGGCTTTTTATCTTTCAATACTGCATAATCTAATACTTTTTTTAACCCACTTTTTTTTATTTCATTCATTCCATAGTCAAATTTTCCAACACCAGGCAATATCAATTTACTACATTGGTCAATTTCATATGGATTACTCGTAATAACCGATTCCTCACCCAAATATTTAAGCATATTTTTTATTGCTGCTAAGTTTCCTACGCCATAATTTATTATTCCTACCATGTTTTACACCTATTTTGTATATTTTAAATAAAAGCTCATCGGAACCAAATTTTTCTTAGCCATTATATAAAATAGAGGCCTCAATAACTTAAATAATTTTTTGTATGTTTTATAATCTGTATATCTTTTATTTGGTCTATTCATCAATTCCTCAAATTCTTCATCGGAAAGTTTTAATCTATCCTTAAAATACTCCAATAAACCTACTTCCATAACAGGTTCTGTTTCATAATACCTATGAATCGCCTCATCACGCTCCATAATTTTTGATCTGGCAGCCGCCGCAAGTGATAAATTTCGCAGATCCAAATTAAATTTATTAACATCATAATAGCAATGTACAAACGCCGCTAGTCTGTTTTCTAAATGATGTCCTCCATAATATTTCCAATCAAATTCTCTCTGTAAATACTCCCTTGCTTCTTCTTTAGAATATCCTATATACCACAAAGGTCTAATCTTCTTAATACTTTTAAACAATGTCCACTTCATGAAATGTGAAAAACTCATCAGCGGATATGTTTTCATCGGTAGTTTGCCAAATTGTTTATGAATAGTTTTTATGTATTTCCCATCAAAATAAGTGGTACTTAATGGAGAAATCCCTTCTGTAACAAAAGAATGTCCCTCAAACACGTATTTAACATGATACTTTGCTGCAACCCTATACATAACCTCTGCTAATGCTAAATCCGTCGCAGCATCCAATTCAGGCACACTGGCTTTCAAGAATGCAAGAAAAATATCGTCAGCTTCCTTATTGTCAACTACATATGTATATAAATCTACATTCAATTTGTCCAAGACTTTCTTAATATTTTCTGTTGCAATTGCCGTATTCCATGTATTGTCATAATGAACTGCTAAAGGACGAAGTCCCCACTCAACCATTTTGGCAACCATATATGAAGAATCCGTTCCACCCGATACGCCCACGATACAATCATATTTCTTATTTTTGCCTTCTTTTTTTACTTGTTCAATGATGTTTTTTAACTGTTCTTCACCTTTTGTCGTTCCGGTACCATATTCCTGCACTAGATTGTCCATGGTATGGCAATAATTACAAACACCTTCTTCATCGAATGAAATCCCCGCTACTTCTTCGCTATATATACACCTTGAACATATCTGTATTTTTCTCCCTTTATAGTTTATATAACTTTTCATGTATCCAACTCTCTCTATTTGCAATTGATTAATTATTAACTTAATAACCTATTTTAATAAACACGATTCCAGAACATTGCATATTATATCCATTTCTTCATTTTTCATAATTGGGTAAATAGGCAATGTGATTGATGAATCCTCGCAAAATTCCGCTACAGGATAAGCGCCATCAGATAAACAATATTTCCCTTTATTAAATTCGGTCCTTGTAATCGCTATGGTACCTGGTCTTGACTGAATTCCCTGTTCCTGCATTTCTGACATAATCCGATTTCTCATTTTGCTGTCTCCGGATTTTATCAAAATGACAAATGACTGATATGTATGCCCAAATTCCTGTGGAACTACAGGCAAAATAATCTCTGTATTCCCTATAAGTTTTTCTATATAATAGTCAGCGCACCTTTTCCTATCCTCCAGTAATATGTGCAACTTCCCAAACTGTGCCACTCCCACTGCCGCCTGAATATCCGACAAACGCAAATTGTATCCCAATTCATCATAAATTCCCATATAATAGGGTTTTCCGGCGTCTTCCCCTCTTCTGACCGGGTTCGCCCCATGATTTTTAAATTGCAACATTTTATGATACAATGTTTTATTGTTCGTGGAACACATACCTCCTTCGCCTGTTGTGATCGCTTTTCTCGGATGGAATGAGAAGCACCCTATATCGCCTATGCTTCCAACCTTTTTCCCTTTATAAGTGGTTCCGATTGCACATGCGCAGTCCTCCACTACATACAAGTTGTGTTTTCCGGCAATCTCCATAATCTCGTCCATCTTCGCCGGACAGCCAAACAAATGCACTGCTATAATTGCTTTTGTCCTTGGAGTAATTGCTTCCTCAATTTTGACCGGATCAATATTCATCGTTTCCTTTTCAACATCCACAAATCTGACGTCAGCGCCTACATACTCAACGCAACTAGCCGATGTAATCCATGTAAACGCCGGAACAATCACTTCATCTCCGGAATGTATTCCTAAAGCAAGCATTGCGATATGTAATGCTGCCGTACACGAAGATACGGAAACTGCATACTGACAAGGATGTTCTTCACGAAACATTCCTTCAAACCTTTCTGTCATAGGCCCCTGGGTCACCCATCCTGAATCCAGGCATTCTTTAAAAACTTTTATTTCATCATCATCAAAATATGGTCTGGTTATTGGTATCATATTTTTCATACTACAGCACCTCTCATTTACTAAATCACGCCTGCTTTACGCACTCCCCTTAAGAGATTTTACTATACTCTAATGTATCCATAAACTCCTGACTAATATAGCATTCCGAAAGACCTCTTGCTATATATCCGGATTTATATATGAAATCCGGTTCAATTGCTTCTCCAAGAATTTTTTCTCTTATCAAAATATCCGGTTCATTATACCCAACCATAGCCCTTAATGAAGAAGTTCCCGAAATTCTGGGATTAATCTCAAATACATACATCTGCCCGTTATGAACTCTGCATTGGATGTTTAAAGCTGCGGTACAACCCAATTTCCTAGCAATTTCCCGACAGGGTTTTGTTACCTCTTCAAATCTCCCAATCTCCCCTTGGGAAACACCACTGCTGATTGCTAATACATCTCCTAAATCTTTCCTGCCTGTCCGATTCGCTACACGTGTTTTATTTGATAAACCTGATAAAATATTCTTTTTAACCGCAATAGAATTAATATATTCCCCTGATGAAGCATGTAATACCCCTACCGTATACTCATTATCCACTCTTCCTACATATTCCTGCACTAAAAACTGATTATATATTTGCAATAAATATCTCCCAAATAGCACCAATTCCTCCTTATTTTGTACTATAAAAGTATTTACTGATCCCCCCCCTCCAACAGATGGTTTCAAAACAACCGGAAAAATATCTATTTTTTGCAAGTCAGCTTCTTCCTTGACTTCCCAGTATTTCTGAATTGCAAATCCATTTTTCTGAAGAAACTGCATCGTTAAATACTTGTCCATACATGTTTCAATAACTGTTTCCGAATTAAATGGAATAAAAATTCCCTCGTCAATAAAAAGCTGTCTATTTTTGCTTAAAACCTTCATCTCAGGCTCAGAACCGTGAAACAACACCTGCACATTATTTTCTTTGCATATGTGCAATATATCATCAACATATTGCGGGGATGTCGCTGCCGGCACCAGGTATGCTTTGTCTACCTTAGACAATCCCATACTATTTCTATTCATATCACATCCAATAATATCATACTCAAGAGAAGATATTTTCAAGCATTTCAAAATCTGTTCGCCTACTCCGCCACCTCCGATTCCAGTGATCATTACATTAATTCTGGACATATCTGTTTTCCTTTCCTCATTAAACATTTATAAACTGCCGGATGGGCATCTTTTCTCATTACCGTTTCCAGTTCTTTCTCATTAACCAAAACCCTATGAACCACTACTTTATCCGTTTGAGTATCAAAGATTACAAAGCTTGGAGCATTTCCGACATCACGTGGCAGACCGGATGCCCCTACATTAACATATGTCGTTGTTCCAGCCTTTTTGATATATGGATAATGAGTGTGTCCCATAAATATATAGTCATATTGACACTCAGTCCAATTAAATGATTGGTCATCCGCATAAAGATACCCATTTAATGGGTTATCCGGCCGACCATGAACATACAAAATCTTCTTACCATCCATCTCTTCATAATATGAAGGTCTAAGGCTTTTAAGATACATAAAATTACTATTACTTACATTTTGTTCGTCGATTTTTAATCTATATATTTCCTCTTTATCTGCATTATATGGAATTTCACCCAATAGCATTGCTTCATGATTTCCCAGTAATACATGCGAATCCAATTTCCTTAATATATCTAAAATGATATTACCTTCGCACATGTATCCAAAGCAATCTCCCAAAAAAACAATCTTCTCTGGACTATACTCTTGCATTTTTTTCATGCATTTTTGAAAATAAATAAGATTCCCATGTGCATCTGATAATATCGCTATTTTCATCTAAACAACTCCTCTAGCAATACAATTTTACATTCAATCCCACTTTTCAATATCTTTTCTTTAATTGTTGAACCAAAGGTAAATGATGTTACTATCATAACATCCACTGGATTCCTCACAAAGTCCTCAAAATTTTCAATCCCAATGTCTATACCCGGAAAATATTTCCCATATAAATTTGCATTATCATCAAAAAACCTTATCTGCTTAGGTACTTTTTCATAACAAATTGATAGGAAATTTATTATTCTTCCCGGAACATATATCCCCAAACTCTGGCTTTGCATAACAGATTCAATGTAGTTAAATATTTTTTCTTTTGACCTTTCTACCTTATCAATATAGGCCGACAATGTATCTCTCTCAGAAGCGAGAACAATCTTATCATCTCCCACCTCATCAAAAAAAGCATATAATGCCCCCGCAAATTCAGAGCGAACTACATTACCCGATAATCCATTATTGGCTGCTAAAGCCTCTAACGTATCCTTTGTAAAATAATTCCAATGTTCGTGAACCAATAAAGATATGTCTCCTGCCTGTATATACGGCTCACAATCAGGAACTGCCAAAATGATTTTACCATTTTTACTTAAGACGCTTTTGATATCACGCAAAAAGCCTCCAGCATCCTGCATATGCTCCAATACAGCATAAAAAACAACAATATCATATTTTTCCGTTATCTCTGACGGATTAAAAAAACTATTAATGACGGGTACTCCATACTTTTTACTTCCCTCTATTCCATGCTCTCCCGGCTCTACACCCAGCACTTCTGCTCCCAGCTTTTTCAACTCATACAGCAAATATCCTGTTCCACATCCAATTTCTAAAATCTTTCTATTTGCAATATTTTTTTCATTTTTGCATATATATTGTATAAAGTCATCTGCATAGCGTTTTCCTATTCCGTTATCATCCATTAACCCAGTAATCTCTGAGCCCTTTTGATAAGCCAAATTCAGATAACTCTGCACCATTTCATTGGGTACCTGCCTAATCAATCCATCTTCACCCTGCATTAACATAAAACAAAGCTTATTGGGTAAATCTATCGGATTAGATGGCGTCGTCAAGGCAACATAATAAAAAGGGATCTCTCCAACATTATATTCCTCTCTCCCGTTCCTTTTCATACTTTTCATCCAATGTCTTATCCCATCATCTAATTCTATCTGCGGTGTCCACCCTATTAACTCCTCAGCTAACCGTATATCTATATTAACTCGCACATTTTCTTGCGGATCTATATTATTTCCTGCACATACTTCCGAATCTGTAAAAAATTCTTCTTTTCCTATTTTCACCACTAAGTTAGCCAATTCTTTCATAGATATGGCATTCTTTGATGCTATATTAAAAATACCATTTTCATTACCCTCAATACTCTTCAAGACCGCTCGTGCAATATCTCTTACATCAATAAAATTTTGCGTCCTTGCACCACTTCCAAAATAATATAACTTTTCCCGGCAATAAACCGCTTCAATAAATCGCTTCATAACTGCCATTATCTCTTGCCGTGGACCATACGGGGAAGAAATTCGCAGTATACAATACGAAGCACATTCATCCTCTATTTTTATTTCAGAATTTCTTTTTTCAGATTTATAACCAGTATCTATATTTAATGTTGTTTGTTCAGTTAACAATATATTGCTTTCATACCCATATACAGCAGCTGTAGAGACAAAAATTAATCTACATTTATGTTTTACACAATATGCAATTATATTATCATCAATACATCTATTCACATATGCCACTTGCTCATCGCTATGTACACCATCGGGAATAATTGCCGCGCAATGAACAATATAATCAAAATTTACTTTAAGAGATTCCACGCTATTTTTTTGCAGATCAATCTGTATAATATTCTTCAATCCGTCAATGTTTTTTCTATGTACCGTCGAAAAAACCTCGTATTTCGGATTAACGTCCAATAATTTTGCCACATCATATCCAACCAGACCGCCCGCACCTGTTACCAATATTTTTTTCATTTCCCCTATCCTCTTGTTTCATAAAAATCTTCAACCACTTATCAAAATTAATAATCGACCAAATAAGTAATCTTCTATTTTCTATGCCAAATATGTGTTGATCAAATATTTTATATACACATTTCTTATCAATATAGTTATAAATTGCTGAATTCAAATCAAAAATAATGCTTTTCACATAATCAATGCTTTCCCCTCTAAACCAACTTGCATCAGGAGCAGAAAATCCTTGTTTCTTACCTGTTGCTATTTCTTGTGGAACATATCTACTCATAACGTTTCTCAGCATCAGTTTGCCATCCTTATTCTCTAGATATCCTTTTTCAGCCTTACTTATCACATCATTCTCATTTATTCTTTTCAAATTATCCATACTAGCTAATTTTAAGCTAACCGGCAACTTCATTGCAAAATCAACAAGATCGTTATCAAGAAATGGAACCCGGGTCTCCAGTCCATGCGCCATACTCAACTTATCCTCTACAATAAGCAGACCATGCAGAAAGGTCTTTGTCTCCAGATAAAGAGAATAATTAACGCTCTGCTCAGGCGACAGGTCTTCTTTTGGCACACGGCTAAAAACGTTCCGGAACACTGCTTCTGTAGAATAATCTTTGATTTCACCATAAATCGGCGCAAAAAACTTCTCTATCTCATCCTGTTTCAACAGACGCTGCCAATACTGGAAATACTTGTCTACATATTCATCAAAATCCCTGCAATTCACTGCCCTGTAATATCTCCAAGGATATCCAGCAAACAATTCATCCCCGCCGCTTCCTGCCAGCACCACCTTTACAAAATTAGAAGAAAGCTTCGCCGCATAAAAATTGGGATAGCTCTGTCCAACCCGCGGATCTTCCAGATGCCATACCAAGTCTTTCATGCATCGTTCCATATCCCCCGCCTTAAGTACCATCTCATAATGCTCCGTTTTAAACAGATAGGACATGTACTCTGCTTTTTCCCTCTCGTCATAAGCCAATTCCATACCGGACGCAGAGTGAAGATCAAAACCGCAGGTGAACGTTTTCAGATCCGGTATATACTGTGATGCGATTGCGGTAATAGAACCGGAATCAATTCCTCCCGAAAGATAGGTTCCCACCGAAACATCACTCACCAGCTGGCGCTTAACAGCCTGTACAAACAACCGGTTCAGTTCTTCTTCATACTCTCTCACTGTGATAACTGTATCTTTTTCTTCATAAAAATAATAATCCCAATAACTGACCGCATCGGGAATCACCTTATCCTCATAACTAATTCTGATGTAACTGCCCGCCTCAAGAATATTGATTCCCTCCATAAAAGTGATATTGGAAAAAATATTTTGAAACGTAAAATATTCCTTTAGTGCATTTAAATTCAACTTTCTCTGAAAATCCGGATGTGCTAAAATCGCCTTATATTCTGAGGCAAACACAAACTGATCTGCAATCTGTGCGTAATATAACGGCTTGGTGCCATAGCGGTCTCTCGCAATAATCAGTTCCTTTTTGTAGTTATCCCATATGGCAAACGCAAAAATACCGTTTAATTTTTTTATTCCCGCAATGCCCCAAACTTCATAAGCCTTCAACAATACTTCCGTATCTGATCGTGTGGCAAAGCAATGCCCCAACAGCCTTAATTCTTCTCTTAATTCCCGATAATTATAAATTTCACCATTATATGTAATGAAAAATCGACCATCCATGCTTTGCATCGGCTGCTTTGCTGCATCCGAAAGATCGATGATCGCAAGCCTCCTATGACCCAGAAAAACATGACCCTCATCAATTGTTGTCTGCCCCTCGCCATCAGGTCCGCGATGTATCATTAGGTCTGTCATACGCTTAACAATTGCTTCCGTTTTATTTACTTCACATGGTTTTCGCTGCAGACACATGATTCCTGCAATTCCACACATAGACAGTCCTTTCCCGAATTATTGACAGTAAAATAGTCTCTATTCTTCCGCATGATAGCTTGTGCCAATAAATCCATTCTCCATATAGTCAATTTTCCAATGATGACATTCCGAGCATATTCCATCATCAAATTGGTTACACAAATGCATCTTTCTAACCGTTTCATACGCTTCTGAATTCCATGCCTCCTGTAATGACATGATGTTAGCGTCTCCGATATTTTTATGCTCATCCCAATCGTAATTACATAACGCCATTCTGCCATTCCAGTAAATAATCATATCGGTAAATACCTTCCGGCAGGGTTTTCTCTCGTCAAAGATATCCAGTTGTTCTCTTATTTTGGGATCTACCAGTTGTCCCTTTTCATCATGTTGCTCATATACCCGTACCACGTCAACATAAGAACACCACTTCTCTATAAATTCCTTTTGACCCGGCATATACTCCTTAAGGTTAATCGTTGATACCTGCAACGTAGGCGCATGTAATCCTCGCTTCTTACGTTCCTTACATTTTATACCCATAGACTCGACATTCCTTGCACTGATATTCAAATCACCAGAAAGCCGCGAACATTTATAAATCTCCGGATCTGTCGTGTCCAGACTGAAGGATATATAATCTATCCCGGAGTCAATGAGCGCATCCTGCATTTTCTCATCTAGCAAAAGCGCATTTGACGCCATCTGAACGGGTCCGATTCCCCTTTCCTTTGCATATTTGATAAAGGGAATAATCTGTGGATGCATTAACGGCTCGCCTCTAAAAAAGGGAACCAGCTTAACAGGAAGATGCTGTGCCATTTCATCAATGATTTTATAAAACAGCTTTTCTTCCATATAGCCAATATCCATTGCAATCTTTTGCCTGTTACAAAACGTACAGGAAACATTGCAGTCATTTGTCAACTCCACAGTGATTCTGTTTGGAAAATTAAGCTTGTCCATATATTATCTCCATGTATAGAATGTATTCATAAACAACTTATGTATTGATATATACTCTGCCCAATACTGTTCCTGTCAGCATCATGTCGTCTGCTTCCACTATCATTTTCAAAAAGACTTTTAATATAATTTTCTAAATTACAAATTGCCAGACTCTCGCCTTCATAAAATGATTCATCATATTCTCCATCATCCCAAATATGTTCAAGCATTTTTTGATGTTCCGGTTTTTTGACTTCAAATAATGCACTTTCCTGAACATCCATCGTTTCTAAATTAAAAATCTGCCAACACGTTTTATAAGTTGCATAAGTATAGACACAATTATCATACTGTTTTGCGCACAGATACATTCCGTAATTAATTTGTTCCGTTTCATATTTTGTATTAAAAAACATATCTGTAAATGCTTGCGTAATTGCTTTATTTTCTACGTCAACCTTCAAAATCATATTTCCATAAAACGGAAATATATAAATATTTCCATTTTTCTCAAACATATCAAGATATGCAAAATTTTCCAAACATGCATAATGTTCCGGAAATTCTGTAAGTTCCGTTGTCTCTCCAGTTTTATTATTCCAAAGTGTAATTGCCTTTTTTTCCATATGCGGTAATACAAAATATTCGCCTGTCTTTTTTATCCCCCAATATTTACAATCTGCTTCTCCTACAGGCAGCATAGCATAAGAATCATTCATTAAGTTATACTGACATATCACATTACTTTTGCTATCCACCATATAAACATTTTCATTTACAATTTGATAACATTTTGAAAATCTTATATTTTTCTGTAAAATCCCCCTCTTTTTTACTATCTCTGTTTGCCAATTATACTCCAGTATGCAGTTATCACAGCAAGATGGCATAAGTATTTTCCCATCTTTCTCAATGATAACCTCACTATGAAACACAAAATTCTCCATCTGCGGTTTATGCACTAACATCGTATCCGTCTTAATATCATATTCATAAATTTGCCTGCTTTTTTCTAACAGCAATAACAGACTATTTCCAAGATCTATTATATGACAATTATACGCACGTCTTAAAAAGGGCGGCTCCTGTGGAATGCTTATCGTCTTCTTTACTTCATATGTAACTCTGTCTATCATAATCAGCTTATTGCTATCTAACTGTATAAACCAAATTGCTCCCTCTTTCACGCATATTACACTTGGAAGAAACGATGCATTGATTACTCTTGTTATCGAATCACTTTCATAAAATACAGGCTTTTTTACTGCTTTATACAAGTGTGGTACAGAACTCCAATCCCCGTAATACGCATCCGATATAGCAATCGCTCTGTGCAAATCCGTACTTTCATCTAAAATGCCAATACACGCTTCCTTATACCATCTGCGCAATTCATTGTACTGCTCTTCCAAATGCGGAATCATAGACTGAATGGTACCCAATTCCAATGGATGTGGTCTCCACCACAACACTACTTCTGGATGTTTCTGAAATACTTCAAATACCCATTTCATTTTTTCAATATGTTTTTCTCTTCCCGACAACATACTTCCAACACTTGTATTATAAAAAATTACCTTTTTCTCTCTGACAATTTCCTTCCAATTATTGGGGAAAATATTATCTGTTTCCATATTCATCCACCCATCCGATTTGTTTCGCTGGAACACCTGCCATCAATGCATAGTCTGGTACATCTTTTGTCACAACTGCTCCCGCAGCAATCATTGCCCATTTTCCGATTGTATGTCCACATACAATTGTTGCATTCGCTCCGATACTCGCTCCTTCTTTGACCAGCGTCTTTTTATATCCCATTGCTCCCTTTGGATATTTTGCCCTCGGTGTCAAATCATTGGTAAATACCATAGACGGCCCACAGAATACATCGTCTTCCAGCTCTACGCCCTCATAGATAGAAACATTATTTTGAACCTTTACGTTATTCCCAATCTTAACATTGTTTGACACATTTACATTCTGTCCAAAAGAGCAGTTTTCACCAATCCTTGCACCTTTTTGAATATGACAGAAATGCCATATTTTTGTGCCTTTTCCTATCTCTACATCATCATCTATATAACTGCTCTCATGTACAAAATAATCAGTCATTTTTTATTCTCCTCAGATAAGCTTTGATTGCATCCGTAATCAATATAATCTCTTGCTCTTTCATATATGGATGAAACGGCAGAGACAGCACTGTTTCCGAAAGTTTATTGGTAACAGGATAATCATTATCATCATACCTATTTTTTTCAAACGCAGCCTGTCTGTGCATTGGCTTTTGATAATACACTGCGCTCGGTATGCCTTGTTCTTTTAGATATACTTGCAGCCCATCTCTTACCATTTTGTTGGATAATTGAATGGTATACTGTGCCCAGCTTGAATAAAATCCCTCCTTGATAAAAGGGGTTTCAACAATATTCTTTAGCCGCTCTGTATATTTAACAGCAATATCCTGCATCCACTCCAATTCTTTATCCGAAAAAGCAGGAAGTTTTGCCAATAAAATCGCAGCCTGTAACGTATCAAGTCTGGAATTCATTCCAATTCTAACATTATCGTACTTGGAACTGCCCTTTCCATGTACACGATAGGATTTAAGCAGCTCTGCCCATTCATCATTATCCGTAAAGATTGCTCCGCCATCTCCATAACAGCCAAGTGGCTTTGCTGGAAAAAAGCTGGTAGTGGAAATATCTCCAAAAGAACACGCCATTTTGTTTCCAATTCTTCCACCAAATCCTTGTGCTGCATCTTCAAGAATATACAAATGGTATTTATCTGCTATTTTTCTTATTTTGCTATAGTCCGCAGGCTGTCCAAACAAATCAACCGTTACAATTACTTTGGGCTGCAATTTACCTTCTTGAATAATTTTCTGTATCATAGACTCTAAAGAATTGCAATCCACATTATAGGTATCTTGTTCAACATCAACAAAAATAGGAACTGCATTTACGGCAGACACAACCTCTCCACTAGAGAAAAACGTAAAATCTGGAACAAATACCGCATCTTTTTCTCCAACATTCCATGCCATAAGAGCAAGCTGCAACGCATCCGTTCCATTCGCACATGACACACAATGCTTTACCCCTGTATAGTCTGCTAATTGTTTTTCAAGTTCAACTACCTGTTTTCCCTGAATAAAATTTGTCTGCTCGATCACTTCATGCATTCTTAAATCTATATCACTTTTCAAAGATTGATATTGTCTTTTTAAATCCCGAAACTCCATATACAATTCCTCTTTTTTACAATCTTTTGAATATATTGGCAGTCAAAAAAGCTGACTTCTCCGTATCATTATGTTACTCAAATCTTCCCTTAAAGTCTGTTGTGGCACAGTCTGTCAATGGAAACTTCACTCTGCAATTTTCTGCCGAAGATTTATAAATTGCAAGCACCAGCTCTAAAGCCTCTTTCCCGTCCATTGCCGTAACATATGGTTGTCTATCATTTTTTACTGCATTAATGACATCCGCATATAGCGGTGTATGACCATACCCATATACATTGGGTGGATTTTCGTGAAATCTTTTCTTTACTTGTGTTGGATCGTCTAACAAGTCCGAAAAACTCCACTCCTCTATTACATTCACAGACTGTCCACCAGCTTTCACAGTGCCTTTTTCGCCAAATATGTACAGTGTTTCTTCAAGATTTTTGGGATAAATATTTGTTGTGCCTTCTACAATTCCATAACTTCCATTTTTAAATTTAACTAGGGCAATTCCTAAGTCCTCTGCCTCAATATAGTTGTGATTTAACTTGTCTGTCATGCCGACTACTTCATCTATCTCGCTACCCATCATCCAACGGAGCAAATCGATATTGTGAATACACTGATTCATAAGAGCTCCTCCATCCTGCTCCCATGTTCCTCTCCATGCTGCGCGATCATAATACGCATGATCCCTGCACCACCTAATATGTGCTGCCCCATAAAAGAGTCTTCCAAAGCGATGCATATCAATTGCCTCTCTTATAATCTGTACTGACTTATTAAAACGGTTTTGATGGCATGCACTGACTTTTACATGATGCTTAATCGAAGCAGAGATAATAGCATTCGCATCTTGAATGGATAATGCAATTGGTTTCTCAATAATACAGTTAATACCTCTTTCTATACAGTCGAGCGCAATCTGCGCATGCTTTCCACTTTCTGTACAGATTGCTACTAACTCAGGTTTTTCTTTTTCAATCATTTCAATATAGTCTGTATATTGTTTTACCGCATCACCTAGTTTAAACTTCAATGCTTTATCTGCCATACAGGCAGAATCAATATCACAGATTGCTATAATCTCCAATTCATTGTTTTGCGCGGCGGCTATGTGATTGGGCGAAATCCTTCCACAGCCAATTAATGCATACCTCATAACATATTCTCTCCCCTATTTTTCTATTCGGTTCATTATTTTTATTAACCTTTTGCTCAAATTCCTATAATCATATTTGCGAAGCTCATTTTTATCTGGCCTGTATTCTATTTTTCCTGTCTCTACAAATTCTTTATATAATCCACATAGATAAGCATACAACTTTTCATAATCATCTTTTTTGTGTGCATCTTCATAAGCGATTCCCAAATTCGTATTTCTAATAATATCTGCCAATTCACTATGCTCTATATCTCCCATTACAATTGCTATAATAGGTCTTTGGGCAGACATATATTCCAATGCTTTTCCGGTAATAACACCGCCCTGACTACTTTGGTAATCATAAGAAGCCACAAGCAAAATATCCGACTGCTGTTGAAGCTGCAGCGCCTCCTTATGTGACAATTTTCCATGTGTAATACAGTTTTTTCCAAGTGCATATTTTTGTGCTTGATTTTTAAAAATTTCATATGCTGGAGCATTTCCTGCATAATGAAATTCCAGTGTGTCTTCCTCAATATCTCCCTTATTAATTGCTTCTCTAATGATTTCAAATAATATCGATAAGTCTCGAATCCCTCCATACATAGAACCAGTATATGTAAATACCAGCTTAGATGTGTTAAGCCTTTCCACACTTAAATTTTCTCGGTCTGATATATCATACCCATTTGTTAGACAGTGTACTTTTTTTCTATATTTTGAAGGAACTCTCCTACATATTCCCTTTGACACGCCTAAAATACAGTCTGCATTCTTCCAAATCTGTTTCTCATATAGTTTTGCAATCCAGCTCACATAACAAGGAGTAAATTTATATCGATAAACTGCATCACGAATATCAAATATCCAAGGTGTCTCTTTATGATATTTATGAAAATACTGTCCAGCAAACAGACTGAATGCATCCCCGTATGAAGTAATCACATAATCAAAATTCTTACAATGCCTTAAAATCTTTTTGATGTGCAAGAATAAATCATACTGTTTTATCAATCCCACTATATAATCTAAACTTCCAAGAAAAGGATATGCCGTTTCAAACGGATAAAACTCCAAATTTCCAGTCTTTGGATTTATCTGATATCGATTATCTAAATTATCAAACCTCTTTTTCTTATATGGCTGAATGATTTCATTATATTTTTTATAGAATCTTTTATAGAATTCAGATTGATATGCATAATATACCTTTATATTTTCTGTGTCCTTTTTAAGAATTTCATCCTCTGCAGCAGTGTCTTTCTTTTCCGCTATAACCTGTACTTCGTATCCACTCTGTCTCAAATACTTTGCCAGTTTGCTCGTCCTGACAGCCGCAATTGTATTATCCGGCGCGAAATAATTGCATATTAGCAATATGTTCTTTTTCATACATTCACCTGCTATAAATAGTCCTCTTTTCTTGTATTTAATACCTTGTCAATCTTAGGAGAACCTAATCCCAAAATTTTTTCATCTAAATATTTTTTTGCTGCGTCACTATGGTCATTTGCAGCATCTAATAAAACTTTGATATATATCTGCTTCATATCCTCGGACTGAACAACTACCTTATCCGCATTATACACTCCAGGCACTGTGCAAAAATGTTTCATGCCATCTATTCTGTTCTTGTCATCAGGTCTGATTTCATCTAGGACAAAATATGGTATATAGATTAGTTTGTCTGTAAACTTCTTTAAATTTTCAGAATAAAAAAAAGGATGTACGCTTGTCACAAAGTTCATTGAATCGTACGGATTATGGATATATATCATATCTGGTCTTCTATTTTCAAAATCATAATCTTCGTACTTTGTGATTGGCACATAATTCGGATACTGATTGCCTTCATAATGCATCTCCCGAAAACTCCCGTCAGGATTTTTATCAAAGTATGGTATCGGAATTACATAAGCATTACAATTTGGGTCTGCATCCGCTGCCTTCCACACACTTTCTAAGCTATCCCACATACTTGCCTTATAAGGCAGAAAAATCGCTTCTTTTTTGATTAAAATGTCATTTTTAACGCTATTAGTAACTTTAATTAACTTCTGTCTCAATTGTTTATATATTTTATTTGCACTATTTTCTTTTGCATTCTCTTTCAGTTTTTGATGTATCTGATAAATAAGTTCACAGTAGTCTTCTAACAGCGAAACAGTTGGATGTCCTTCTCCTTCTGTGTTCTCAATGAGAGTGCCTAGGGTAACTCCACCCGCTTGACAGTCTTCCAAAAGCTCACACGCAAACTGAATACTGTTCTGTTCAATATATAATTTAATTTGCTCATGAGCCTCTTCCATCTGGCTGATAAGTTCTTCTGCCTGCTGTTTCTGTACTTTTCTCATCTTTTACTTCCTTTATGCATTTATAAAAATTGCAATACTAAGTTTTTTATCATAAGCATTAGCTGAGCGCCTCTGCGCCTGTTTATTTTTCCATCACTGTAAAATAAACTTCGCTCCGCATAAGGCTGCGGTCCTGGCATACCAGAAAGTCTGTCAAAGACTTAGACAATGCCGTTTGTTGCCTTTATGGACTGATTTTATACTGAACGGCAAAAACATTTGCCGTTCAGTTGCGCCAGCCGCACGCCGCAAAGCGGCAATTTTCCTCTGTGCGGCTGTGTGCATCGCTTATACTGAGCGGTCAGTCTTTTTGACCACCAGTATAATACAACATCGCCCACAATATTGTTAATGTACTCCCCTGTGATCCTGACGATGTGCTGTACTGACTGCACCCCAAAGATGCCTTCAATACAGCACACCTGGTAAAACCTCTCCTGAAATCATCACAAGAAATTCATTCTCAGGTTCATACTTTTAACCTTAATTTATAATTCTTTTGCTGTGTTATATTTGCTTTCAATATTTTTTGCGCCATTTAGGGATATCGAGGCTTTGTATCCACACTTTGGACATTGAAAGCCTTCCTGCGTTCTTTTCCCTTCTGCACCACAGCAGGAACATATACTGCCTGTCCCTTTGGAATTAATCTCTATCAAATCAATGGAATGAATGCGGCATTTATAAGACAATCGTTCCCTGATATATCCATTAAAGCTTCTTGTCATTTTCCTGTTTGCAGACTTTGACGGAAGTTTTGTTTTATTCACTGTTAGAGGTCTAGTAATGACAATTTTGGCTGGTTTCTCAGACGCTAGCATTCTGTTAATCTCTGTATTAATAAATATCTCTGTCCTTGCCCGTTCCTTATCCTTATGTTTCTTATATTTTTCTGTACCAAGATTATGCTCTTCTATATTATCTGCCTTTTCCTTATTTCCCAATTCTATATTGTGCTGATATTCTGAACGTATTTTTGCCCGCTTTCTGTTCTTGTCTTCCAAACGCTGTGTTTCTGTGAACGTTATGCTGCCTAATGCCTGTCCATAAATATTTCCATTCGACAAGGTAAACATATCCCGATACCCGATGTGCACATAAATTGTATTGTTATAATCTGCATGTTTCCTAATTTTCGTTTCTACAGGAAGTGCGAGCGCAGCATAATCTTTTCTGATACAAAACCGTATTTGACGCTTGCATATATTTTTGTCTTTCAGTGGAATTTCTATCCTGCGTCCTGATGTTCTTGACGCAATAAAAATTGCACCATTTTTATAAGTATAGCCGCAGCGTGCAATACTGAAATAATCTGTGCTTACAGACTCTAATTTTGTCAAATATTTTCTTGTCAATCTACATAGCAGGCGATTTAGATGTTCCACATCAATATCAAGTTCTTTTGCTTTGTTTGGCATTTCATATTCTTCATGGTTTAAAACCGCGGAATAAATATTATCCAGCTTTAAAACTGTCCGCAGATAAATACGGTCATCAGCACTTAGGTTTTCATTTGCTGTAATCAGTGTCCGCAGCTTATTTTTTAACATTCCCCACATCGTTTTTATATCGGAAACAGCATCCACCACAGCAGGTGAAAAATACGCTGATGGCAATTTTAATTGTGTTCTGATTCCGCTGGCACGCACTTCACCCATAATGTCAAATGCAGGTGTAAGACGATTCAAGCTGCCAATACCAGAATACCTGTTATATACATACTTTTTTATCTTACTGTAATCTAGAGCAATGCCCCTCAAAAACTCCATTGTTTCCTTAGGCAGAGTCTCACTATACTGCCAGACCGTTTTGGTGATGGTACTCTCTGCGGCCATTGTTCCCCCTTTAAATAACCCTTTTTTATGAACAAAACCTTACAGCATAATTGCTGCTTTTCGGATATACTTAATAATAAGATTTTTCGTGGATTCTTAAAGTCTGCGAAAAAACAGTACATATTTGATATACACGAAATTGCCTTATCTGGCTTGACCATAAATTTGACCATAAAATGCCGACAGACTATCCATATATTTCCGTTTCGTATCCATAGATGGATGCACATAGCGATTTAATGTAATTTGTACATCTGAATGTCCCAGCATTTCGCTCAAACTTTTTACGTCCATACCATTTTCAACACAGTTCGTAGAAAATGTATGACGCAGAATATGAAAATTCGTATCAGCCAGATTTGCTTCCTTTAATATCTTCTTAAATTGGTATTGCATTGTTCTTGGCTCCATTGGTCTATCACTACCAAATACATATTTTTTACCATTATAAAATTTCATAAGCAGCTCCAATAATATGGCAGACAAAGGTATCTCACGCCTGGAATGTTCACTTTTCGGTGCTGTTTCCATTAGGATTGTTTTTGTTTTGTGTCCTTCTACATAAAGACGTTGTACTGTCTGGTTTACCGTCAGAAGCTTATTTTCAAAATCAATATCTGTCCATTTTAATGCGCACAGTTCTCCCAAACGCAGTCCTGTGAACAGCACTAACAATACTGCCATTTTAAACAAATTCATTTCTTGATAAAGAACAGCCATCAACTGTTTTTGTTCACTCTTTGAAAGTACTTTTATAGGTTTATTGTGCATTTCTGAAACAGGTTTTTTCAAAGGAGTGATTGTCAGAGAATATTGAGCGGATGCAAATTTCAGGATCTGATTTAATACACAATAAACACTTTTTCGCACACTGTCTGACAAAGTATCAGAGAGTTTTTCATGCACAAAAAAATCTGTCATTTCAGATAAGAGAACATTTTCAAACATTTTTTCGATATGTTTTTGATAAACCAAACTATATTTTATGTAAGTCGAATGCTTTCTTTTTCTCTTGACTTGCACAAGCCAGTCTTGTGCAGTCTCTGCAAAAATAATTTTTTCTGAAATCTGTGTTTTGCAACCGCTTATTATTTTATTGTTAGATTGACTTCTCAAAAGATTTTTCTTAAGGGTCAACTTTTCCCGCACTTCTTCATATGTCCTTCCATAAACAGAACAGTAAACTTGTTTTTCTTTTTTCGCATCATATACTGGATAGCGCCCCTCCCAACGTCCATCTTTTCTTTTCCGAATGTTTTCACCATGCCTTGCCATAAGTTTTTCCCTTTCATAATTTTGAATCAATAGGGTTTTCTGACCCCAAATTTGACCCTAAAATACTTCTTTTTTCTCTTTTGCTGTAATAATTTTTGCGGGTTTACCAATGAAATCCAACAGAAATTTTATAAAAATACTTGTCACCTTTCATAGAATGTGCTAGAATGAATTCCAGTTCAAGTCTTTTTGATGGCGTTACAAGTTGTTTTTTATTTCGCAGACTTTAAGAATCCACGAAAAATCTTATTATTAAGTATATCCGAAAAG
>ERZ778497.159-NODE-159-length-66110-cov-11.438074_pt1 | contig 66110 bp, 48 predicted proteins | sample MGYA00509938_ERZ778497 | MGnify/ENA primary metagenome ERZ778497 (study PRJEB29527, sample SAMN07138969) | mouse gut metagenome | material: feces | host: mouse | place: China:Nanjing | collected 2016-01-25 ... | reverse complement strand
CGCCATGGCAAGACAGCAACTAGTCAAAAGGACACACATTTTGGCGTATAACCCTGAGATTCCTAGGTGTGGTGGCCGTCTGAATCGCTCAGAACCGACGGCCACCGACCATCTGCGGCGCCGGTTGTAGTTCCATTGCGACAGCTGGAGAAAAGAAAAAGACCGCTGCGGTGGAATGAATGCAGCGGTCTTCGTGGAGCTGATGGTAATCGAAACCACGACCTCTTCGATGCGAACGAAGCGCTCTACCAACTGAGCTACAGCCCCGTGGATGTTGCTGTGCTCCGCATAGCAACTTGACACAGTTTACTCACATCCGCGAACAAACGCAAATCGACCGCTCGAGCAACACCATTCCGCGTGTCGCGGTGCGACGCCAGACGGCAAAAGCGCCATAGGCGCAGGGCATATGTGCGCATTCCATGCGCATATTTCGATGTATTTCGACAACGGCGCCCACGCAATGGAACGCATCGTCGAAACCCGCTAATATGGCGCGCATAGTTCACTTGCATTCGGGTGCGTCAGGCGCAATGCGGCGAGGGCCGCACCCACCGTCGAACGGGGTTGGCATGGCCGGTATCAAAGACGTGGCGGCGCGCGCAGGCGTTTCGATAAGCACTGTGTCGTATGTGGTCAGCGGCAAACGCAGGATTGGCGCCGAAACGCAGGCGCGCGTGCGCGCCGCCGCGCTTGAGCTCAGGTACCGCCCGGTGATCGACGCGACCGAACCCGCCTCCGCGCGCGGCACGCATGTGCTCGCCGTGAGCTCGCCGCTGCGCCCGTACACCGACGTGGCGAATTACGCGGCGTTCTTCTTCGCGCTCGCCACCGCCGCCAAACGCCACGGCTACGACATCCTGCTGCTGATGCACGAGGCGGGCGACCAGGAGATGCGCCGTGTGGCCGACCGCGGCATGGCGGACGGCATTTTCCTGCTCGACGTGCTGCTCAGCGATTCGCGCGCGGACATGGCCGCCGCGATCGACATCCCTGTGGTGAGCATCGGCTATACGAACGACACCGCGCATGCTTACACTTTTTGGATGGTGGTGGAAAAGTGAAAGATCAGCGCCAGCCCTTGGGCGTGTGTTCGATCGACCACATGCCCAGACGGTGCGAGAAGCTGCGCTCCCATTTGGCTTCGAGCTCCTCTTCGCTGAGCACATGGTCGCCGCGGCGCAGCCGGTTCATGGCGTTGGTATGCGTGTCGTCGAGCAGCCACTTGCGGATGATGAAGTTCCAGATGGCCACCACCACCGTGGCGATGAGCTTGCCCACGTTGGTGCGCAACAGGTATTCGGCGTGCTGCGTGATGAACGCGTCCTTGTTCATGCCGTAGGTGGACAGCCAGATAATCAGACCGTTGATGAGCAGACCGACGACCGCGGAAAAGACGAAGATTGCCATCTCCATCCACCGCGCCATGTCGGGGCGGTGGCGGAACACGTATTTCATGCTGGCGAAGTAGTTGAAGATGAGCGCGATGGTGAACGATATGGTGGCCGCAATCACATTGTGCATGTGGAACACGCCCACCAGCAGGTTGAGGATGCCCCAGTCGATGAGGAACGCGACGATGCCCACCACGCCGAATTTCAGGATCTGCTCAATCAGTTTTTTCACGCCAACCACTGTACGCAATGGTGCGAACTCGTCGGCCTGTGGAATTCAGCCCCTGTCAGCGCGCGTCGTCCTCAGTGAGGGGCGTCGTCTCCTCTTTGGCGATCACGGCCGCAGGCTGCGGCTTCTTCTTGCCGAACTTCGCCTTGATGAGGCCCACCACGGTGGGGATCAGCGAGATGAGCAGGATCGCCACGATCACGAGTTCGAAGTTCTCCTGCACCACCGGGATGCCGCCGAAGAAATAGCCGAGCAGGGTGAACAGCGACGACCACACGAGGCCGCCCAATACGGAGAATGGCGTGAAGCGGCGCCACTGCATGCCCGAAATGCCCGAGATGAACGGCATGAAGGTGCGGATGAACGGGAAGAAACGCCCCAGGAACACGGCGAGCGGGCCCCAGCGGTCGATCATCGTCTCGGTTTTGGCGATGCGCTCGGGCGTCATGGCCTTGACCTTGCCCGATTCGATGATGCGGCGCCCGAAGAAATGCCCGATGAAATAGTTGCACTGGTCGCCGATGATCGGGGCGAGCCACACGACCGGCAGCAGTGCGGCGATCGGCAGCGCGGACTGGCCGGTGGCCGCATCCGGCGCGGCGAAGAAGCCGGCGGCGAACAGCAGCGAGTCGCCGGGCAGGAACGGGAAGAACACCACACCGGTCTCAATGAAGATGATCAGGAAGATGAATCCGAGCGTCGGCGCCACGCCCATCGCGATCCAGCTGGCGATCGCGGCGCGCGGGTCCTTGAGCAGTCCGGCGATGAAATGAAAGAATCCCATGGGGCAAACGTTCCTTATGCGGTGTGACAGTACAGCTGCTACCGCATTCATTCATAGCAAGACTGAGCGACGGGCCTCACATGCCGCTGTTGGCGTTGACGTACGTGGTGCGCTCGACCTCGCCATAGCCGCCGTACTTGCGAAAGCCCCACAGCAGGATCAATGACTTCGCATAGAAGACCCAGCTCAGGCCGAAGATGAGCATGAGCACGCGGATGAACGGCACGAACAACGCCAGGCCGAGCGCCACGATGTCGACGCCAATCAGGGCGAGCGTGCAGCCGAACGCGCGCCACGGGAACAGCACGGCGAGCTTCCACTGGCGGGGCAGTGGGTTGGCGAAGCGCGCCTGCAGTGCGAAGATGTATTCGGCGATCACGAGCGTGACGACGGCGGCCGCCACCATGACGATCAGCGGCGCGTATGCCAGGTCGGTGTCCCATGAGGCCCAGAAGCCCAGTCCAAAGAGGACGGCCGCGATCAGCGCGAGCAGCAGCAAACCCGAGATGAAGCCCTGCTTGAACTCCCGCTTGAAGCGACGCAGGTATTCGCGCACCAGGTTGATGTCGTCGTTCTTGTCGTAGGCGAAGAGCGTGCTGTAAAGCGCGGCTTGGGCCGGGCCGATCGTGACGACCGGGAGCATGGTGACGAGCGCCACCGCGTTGAGCCCTGTGAAGCGGGCGAGTGTGCCCATGAACTGCCAGAACGGCGCTTCGGTGTTGAATTTCATGCCGGACTCCTCAATCATTCCTCTTATTATGACGCACGGCAGTGTGCGCACTGTTATTGATAAGTATATAAACAGCATGTGATTATGTCGAGAGAAAAATCATCGCCAGTATGTCGGAGGCGCTACTGCCACAGGGGAATGCGGAGAATCGTTGATATTCCGCGTATTACTGCGATTGTGGCGCCAGGTGGACAATCCCGTGCGATTGGTTCACTTCGTCTGTTGGTTTGACAAAAAGCTTCCTTGTTTATAACCTATTCAACAAGAAGTGAACGAAGCCTCGCGATGATGCGAGACGAGGATCGCTGACCATCCAGATTCCAAAGGAGGAGAAGATGCAGACGTCCTCAAGCACCGAAGTCGACGAGACCGTCGGCATGGACGGTGGCGCCGAAGCGGTTGTGGGCCGCGAGGTCGAGGCCGCCGAAGACGCCGCGGGCAAGAAGCTGACGCGCAAGGAGCGCCGCGAGGCGAAGAAGGCCGCGAAGATGATCGGCGCCCAGCCGATCGACAAGAAGCATGCATTCAAACTGTGGCTCTATGTGGCGCCGCTGCTCGTGCTCGTGTTCCTGTTCAGCTACGTGCCGTTGTTCGGCTGGATCTACGCGTTCTACGATTACCAGCCGCCGATCCCGCTGTCCGAAAGCAAGTTCGTGGGGCTGCAGTGGTTCGAGATGATGGTGCAGAACCCCGCACAGCTGCGCACGATCGGGCAGGTGCTGCTCAACACCTTCGCGATGAGCGGCCTCAACATCCTCACCTCGTTCCTTCCGGTGATCTTCGCGATCGCCCTCAACGAGATCCGCGCCAAGTGGTTCAAGAACCTCATCCAGACGCTCACCACGCTGCCGAACTTCATCTCGTGGGTGCTCGTCTACTCGATCGCCTTCGCGATGTTCTCGTCGTCAGGCATGGTCAACGAGCTGCTCATGAACATGCACCTGATCAGCGAGCCGATCAAGTTCCTCGATTCGCCCGACCAGGTGTGGCTCAAGATGCTGCTGTGGAACCTGTGGAAGGGCCTCGGCTGGGGCTCGATCATGTACCTCGCCGGCATCGCCGGCATCGATCCGGAGCTCTATGAGGCCGCGCAGGTGGACGGCGCCAACCGCTTCCAGCAGATCATCCACGTGACGATCCCGCAGCTGATGCCCACCTACTTCGTGCTGCTCATGCTTTCGATCTCGAACTTCCTGAACAACGGCATGGATCAGTACTACGTGTTCCAGAACGCGTTCAACCAGAAGTGGATCCAGGTGCTCGACCTCTACGTCTACAACGTGGGCATGGGCCAGAACAGCCTCTCGCTCGGCACCGCGATCTCCATGCTCAAATCGCTCGTCTCGGTTGGCCTGCTGCTGCTCGTCAACTGGCTGTCCAAGCGCACCCGCGGCGTGGGCATCGTCTGATCCAGCGTATCGTTTCCAGGACTTAAGGAGAAGAAATCATGGCAACCGCCAAAGTAAGCATCTCCCCGGCGATGCGCCGCACCACAGGGGAAAAGATCTACAACGTCGTCAACGTGGTCATCCTGACACTGTTCGCGTTGATCTGCGCCTACCCGTTCTACTTCCTCATCATCAACTCGCTGTCCGACAACCAGGCGGCCGCTGCGGGCGAAGTCACGTGGCGCGTAATCGGCTGGCATTGGGACAACTACAAGACCGTGCTCGGGCTCGACGGCCTGGGGCAGGCGGCGTGGATCTCGGTGGCCCGCACCGTGATCGGCACCGTGCTCACCGTGCTCGCGAGCGCCTACCTCGGCTTCATGTTCACGCAGCAGAAGATGTGGAAGCGTTCGTTCTGGTACCGCTTCGTCGTCATCACGATGTACTTCAACGCCGGCCTGATCCCCATGTTCATCACGATGAAGAACTACGGGCTGACCAACAACTTCTGGGTCTACATCCTGCCCGCCATCGTGCAGCCGTTCAACATCATCCTCGTGAAGACCTACATCGAATCGATCCCGGCTTCGCTGCAGGAGGCCGCCGAAGTGGACGGCGCCGGCACGATGACCGTGTTCTGGAAGATCGTGCTGCCGATGTGCACGCCGATCCTGGCCACGGTGGCGATCTTCTCGGCTGTGAACCAGTGGAACTCGTTCCAGGACACGCTGATCTACATGACCGACTCGAAGTTGTGGAGCCTGCAGTACCTGCTCTACACCTACATCAACCAGGCGAGCTCGATCGCGAACTCGGTCAAGGCGAACGCGGCGAACGCGGCGCTGCTGGCCACGGCGGCCACGCCGACCGCGATCCGCATGACGGTCTCGGTGATCGTGGTGCTGCCGATCATGTTCGTCTACCCGTTCTTCCAGCGCTTCTTCGTCAAGGGCATGATGCTCGGCGCGGTCAAGGGCTGACCTGTACCAATACCAAAAATATATAACTGTTGCTCACTGCTGAGCACGCATAGATAGAAGGAACAAGGAGGTTTCCTCATGGAAATCAAGAAGAAACTCGTTGCCGGCCTGGCGGCCACGCTATCCGCGGCAATGCTGTTCTCGGTCGCGGCCTGTGGCGGCGATTCCGGCGCAAGCGACGCCCCGGACGACGGCAGCCTCATGAAGGTGGATGTCTTCTCGTCGACCGCGAACTACCAAGGTGTGCAAAAGGGCTGGTTCGCCAAGATCGTCAAAGACAAGTTCAACATGGAACTCAACATCATCGCGCCGAACGTGGCCGGTGGCGGCGACACCTTGTTCGACACCCGTTCGACCGCAGGCAACCTCGGCGACATCGTGATCGTCGGCATGCAGAACGGCCGTCTGCAGAAGCTCGTCAAGTCGAAGCTCATCACCGACATGACCCCGTACTACAAAGACATGCCGCATGTGAAGAACTACCAGGCCGGCGTGGACTACGTGACGAAGCAGGCCGGGCAGGACGGCATCTGGGGCGTTCCGGGCAACGTCTCCGACGAATCGCCCACCAAGAGCGCCGACGGCGTCGAACCGACCGCCGCCCCGTACCTCCGCTGGGATTACTACGCGAAGATCGGCTACCCCGAGATCAAGAACCTCGACGACTTTGCGAACGTGCTCAAGCAGATGCAAGACAAGGCGCGCGAAGAGACCGGCAAGGACGACATCTACGCCGTCTCGCTGTTCAAGGATTGGGACGGCGAGATGATGCAGAACGCGCAGGCCGCCGCGCAGTGGTACGGCTACTACGCGCAGAACTCGGTGCTCGTGCCGTCCGACGACAAGGACTCCCAGATCGTGCCGGCCACCCAGGTGGGCAGCGCGTACGACAAGATGATCGAGTTCTTCAACAAGTGCGACACGATGGGCCTTGTGGATCCGGAGTCGACCACCCAGAACTGGGACACGCTCTCGACGAAGGTGACTAACGGCAAGGTACTCATGTCCATCTGGTCCTGGCTGGGCAAGCCGCGCATGAACAGCACCGACAACCAGAACAAGGGCATCGGCTTCATGCTCGCCCCGCTGCAGGACATGGACGTGTACACCCCGGGCTTCCAGCCGGAGGGCGACGGCAACACCTTCATCGCCATCGGTTCGAAGGCCAAGAACAAGGAACGCCTCGCCAAGTTCATCGACTGGCTGTATTCGCCTGAGGGCATCTACGCCTCCGCCTCCAACTCCGGCGGCGCCGCCTGCCCGAAGGACATGTGCTGGACGCTCAACGACAAGAACGAACCGCAGCTCAACGAGTTCGGCGAGAAGGCCATGTTCGACTCCAACGGCCTGCAGGTGCCGGCCGAATACGGCGGCGGCTCCTACAACGACGGCATCTCGACCCTCAACTTCAAGACCGTGAACGCCAACAGCACCGACCCCGACACGAAGGCCGCGTACAACCCGCAGCTGTGGGCCACGCAGCTCGCCAAGACCACCAAGCTGAGCGAGGACTGGTCCAAGCACATGGACGGCGCGAAGACCGACATCGAATATCTGGAGAAGGCCAGCAAGCTCGCGGTCGCCCCGGGCGCCACCTACACGCCTCCGGAGGAGGATTCGCAGATTTCCACGCTGCGCTCGTCGGTCAAGACTGAGGTCATCAACGCCTCGTGGCAGGCCGTTGTGGCCAAGAGCCAGGCCGAAAGCCAGTCGATTTTCAAGGGCATCAGCAAGCAGATCAACGACCTCGGCTACGAGCAGGTGCTCAAGGTGGACGAGGACAACGCGAAGTCGCTCATCAAGGCCCGCGAGGAGATCGTCAAGCAGTTCGCCGACAAGAACTCCGAGTGAGCCCGAACCCCCACTGACCGGCCGGGGCGCGCGCCATACCGCGCCTCGGCCCCACACAAACCGACTCGACACATCAAACACCGAAGAGGAGGCAGCCATGGCGGGCATCACAACAATCGAGGCCGTGGCCAACGCCGGCCCCTTCGCCCCCACGTGGGAATCCCTAGCCCACAACCAGGCGCCCAGCTGGTTCGCCGACGCCAAGTTCGGCATCTTCACCCACTGGGGCCTGTACACCGTGCCCGAATACCGCAACGAATGGTATTCGCGCAACATGTACATCCAGGGCTACCCCGAATTCGACCACCACCGCGCCACCTACGGCCCGCAGAACGAATTCGGCTACAAAGACTTCATCCCCATGTTCCGCGCCGAGGCATTCGACGCCGACGAGTGGGCAAGCCTGTTCGCCCGCGCCGGCGCACGCTACATCATGCCGGTGAGCGAACACCACGACGGGTTCCAGATGTACCGCAGCGCGCTCTCGCACTGGAACAGCATGGAGATGGGCCCGCACCGCGACGTGCTCGGCGAGCTGCGCACCGCCGCCACGCGCGCCGGGCTGCACTTCTGCACATCGAACCACCGCGCGGAACACTGGTGGTTCATGGGCCACGGCCGCGAATTCGACTCCGACGTGCGCGAACCGATGCGCCGCGGCGATTTCTACTGGCCCGCCATGCCCGAACCGAACGAGTTCGACACGGCGAGCGAACCGGCGCCGACCGCCGAATACCTCGAGGACTGGCTGCTGCGCGTGGCCGAGGTCATCGACAACTACGAGCCCGAACTGCTCTACTTCGACTGGTGGATCCAGCACCGCGCGTTCGCCCCGTACCTCAAGACGCTCGCCGCCTACTACTACAACCGTGCCGCCGCACGCGGCGCCGAGGCCTCGATCTGCTACAAGTACGACGCGCTCGCCTGGGGCGCCGGCATCGTGGACGTGGAGCGCGGCGGCTTCACCGACCCCACGCCGTTCGTGTGGCAGACCGACACCGCGATCGCGCGCAATTCCTGGTGCTACACCGATTCACTCGACTACAAGACGCTGCCCGAGCTCGTAGTGGCGCTGATCGACGCCGTCAGTAACAACGGCAACCTGCTGCTCAACGTGGGCCCGCGCGCCGACGGGTCGATCGCCGAGCACGACCGCGCGCTGCTCGAAGGCATCGGCGACTGGCTCGCCGCCAACGGCGCCGGCATCTACGGCAGCCGTCCGTGGCGCATCGCGCACGAAGGCCCCACGCAGCAGGCCTCCGGCATGTTCGCCGACCAGACGCCCCCTGCGTGGACCGCCGCGGACTGGCGGTTCACCACCAAGGATGGCGCGCTCTACTGCTTCTGCCTGGCGCCGGCGGGCACGCGCGAGCTTGTGTGCGCATCGCTCGCTGCGTTCGACGGCACCCATCAACCCGTGTTCAACGGCATCGTCAGCGCCGTCGAACAACTCGGCGCAGGCCCCGTGCCGTTCCGCAGGGAGTCCGACGGCCTGCACATCCAACCAGCTGACCGCCATGAACCACTCCAGAACCTGCCAATCGGATTCAAGATCACGGTTGGCTGACCTGTTGGCGCAGACGTCAACACCCACCACCTGAAAGGGAGCTCCACGATGACCATGATCAGTGAGGCCAACAAGGCCAAGGCGCGTGCACTCACCGCCCGACTCACGCTTGAAGAGAAGATCGGCATGATCCACGGTGCCGCCCTGTTCCATACCGCGCCTGTGGAACGCCTCGGCATTCCCGCGATGACGTTCGACGACGGCCCGATGGGTGTGCGCGCGGACACCCATGACGACGACTGGGCGCCGCTGCACAACACGCGCGACGCCGTGACCTACCTGCCGAGTGGATCGGCCGTGGCCTCCACATGGAACCCCGCGCTTGCCCGGCTCACCGGCGAAACGCTCGGGCAGGAGGCGCGCGGGCGTGGCAAAGACGTGATCCTGGGCCCCTCGATCAACATCAAACGCAGCCCGCTGTGCGGCCGCAATTTCGAATACATGAGCGAAGACCCGCTGCTGACCGCCGTGCAGGGCACCGCCATCATCGACGGCGTGCAGGAATCCGACGTGGCCGCATGCCCCAAGCATTTCGCCGCGAACAACCAGGAGACCGACCGGCTCGACGTCGACGAATCGATCGGCGATCGCGCGCTGCGCGAGATCTACCTGCCGGCCTTCCGTGCGGCCGTGCAGCAGGGCGGGGCGCTGACGGTCATGGGTGCCTACAACCTCGTCAACGGCACACAATGCTGCGAATCGGAGACGCTGCTTGACCGCATCCTGCGCGACGAATGGGGCTTCGACGGGCTTGTCGTCTCCGACTGGAGCGCCGTCAAGAACACCGAGGCGAGCGCGAAGGTCGGCCTTGACGTGGACATGGGCGTCACGCCGAACTTCGACGACTACTACTTCGCGCGCCCGCTGCTCGAGGCGGTGCGCGACGGTCGTGTGAGCGAAGCGGATGTGGACCGCAAGGTTGAGCATGTGCTCGCCGTGATGGATGCGCTCAACATGCTCGGCGATGCGCGCGCCGCGCGAAAAGCCGGCTCGTACGCGACGCTCGCCCACGCGCAGGCCGCGCTCAGCGTGGCGCGCGAATCGATTGTGCTGCTCAAGAACTCGGCCGGTGTGCTGCCGCTGGACGAGCATGGCACGAAGCGCCTGCTCATCATCGGCGCGAACGCCGACCGCATCCACTCGCTCGGCGGCGGCTCCGCCGTGATCAAGGCCGTGCATGAGATTTCGCCGCTGCTCGGCATCAACGGCATGCTCGGCGGCAATGTGGACATCACGTATGCCGAAGGCTATTGGGCGCCGCAAGTGAACCAGGACGACACGTGGCAGGAAGACAGCCTTGAGAACTCGGAGCAGGACGCCACCGCGGAGGCCGAGCGCACGCGCCGGCTGCGCGAAGAGGCGCTCGCGCTCGCCCGCGAGTTCGCGGCGAGCGGCGACCCGATCATCTTCATCGGCGGGCTCAACCACGATTACGACCTTGAGGCGCGCGACCGCACCACGATGGACCTGCCGTACGAGCAGGACGCGTTGATCGACGCGCTGCTCGACATCGACCCGAACGCGGTGCTCGTGTTCGTGGGCGGCTCGCCGGTGGCGATGCCCTGGGAGCCGAAGGCGTCGACGATCGTCTGGAACTGGTACAACGGCATGGAAAGCGGCACGGCGCTCGCCGAGACGCTGTTCGGCCGTGTGGAGCCGAGCGGGCACCTGCCCGAGACCTTCCCCATGGCGCTCGACGACTGCCCGGCCCACGCGATCGGCACGTTCGGCCGCGAAGGCCATGTGGACTACACCGAGGGCATCTATGTGGGCTACCGCCACTACAGCACGAACGATGTGCCGGTGCGTTTCTGCTTCGGCCACGGGCTGACTTATACGACCTTCGACTACACCGACCTGCGTGTGCGCGAGGCCGACGGAGACCTGCTCGTCGAGTTCCATGTGCGTAACACCGGCGCGCGCCCGGGCAAGGCCGTGCCGCAGGTGTATCTGGGGCTCGAGGGCACCGGCGAGGACCGCCCGCGCTACGAGCTCAAGGGCTTCACCAAGGTCGCGCTCGAGCCGGGGGAGCGCCGGCAGGTGACGGTGCGCATGCCGCGCGCCGACGCGCTGCGCTACTGGTCCGAACGCATGCACGGCTTCTGCGTGGCCCCGGCTGCCGCCATTTCGGTAGGCGAATCGGTCGACGACCTGCGCCTGCACACGCACATCGGCTGAGCACCATCAATACACACCACCCACAACACACCAAGGAGAAGAGAACCATGAAGTTCCTCAATGGCGGCTGGCTCGTCAAGGACGGCTACACCGTGAAGTACGCGGCCAACATCTACACCGCGAACATCGAGCCGGGCAAGCTCACGCTGTTCTGCCCGTTCGGTTCGCCGATTTACAATCCGGGCATGACGCTCGACGGCGGCATCCTCACGATCGAGGTGACGAGCCCGCGCGAAGACATCATCACCACGCGTCTGATCAACTTCCGCACCGACCGCGAGCACTGCCCGCAGTTCCACCTCAACGAGACGGCCCCGCACGTCGAGATCGACGAGACCGACGACGCGTGGACCTTCACCTCGGGGCGCCTGACGCTGCGCATCGCCAAAGGCGAGACGATCGACTTCGCATACCTGTATGACGGCAAGCGCATTGCGCACTCCGGCTGGCGCGCCAAGGGCCTTGTGACGAGCCCGGACGGCCAGCTGCATGTGACCGACCAGCTCGACCTGGGCGTCGGCGAGAAGATCTACGGCCTGGGCGAGCGTTTCACGAACTTCGTCAAGAACGGCCAGAGCGTCGAGATCTGGAACGAGGACGGCGGCACCGGCACCGAGCAGGCGTACAAGAACGTGCCGTTCTACCTGTCCAACAACAACTACGGCCTGTTCGTGGACGAGCCGGGCAAGGTGGAGTTCGAGGTCGGCTCCGAAAAGGTCTCACGCGTGCAGTTCAGCGTGCCCGGAGAGCAGATGACCTACTCGGTGATCGGCGGTGCCGATATGAAGCAGATCCTGGCGAATTACACGGCGCTGACCGGCCGCGCGCCGCTCGTGCCGGACTGGAGCTACGGCCTGTGGCTGAGCACGAGCTTCACCACCGACTACGACGAGAAGACCGTGCTCGACTTCGTCGACGGCATGGCCGAGCGTGACATCCCGCTTTCGGTGTTCCACTTCGACTGCCGTTGGATGAAGGAGCTCGAATGGTGCAATTTCGAGTGGGACGAGACGAAGTTCCCCGACCCCGAAGGCCTGCTTGCGAAGCTGCATGACCGCGGGCTGAAGGTGTGCGTGTGGATCAACCCGTACATCGGCCAGAAGTCGCCGCTGTTCGAAGAGGGCGCGAAGTTGGGCTACTTCATCAGGAACACCGACGGCTCGGTGTGGCAGTGGGACAAGTGGCAGGCCGGCATGGCGATCGTCGACTTCACGAACCCGGATGCCACTGCCTGGTACCAGGGCTACCTCAAAAAGCTCGTGGCGATGGGCGTCGACTGCTTCAAGACCGACTTCGGCGAGCGCATCCCCACTGAGGGCGTGCAGTACTTCGACGGCTCCGACCCGCAGATGATGCACAACTACTACACGCTGCTCTACAACAAGGCCGTCTACGACGTGCTCGCCGAGACGAAGGGCGAGGACGAGGCGATCCTGTTCGCGCGCTCGGCCACGGTGGGCGGCCAATGCTACCCCGTGCACTGGGGCGGTGACTGTTCGTCGAACTACCCGTCGATGGCCGAATCGCTGCGCGCCGGGCTCTCGTTCGGCATGAGCGGCTTCGGCTATTGGAGCCACGACATCGCCGGCTTCGAGGACCAGGCCACGCCGGACCTGTACAAGCGCTGGACGCAGTTCGGCCTGCTCAGCTCGCATTCGCGCTACCACGGGTCGACCGCCTACAAAGTGCCGTGGCTGTACGGCGACGAGGCGGTGGACGTGTGCCGCGAATTCGTCGACCTCAAGCTCAGGCTCGTGCCATACCTCAAGCGCATGGCCGTGCAGACGCACGAGACCGGCGTGCCGATGATGCGCGCGATGGTGCTCGAGTTCCAGGACGACCCGACGTGCGAGGACATCGACACGCAGTACATGCTCGGCTCCGACATCCTCGTGGCCCCGATCTTCAACGACGAAGGGCTGGCGCGCTTCTACGTGCCCGACGCCGGCGACGGCCGCCCGTGGCGCAACCTGATCACCGACACCGAATACGAACCGGGCCGCTGGTACGCGGAGCGCTACGATTACCACGCGCTGCCCGTGCTCGCGCGCCCGGGCACCGACCCCTTCGCGGCCTGACCCGCCACCCAGACCCGTAAGGACCTGCCATGACGATGTTCAACCGATTCATGTTCGGCGGCGACTGGAACCCCGAACAGTGGCCCGAAGACACCTGGGAGCACGACATCCGGCTCCTCGAGCGCGCGCACATCAACGAGGCGACGGTCAACGTGTTCTCGTGGGCGCTGCTCCAGCCAGACGAGCAAACGTACGACTTTTCGATGCTCGACCGGATCGTCGACCTGCTCGTGCGCCACGGGTTCGCGATCGTGCTGGCCACCGGCACCGCCGCGATCCCCGCATGGATGGCGCGCGACTACCCGCAGGTCATGCGCACGGGCGTCGACGGCACGCACCAGGTGTTCGGCGGGAGGCACAATTTCTGCCCCACCTCGCCCGACTTCCGGCGCTTCGCCCGCGCGCTCGCCTCGCGCGTGGCCGAGCGTTACGCCGGCACGCCGGGCCTCGGGGCGTGGCATGTCAACAACGAGTACGGCAACGGCGGCGGCTACTGCTACTGCGACCTGTGCGCGCAGGCGTTCCGCGGCTGGCTCGAACGCAAGTACGGGTCGGTCGAGGAGCTCAACCGCGCATGGTGCATGAATTTCTGGAGCCACACGATCCACGATTGGAACGAGATTGTGCCGCCCGTCACCTACGGTGACGCGATCGGCACCGACAAATGCGTGATCTCGGGCCTGCAGATCGACTACCGGCGTTTCCAGAACGAGCAGATGCTCGACTGCTTCCGCCTCGAACGCGACGCGATCCGCGAGCACGACGCGCACACGCCGGTCACCACGAACCTGATGGGCGTGTTCAAGGACCTCGACTACTACAGCTGGGGCCGCGAGATGGATGTGGTGAGCTGGGACAACTACCCGGGCATGGACACCGAGCCGAGCTTCACCGCCATGTGCCACGACCTGATGCGTGGCGTTGGCGGCGGCAAGCCGTTCATGCTCATGGAGCAGACGCCGAACCAGCAGAACTGGTTCCCGTACTGCAAGGTCAAGAAGCCGGGCGAAGTGGCCAAGCTCTCATGGCAGGCGGTGGCGCACGGCGCCGACACCGTGCAGTTCTTCCAACTCAAGCAGTCGATCGGCGGCTGCGAGCGCTTCCACGGCGCGGTGATCGGGCACGACGACTCCGAGCGCTCGCGCACCTACCGTGAGGTGCGCGCGCTCGGCGCCGACCTGGAGCGGCGTGCGCCTGCATTGATGGGGTCGCGCGTGCATGGCCAGGTGGCCGTGGTGTTCGACTGGGAGAACTACTGGTCGCTCGAAGGGTGCGTCGGTCCCACGCAGGGCCTGCATTACCCGGACGAGGTGCACCGTTTCTACCGCCCGTTCTGGAGGCGCAACGTGCCGGTCGACATGGTGGAAAGCACCGTGGACCTGGCCACGCTCAAACAGTACGGCGCGGTCGTGGCGCCTACGTTGATCATGGTCAAGCCGGGTGTGGCGCAGACCCTTACGCAGTATGTGCGCGAGGGCGGCACATTGATCACCGGCTACATGTCGGGCATCCACAACGAGTTCGACCTCGTGGTCGAGGGCGGCTATCCGGGCCCGCTGCGTGAGCTGTGCGGGGTGTGGGTCGAGGAGATCGACGCGATCGCACCGGACGCGCACATCGATGTGACGATCGGCGGGCGCACCGTGCGCGGATCGATCGTGGCGAGCATCATCGAGCCCGAAGGCGCGCAGACGATCGCCACCTACGGCGGCAGCGACTTCTACGCGGGCACTCCGGCCGCCACCGTGCACACGGTGGGCGAGGGGCGCGTGGTCTTCATCGGCACGGCGCTCGACGCCGAAGGCATGAGCGCGGTCATCGACCCGGTCATCGACGCCTGCGGCGCCGAGACGGTCGACTCGCCGGAAGGTGTGGAGGTGATGCGCCGCACGGCCGATGACGGCACCGTGTTCACGACGGTCATCAACACCGCAGGCCGGCCCGTGCACTGGCCGCACGCGCTCGGCGGGGAGAGCCTCGACCTGGCTCCGTTCGAAACGCGCATCATGTGATGAGACAACGTGCGCTGTGGGGCGTGTTTTATCCATGCCCCGCAGCACACTGAGCACAAGGGACCCACGGGGCGCAGGAGCCACCGGTACCCCTGGAAAAGCGAGGTTGACATGGCTGGCACAGCGCAACATCACGTCCTGGTGTTCGAAATCAACACCAATTTCACCAGGTATGCGTTGTTCGCGGACGGGCGCATGGGCATTCCCGGCACTTTCGCCACGCCGAACACCGACGTGGACGCGTTCTACGAGGCGCTTGTGCAGGTAGTGCGCAAACAGCGGGCGCCGCTCGACGGCGTCGCGATCAGCGCGCCCGGGTTCATCGACACGAAGACGCAGACCGCGCGCACGGCGGGTGCGCTCAAATTCCTGGCCAAACAGCAGATCGGCGTGGAACTAGCCGCGCGGCTCGGGCAGGACATTCCCACATGGCTCGAAAACGACGCGAACTGCGCCGCGATGGCCGAAAAGATGTCTGGAAACGCGCAGAAAATCGATGATTTCGTACTGGTGACGCTCGACACCGGCATGGGCGGCGCGCTGTTCCTCGACGGCAAACTGCGCCGCGGCAAGGACTGGCGCGCCGCGGAGATCGGCCAGATGATCATCAATTACGATTCGGCCGGCGCGCTGCCGCTGCACGATTTCGTCTCGACGCTCAAGCTGTCGCAGTGGTACGCCGAGGAGTTCGGCGGCGAGGCCGGCGAAGTGCTGCCGAGCACGCTGTTCCAACGGCTCGACGACCCGCGCGTCCGCGCGATCGTGGAGCGCTGGGTGCACTACATCGCCGTCGGCATCTTCAACACGGTCGCCACCGTGGACCCCGAGGTCGTGCTGATCGGCGGCAGCATCAGCCGCGAACCGTTGCTGCTGCCGATGCTCGAGGATGCGCTCGACTCGATCCGCGACTGGAAGACGTTCAAGACGGCGATCAAACGCTGCCGCCACAGCGGCAACGCCGGCCTGATCGGCGCGTACTACGCGTTCATGGAGGAAGTGGGCGTCAACGCCTAGCCGCGCTCCTGCAGCGTGTATGGCATGAGGCAGCGCGGGTCATCCGGATTCCGCTCAGACGGGTCGCTGATGCCTCCCCACACGTTCGCGGGGAAGATCACGTCGCTGAAATGCATCCATTCCTCGAGCAGGTCGAGCGAATCGTCGGCGAGCCACCGCAACTGCAGGCCGTCGATCGCCGAGGCGACAAGCGTGTAGAGGTCGAAGAACCGCTCTTCGTTCATGCCGTTCGGCAGCAGCCAGTTCATTGACCCGATCATCTCCCAGCGGCGGATGTGCCGCCCGGTGAAGAACTGGTGTGCGGGGTGGTCGGGGTTGAGCGCCTCGCCGCTCAAGACGCACAGCAGCTGGATCATCTCGGGCCGCTGCATGTTGTAGAGCACGGTGTTGAGGCAATAGCGCGGGTAATAGTAGATGCGGTGGCCGTCGGCGTCCACCGCCGACGCGCTGAACGCTGCGAACTCGTTCGATTCCGTCGTGTCGTACCCCTCGGCGAGCACCATGGCCAGCAGGTCCTCTTTCGAGGCGATGTAATGGTAGAGCGCGGCCTCGCTGATGCCGATCTCGTCGGAGATGTCCTGCAGCGACATGCCCCAATACCCTTTGACGGCGAGGATCTTCGACGCGGCGCGCAGGATCTGCAGATGGCGTTCCTCCTGCGTCATGCGCTTGCGCTTCTCGAAACGCTTGGCCGACGTGGTGTCGCGCACGGTCACCTCATGTGAGGCGAGGATCGGCTTGGGTCTGCCCGAAGCGGCGGCGCCGTGCTGGTCGAGGATCTGCTGCCATGCTGCGAGGGTCATGTGGGTTGGCGTCCTTGGTGGTGTCGGAGGGGTGGAATCGGCACTGCCATCGTACCTCATGCACGATGGCAGTGTGCATCAGTCGGCGAACGTGCGCGCGAGCCAGTCGAGGGCCAGCCCGATCCACGCCTGCACGCCGGGTTCGATGCCGTTGACGCCCTGCCATGCGGTCTGCGCGGTGCCGAGCGCAAGGCCGTGGCCGCCTTCGGGGAACAGGTGCGCTTCGACCGGCACATGGGCGGCGCGGCACGCCTCGATGAGCATGAGCGTGTTCTGCACGGGCACGCAGTCGTCGGGCATGGTGTGCCAGACGAAGACCGGCGGTGTGCGCGCGTCGATGTGCTCTTCGATGCTCACCTCGTGCATCGCGCCGTCGTCGCCGTAGCGGTTGCCGAGCAGCGCGCGGAAACTGCCGTCGTGGCGGTATGCGCCCGAGGTGATGACGGGGTAGGCGAGCATGAGCGCGGTCGGCGCGAGCGGCGCGGGGTCGTAGCCGTGTGCGCGCAGCACGCCATTGGAGGCGGATGTGGCGAAGTCGGCGGCCAGATGGCCGCCCGCGGAGAAGCCGAGCACGGCGATGCGCGCCGGATCGACGTGCCACGCTTCGGCATGGTCCAGAATGAGGCGCATCGCCTCAGCCACTTCGAGCAGTGCGGTGGGGTAGACCGATGGCGCGCACGAATAGCGCAGCACGAAGGCGTTGCAGTCGGCCGCCAGGAACTGCAGGGCGATCGGTTCGCCTTCGCGGTCCGACGTCATCTCGTAGCCGCCGCCGGGCACGATCAGCACGGTGGGGCGTGTGCGGTCGGGCACGACCTCGGGGGAATTGTCGGGTACGTAGCCGATGAACCGCGCGGTGGTGCCGTCGGCGCCGGTGATCGTCTGTTCGATGTACTGCATGCTGCCTTCTTGCTTGGGGTGGATGGAGTGAGGATGGCGCTCCATCCATATAGTTCAATGACGAAACTATTGTATCCCGGCCTGTGGCCGGGCGGGTCAGATCCATGACTCGAGCCACATGTGGCTCAGCCAGAACTCGTAGGGCACGGGCATGGCCGTCCAGATCGGATAGAAGAACGCGGAGACGAGTAGGCACAGCCCCAGCGTGGAGCCGAGCGCGGCCTGCCATGTGGCGCGCGAGACGGTTGTGCGCAGCCAGTCGAACACGTAGCAGATCGCCATGATCATCCACGGCAGCAGCACGATCGAATAGAACGTGAACGTGGTGCGGTTCAGATACTGCGCCCACGGCAGCCAGCCGCCGAGAAACCCGGCGAGCACGGCCCAGATACGCCAGTCGCCGCGGCGCCAGATTGCGATCGCGATCGCGCCGAGCGCGCACAGCGAACCGAGCCACCAGATGAGCGGGTTGCCGAGCGAGGTCACCGCCGCCACGCACTGCGAGTGCGGCGCGAGCGAACACAGGCCGGGGTGGTCGGGTAGCTTCTCCCAGTAGAAGCTCGTCGGGCGGATCTGCAGCGGCCATGTGAGCGGGTTCGCCTTGTAGTCGTGTGGCGCGTCGAGCGTGGTGTGGAACTGCCACATCTGCGCGTGGTACTGCACGAACGAGCGCCACGACTCGGGCAGCCACTGGATACCTTCGCCCGGGTGCAGCCGCGCCCAGTCGTGCATGTAGGAGTCGGGGTGCAGGAACCAGCCGGTCCACGTGGCCAGATACGTCAGCGCGTAGACCGGCAGCATCGTGCGCGCGGCGAGCGCGCCGTCGCGCAGCACGCCGGTGAGGAACCAGCGCCGGTAGCCGGCCTGGTGGCGCATCCACGCGTCCCACAGCACACTGGTCACGCAGAAGACGGCCATGAAATACGTGCCCGACCATTTGACGCCCGTCGCGAGCCCAAGCAGCACGGCCGCGCCGATGCGGTACCACGAGACCGCGATCTGCGGCGGACGCGCGCCCGGGTCGGCGGCGCGCCCGAGCCGTGCCTTGGCCCAGTCGCGGTGCATCAGCAGCAGGCTGAACGCGCCGAGCGCGAGCACCATGATGAAGATATCGAGCAGGCCGGTGCGGCTCATCGTGATCCCCACGCCGTCGATCGCCATCAGTACACCGCCGAACAGCGCAATCGGCAGGTTGTGGAACAGGCGCAGGATCACGCGGATCAGCACGATGATCGCGATCGTGCCGGCGATCGCCGTCGCCGCGCGCCATGCGAAGGGGTTCGCCGCGCCGCCGAAGAGCTTGAGGCCCCATGCGATGAACCATTTGCCCACCGGTGGGTGCACCACGTATTCGGCCGAATCGAGCCACAGGTCGGTCTCGCCGCTCGCGAACGGGATGTTCGGGTTGACGTCCTGCCCCAGGTACGGCACCGTCTGCGGCCAGTTGCGCGGCTCGCCCGTCTGGAGCATCGTCCACGCGTCCTTGACGTAGTACGTCTCGTCGAACACGACCGCGCGCGGCTCGCCGAGGCGCACGAAGCGCAGCAGCGCGCCGAACAGCGCGACGATCAATGTGCACGCCCACTCCACGGCGCGCGTGGGGCGGGCGAACAGGCCGGCGTGCACGCGTGCGGCGTGCGCGGCGTGCCGTGCGCCGGTGCGGGCGGCGGATGCGCGTGGTTGCGGCGGTTGCGACATGGGGTCCTCCTTGGGCTGCTGCGTTCCATTATGGTCGTGCTCTTATATTTGAGGGAAGGCATTCGCATAGGGCCGCGCGGCGGCGGGCATGATTGGAGGCAGGGCACGATGGTTCAGGCAGGGGAGCGCGCGCAGGCGCAGGCAGGAGAACAAGCGGTGCGGGAGCCGGGCGTTGATGTCACTGTTCCACGTGGAACAGTCGTGCTTGCGGCCACGCCAATCGGCAACACGGCCGACGCCTCGGCGCGGCTCGTGGCGCTGCTCGAGTGCGCCGACATCGTGGCGGCTGAAGACACGCGGCGGCTGTACGCGCTCGCCAACAGGCTCGGTGTGCGCGTCGGCGGCCATGTGGTGGCGAACCACGACCACAACGAGCGCGGCAAGGCCGATGTACTGCTCGACCAGGTGGAGGCCGGCGCCACGGTGCTCGTCGTCTCCGACGCCGGCATGCCCACGATCAATGATCCCGGGCTCGCGATCGTGCGCCGGGCGATTGAACGCGGCCTGCCGGTCACGTGCGCGCCCGGGCCGTCCGCCGTACTCGACGCGCTCGCGTTGTCGGGCCTGCCGACCGACCGTTTCTGCTACGAGGGGTTCCTGCCGCGCAAGCACGCCGACCGCATGCAGCATTTGCGCATGCTTCAGTCGGAACGCCGCACGATGGTCTTCTACGAGACGGTGCACCGCATCGACGAGGCGATGGCCGACCTCGAAGCGGCCTTCGGCGCCGACCGCCCGATGGCGCTGTGCCGCGAACTGACGAAGGACTACGAGCAGATCCGCCGCGGTACAATCGGCGAAGTGCGCGCGTCGGTCGAATCCGACCCGCCGCGCGGCGAGATGGTGCTCGTCGTCGGCGGCGCGACCGGTGCCGAGCCACAGCAGGGGTGCGCGCTCGATGGGCAGGAGCTCGCACGGCTCGCGCAGCGGATGGCGAGCGATGAACACATGCGCATCAAAGACGCGATTGCGCACGTCGTGGAGCAGCATCCGGCGCCCGACGGGTCGCTCGCGAACAAAAAGCAGGTGTACGCGGCCGTACTTGCGCTCAAACAGTGAGTTCAGGCGCGCCGTTCGAGCGCGTCGAGCAGCAGCTCGAGCGTCTCGCGCACACCGGGGCCGCCCTGCTGCGAGATGAACTCGAGCAGGTTCGCGTCGGCGGCGCGGTTGACAACGACCCATTTGCGCAAATGCGGGGCGTGGCGTGCGATGTGCCACAGCACATCAATCGGCGTGTCCGGATCGCTCGCCACCACGGCGTTCAGCGCGATCGGCGGCGCCGGCGGGTCGAGCGGGCGCGCCGGCCCGTCGTGTTGGCCCGTGCACGTGGTGGCGGCGAGCCGGCGGCGGGCGCTCGCGTTTCCCCTGCGGGTGGAAGGCATGGCGGGTCCTTTCTGGGTCAGGCGATGCACGCGAAGTCGGTGAGCACGTCGCGCGCCTGCTTGGCGGTGTGCAGGTAACTGCAGCCGTTGAGAATGTCCAGGCACGGCTGCGGCCCGAAGTCGTATTGCTTCATCAGTTCGGCGATGACCGGCTGCCAGCTGTGCGCGCGGATCTCCTCGATCGGGCTCAATGCGAGGTCGCACGCGGTGCGTTCCGGTGTGGTGAGGCTGAGCGTGCCGATTGACGTGATCTGGTCGGCTGGCACACGCCGTGCGCGCGTGCGGATCGGCCGGCCGAACACGCGCGTGCGGTGGTGGCTCGACGAGAGGATGTCCACTGTGGCGGGGAAGTCGCCGCCGTGCCACACCCATGCCGCGGTCGCCCCGCACACGGTCATCGAGGTGATGCGCTTCGGCAACGCCGCTGCCGTGATCGCCGCGCGCCCGTACAGCGAATCGCCGTCGTCGCGGCGGTAGGCGTGCGCGTCGTCAAGTGGGATAAGGATGCCCAGATCGATGAGCATGTGCATGCCGAGCGGGCCGGTCACATGCTCGGCCGTGATGATCGGCGGCGGTCCGGGTAGCGAAAGCGGCGCTGGTGGCGGGTCGCTGCGCTCGGTGGGCGGCTCGTCCCACAACGGCAGCATGGGCTGGTGCATGTCGGTCGTCATGGGCGCACAGCGTAAGCCGCATGTGCGGCATGACGCAAACCGTGGCGCGGTGCATTGTGGATATGTGGACAACCCGTGCCGCGCGCCTGTGTGCGTGTGGACGCGGCGGTGGATTCGGCGGCGGTCGGGTGGCCCCGCAGTGTCCTAGCTCGGCCGGATAATCGGCGCATGACTCATATTATGGTGAATGTTGCTTGGCCGTATGCCAACGGCCCCCGTCATATCGGCCACGTCGCCGGATTCGGCGTGCCCTCCGACGTCTATGCGCGCTACCAGCGCATGAAGGGCAATGATGTGCTCATGGTCTCCGGCACCGACGAGCACGGCACCCCAATCCTCGTGGAAGCGGACAAGGAAGGCGTGACCCCGCAGGAACTCGCCGACCGCTACAACCGCGTCATCGCCAGCGACCTGTGCAAGCTCGGCCTGAGCTACGACCTCTTCACGCGCACCACCACCAAGAACCACGAACTCGTGGTACAGGAGCTGTTCCGCCAGTGCCTTGCCAACGGCTACATCTACAAGGGCGTGCAGAAAGTCGCGATCTCGCCGTCCACCGGGCGCACGCTGCCCGACCGCTATATCGAGGGCGAATGTCCGATCTGCCATGCGCCGGGCGCGCGCGGCGACCAGTGCGACAACTGCGGCAACGAGCTTGACCCGGACGAGCTGATCAACCCGGTCTCCAAGATCAACGGCGAAACGCCGATCTTCCAGGAGAGCGAACACTACTTCCTCGACCTGCCGGCGCTCGCCGACGCGAATCTGGCATGGCTCAAGACGCGCCAGGGCTGGCGCACGAACGTGCTGAACTTCTCGATCGGCCTGTTCCGCGAGGTCAAGCCGCGCGCGATCACGCGCGACATCGACTGGGGCATCCCGATCCCCGTGCCCGGCTGGATCGACAACCCGAACAAGCGCCTGTACGTGTGGTTCGACGCGGTGATCGGCTACCTTTCCGCCTCGATCGAGTGGGCGCGCCGTTCGGGTGACCCCGAGGCGTGGCGCAAGTGGTGGAACAGCCCAGAGGCGCCGGGCTATTACTTCATGGGCAAAGACAACATCACGTTCCATTCGCAGATCTGGCCCTCCGAGATGCTCGCCTACAACGGCCAGGGCTCGCGCGGCGGCGAAACCGGCCAGCTCGGCCCGCTCAACTTGCCCGAGCAGGTCGTGGCGTCCGAGTTCATGACGATGGAAGGCAAGAAGTTCAGCTCGTCGCGCGGCATCGTCATCTACGTCAAGGACATCCTCGAACGCTACCCGGTGGACGCCGTGCGCTACTACATCTCGATGGCCGGCCCGGAGACCTCCGACTCCGACTTCACGTGGTCCGAGTTCGTGCGCCACAACAATGAGGAGCTCGCCGCGTCGTGGGGCAACCTCGTCAACCGCGTGGCCAACCTGATCGCCAAGAACTTCGGCGAGGTGCCGCCGGTGGTGGAATCGAAGCTGACCGACGACGACCGCGCGCTGCTCGCCGAATCGGTCGGCGCCTTCGCCACGGTGGGCGACCTGATCGAACACCACCGCCAGAAGAACGCGCTGAACGAGGCGATGCGCGTGGTGGGCGACATCAACAAGTACATCTCGGCCACCGAACCGTGGAAGATCAAGGACGACCCGGAACGCCTCGGCACCGTGCTGCATGTGGCGGCCCAGGCCGTGATGGACGCGAACCACCTGCTTGCGCCGTTCCTGCCGCATTCGGCGCAGAAGGTGTTCGAGGCGCTTGGCGGCACGGGCGTGTTCTCGCCGCTGCCGCGCATCGAAGAGGTGGAGGATCTCGACAACCCGGCGTTCCACTACCCGGTGATCACCGGCGACTATGTGCTCGGTGAAACGGTGCGCCCATGGAAGAGCGAGCCGATCGAGGTCGGTGCCCCGGTGGCCAAGCCGACGCCGATCTTCGCCAAGATCCCCGCCGAGGCGGTTGACGAGGAACTCGCGCGCTTCGAGGAGGCGCTCAACGCCCGCAAACAGGCGGAATCCGAGCGTCTGGAAGCGGAGAAGGCGAAGCTCGCCGCCAACGAGTGATGCGCGCTGGCGGCGGGTGTGCGCACCTGCCGCCAGCGAACGTCCAGCTTGGATGTGTGCGCGCTCACACCCAAGCTAGCTGTGAGCAAAAAAGTCGAACGTGGTACAGGCCGATGGCGTATATTGATACCTATCAGCGATGCCTGTGACGTCGTTGACGAGGTTCCTTCTCTAGAACCCCATAACTGAACCCTTCTTCTCTCTCTTCTCTCTGAGCCGGCGGCCTTCTCTCCGCCGGCTTTCTCTTTTCCTGCACGCTGCCGCCGGCACTCAGCCGAGCGCGTCGGCGATCATCGCGTATTGCGCCTCGACGAGGCGCCAGTAAGCGCCGCGCTTGGCCATCAGCTCGCTGTGCGTGCCCTGCTCCACAATCTGCCCGTGGTCCACGTAGCAGATCATGTCGGCGTCCTCGATTGTGCTCAGCCGGTGCGCGATGATGAAGCTCGTGCGCCCCACGAGCAGGTGCGCGAGCCCCGCCTGCAGCGCCTCCTCGGTCTGCGTGTCGATGTTGCTCGTCGCTTCGTCGAGGATCAGGATGCGCGGATCGGCGAGCAGCACGCGCGCGAACGCGATGAGCTGGCGCTGGCCCATCGACAGCGTCGAGCCGCGCTCCTCGACCACGGTGTCGTAGCCGTTGGGCAGCTGCATGATGAACTCGTGCGCGTGCACGGCCTTCGCCGCGCGTTCGATCTGCTCGTCGGTCGCGTTGAGCTTGCCGTAGCGGATGTTGTCGCGGATCGTGCCGGAGAAGATGAACGTGTCTTGCAGCATCACGCCCATCTGCCGGCGCAGCGACTCGAGCGTCACACTGCGCACATCGTGCCCGTCGATCGTGACCGACCCTTCCGCCACGTCGTAGAAACGCGACAGCAGGTTGATGATCGTCGTCTTGCCGGCGCCGGTCGGCCCCACGAGCGCGACCGTCTGCCCCGGGCGCACATGCAGGTCCACGAGGTTGAGGATGGCGCGTCCGTCGGGCTCATACCGGAACACGACATCGTTGAAATCGACCTGCCCGCGCACCGGCGGCAGTTCCACCGCATCAGGCGCGTCGGTGATCTCGGGCCGCACGTCGAGCGTCTCGAAGATGCGCTCCAGATACGCCGAACACGTGATGAGCTGGTTGTAGAAATTGCCGATGTTGATGACCGGGTTCCAGAAGTTGTTGGCGTAGCCGATGAACGCGATCAGCGTGCCCGTTGTGGCGGCCACGCCGCCGATGTTCATGATGCCCACGTAATACAGCAGCGCCATCGTGCTCACCGAGATGATCTCCATGCTCGGCCACAGCAGGAACTGCAGGTGCACCGCGCGCATCCACGCGCTGCGCACCTGCCCCTGCTGTTCCTGGAACGTGGCGAACTGCTCGCGCTCGCGCGCGAAGGTCTGCGTCGTCTTCACGCCGGCGATCGACTCGTGGATGTAGGCGTTGAGGTTGCTCTGCTTGTTGCTCAGCCGCTGGTACGCCTTGCGCTGGAAATGCTGCAGCACGCGCACCACCACGATGAGCAGTGGGAACAGCACGAGGCTCCACAGGGCGAGCCGCCAGTCGATCGCGAACATGATGACGAGTGTGATCACGAACGTGAACACGTCGGAGATCACGTTGATCAGCCCCGAGCTGAGCGTGTCGGACAGTGTGTTCACGTAGTTGACGACGCGGATCAGGATCTTGCCGTGCGGGCGCGAATCGAAATAGCTGAACGGCAGTGTCTGGATGTGCGTGAACAGGTCGCGCCGCATGTCCTTGAGCACGAGCTGGCCGACGCGCGTGATCTCGTACGTGCGGTAGCGCAACGCCACTTCGTACAGCATGATCAGCACGAGCATGATGAGCGCGATCCAGCCGAGCAGCGCGTAGTCCTTGTGCGGCAGCACATCGTCGATCACGATCTTCGTCAGGTACGGCACACTCACGGCGATGCAGCTCATCGAGACCACGACCGCCACGATCGCGGCGATGCGCTTGCGGTACGGCTTGAGATACACGGTCACACGGCGCAGGTCACGCAGGTTGATCTGCTCTTCGAGTTCCTCATCTTCGCGGTAGGTATTGCGTTGTGCCATGGTGCACCTCCCTCAGTTCGTCTTGTCCGTTGCGCCGCCGGCCGTCTCGCTGGCCTGTGTGTAGCCCTGCGACTGACCCGATTGCAGGCCGAGCTGTTTGCGGTAGATCTGCCAGTAGCGGCCGTGCGCGGCGACCAGTTCCTCGTGCGTGCCGCGCTCCACGATGCGCCCGTGCTCGAGCATGAGGATCAGGTCGCAGTCCTTGGCCGACGAGATGCGGTGCGCGATCGTCACAATCGTCTTCGTGCCCTCCAATTCGGCCAGATGCTGCTGGATTTTCGCCTCGGTCTCCATGTCCACCGCGCTCGTCGTGTCGTCCATGATCAGGATCGACGGGTCGTCAGCGATCGCGCGCGCCAGACTCAAGCGCTGCTTCTGGCCGCCCGAAAGCCCGACGCCGCGCTCGCCGACCACGGTGTCGTAGCCTTCGGGCATGCGCTCGATGAAGTCGTCGGCGCCGGCGATGAACGCGATGCGGCGGATGTACTCAGGGTCGGGCGTCTGCCGGCCGCCGAGACCGAAGCCGATATTGCCGCCGATTGTGTCGGAAAACAGGAATGTGTCCTGCGCCACGACGCTCACCTCTTCGCGCAGCGTCTTGAGCGGCCATGCGCGCGCGTCGACGCCGTCGATCAGCACGCGCCCGCTTGTGGGGTCGTAGAAGCGCGCGATCATGTTGACGAGCGTCGATTTGCCGGCGCCGGTCTCGCCGAGGATGCCGAGGCGCGCGCCGGCGGGCACGGTGAAGTCGATGTCGTCGAGCACTGGCGTGCCCGGATCGTCGGGGAACGCGAAGCTCACGTGGTCGAAATGGATCGCCCCGCGCACATGCCGCGGTTCGGTGGCGCGCTCGGGCGACTCTTCGCGGATGCGCGGCTGTGACGTGAGCAGGTGGCGGATTTTGACGCACGACGCGTTGAAGCGCTGCCAGTCGTTGACGAGCCAGCCGGATTGACGCACTGGCGAATCAATCATCCACAGGTACGAGCTGAAGGCCACGAGCCCGCCGAGCGTCATGTTGCCCTGCAACACGAGCAGACCGCCCAAGCCGATTGTGATGAGCTGCAGCGAGAAGCCGAGGCCGTCGAGCCACGGCATGAAGCGGCGCGTGTTTTCGGCCATCGCCATGTTGCGGTCCATGTAGTCGGCGTTGCGTTCGTCGAATTTGCCCGTCTCGTGCTCTTCGCGCACAAACGCCTTGACCACGCGGTTGCCTTCGATGTTCTCTTCGACCATTGAGTTCATGGCGGCGAGCGAATTGCGGATGCCGAGGAACAGCGGCTTGGCGTGCTGCGACAGCGCGCGCGTCAACAGGAACAACGGCGGCGTCACGCACGCGAGCGCGAGTGCGAGCCGCCAGTCGATCGAGCTCATCATCGCAAGCGCGCCGACGAACATGACCACGCAGTTGAGCGCCTGGTACGTGACCCAGCTGAGCAGGTGGCGGATCGCGTCGGTGTCCGACGTCATGCGGCTCATGATGTCGCCGGTGCGCGTGTGGTTGAAGTAGTTGAAGTCGAGTTCGTGCAGTTTCTCGTATTCGTCACTCACCAGGCGGAACACGGTGTTCTGCCCGAAGCGTTCCATCCACATGGCGTTGCCGTAGTACGCGGCGTCGCGCACCACGGTCACGACGATCATGAGGATGCACAGGCCGGTCAGTTGGCTGATGTGCCCGGCCTCGATCACCTGGTCGACGATGCGCGCGGAGATCAATGGCGTGATGAGCGCCATCGCCGCGCTCACCGCGTACAGCACGATCGCGCCGATGGCGCGCGGCAGGTCGGGTTTGCAATACGCCATGAGCCAGCGCAGGTTGCCGGCGTTGCGGTTGCGGTTCGGGTCGACGTACATCGTTGGCGTCCTTGGTGGTTGCTGGGGGGTGTTTTTTCGGTAGTCCACGTGCGGCGCGCGGGGCCGGTGCTCGCGTCTGTGCCAGGGGCTTGGCGGGCCGGATTCATGAATCGCTTAAGTATATCGCATCATTCGCGTTGACGTGGCCGGGAGAACCCAATCCGCTACCGGTGGAAGTGGCCGGCGGTGCGGCACATCACACATTACTGTCGAACACAGACCCAGGAGGAAGACCATGCAAGACAAACCGGACATGCTGCCGAAGGCCACCCAGGAAGACATCGACGTGCTCGCCAAGCCCGACGCGAGCCAGCACGAGTCGGCGTGGACCACGTTCAGGAACCTGCCGAAGAGCCACCGTTGGCCGTATTTCTACCGCCACTTCTTCTGGCCCATCATCATCGGCGTCGTGGTGCTCGCCGCCGCCATCGCGTTCATCGTCAACATGGCGGTCACGCCGAAGGGGCAGGGCCTCGGCGTGGCCGTGATCGACCTGGAGGAATCGTCGCAGCAGATGGACGGCCTCGAAGACGGCTACGAGCACTACCGTCAGGTGAACAAAGACCTCGTGACCTTCGAGCACGACTTCTACCTCGATTCGAGCAACCATGTCTCCGCCGGCAACTCTCAGGAGACCTTCGACGTGCAGCTGTCCGGCGGCACGCTCAACACGCTGATCAGCACAAAGGCGGGCCTCGAATCGAAGGACGTGCGCGACTATGTGGAGCCGCTCGCCGACGTGCTCACCCCGCACCAGCTCGGCGTGCTGCGCGACCGCGGCGCGATCGTGGAACTGCCGCTCGGCAAGGACGGCGCCGCCCGGCAGGTGGCGCTCGACCTGGGCAAATCGGATGAGTGGCGCCAGCATGCGGACGGTGGCACAGACGCGCTGCTCGCGTTCGTCAACGTGCAGAACAAGCAGTACGTGCGCCTGTTCGTCGACTATCTGTACGGCATGTGACGGGCGGATCGCACCGTCGCGCCGGCGCCGTTCCTTTTATCGAGGAACGGCGCCGGCGCATGTGGGCGGTCGTGCATAATGGAACTGAACAGAGCGAAGAACAGGGTACGGGGTCGAGTCATGGCCGGCGGCGCGCATCGCGGCGCGCGCGGCATGGCGGCACCCGGTGCATGAGGTAGTGGAAGGAACGGGCGAATGATGCAGCACGACAAGGCATTCGAGGTTCTGTGCGCCGGGGCAGACAGGATCGGCGCAGGTGAAAACGGCAGGATTGTATGGGGCAATGGCGTCGTCACGCTCGTCTTCGACGTGCGCGATGACGCACCGGTGCGGCTCGTCGGCATGTCCGGGCGCGGCATGCGCGCCGCGGACGCCAACATCGCCGGCGAACCCGATGCGCAGCCGATCGTGGAACTGCGCTCGTCGATCGACAGCGGCGGCGACAACCGCCTGCAACTGGCCAAATCGGCCGCGGGCATGAAGCTGCGGTTCGTGGAGGCGTACCGGTATACGCCGGCCGATCCCACGGCCCCCGACGCGCTGTACCGCCTGTCGATCGTGCAGCGCGACCCGCAGGGCGGTCCCACGGTCGTCTCGGTGTTCGAGGCGTACCCGCGGCTGAGCGCCGTGCGCACATACACGCGGCTGTGCTGCGACAAGCCGTACCCGGTCGAGGCGGTCTCGTCGATGAACGCGACGATGCCGCTCGCCGCGGCGCGGCTCGATGACAGCCAGACGATGATCTACTGGGGCGAGAACTCGTGGGATCTCGAGAACGCGTGGCATTGCCAGCCGCTGCGCTCCACCTCGCTGCGCGACCGCGACCAGAAGGTCAATCCGGGCACGTCGTCGGCGCGCTTCGCGTTCAGCTCGTCGTCCACGTGGTCGACCGGCGAGTTCTCGCCGACCGGCATCGTCGAAGGCTTCAGCGAAGCTCCCGAATCGCGCCCGTTCGCGTTCATCTGGCAGATCGAGCACAATGGCGCATGGGAATGGGAGATCGGCGAGGACGACCCCGGCGTGCGCATCAGCGCGTATGGCCCGGAATACGCCGACCACCAGTGGTTCACCATGCTCGGCGACGGCAATGAATTCACGTCGGTGCCGGTCTCGTTCGCGGTGTGCGCGGACGACTGGCAGCAGGCCGTGGCCGAGATGACGCTGCAGCGCCGCGAAACGCGCATGCGGCACGCGCGCGAACTCGGCCGCGCCGCCGAGTTCGACCGCATGGAGCTGCGCGTCGTCTACAACGACTACATGAACACGCTGTGGGGCGATCCGCACATCGAGCAGGAACTGCCGCTCGTCGAAGGCGCCTACAAGGTGGGTGCCGACGTCTTCTGCATCGACGCCGGCTGGTACGACGACGCGGACGGCGGCTGGTGGGACATGGTCGGCGATTGGGAGCCGTCCGTCGACCGCTTCGGCACCGTGCGCCTCGCCGGCCTGATCCACGACATCCAATCGCACGGCATGGTCGCTGGCCTGTGGCTTGAACCCGAGGTCATGGGTGTGCGCTGCCAGCTCGCGCAGGCCCTCCCCGACAGCGCGTTCTTCTGCCGTCACGGCGCGCGCGTAGCCGACCAAGGGCGCTACCATCTGGACTTCCGCTCGCCGATCGCGCGCGAACACGCGACGTGCACGGTGGAGCGGCTCATCAGCGAATACGGCGTGGGGTATTTCAAGTTCGACTACAACACGACGCCCGGCGTGGGCACCGACGTCGGCACCGAATCGGTGGGCGCCGGCCTGCTCGAGCATTACCGCGCGGTGCAGGACTGGGTCGACGAGATCCGCCGCGCGCACCCCGACGTGATGATCGAGAACTGCTCGTCGGGAGCCATGCGCGCCGATTATGCGATGCTCAGCCGGCTCGACATGCAATCCACCTCCGATCAGGCCGACCCCTCGATCTATGCAGCAATCGCCGCCGGCGCCGGCGTCACGATCCTTCCCGAACAGCAGGGCAACTGGGGGTACGCGCAAGAGGAGATGGACGACGAGACCGCCGTGTTCACGTTGACCTCCGGCATTCTGGGACGCCTCTACCTCTCCGGGTTCATCAACCGCATGGGGGACCGCCGGCTCGCGCTCGTGCGCGACGCCGTGGCGCTGCACCGGCGCGTGCTCGACGAGCAAGGGCACCTCATGCCATGGTGGCCCGACGACCTGCCGGATTTCAACGGCCCGTGGCTCGCCTACGGCCTGCGGCACAACCACGCGATCGCCGAAGCGGTCTACCCGGATGTGGCCGCGCTCATGGACGGCAACGAGCATGTGGAGTATCTGGCCGTCTGGCGCCGCGGCGGCGTCGACTCGATGTACCTGCAGCTCGGGCATGGCGCATATGTGCGGCAGGTGTTCCCCGACCCCGGTCAGCCGGACCATGCGCCCGGCGCGCGCCCGTGGACGGTCGAGCATGTCGACCCCGACACCGTGCGCCTCACCGTGGCCGACAGCGAACGGCCGAGCGCGCGCATCTTCGAAATCAGCTACCGCGCGCAGTGAGCCGCGCGTAGACTGGGGCCATGAGCAAAAAGCACCGCGACCGCAATTGGGCCCCGGCGCCGCCCGCACTGGGCGCCGACGCGCACGTCATCGACAATCACACGCATGTGGCCTCCGTTGTGCCGTTCTCGCGCGCCATGAGCCACGAGGCGCAAGCCAAAGGGCAGCCCGAAGTGCCTGTCTACAGCGTCGATGAACTGCTGCACCAGGCACAGGAAGTGGGCGTCGAAGGTGTGATCGACTGCGGCTGCGAACTGCCCAACCTCATGACCGCGGTGGACATGGCACGCGAGCACCCCGGCGTGGTGCACGCGGCGATCGCGATCCACCCCAACGAATCCGTGTTGCACGGCCACCGCGGCGTGCCCGGCCCCGACGGCCTGCCGCTGCGCTACAAGCCGTGGCACGAGGTGAGTTTCGACGACGCGATCGCCGAAGTGGAGCGCATTGCGCGCGCCTACCCGCGGCAGGTCGTGGCGATCGGCGAGACAGGCATGGACCTGTTCCGCACCGGCGAAGGGGCCAAGGAACTGCAGCGCGAGGCGTTCCGCGCGCATATCGCGCTCGCGAAGGAGCTCGACCTGCCATTGCAGATCCACGACCGCGACGCGCACCGCGAGGTCATCGAGACATTGCTCGCCGACGGCGCCCCGCGGCGCACCGTGTTCCACAGCTATTCGGGCGACGCCGAGATGGGGCGGATTGCGCGCGAGCACGGCTGGTACCTCTCGCTTTCCGGCACATCGAGCTACAAAGGCAACGACGGCATCCGCGAATCCGCGCGCATCGTGGGCCTCGACCATGTGATGGTGGAGACCGATGCGCCGTATCTGACACCGATGCCATACCGTGGGCGCACGAACGCGCCGTATATGATTCCATACACTTTGGATGCGCTTGCCCAATATCTGGCATTGCCGATCAACGAGGTGGCGCGCGCGACCCGCGCGACGACGCGCGAGGTGTATGGGGTCTGAACACGGCCTGTTGACTGGGGTACCCGTTGGTGCGCATTGCGCGCGCCATCACGATTTCGCGCATTGAACGGGCGTGAAGGGCAACGCCTCGACCATCGCGCGGCGAGTGCGCTGTACGAAAAGTGCGGCCATGTCTGGCCATACGAGGTATTACCGTACCCTAATGCCGTATTTTGAGGGTGGGGCTAGCCCCACTGTTGAAAGGACATCGTGATGGCTCAACGGCCTGATGACGAACAAGACCCGTTGCTCACGCAGACGGGCCAATACACGCGTGCGCCCAAGGTCTCGCACGAGGTGCTCACCAAAGAGGAACGCGAGGAGCTGCTCAAAGAGCGCGCCGTCAAGCAGCAGGCGGCGCAACGGCTCAACAAACCATGCGCAGGCGGCCCGGTGGGCCGGTGGTGGCGCAAGCTGCAATCGGGGCCGGACAAGGTCACGCTCGCCATGTCGATTGTGGCGCTCGGCGTGGTGTATGGCGACATCGGCACGTCGCCGCTCTACACGATGCAGACCTTCCTCGCCGGCCAAGGCGGCGTGACCCATGCCGACGAAACGGCCGTGATCGGCATGCTCTCGCTCGTGTTCTGGACGATGACGCTGATCACCACAATCGAATATGTGCTCATCTGCATGCGCGTGGACAACAGGGGCGAAGGCGGCATCTTCGCGCTGTACACGCTGCTGCGCCGCTACGGCGGCTGGCTCATCGTGCCGGCGATGATCGGCGGCGCCGCGTTCCTGGCCGATTCCGTACTGACGCCGGCCATGTCGATCAGCTCCGCGGTCGAGGGCCTGCAGACCCTGCCGGCGTTGCAGGGCGTGTTCGCCTCCAACCCGAACCTCATGCTCATCATCACGTTGGTCATCATCGTGGGCGTGTTCGCGGTGCAGTCGCGCGGCACCGAGCGCATCGGCAAGGTGTTCGGCACCGCCGTGCTCATCTGGTTCCTGTTCATCGCGGTCACCGGTGCCATAAGCATGGCGCACAACCTCGAAGTGCTGCGCGCGCTCAACCCCGTCTATGGCGTGGAGTTCCTGCTCAGCGGCGACAACCATGCCGGCCTTGCCCTGATGGGCACGGTGTTCCTGTCGATCACCGGCGCCGAGGCGCTGTATTCCGACATGGGCCATGTGGGCCGCGGCAACATCTACGCCACATGGCCCCTCATCAACCTCGCGCTCGTACTCTCGTACTTCGGGCAGGGCGCATGGATCATCCGCACGCTCGAGGACCCGTCGTACGTGCAGGAAGGGGGATCCCCGAACCCCTTCTTCGCCATGCTGTCCCCGGAATTGCGCTATGTGGCGGTCGTGCTCTCGGTCGTGGCCGGCGTCATTGCCTCGCAGGCGCTCATCTCCGGCGCGTTCACCATCGTCTCCGAGGCCACACGCCTCAACTGGATGCCGCATCTGCAGGTGCGTTACCCGGCGCGCACGCGCGGGCAGCTGTACATTCCCACCGTCAATGTCGTGCTGTGCGTGGCCACGGTGGCGGTGCTGCTCATCTTCCGCAATTCGGAGCACATCGCGGCCGCCTATGGCCTGGCCCTCACTGTGACGATGGTCATGACGTCGATCCTCGTGACCGTGTACCTGTGGCACAAGCGCATGCATGTGGCCGCCGTGGTGTTCGCTGTGGTGTTCCCCACAATCATGCTCCTGTTCTTCGTGGCGTCGATGGCGAAGTTCATGCACGGCGGCTGGTTCACCGCGCTGCTCACGCTCGCGATCCTGACCGTGATGGTCACATGGAACGAGGGCACGAAGCTCGAACGCGCGCAGCGGCGCCACATGCAGCTCGACGACTGCCTGCCCGTGCTGCAGCGCCTGCACGACGACGCGACGATCCCGTACTATTCCGACAACATCGTGTACCTGACGTCCGATCAGGACATGAAGCGCATGGACACCGACGTGTTCTTCTCGATCTTCGCCAACCACCCCAAGCGCGCGCACGCCTGGTGGATCGTGTCGGTCGAGACGACCGACGACCCGTTCATGCGTGAATACACGGTGGAGGATTACGGCACGGATTACCTGTTCCGTGTGCGCATCCGCCTCGGGTTCAAGGTCTCGCAGTCGATCCCCGCCTACCTGCATCAGATCATGCACGACCTGCTGCGCACTGGCGACTTGCCGCAACAGACGACGCGCTACCCGAAGGTGGACGCCGACCCAGAGATCGGCCCGATCAAGTACGTGCTCATCCACAAGGCCCTCATGCCCGAATCCAAGGTCTCGGCGAAGGGGGCGTGGGCGTTGCGCATCAAATACGCGATCCGGCATGTGGCCGGCTCGCCGGTCAAATGGTTCGGCCTGGCGCCCTACAACCCGGTCACCGAAGTGCAGCCGCTCTTCTTGTCCACCGTGCGCCCGCCGCGCCTCAAGCGCGTGGGCTGAATGGCCCCGGCCGACCGTCCGCGTCTATCCACTAGCCACGGGCGGCCGCCCAGTGCGCCCCACCTAGCTGTTGGTGTCTAGCCCGTAGACGCCAACGGCTGTTTTCATTGGTATTCCAACGGTCTTGCGGTGGGTACAAGCAAAACCGATAGCGAAAACCCGAAAATCGGTGGCGGGAGGCGTGTGGAGCCGTTACAGTAAACGACTATGTGCAGATTACTGGGATACGCCACCGCGAATGTCAATGTGAGCCTCGACAAGGTGCTTGGCATGCGCGAGTGCGCCGCGTTCCGTGATCTGAGCGAGATCCACAACGACGGCTGGGGCGCCGTGCTCATCAACGAGCCGGGGCACGCGGCGCACGTCAACGACGGCGGCGCGCCCTCGCCCGAGACCGGGTCGGCGCTCTACCGCAACACGATCGCCGCGCAATACGACCCGATCTTCAACGAGCTCGCGCATGCACCGGCGCGCGGCGCCATCTGGCACCTGCGCCTCGCGAGCTCGAACCTGCCGCTCATCCTCGAGAACCAGCAGCCGTTCTTCGCCAGCGGCCTCGGCTTCGCGCACAACGGCGACATCTCGGATGCGCAGGGCCGCAACATCACCACGAACCGCGCGTACCCGATCGACCAGAACCTGGTGCAGTCCACGGGCGGACGGTCTGATTCGGCCATGTATTTCGCGATCGTGCTGCAATACCTGGGCTTCGGCTTCGCGCTCGAAGAGGCGCTCGCACAGGCGGTGCGCGAACTGCGCGCCACCTACCCCGATTCGAGCTACAACTGCATGATCCAAAGCCAGGACCAGTTCATCGCCCTGCGCGCGGAAAGCGGGCGCCCCACCGCGCAGGGCGTTGTCGACATCTACGCGCGCCACGGCCGCGCCGACGAAGCGCGCGACTACAGCGTGCTGCACTACCGCGAGCTCGGCGCCAAGCCAGACGAGCCAAAGGGTGTTGTGGTGGCGAGCACTGGATTCGACCAGCCCGCGGAAGACGGCTGGCGCGAACTGGAGAACAACCACATGATCGTGGCGTCGAACCGCACCGGCGTGTTCCGCGTGCGCGGCATCTGAACGCCGTTCGCACTCGGTGGAGCCGCATGCGCCCGCGCGCGACTACGATGGGCAGCATGACAGGAATCATCCCCACCGTTGACCAGATCGAGGCGCTGCACCGCAAACTCGCACCGTCCGACGCCGCCTACGACCTCATCCACACCCACTGTGTGATCATCGCGCAGATCACCCGCCAGCTCATCCACCGCCGCAACGCGCTGTTCATGCGCCGCTGCACACTGCCGGCGGACGCGCCCGAACGCACCGGCGAGCCGGCGCCCGGCGCATTCGCCGTGCCGGCGACCGACGGCGTGACGGGCGGCACTGTGCCGCCGCGCTACCTCGACGCCGGGCAGGCCGTGCTCGGCGCGCTGCTGCACGACATCGGCACCTACCGCGTGCTGAAGAACGACGGTTCGAACGGCGAACCGCTCACGTTCGACGGCCCGCACTACGTGCAGCACGGGCTGATCGGCTACGACCTGCTGCTCAACGAAGGCTACGACGAGTCGATTGCGCAGTACGCGCGCAACCACACCGGCGTGGGGCTGACGCGCGAGGCCGTCGTGCGCCAGGGCCTGCCGCTGCCTCCGGACGATTACGTGCCAGTGAACCTCGAGCAGGAAGTGGTCATGGTGGCCGACAAATACCACAGCAAGTCGGTGCCGCCCAAGTTCCTGACCGCCGACGCCTACGCGCGCAAGGCCGCGCGGTTCGGCGAAGACAACAAGGAGCAGTGGCTCGATCTGGTGCGCACCTACGGCGAGCCGGACGTGCCGGCGCTCGCCGAGGAATACCACATGCGTCTCGTGGACTGAACCGGCCACGGCCGACTCAGTGCCAGGTCAGTGCGTCAGGTCGATTGTCTCGTCCATCGCGCCGGCCACGTGCGGGTCGGTTGTGACGACGATGACGGTGCGCTGCTTGGATTCACCGTGCACCTGCGCGCGCAGCAGGTCGAGGATCGTGGCGGCGTCGGCCTCGTCCAACGTGGCCGTCGGCTCGTCGGCGAGCACGATGTCGGGGTCGGTGGCAATCGCGCGCGCGACCATGACCCGCGCACGGTCCACGGCGCCGAGCGTGCGCACAAGCGCGCGTGAACGCTCGGCCTGTGTCGCGTTGTCGTCGCCGCTTGGCGCGAAGCCGACGCGCGTCAGCAGCTCCTGTGCGAGCACGGCAATCGGCTTGAGGTAGTTGCGGTTCGACGCGTCCATCGCGTATTCGAGATTCGCCGCGGCGCTCAGGTCGCCGCGCAGCGCGAACTGCTGCAACAGCACGCCGATGCGGTGCCCGCGCAGTTCGAGCGGCGTCAGGTCGTGCAGCGGCGTCGATTTGGTCATCACACTGCCTTCGGCGGGGTGCGCGAAGCCGGCCATCAACGCCACAAGCGTGTCGTGCTGGCGGGTGTTATGCGCATCGACGAGCACGCCGTACGAGGTACCGGCCTCGCACCGCATCGAGAGGTCGTTCCAGATGTGCTCGCCGGTCTTCGCGTCAGTCACCGTCACGCCTCGCATCGAGAACATCGGGTAGGCGCGGAACACCGAATCGTCCACGTCGTCCGTGCTGTCCTCTTCGTCTGGCTCGTCGAGCGCCGCCGCGGCGGTGTTCGCGGCGGCCTGAGCTTCCTCATCGCCCGTGCCTGCGCCGTCTGCGCTGGGCTCCGCAGTGGCCTCGGGCTCGGCATCTGTGCTGTCTGCGGTGTCTGTGTCATCTGCACCGGCGTCTGCGCTGTCAGTGTCGTCGTCGTATTCGATCGTGTAGCTCATACCCGGCTCGACCGATTCATCGGTCATCAGCTCGTCGAGCTCGTCGACGGCGTCGGTGCGCTCCTGCGGCTCCTGGTTGCTCATCACTGCTCCTTCGTGGTCGAGTCGGCGGAATCGAGGTATGGCGAATGCGTCAGCTGCGCGGTGCGGAACAGCGCCACGCGCACGCCTGCGATAATGGCGAGCAGTAGGCACGCCAGCAGCGCGATCCATGCGACGTTCCACAGCACGCCGCCATGCATCGCGATCGTATGGCCCTGCGCGAGCTGCGTGGCGAGCGGATTCGCGGTCCATCCGCCGATCAGCAGGCCGAGTGCCACGCCCAATACGGTCTGCAGCAGGATCTCAACCATGAACTGCCATGCCATGCGCGACTTCGTGACGCCGACGGCCAGCCCATAGCCGATCTCTTCGCGGCGCGGGCATGCCTCGAGCAAGGTCAGCAGCAGCGCGAGTGCCCCGCCGATGCTCCACAGGCAGATGAGCATGACCTTCGTGGTGTTCGCCAGCTTGTCGAGCGGTTCGAGCGAGTGGTTGTAGGCGTCGATCGTGGGGGAGCTCACGGCGAAGCCCTCCGGCAGGTCGGGCTTCAGCGCGCTCTTGAACTGCTCATACGCCTGCGGGTTGGCCAGCGTGAACACGATGTTGATGTCGGGCACGGCCCAGCCGGTGCCTTCCGTGGTGTCGAGCCCGCTTGCCGCGAAGTCGTAGTAGCTCGTGTAGATCACGTTGTTGCGGTTGTCTTTGGCGAATTGCGCGTCATCGCCCTGCACGCCCTGCGGCGTGCTTGTATAGGTGTAGATGCCGCCGACGGTGAACGTGTAAGTGGCTTTGGCGTCCGCCGGGTTGCCGATGGTGATCGTGCTGCCCACCTTGAGGTTGTTCTTCTTCGCGAGTTCCTGCGAGATCAGCACGTCGCGCGCCGTCACATCCTGGTAGTTGAGCTTGTTGCCCTCCACGACCTTGAACGTGCCGTATTCGTTGGCATTCACGGCGGCTTCGTTGTAGAACGAGGTGAGTGTGAAGTCGCCGCCGGTCTCGTTCTGGCTCGCGCCGGAGGTGGCGCTTGTGGTGATCGCCTTGAAGGAATCGGTCGAGCGCACCGGCACCGACGCCACCACCGAGTAGTCGAACTGCACGTGCTTGGCCTGGGCGGCCGCGCCGAGCACGTTGTACTCGTTCCATGTGATGTAGCGCTTCGTCCAGTCGGCGTCGTCGCCGTTGCGGTCGCTGAGCGCCGTGTCCGTCATGCGCACCACGGCCTGCGGTTTGAGCGCCTCGTACCCTTCGCCGTGCGCGGCGTGGTATTCGTGCATCACCGCGGCGCCGAAGACCGACCACATGGTCACGAGCAGGCTCGCAATCACCATCAGTGCCGTGCGCCACGGATGGCGGCGCAGTTCGGCCCATGCGTTCTTGGCAACAAACATCCGGTGTCTCTCCTGTCAGTTCAGTGTGTCAATTGTTCCATCTGCTGTCTGGTTCTACTCAGAGTATGATTTTTAATGGTATTTTATCCCGCTAATAATCTTTACCTCCGTGTCCGTTCGTGACGGGCGTGGGGTGGCCGTACTCTGTGCGGCGTTCCTCTCCGCATGGGAGGGGCATCGCTGTTCGTGTTCCTTGCGGAGCGTGGACAGGATTTGTGTTCTGCCGATACGACGCCAGCCTTCCTTGCGGGAACGTCTCGCGAGGATGTTGCGGCTGGCGTTAATGTCGGCATTGATACGATGGTTGCAGCAGGTGCAGTGGAACGTCGCCTGTGTGCGTCTGTTGCGTTTGCCCACATTCCCGCATTTGCTGCATGTCTGGCTTGTATAGGCAGGGTTGACCGTGGTGACGGTGATTCCCTCGCCTTGTTCGAGTCGTGTGAGTTTGCGTTTGACGGCCGACCGTCCTGCGCGACTGATGATGCGTTTCATGCGTCGGCTCACCCGTAGGGCGCGCAGGTCGAGGTCTTCGACCACGAGTTCCCTGACCTGTTCCCGTTCGAGTTTGTTGAGCAGTCTGCCTACCTCGTTGGTGAAGTAGGAGCGGATGCGCCGGTTGAGGGCGCGGTATCGTTTCGACTTATGACAGGGGATGCGCGCGTGGTTGAGTTCCGCGCCAAGCCGCGTGAGTTCTTTATCCCGTTCTTGCAGCCATTGGTAGAGTCGTATGCCCAGCAACCTGCCGTCGCTGGTGGCGAACATCGTCTTGCAACCCCAGTCCAGACCCAGGGTCTCACCGTATTCACGAGGGGTGGCTGCGGGTTGGACTGTCATCACATGCGCGTCGATTCGCCCATCGTGGATGTTGACCTGCAAGTGGTTCGCCAGTCTCACACCCGGTTGCATGAGCTGGCCTTCAAGCCTCATGTTGTCCCCTAACGGAAGGTACATGGGCTTGCCTTTTGTCAACGTGGACACTTTCACCCACCGCGCATATCTGCTACTGGCAACGGAGTTCTGAATGTCGGCGATCTTACCGTCCATGCTCAACGTATGGCACCGGCGCATGTCCGGGAACGGCACGCGACAGCGCAGATGCCGGATGATGCGCCGCGCCAGTCTGTGCCCGTCGTCATCGGAGCGTTCCCACCATGCCATGCGCTTGTTGATGCGATGCAACGCGATTCGCTGTTCCTGTGTGAGCGTCGAATCGTTGACGATACGGCGAAATTCGTCCTGCCGTAACCGCATCCACGAATCTAATGCCGCGCGTGTCTGACGGTTCACGGAATCCCATTGCCGTTGCGACAGCCCCATGCCGAATCGTTTCGCATCCAACCAACGCGGCAGCTTTCCCTCAGCGAGAAGCAGCTGCACCCATTGCCGCATCGAATACATAAGCGCGTCACGCCACACCTTCGCCAAGGCCAACAATTGCTCCTGTTTGCCTTGGTTCATCGGGACGGATACGTGATGCGCCGTGTATACGAGGTCAACGTTCGGCAATCTCGTCACCGTCCTCGGAAACCATGCGCGAGAACTCCTTGACCCGTTTCGTGCGGCGCTGCCCGTACAGGCGCGCGCTGAACGAGTAGATAATAGCCACGAAATCAGCGATCAGGTCGGCACGCTCCTCCTTGGTTTCATTGATGACAACGAGCCGTCTGCCGGATTGTTCGATGAATAGACGGAACCATTCGAATCCGAACCGTGTCAACCTGTCCTTATGCTCTACAATCAGGGTCCCCCAATCATCCCTTTTCAGCAATGCGGTGAGCTTGCGTCGCTTGTCGTCCACACCGGAACCCACTTCGGCCACGGACTCGACCACGCGGTACCCGTTCGCCTGCGCCCATTCCTCCACGCGGTGCTGCTGATGCGGCAACTGTGTCTTACGTTTCGCAGGATCGGATACGCGCGCGTACACGGCGGCATCATTCAATCTGGATGTGTTCTTATCCGGTATGACGATGGTCCCCGACTCGTCCTGCCATGCGCCTGGTATCTTTCCTGCTTTGAAACGATTCCATGCGGCACGGTACTGGATGCCATGTTTGGACGCATACTCGGACAACTTCATAATTCCTATTATGTCACAGAATACTAGAATATGCTAGAAAATACTAGAATATGCTAGAAAACAAATAACTAATCGAAAGACCGGCTGAAAAAAGCCTGAGCGCGCTGCGTCCATCCACAGTCGGCATGGCGGTTGTGGATGGCCGGAGTGTCGTCCACTTATCCACATTCTTCGCTCTGGCCGTGGTGTGGGCGCGAGAAGCATGGGAATGTGGCATCCATGCGCGCCGGCCGCCAGTTGGGGCGCCGGCGCGCGCAGACACGCAACAGACAAGGAGCACACCATGCGCACACCATTCACGATGGATTCGGCGGGATTCCTCGCATTGCTCGACGCGCTCGAGCGCAGGTTCAACGAAGTCACGGCCGCCGCGTCGCTTTCGTTCGCCGGCATCGACGGCGAACTGCACCCCGTGGTCCAACCAGCCCGCACAGGGGAGGGGGATTGCGCGGGCCGCGCCGAATCCGCGGCCTCGGCGGAAAGTGCGGGCCGCACGGACAGCGCGTCCTCGTCAGAAAGCGCACAGTCCGAATCGGTCGAATCCCGCACCGCGCCGGCCGGATATACCCCGTGCACCGGCGCGCGCTGCGACAGCGAGCTGCGCAGCCCCGCCTCCACACCGCTTTCGTGCGATTTCCACGGGCGTACCGGCGCGTTCCACGACGAGGTGTTCGACCCGCAGCTCGTCGAACTCGCGTCCAGCGCGTTCGGCTCCACATGCTGGGCCTCGCTCATGTGCGTCGCGTCGTTGGGCCTCGACGCCGCGCTCGTGGAATGCGCGCGGCAGTTCCTCACGCACACGTCGATCATCGTGCGGCAGAAGGGGCTCGCCGTCTGGCTCTACGACCTGATCAATGACGCCACGATGGCCATGCTGCTCGGCCAGACAAGCCCACGTATGCCCGTGACGATTCGCCCGATGAGCCAAGTGCAGATCTCGCGCTGGCTGCACGGCAGCGGTGTGAAACGCTTCGGCTCACAGCAGCAGCGCGCTGCGGACCGCGCGGAATACGGCAATCAGGCGCACCGGCTCGCCGCCTACTGCATGCTGCGCTGGGGAGCGCCCACCGCGTCGAGCGCGCAGATCGCCACGATGCTGCTCACCAACCCCGGGATAGGCATGTGCATGCTGCGCGAAGACCCGAACGTGCGCGCACAGGGCGCCTGCACCGACACGCGCTACCGCCGCGTGGTTGAATACCTGCGCTCGCTGCACGCGCAGGCCGACCTCGACTATGCTCGCGCACTGAAGATCGGCGACGTGCCGTGGCTTTCGCCGGACGGACACGCGGCCGTCACGATCGCCGCGGACAGGCGGTACCTCTACGACGCGAACCGGCTTGTGCACGCCTACCGTGCCCTGTGGGACCGCGCTACCGCCGACCCCGCACAACTGCTGATGGCGGTCGAGGAGACGCGCACGCTGCCCGAGGAGCCGCTGTGGGAGAACCCGGTGTATCTGCGCGACCTCGCCGACTCGCTGATGGGCTCGGTGCTTGCCGAAGACCTGACGATGGGGTTCCAGCAGCGCGACCGCGAACGCTTCGACCGCGGGGTGCGCACGCTCGAGCACATGGGCGACCAGGTGCGCGCGATGAACGTGCTGATGCTGCCGATCATGGCGATCGACGAATGCGAACCCGACTGGAACGCCGTGGCCGCGCGCGGGTACAAGGCGCGCACAACGCAATGGCGCGCGTTCTGCGACCGGTGCGACGACCTGGCTACCGTGGCGCTGGCCCAACTGCAGGGGCAGGGCGAGGGGCTCCATGTGCGCGCCGCGGCGAGCCTGCTCAAGCAGTCGCTGCCCGAGTACTGCGAGCTCGCGCTGCCGCTGTTCGAACAGGAAATCGAGCGGCTTGCGGGGCGCGAGCAGGGTGCTGCGGAGGTGAGCGCCGGCGTGCGCGGGCATGAGCGGGAAGGCGGTGCGGTGCATGTTGATATGGCTGCCTGACGAATGCTATGTGCCCGCGCCCGACTGGTGCGCGTGCGCGCCCTCGCCGGTCGCGCTGTGCGACGAAGAATAGATGCGAAAAATCCCCCTGAATCCAGGGATTCAGGGGGATGCCAAGCGGAGGATGCGAGATTCGAACTCGCGAGGCTGTTACACCAACACGCTTTCCAAGCGTGCGCCATAGGCCACTAGGCGAATCCTCCATCGTGCAATGTCGTAAGACATGCAACTTGAACAGGATATATCAACATGGCATAGCCACGCAAGTCCGGTGTGTCGTGATAGGTGGGGCGGCGGCGCTGCCAGTAGAGCCCAATGCACTGTGTTCCACTGGCAACGCATCATCCCCTCAGTCCATCTGCAGGTACCGCTTCCAGAAGGCGACCGATTCCATTTGCGGGGCAGCGGCCAGATATTCGCGCGAAAGACGCTCCGCATGCTTCTTGTAATACGCCATATCGCGCTTGTACCGCTTCTGCACATCGCGGTACCGCTGAACGTCCTTGACGCGGATGACGCCCTTGCGCGTCGCCCAGTCGATGGCGATGATGATGTTCTCCTTGTGGATCATGCCCGCCGGGTAGATCCACCCTGCGCTTGGAATGACGGTGTATTCGATCCGATCCGCGTCGCCTTCGCTGCCGTTGCCGCCGATCTTCTGCGCAATGAAATTGTTTGAACCAAACCGCTGCCCGTTGTGTGTCAGGTAATCGAACGCGCGTTGCTTGAGCGAACGGGGTTCGTCGAAGTCGATGGCTTGGCGCGTCAGCATATCCGGGTTGAAATCGGTGATGCCTAACTGTTCGGCCTGTGCCCGCAACTCGTCGAAAGGAACAAGCTGTTCCTTTTCCCGGTTGGCGCGCATGAAGCACTCCTGCGCCACCGGCTGCATGATGAATTGTGGCCCCTTGAGGAAGTCCTCGAATCCTGTGAGCGCGAGTTCGGCGTCGGTGTAGTTGAATTTACGGCATTCCAGATCGACCATATGGTGCAGGCTGTGCAGCATGGTCTTCATATCGGGAACCAAGCCGGTGGTCAGCTGCCCGATCATCTGGTTGCGGATCGTCTGGTACCGTTCCACGCCGGCGTTGTACCGGATGTCGAACTTCGCATGCCATACGCAGATGCCGTTCATCGTCATGAACTTCGGATTGCAGCGAATGCCGTACTCCACGTCGTCAAAGCGCACGAAGATGGGCAAAGGCAGGCCGTTGTACTTGATTACCGTCGTGGGGATCACGCAGTACCACCATGCGGCGTAACGGTGCGCATCCGCTGGAATATTCATCTGCTCGTCGTAGCATTCGTTGTACACGACATCCACGAACTTGGTGACCTGCAGCGGCGGCTTCGCAGGGACGCAGGAGCCATCGTAGGTGGAGATGAAACCGGTGTCTTCCTTCTGGTCCTGAGTGTCTTCGATGTTGAGCATCGCGCCCGAGACGAACGCCTCCGAGTATTCGTCGTTGACGATGCGCAGCAGATTGTAGGTGCGCAGGATGCTTTCCGGTGAGACCTCCACGTCATCGTCCATCAACAGCACATGCGTCGCCGGTATAGCCTGTTCAAGCGACTCGATCATGCCGCGCGCGAAGCCGCCGGCGCCGCCTACGTTCTCGTTTGGTGTCACGGTCACATGCTCGTCGCTCAATTCCGCGGCGGGCAGCGTGCTGCCGTTGTCGATGACGTGCATCGTCAGATGGTTCGCGATGTCGTAGTCAGAGCCGAGCAGTTCGGTCTTCACGAGTTCGATGTTGCGTTCGATGAAACGCTCCTTGCGGAACGTCGTCGTGGCGATCGCCAGTTCCACATCGCGCGCCTCGCCGTCGAACTCGACTTCGTAATACCCGTTGCGGATGGCGGTCTTCGCCTGGGTGGCAATCTGGAATCCGGCGATGACGGTGGTCGGATCAACCGCGATGTCGAGGACCACTTCATGCCATGCGCCGTCGCCGGGAACGGTCGATGCCACGGAATCGACGAGCTGCGGAGTCATCGAAAGGCGTTCGGCGCGGGTCTGCGTCACGGTGACGGCTGCCCTGCTCTTCACCTCGATGTGCAGGTGGAACGCCGTGGCGCGCGTGTATTTGAGTAGTTTGAGCACGGACAGCGCGTTGAAATACGTCGTAAAATCAACAGTGCCGGCGCCACCGATCGTCCAATCGCCGGTGCGTGCATCCGGGGTGAGCAATTGGTCGGTGTGGTAATACATCGTTGGGTAGCTCAATGCGCGCGGCTTGGTCTCCAGCAGCACGTTGGCGAATCGAATCGACGACATGTGTCCTCACTTGGTAGTTTGCAGCTGTCAATCACGTTTCAGCATAGTCAGCACAGCGAAAAAGCTCATTGTTTCACCGCTGACTCAACCATTTCCCACATGCTCGCCTATGATAATGCACCATGGCGCGGCTACAATGAAGCGACTGGACCCGATACGAAGAAGGTTACGATTGAATACGCTGAAGCAACGGTTGAAGGACCGCTACGGATACGCCATGACCGTATTGCGCGGGTTGGTGAAAACCGATTTCAAGATGCGCTACCAAGGATCGTTCCTCGGTGTGGCATGGTCGGTGCTCAAGCCATTGATGCTGTTCTGCGTCATGTATGTGGTGTTCGCGAAATTCATGCGCATGACCGACGGCACGCCCACGTACCCGGTCGTGCTGCTGCTTGGCATCAGCTCATGGCAGTTCGTCACCGAGACGGTCGGCATCGGCCTGCGGTCGATCGTGGACCGCGGCGATCTGCTGCGCAAAGTGCATTTCCCCAACTACATCGTGGTGGTCTCGGCTTCGATTGGCTCATTGATCTCGCTGGGCATCAATTACCTCGTGGTGCTCGTCTTCGCGCTGTTCGCGCGCGTCCAGTTCACGTGGCGCGTGCTGTGGCTGCCGCTCAATGTGCTCGAGCTGTATGCCATCGCGCTTGCGCTCGCACTGATCCTGTCGACGTTCTACGTGTTCTACCGCGACGTGCTGCACATCTGGGAAGTCCTGCAGCAGATCATCTTCTACGCCATGCCTATCATCTACCCGCTGAGCTACATCACCAAGAACCACCCGGAATACAAACCGGTCGCGGACCTCGAATTGATGAATCCGATCGCGCAGACGATCCAGGACATCCGGCACAATTTCATCGCGCCGGCGACCCAGCCGACGGTATGGAACACGTTTGGTTCATGGTGGATCAAGTTGATCCCCGTCATGATCGCCGCACTCCTGCTGTGGTTCGGCATATATGTCTTCCGTAAGAACAGCCGCCGATTCGCGGAGGTGATGTAATGACCCAGGAAACCAAGCGGAACAACACCGCGGGCAACAACGACGTCGTCACAATCGACAACTACATGGACCAGCCGGTCGTGCTCGATGTGAACCATGTCGAGAAATGGTTCAAACTGCCGACCGAGCAGGCCAGTGGCCTCAAGCAGGCGTTCATCAACTGGACGAAGGGCATCAAGGGCTACAAGAAGCAGCAGGTGCTCAAAGACGTGACATTCCAGGTGCACCGTGGCGAGTTCTTCGGCATCGTCGGCAGGAACGGCGGTGGCAAGTCCACATTGCTCAAGATCATTTCGCAGATCTACTATCCGAACAGCGGTTCGGTGCATGTCGAAGGCAAGCTTGTGCCGTTCATCGAACTCGGCGTGGGCTTCAACCCGGAGCTCACCGGCCGCGAGAACGTGTATCTCAACGGCGCATTGCTCGGCTTCTCGGCCGAAGAGGTCGACGCGATGTACGACGACATCGTCGAGTTCGCCGAACTTGAGGACTTCATGGACCAGAAGCTCAAGAACTATTCGAGCGGCATGCAGGTGCGCCTCGCGTTCTCGGTGGCGATCAAGGCGCAGGGCGACATCCTCGTGCTCGACGAGGTGCTCGCCGTCGGTGACGAGGCGTTCCAGCGCAAATGCGACGACTATTTCACGAACGTCCGCAAGGACCCGACGAAGACGGTCATCCTCGTGACGCATGATATGAGCGCTGTCAAGCGGTATTGCACACGGGCGATGTTCATCCGGGATGGGGAGGTCGCCGCGATAGGCGACCGCGAAACCGTTTCGGAAAGCTATACGCTCGCGAACCTTGAGGCCGCGCAGGAGGAGAACGAGCGCAAGCAGCAGGAGATGCTCGCCCATGGCCGTGAAGAATATCCGAACGGCCTCAACGAGCGTTGCCCGCTGCTGCGCACCTATGGCGTCTCCCCGCTCATGTTGACGAGCGACGACACCTTCCGTTTTGCGGTGGAATACGAATTCAACGAGACCGATGACTTCTATCTCGCCATCGCGCTGCACGACGTTCGTCGCGGAGGCATCACATTCGACACCGGCGCACGCAATCCGCGCATGCATCTGACGAAGACCGGGCATCACACCGTGTACTTCGAGATGCCACTTGCACTGTTCAACAATGGTGAATTCCGCCTCATCACATCGTTGCGCACACCGATTCCCGGCGACGACGCGATGACGGACGCCGTGGCCGTGGCATTGGACGACAACGCGTGCACATTCGTCATCCGCGATCCGCGCAACACAAACTACGCATTGATCAACAACCGGTCGCTGTCAATCACGCCGATAAGCGAGCAGGACGCAAAACAGGCGGCGGCTCAGCAGGCGGCGCACGACAGGGCAAGGAACTGACATGGGCGGCACCGGCATCCCGCTATGGTCCAACGCCAAACGCACATTCTGGAACGGCGTCACACGCATGTACAACCGGCACAACGGCATCACGCCGCCATCGGCCGACGAAATCGCGCGGCGTGCCCGGGCGCATTACCTCATCGGAGAAGCCGGTTTCCCGAACTACGGGGATGAGATCATCGCCCGTGAATGGGTGAAGTATCTGGCGCAGGTGGATCCCGAAGTCCCTGTCATCTTCGATTGCCTGTGCGCAGGCCCCGCTGCGGCGATTCTCCATGGGCTGCACCCCAAGCTTACCGTTGTGGACACCGTCGCGCAGCTATGCATGACAGACCGGGAGCGGTTGTGGCATGCATTGCCGGAGGCCGGCCGGGCGTCGACGGCGATTGAGGACATTCCTGCTGAGACGATCGGCGCGGAGCTGTGCAAGGCGCTCGACGACGAGGGGTACGGCGCACGGTACGCGGCCGGCATCCGCCTCCTCACAAAAAAGACGCAGGATCTGCACATCATCGGCGGCGGCTATATGCGTAGTGTGTGGAACGCGAACCTCGCCCGGTTGAGCGCCGCGCTATGGGCACAACTGCACCATATGCCAGCCGTCGTAAGCGGCGTTGGGCTCGAACCGCTCAACGCGGCCGACCGTGTGTATGCGGCTGACATCGCCAAACAGATCACGGCATTCTCCTGCCGTGACATCCCGAGTCGTGACGCAATCGATCCAGGCCATACGTCGGCCACACTTGCGCCCGACGATTGCTTCGTCAACGCGCTGGATGGCGTCTATCTGCCTGATGAAGTGCCATTGCCGCGCACGATGGTGTGCATGCAGACCGATCTTGTCGACGATCCAGACGCGTTGCTGCGGCATATGGTCAATGTGCTCGAAGCATGGCATGTGCCGCAGGGGGAGCACATCGGCGTCGTGGAATGCATTCCCTACGACTCCCAGAACGCGATGCAGGCACTTGGCGAACACGGGTGGGAGCCATGGCTGTATCCGATGCAGGATCTGCTCGAACGGGGTTTCCCGGCGCAAGCCGGACAACGATGGCTTTCCACACGGTACCATCCGCATCTGCTCGCCGCCGCGAAAGGCTGTTCGGGAACCTTCATCGCAGTGCAGCCGGGGTATTACGACGTCAAGCACAATGCGGTGCTCCGTATGGGCTCGCGTTGGACGCAGACCTGCATCGGTCAGCCCGACATCCCGCAGCCAGGTCCTGGGTTCGCCGATCCTTCGGTCAGGTTCATGTACCGTGACCAGATTCGCAAGCAGGTCGCTCCGCTGTACGGGATGCCCGGAGGGCGCTGAACAGCATACCCGTCACGCTCATATGCCGCGATATGCATGAAAGGGTTGTGTTGCTGGCGGCAAAAGACCGCCAGCAACACAACCCTTTCATGCATATCGCGCAGTACTCACCACAGGTTGTCGAGTCTGTGGAGGAACGCCGCCATGTCCTGACGCACGACATTGCTCATGCCGCGGAACTCCCGTGCATTGCCCACTTTCCAGCCCTCGGAGATGCCGGATCCGGCGAGCCATGCAATGTCTTCGGCATGCGGTGTCTGATTGGGCCCATCGAAACGCACGTCGCGGAAATCCTTCTTCGGCGTGACGTCGCTTCCCTTGCCTCCCAGATTGGCAAGACGCCTGAGGAACGCCGCCATGTCCTGACGCACGACCGTGCTCCGGCCGCGGAACTCCTTGCCTCCGGCAACGTTCCAGCCCGTCGAGATGCCCGCATGCGCAAGCCACAGGATGTCTTCGGCATGCGGCGTATTGCGGTTGACGTCCTTGAACACATTCCAATCAGCAGCTGACGGCTTCCACGTTGCGGCGTCCGAGATGTTGCGCTTCACCGCGAGACGGCGCAGGAACGCAGCCATGTCCTGTCGGTAGACGCGTGTCATGCCCTCGTAGCGCACGGTGCCGTCGCTGTTGTTGTATCCCTTGGTGATGCCGGAGTCGGACAGCCAATTGATGTCGCCTTCGTGGGGTGTGCTCGTGTTCACGTCGGTGAACCGGTAGACGGTGAGGGTGCCGGACCAATTCCTTCCGGTGCCGGAATCGAATACGACGTTGGTCGTTCCAGGACCCACCGCCTTCAGTTGGTATCCATCCGCAGCGATCACGTTGGCGTTGCTGGTCTGCCATTCGCCCATGATGAGTGGGTCGACCGACGCGAAGTAGGTTGCGTTTCCATTCCACGAATACCGGCTCACCGACAGGGAGGTCGTTGCGACCTTGCCGACTGCGAAGTGCCCCGGCAATCCTTCGAACTGCGCGGTGCTTGCGACCTTGTCGCTCACCGCGAGCGGCAGCATATAGGTGCCGTTCAGGTTGAGCGGGGTTGTATCGCCGCTACCGCCGTAAATCGCGCCAGCCGCGACGCCGTTGATCATCGAGAAACCCAGCCTGTTCGCGCCCGGATCGATGAGGCTCATATAGTGGCCGTAATCGTTTTCGTTGATCTGTGCGCCATTGACGTGCTTGATGTAGTCTTCTTTCTCTTGCATCCACAGGTTGAATGCATTCACGAAATTCTTGCTCCAATCAAACGCGAGCACCTCGCCATGTGCCCCGACGCCATTGACTGTTGCGCTCCAGATATCGGATTCGTTGCCGGTGCGCATATGGCTCACGGTGTACGTCGTCTCCAATGCTCGCTGAATGGCGATGCGTTCGAGTGTGTTGTCCCATGAAGGATTCAGGTACGCGTCTTTACTTATGTTCTTGACGCGCAGCCACTGCTGCACCGTCACATATGAGCCTTGGTCGTTCCTGAATTTGACACGTGCATCGTTATAGGCGTCCTCTCGCCATTTGCGCAGCTGTTGCTTGGCTTGCGTGTACACCGTGTTCTGCTGCAATTGGGCAAGCGAAAACGCGATCACACCGGAGCCAAGCGATACATTGAGATCGAAGTACGCAATGTCTTGGTTGCGCGCTTTGCCGAGCTCCTCGGCTTGTTCATGCAAATCGCCTGCATCGGGCAGCATCTGCGACTGCACGCGCATTGGCGATTGTTCCTGCGTGATTTCGAATTGGGGTACCATCGCTTCAAGATCCGCTGCCTGAGCCGTATATGGCATTGCCGTGCACAGCACCGCTGCGGCGCATGACGCACTGAGCCACCGCAGTCCCCTTGTCCTCCAATTCGCCATGATGTCCCTTTCTTCTTGGTGTGCTCTCCCGTGATCCCTCATCATCGAAAGATTATGTCAATTATATAGTTGCTCAATGGCCGCTGGTGTGTATAGCCAACCATCAACACAATATCTTCTTATTACCTTCCTGCAATCCGTCGTTTGACAAGCCATTGGGGGTACGCTTTTTTACCGATTGCCGCCAATGGGGGAGTGTGGACAGTGGCGTGTGGTCGGGCTCAAATAATCGAAGAAAAAACGTATGAGAGAGAAGGAGCATCCCATGGAAAAGGGAACATGGGCCGATTGGGTGAGCACCATCGGAGGGGGCTGGTGGGCGTTCCGCATCTGAGCATTATCAACAATCACGAACAGAAAGAGAGGAAACAGAGATGAGCAGGGTAAAGAAGTCCGTTCGTGGCATGGCGGTGTTGTCCACGATTGGGTTGGCCTTGGGGCTGCTCGTGCCGTCTCCGGTGATGGCGCGAGCGTGTTCCGCGGTATGAGCACGGTCGTGCGTGAGGCTTGGGGCGAACAGGTCGTGCATCACGAGGCGACCTACAAAACCGTGCATCATGACACGGTTGTCGAGAACCGCACTGAATTCTCTAACTGCAGAATTTGATAACGAGGGTTATTGATTACCCCTTTGGGATGAGGCCTCCACCTTTAGATGGAGGCCTCAACAGTATTGTTCAGGTTATCCACATTCTTCCGTAGGATATGGATGGATACGGCCATAGCCGATCGATCAATCAAACATCAGGAATGGGGACCTCTTCCATGGCTCAACCCTCCGATCGTGGAGCACACTCACTTGCCGCATGCATCCTCGCAGGCGCATTGACGTTGACTGGAACATGCACCGGTGCTTCAGCCGCCTACGCCGACGACACGACCGGTGTCGACGCGTCGCAAACGATGCCGTCGGACACCGCTATGAGCCCGGGTGCTATGCCGCAGATGGACGTGCCTGACGAGGATGTGCCCCCGAATCCGGAACACATGTGGACGAACGCTGATATGTCGAATGATTCTGGCGCTGGAGACAACATGGCGCCACAGTCCGGCTCACGCCTGCGGCGCGCTGCGCCGAACGCGCAGTGGGGATGGGGCACAGCCGGCCCCGGCAATGCTTACAGGACTTTCCTGCAGTCGAACGGCACGCTGATGAACCCCACGCTCAAAGTGATCGACGTTTCCGAACATCAAGGCGACATCGATTGGAACCGGGTGAAGAATTCGGGCATCGACGGCGTCATCCTGCGCATCGGCTACGGTTACGGCTACGAGGATGCCCGGTTCGCGCGGTATCTGGCGCAGGTGCGCGCATTGAAGATCCCCTTTGGCATCTACCACTACAGCTATGCCTACAACACGGACTTCGCTCGTAAAGAGGGCGATTGGACGGTTCAGCTGCTGCGCAAATACGGGGTGACCGATAACGCGTTCCCAATCTTTTACGATCTTGAACAGGATGATTGGGGCGGCCACACGATGCCGACGGCGGCGGCGCAATACGAACAGATCGCCCGTGCATATTTCGGCGCGCTGTCTTCAGCCGGGTACAGCAATGTGTACATCTACAGCTACCTGAACAACATGAATACGCGGCTCAACACCGCATGGCTCCAGGCGCGCACGAAGTGGATCGCGCAATACAACACGAAGCTCGACTACACGTTCCCCCATTACAACGGTTCGCGCGGATGGCAGTACACGTCGAAGGCCTCCGTGCCCGGCATCAATGGCAACGTGGACATGAACGTCTTCGACAAGTCGCTCTACCGCGACGTGACGTTCCGCACGCCGCATGTTGACGATGTCGTATGGCTGTCGCAATACGGCGTGACGACCGGTTTCTCCGATGGCACCTTCCGCGGCATGAGCGCCGTTGTACGCCAGGACATGGCTGCGTTCCTACGCCGTGTGGCCGTGAACAGGAACATCGGCGACGCCAGAACATGGAAACCGAGCGCCGAAGATTGGAAAGCCTTTACCGACGTGCACGCATACGCCCCATGCTGAAGACATCCTGTGGCTTGCGCATGCCGGCATCGCCGACGGCTATGGCAACGCAGACGGCACACAGCGCTTTGAAGGCATGACGAAGGTCTATCGGCAGGACATGGCCGCGTTCCTCAAGCGCCTTGCCGATCTGGGAGGCAAGTCAGGTGGCGTGACTCCGCGCACCGATTTCACCGATGTGCACGCGAATACGCCCCACGCCGCGGATATCCAATGGCTTGGCGGGGCACGTATCACCGAAGGGTACCAGAATGCGAACGGTTCGTGGCGCTATGAGGGCATGACGACCGTCTACCGCCAGGACATGGCCGCATTCCTCCACCGTCTCGATGGCCGGCTCGCCTGATGCTGCTACGGGAGGGGAGTTGTCAGGCCGGCGCTTTCTTGCTTCGCAAACGTGGACTCCTCGGTATGCAGCACATTATCGTTTGCACACCGTATGCCGCGAGCGGGAACAGCAATAGATAGAACGGCAGTGTGTAGATGCCCTTGGCCTCCCAGAAGAGGTAGCACAGGAACCCACCCAAGAACGCCGCGCATAGGAACGTGCGTGCGAAGATCGTGGCATCCTCCATGGGACGTGCGGCCGAACGCACGCCCGATATGAGCATAGCAATCACACCGGCAAGCGCAAAGGCGTAGAGCACAGTCTGCGCGATGTTCTCGTACGAGGTGAGTCGGGCGGCGCCGGTCCCTGAAAGAATCCACTGCGGCAGTCCGGTGAATCCATGTGCCGACGACCCGTATTGTGAATACAGCGATGTCATGAATGTTGGCTCCGCCCATTCCGATGCGAGTTTTTCCGAGAAGAAATGCACGGCATCACCTGGGTCTTGCGCAAAATGCTGCACGCGTTCCCGTATGAATTCCTTGGCGACCTGTGATTGTTGCGCATAATTGCCATGAGTTTCGTGGAAAGTGCGCAGTGGAATTCCGGTCCACCAGCCGGGCGTGGTGCCTTCGCGCTCATTGAGTCCCAAGGTGATCCACGAGAGCATGGGCATACCGTTGCCGAAATCCTGATGGGTGATGTGCTCGATGATGCGCACCGGCAGTTTGGTGAGCATGTAGGCGCCGCCGAACGAGGCGATGGCCACCGCACCCTGCCACCATTTGCGGTTGGCAATCACCACGAGCGCGATGCCGATGATTGCCGCGAGCATGAGGATGATGAACGTCGATTTGAGGATCACACCAATGCCGCAGACGAGGAACCCGCCCACAAGCGCCAATACACACTGCCACGCGTGCTGTGCACGGAATGCCTGCGCGATCAGCGCAACACCGGCCACGGTGATGCTGAAGCCGACGGCGTTCGGATAGACGAAGGTGGCGAACATCAACAGTGGCACGCATGTGGCGAGCAGGGTGGCAAGGGCGGCATGGCCTGCATCGTCGAGCCCGATGAGCGTGCCCAAGCGCCACAGTGCGGCCACGAGCCCGGTAATCGCGAACGCGTTGAGAATCTGGAACGCGATGATGTTGTGCGATCCGAATATCGAGCCGGCGAACACGTACCACAGCATCGGACCCGTCTGGAACGGGTAGTACGAGAAGTAGGCGTGCGGGCTCGGTACAGCGTGCGGTCGCGCCATGCATAGTTCGGATTGTGTGCGCGACTGGCAGAATGCGGGGGAATATCTGGGTAAATCTCCATTGATCAAGGCGTCGGCCCCATCAATGAGGCTTTGTGAATCAGGGTAGCCATAAGATGTCAATTCGAGCGCGGCGATCCATAGTATCTGCGTGATCATCACGAATGCGAGCAAAAACAACAGAGTACGTCGTTGCTTGATCTGCGCGATGCCATATATGATGCACATCAGCACCATGAAGAGCAATATGCACCCGCCGATGAAGGTGAACGATGGCGCGCGGAAGTGGTAATCGACACGTTCCGTGATGTTGGCGGCGCCGACGCTGTTGCCACGCTTGAACACGCAGGTGAAGATGAGCGACAGCACCAGCAGCAGCGCCACGATGGCCGCTTGAAGACCCATGGCAACGGTGAGGAGCCAGCGGGAAATGGCCGCGCAGATACCTTTTGCCTTGTGGCGCGACTCAGCTGGCATGTTTGCCCGACTGAATTTGACCGGTTCGTGGTGCTGCCCGACTGTGGTTTCTTCCGTACTACCTCCGATAACGTTGTCGGCGCGAGACATAGTGGTGCCCCCTGATACTGGTTGATTTCCCTGGAATATGGACGTCAGATGGTTTCTTCGATGATATAGCGTGGCCGCGCCTTGACTTCGATGTAGATCTTGGCGATGTATTCTCCCACAATGCCCAAGGCCACCAGGATCAATCCGCCCAGAATCCACATCGAGCACATCATCGACCCCCAGCCGGCCACCGCGTTGCCGGAGCATACGGAGACAAGGGTGTAGATGAGCATGGCGATGCCGACGACCACCGAGACGACGCCGGTGCCGGTGATGAGGCCCAGCGGTTTTGTGGAAAACGACGTGATGCCTTGCACCGCGAACGCGACCATCTTGCGCAACGGGTATTTCGATTCGCCAGCCACGCGTTCGCCACGCTTGTAATACACCTTGGCGGTGGGGAAGCCGAGCGAGGGCACGATGCCGCGCAGGAACAGGTTCGACTCATGGTATTGCGAGAGTGCCTCTAACGTCGTATGGCTCATCAGCCGGTAATCGGCGTGATCCGGCACCGTTTCGGTGCCCAGCGCCTTCATCAGCGCATAGAACATGTGTGCCGTGCTGCGTTTGAAGGCTGTGTCGGTCTCGCGGTTGTCGCGCACGCCATACACGATTTCGGCGCCTTCGCGCCAGGCCTCCACCATGTCTGCCACAGCGTCCGGATCATCCTGCAGGTCGGCGTCCATCGAGATGGCCGCGTCCGCCTGCGAGTGCAGGGCGTGCATCAATCCGGCGAACAGCGCGTTCTGATGCCCCTTGTTGTGCGCCAGCTTCAGACCGTGGAACAACTCGGAATCCTCATCGTGCAGCGTGCGGATTACATTCCACGTGCCGTCTTGTGAACCATCATCCACAAACAGCATGCAGCTATGCTCATCGATCTGACACACGTCGATGAGCTGCTGAAGGATCTTGTGCAGTTCATCGGCTGTGGTGCGCAACCCCGGTTCCTCGTTGTAACAGGGAATAACGAGCATGATGCGCGGAGGTGTGCGGTTGTCCGCTGCCGTCGAAGTAGTGTCCAACTCCCCAATCATATATGTCAGTGTATGCCAGTGATTATTTGCCATCTATGACTAGATGCATTATTGAGTTGGTAGCTGAACCGTGTACTACACTTTTTGCGTATTTATCTGTGGCGCCCAGAAAGAATGAATCGCCCCCGAAGAAGGCCTTGTGTGATTGCCGGCGATGTCCCTGCCCTCTACGAGTAGTGTCTGGGTGTGTGAGCCCCAAGTGGCAGCCACTGTATTCCAAGACTGCCATCTGGGACTTCGGCAAAAGCCACTACCTGTAACAATGAACGGGAGCTTCGTGCCGAGCGCCGCTACTGCAGCTGGTTCGCCGGATCCTCGAAGACCTTGGCCCACGCCTCGAAGCTCGCCATATCGGAGTTCTGGTATTCCTTGGCCAGGCTTTCCCAACGCTTGAGCAACTCCTTGGCCAGGAACAGCCCGCGCATCGTCTGTTGGCGGTAGAGCTTGCTGTCGCGCCGCAACCATGCCACCGAATCACCGTCCGGAGAGGTCACGACCGCGGAGTTCACGCCCGCGTAGGCTGGCCAGGACGCGTCGCGCGAGGGAATCAGCAGGTCCGGCTGGGTGTCGCGCATGCCGTTTCCACGTGAAACAAATGCCTTCGCGATCGTCTTCATGGCCTGCAGCCGCACGTCGATCATGCTTGGGCGCGGCTTCATGTTCGCGATGTACTCGGCCTTTGGGGTGGGGAAGTCGTCGCGGTTGCGTGTGGTTTCCGAATCCGGGAACCCTTCGCGTGCCTTGCGCACGTCGCCCAGCTTGGTGGCAAGCGTGTCCGCGATATAGTCGGGGCCGCGCATGATGTCGCGCAAGGCCAGATGATGCAGATGCATGGCGGAATAGACGAGTTCCACGCCGGCCTTCGCGTCGTCGAATAGCATGCCGTACAGGAAGTGCCATGAAGGCTTGGTGCAGTGCAGCAGGCTGCAGATCCAATGGTTGCGGTACAGGTAATACCCCTCCCATGTGCGTGATGGGTCCTTCGCGTGCCACGCCTGGTGCCACACGGCCACGCCCGGAAGGCAGACGGTATGGTAGCCGTGGTCCTCGGCGCGCAATCCGTAATCCACGTCGTCGAATTTGATGAACAGCGGTTGCGCCAAGCCGATCTCGCGCATGATCTGTGTGGGGATCAGGCACATCCACCAACCGTTGAAATCGGAATCCGCGCGTCGGTGCAGCTTCGGCGAGTCCCTCAGCGGCTGCGTGGCGAAGTCATGGTTGTATTCGAGCCCGGCCGCCGGCTGTGTCCAGTACGACGCGCGGTTGTAGCGCTCGCCGAGCGTGTACAGCATCGTGCGGTTGTCGAGGTGGAACATGCCGCCGCCCACAATCGTCGGTCGTGTGCAGTAGTCGGCGAACTGCACGGCGCGCATGATCGACTCCGGCTCGCTGATCGCGTCGTCGTCGAGCAGCAGCGTGTAGTCGCTTTTGCCGGCCTTCACCGTTTCGTACATGCCGCGTGCGAACCCGCCGGAGCCGCCCATGTTGCGCTGGCGCACGTAGGTGAGCTGGTGCCCTAGGTCTTTCGCCACGGCAGCGAAGCCCGGCTCGTCGCGCACCAGGTCGGTGCCTTGGTCGGTGCAGTAGATCGTGTCGAGCCGCCCGCGCACATTCGCGTCGGCGGCAATCGCCTTGAGTTGGTTGAGGCAGTACGGCGCGCGGTTGAACGTGGTGATGGCGATCGACAGTGTGCCGTTACTACCACGGCGCGCCTCAACGGGCACGCTCCACGCGGCGTCTTCGATCGTCAGGTCGTCGCTGTCGCCGGCCTTGGCGTCAAACCAGAAGAAGCCGCCGTCCATGAGGCCGGTCATGGCGAGTTCCGCGCGCACGGTCGTCGCGCGGGTCGGCGCATTGACGTCGATTGTGCCGGCGGGCTCAAACAGGCCGCGGCCGCTGGAGCGGAACAGCATGATGGTGCCGCGGCCGCGCACGCGTGCACTGAACTGCACAGCGTCGACGCGTGTCCAGCGCCGCCAATAGCCGGCGGGGAAGGCGTTGAAGAACGTGCACAGCGAGGCGTGGCGCCCAGCGAGCACGGTGAGCGACGCGCGCCCGTTCACACGGAACACGTTGTGCGCGCCGTCGGCCGGCTGCGCGTGGGCCGTGTCTTCAAGCAGCGAGCGGAACTCGGTTTTCGTCATCTGCGCAAAGTCGAGCGAGACGAAGTCCTTGTGCGGGTCGAGCGTGCCTTCGCCCATGTGCGGGCGCGTCCACTCGATCGCGTACAGCGGCATCGTCAGGTCCTGATCGAGCACGGGGTAGACGACACGGCTCACCGCCTGCCATTGCGGGGCGGATGACTGGGATTGCAAAGGATTCGTTCTCGGCATACGCCCCAGTATAACGACAGCGGCTCACTGCTGCGGCAGATCCATGAATCCCATCTGCTGCAGGTAATTCTCGCCCACCGTCATGTCGTACTGCACCATGCGGTAGTCGTCGAGCAGCTGCTTGGCTTCTGCGGAGAGCGACTTCGGGTCGATCGGCTCGCCCTTGCTGTTCAGGTACGTCGGCGAACCATCGCTGGACCAGGAACCCATCCGCGAGATCGCGGGCACTGCAGCGTGCAGCTCGTCAAGTAGAGCCAGATACGGCGAGATCTTCGAATCGAGCTGTTGCGCCGCCTGCGCCATGAAGAAGTTCGACGACGTGTAGGCGGCGTCGGCTTCGGGCAGTTTGGTGTCGTGCGATTTCGAGGCGGCGTTCGACCAGATGAAGTAGTTCGTCTCGTGGAGCGCCAGCTCGTTCTTCTTGTCTTGCGAGGCGGTCGTGTAGATGCCGGGCAGGTGGTCGCCGTAGAACACCACGGTGATTGGCTTGTCGATGGCGTCGAGGTCGTTGAGGAACTGCTCGGTGGCCTCGTCGGTGCGCTGAACGCCCTTGGCGTATTCGGAGTGCACGCCCATCTCGTTGCCCGGCACGCCCTGCGAGTCGTTCGCGGCGTGGAATTCGTTCTCGCTGCCATACAAGTCCGGATACGGGGAGTGGTTCTGCATCGTCACGAGTTCGATGTACTGGGCCGGTTTGTCGCCGGAGGTGTTGGCGCGCACTTCCTCGACCACGTTCTTATAGGCCCTTTCGTCGGTCACGCTGGTCGAATCCGCCACGGCGCCATGGTAGGTGCCGGCATATTTGATCTTCGGGTCGCTGTCGAGGGTATAGAGGTGGGAGAACCCGAACTTTTTATAGTTGACCCCGCGGAGATAGAAAGACTGCAGGAACGGATGGAACCCGACCGAGCAGCTTGTCGATCCACAGGCCTGGTTCCACATCTGGTTGAACGAATACATCTTGGGTCGCGTCGGCACGAGCTGCTGGTACGGCGAGAGCATGGTGTCGCTGAAGTTCGCCATGCTCAGGCCGGTCATCTGCTGGAACTCGATGTTTGCAGTGCCTCCGCCGTAGCCAGGTGACAGCATGAGTCCCGCCGTCGTCACGTCGCCGAGCGAACGGATGAACGGCATGGGGTCGGTGTTGAAATGCACGCCCGGCACACGGTTGGGGTCGGAGAATGATTCGGAGAGCACCATGATCACCGTATTGTCGGTGAGCGTGCTCGTGCGCTCCTTGTTGATGCGCGTGGCGGCCTGCTCATAGCGCCGCGCGATGGTCTTCATCGCCTGCTCGTTGTACCCGGGCTCTTCATCCATCGCCTTCACATTCATCAGACTGAGGAATGTGGTGGTGGCACCAGCATATTGAGAATCTTCCATCACATCCCACAGACGTGGCACATAGCCCACCTTGTTGGCCAGTTGACGCACACGTGAGTCGGGGGTGGAAAGGCCAGTGGCATAGGAAACCATGAGACAGATGCTCAGGACCGGCGCGAGGACACGGCAGATCAATCCGAAGATGTTCTTTGGACCTGCGATTGGGTGGCGCCACGAGCAATAGATGAATGTGGAGCGCCGGTCGATGAACTGCAGCAGCAAACAGATCACAACGAACCAGACGACGAGTGAGATGCCGGCGTTGATGGTGGGGCGCAGATCGTCGGTCACGAATGAGGCCACGTTCTCACCGCCTCCGCCATTGCCGGTGAGGAACCCCAGATCGGAGGGGATGATCGGTTCATTGCGCATGGCGACCTTGGCTTTGCCGGCGAATGCGGTGATGCCGGCGATGGCTCCGAAGAACGCCGTGCCGATCCAGAACCGGTTCGTCACAGTGACGCAGATCAGGTACAGGATGCCGAGCGCGAAGAAGTTGAGGATGCCTGCCGTATTGGCGAGCCAGTGGTAGGTGCCGTCCATCACTTGCATCACCAGGCCGTCTTCCGCCGTCGGGTCGTAGGTGAGTTTGGGCGTCACACTCCATAGCAGGAACATATTTGCTATCTCGATGAGCGCGAACATGATCACCACATACGCGCCATACGAGAACTTCGGGCGCTTGGCCCACGTCTGGTAGAACCTGGTCTGCTTGTACTGGTCATACCGTGCGCGCCAGGCGCGGATGGGGTGCTTGCGCCAATCCGCAGCATCGCGGTGGTCGTTCGCACCATTTTGGGCATCGCCGTGGTTGTCTCCACTATTTTGGGCGTTGCCATTCGCGTCATCCGCTGCGTCTACAGCACCCTCTGTTGTGCTACGGGTAGTGCTTTTTCGGCTACCCTCCAGATCTTTTCCACGGGAAATGGCCGTTTCTGTGGCGTGCGCCGAGGCGGAAGCACTACCCGTAGCAGAAGAGGCACTACCCGTAACGATTTGGGAGATGCTGGAGGCAGTGGATGTAGCGGCTACGGAGGTTGAGGCACTATCCACAGCAATGCGGCCCGCGGCCATGGACGTGAGCGTGCGGTCGGCACGGTGACGCCGTCTGATGCGTTCGATTTTCGCGTCGTGCAGCCTGCACAGACGGGTGCCGGTGTGCCGGCGGTGATGGCGCCTGATCGAACTACTCATACGGTATTGCCTTTCCACAAACACTGCACACGGCTGCGCCAATCGCCCTGGTCATTCTCTCAATGGCGCGTCAATGGCGCGCAGCCGTGCATCAGCATTGTAGTCAGCGTGGCCGATAGCACCCGCGCACGCGCCCCGGGTATGCTGGAGCCATGCGTTATTCCGTCACCGCTGTCGTGGTCTCGTACAACCGCGAAGAGCTGCTCGCCGAATGCCTCGCCGGCATCGACCGGCAGACGCGCCAACCCGACCACCTGATCGTCATCGACAACGCCAGCACCGACGGCGCGCTCGGCGTGGCCCGCCGTTTCGCCGCGCGCACCGCCATCCCCACGCGCGTGGTGGTACTGCCGCGCAATGTGGGCGGCGCGGGCGGCTTCACCGCAGGAATCGCGCTCGCCGTAGAGCCGCTCATGCAACCGCTCGGCCCCCACGAATCCGGCGCCGGCTACCGCATGGGCGGCTACGAGCCGCAGCCGGGCCTCGTGCACGACGTGTGGCTCATGGACGACGACACCGTGCCGCTGCCGAATGCGCTTGAGGAACTGCTGCGCGCCTCTGACGCGTGCGTCGCGCAGAACGGCCGCGTGCCGGTGGCCTTGGGGTCGAAGGCCGTGTGGACCGACGGCCGCGAACACCTGATGAACAAGCCGCGCCCCCGCGCGCACCCTGCGAAGGGCGGTGCGAAACTGCGCGGATTCCCCTCCGCCTACCAGACACGCTCGCTTTCGTTCGTCTCGTGCCTGCTCAACGCGGACACGATTGCCGCCATGCGCAGACTGCCCAAAACCGCGTATTTCCTGTGGAACGACGACTACGAATACACCACCGCGCTGCTCAAACGGCACATCGGCTACTACGTGCCCGCGAGCGAGGTGGTGCACAAGACGAAGGTCTTCGGTTCGAGCGACGCCGACCCGGGTGCACGCTTCTACAACGAGGTGCGCAACAAGATCTGGCTGTGGCGCGGGTCGCGCGGCAATTTCACGCGCACCGAACGTGTGCTGTTCCTGCTGAAGACCGTGCGCCGCTGGGCACTGACATGGCTGCGCTCGCCGGACCGCACGGTCATCGCCGACTGCCTGCGCCGCGGCTGGCATGACGGCTGGCATACCACGCCCGAACGCAATGCGCGCATCGATTTCGCCGACGCTGCAGTGAACCGCGCCGTGCGCGCGTGCGAAGGCGTACCCGCCTGCGATTAGGACGCGCTCGACGCGTCTTCGCTGTCGTCCGGCGCGCTGTGCCTGCCGCGCTTCGGTGGCTCCGGCTGTTCAGGAGCGCCCGCGAGCGCGTCATTGCGCTTGTCGACGATCGCATGGTAGGCGCGGCGTCGGATCGCCATCGGCGTGAGCCGGTACGCCGCGCGCACGGCCACATTGCGCAGGAACTGCCAGGGTGTGGTGAATCCGTCGCGCATGAACCGCCACTGCAGGCGGCATTCCTCAACGAACATCGAGAATCCGCCGCGCCGCTCATACGCCTCTTTGTTCGTGCGGTAGAGCACAAGCGGCTCGGGCACGTTGAGGAACTGCGCGTGGTTGAGCATCATGCGCTCCCACAGCATGTAATCCTCGAACCGGCCGGCGTCTTCGGGGTAGCCGCCCGCCGCGATCACCGCGGATTTGCGGAACACGACGCTCGGATGGTGGATCGGCGACTGCAGGCGCGCGTATTTCGCGAGTTCGGCGCCTTCCGCCGGCAGCAGGCGCACCTGCCCGGGTTCGCGCTCGTCGTCGTTGAATTCGCGGATCGCACTGCCCAGCACATCCACATTGCCCGAGCCGTCCGCCCGCGCATGCGACGCCGCGCGCGACGACGCGACGAACTGCGGGATAATCGTGGCGAAACGGTTCGGCAGCGAGACGTCGTCGCAATCCGCACGCGCGATGTATTCGTACAGGCAATGCTCAAGCCCCACGTTGAGCGCGTGGGCGAGCCCATGGTTCTCCTCGAGCGGCACCACCGTGACGGTGGGGGCGGGCATGTCCGGGTGTTCGACGGCGAACCATACTGCCATCGTGGAAGGCAGCGAATCAAGGTATCGCTGGATGTCGTCGGGCACCGGACCGTCGCGCACGATCACGAGTTGCGCAGGCGGCAGCGTCTGCTCGATCGTGCCCGACTGCACGGCGCGCTCGAGCTCGCGAAGTGTGTTGCCACCGTACACCGACATGAGCAGGGTGAACGGCGGCAGTTCGCGTGTGGGTTGCTGGTCCGACTTCTTCACGGTTCCATCGTAAACCACACACAATGACGAAGCGATGTGCATGCGCGTGCATTTCCACGCCTTGAGCGAACGCCGCCGGCCCATTCACCGCGAAACCGCAAGGATGAACGGGCTCGCCGGCAGGGCGCTCGCGTTGTACAGCAGACTATCGCTGTGCGGCTCGCCGGCCCACAGGTACCGCACTTGGCTGATTGCGCGCACCTGCGGGCAGCGCAATATGACGGTGTCGCCATTGATTGAGGCCGTGGCCTTGTGGAACTCGCCACTGGAATCGGCCACTTCGAACCCTTCGACCGGTTGCGACGTGGCAGTTGCCACCGCATCGGCGCTCGCCGAGAGCGAATAATCCGGCTTCATCGCGCGCAATCCCTGCGCGGTGCCGTTTCGGAACGCCAGTTGTACAGTGCCGTCGCCGGTGCGGCGCGCGGCGGCGGCGAGCGGGCCCGAGGGAATCGCCTTGTGCGCGCGAATCGCCCGCCACTGGCTTGCCATGCGCGCGGCGATGATGTCTTTACCGAGCGGGTGGATCACCGACGACGTGCCTTTGTCGGTGTCGATCGTCACGGTCATGGCGAGATTCGCCGTGCTCTTCAGATTGGGGTCGGTCAGCGTGTCCAGCTGTGCCTGGCGCACATACTGCGTGTACTGCGCGCCGCCCCAGCGCGCGAGCTGCACGTAGAGGAACGGCATGTCCGGGTTCGCGAACACCGTGCGGTAGTCGTTGATGAGCGTGCTGAACTGCGCCTCGTAATCGAGCGCGTTCTGCAGCTGCCACGCGTCATTGCAGCCCTGGTACCAGATCACGCCGGCGATGTGCGTGCCGCGCAGCGGCGCGATGTGGTTCTTGTAGATGCTTCCGCCCGGCACATGGTCGCGAATCGGTGTGCCGCCCCACGCTGTCTGGATGATGCCGATCGGCACGTGCGGCTCATCCGCACGCAACTGCTGCGCGAAGAGCTGCGGCAGATAGCCCAGATATTGCGCGTCCGTGCCGGTGCACGCCTTCCACTCGCCGCCCATCACGGGGTCGACCGGAAAATCGGCGCTGTCGGTGGTATGCGCGGCGCGAATGAAGTGGATACCCGGGTCGTCGACAAGCTCGGGCAGGTCGCTGAGAGAGAATGCGGATCCGAGATTCTTGCGAGCCTCGGCCGTTGTGCCGTAGTACTGCTCGTAGTTGAGCTCCATGTTCGATTGCCCGCTCGCCACAAACACGTCGCCGATGTACACCGTGTTCAGGTGGAACACCGTCTGGTCACCGTACGCCACAGTCAGTTCGTATGGCGTCTCGCTCGCCGGCAGTGCGTCAAGTGTGGCGGTGAACCGGTTGTCCTTCACCGTGGCCTTCCCCGCGCGCCGCGTGCCGTCGCCAGTCAGCGTCACGGTGATCGCCGAGGCGTCCACCTCGCCATCCTGCCGCGCGATCAGCCCACTGAGTGTGATCGGGGCGTCGCGCTGCAGCACCATCTGCTCTGTCACATACGGTTGCATGGACACCGACGCTTCGCCAGGTGCGGTGCTCGCACTGTTGCTCGGTGCAGTCGTGGCGCTGGTGTTGTGTGCACTGCCACACGCGCCCACGCACACGGCGAGGCACAGTGCGAGTAGCAGCGCAAGCGCGCGTCTGCAGTCGTGCGGCAGGTGCGGCGGGCGCGCCGGTGCGGATGAAATACGCGTGGTTCGCGCTGTGTGCAGCATGGGTCTACCTCGGTTCGCGACGGGTCGGCGGGCCGGGAACGCCCGCTGTGTTGTTTCCTAGGGTAGCTCTACCATTCATAAGCACGGGGGCAGCGCACCGCGCAGTGCGGATGGGACTGTTCCGCATAGCAGAGGAGCAACGGCGAAAGGAAGCGGATATGGCATCCGAGAACAACGAATACCCGGATCTGGTCATTGTGGGGGCGGGCTTGTTCGGCCTCACGGTGGCGCAGCAGGCGGTCGAGAAGCTGGGTGTGAACGTGCGCATCATCGACGTGCGCGACCACATCGGCGGCAACGCCTACTCATATATGGATCCGGAGACCGGTGCCGAAATCCACAAATACGGCGCGCACCTGTTCCACACGTCCAACAAGCGCGTGTGGGATTACGTGAACCGCTTCACGTCGTTCACCGATTACGTGCACCGCGTCTACGCCACGCATGACGGCGAGGTCTACCCGCTGCCGATCAATCTGGGCACCGTCAACCAGTTCTTCCGCGCGCACTACACGCCCGCCGAAGCCAAGGCGCTCATCGAGGAGCAGGCCGGTGAGCTCGCGGGCACCGATCCGGCGAATCTCAACGACCAGGGCATTTCGCTCATCGGACGCCCGCTGTACGAGGCGTTCATCAAGAACTACACCGCCAAGCAGTGGCAGACCGACCCGAGCGAACTGCCGGCGAGCATCATCAAGCGCCTGCCTGTGCGCTTCAACTACAACAACCGTTACTTCAAAGACACGTGGGAGGGCCTGCCCGTCGACGGCTACACCGCATGGTTTGAGAAGATGATCGACGACCCGCGCATCGAAGTCTCGCTCAACACCGACTTCTTCGACGAATCGCAGCCGTACAACAAGAAGGCGCTGCTCGAAGCGGGCGTGCCGGTCGTCTACACCGGCCCGGTGGACCGTTACTTCGACTACGACCTGGGCGAGCTCAAATGGCGCACCGTGGACTTCAAAGAGGTGCGCTACGACGAAGGCGACCATTTCGGCTGCCCGGTCATGAATTTCTCCGACGCCGACGTGCCGTACACGCGCGCCATCGAATTCAAGAATTTCAACCCGGAGCGCGCGGACCAGCAGAACCCCGACAAGACCGTGGTCTGGGAGGAGTATTCGCGTTTCGCGGACCGCGACGATGAGCCGTATTACCCAATCAACACCGAGGCGGACAAGGCGCTGTACGCGCAGTACAAGCAGAAGGCCGCCGAAGAGCCGAACGTCGTGTTCGGCGGGCGCTTGGGCACATACGCGTATTACGACATGCACAATGTGATCGATCAGGCGCTCACCGCGTATGAGGAGCAGATCGAACCGATGCTCAAGAAGGACTGAATAAATCCGGCGCATCGTGTATGCCGGTGTTGCTCCGCGCGCCTCCGATGATTGAATCGCGAGGCGCGCATCTGTTTGTGACACGCCGGTGGAAGCATTGTGGTTGTTGGGTTTTGTGGGTTGCGACACGC
>ERZ778497.142-NODE-142-length-69525-cov-16.311501_pt1 | contig 69525 bp, 84 predicted proteins | sample MGYA00509938_ERZ778497 | MGnify/ENA primary metagenome ERZ778497 (study PRJEB29527, sample SAMN07138969) | mouse gut metagenome | material: feces | host: mouse | place: China:Nanjing | collected 2016-01-25 ... | reverse complement strand
CTCCAAATGTAGAGCAAAACTCCTCTGGCCAGCGACCATAGGCGTATGCCTGGGCATTGCGGGCTTCATCCGAGAATGTTATTCGCAACGAATCGTAAAAGAATTTCTGCGCCACATCGAGAGCAGCCATAAGCGACTCTCTGTGTTTCGCATCCTCAATCTCTTTGTCAGACATTTGTCTATTTGTGAAATCCAGGGGAATGTTGTTGTCCCGTGCTATCCTCTCGACGGCTTCCTCGAAAGTACAGTTCTCCTTCTCCATGACAAATGCTATGCCGTCGCCTCCCCGGTGGCAACTGAAACAATAGCACAGATTCTTTCTCGGTGAAACTGAAAATGACGGAGACTTCTCGGAATGGAACGGGCAAAGTCCGACCAGAGAGGAGCCTCTGGCCGTCAGGTTGACGTATGGCTTGAGAACAACCGCAATATCAAGGTCGCGAACCGCCTGTATGGTCTTTTCGCTTATCATAGTGTAGTAAGTCGTTTCCAGCAGTCGATAATGGACCGCCCCGAGAATTTGGGACGGTACCGGTTCTGCGGATTGACAGGAGCAATCAGACCCATCTCGCGATAACGGCGAAAGGTCTTGAATGACACCCCCAGCTCCGCACACGCCCTCTTGACGCAATAAATCCCCTCCGGATTACACTTCGGCTGCAACTCTGTCATTGTCGTAGTCGGTTTGAAAATTGATTGTGGGGGAGAAGATGGTTCTCCCGGCGATATTCTCCATAATCTCCTTTGCCCACAAGGGTATGCGGCAACACATATACTTCCAGTTGAAGAAGGTGCGACGGTGAACTCCGGCGGCCCGGACAACCTCATCGACAAACTCAACGCTCTCCTGATAGGAAAGTGTTTCGAGATAACCACAGAGGAGCTTCGCATCCCTGTGTTTGATGTCATTTATAAATGTCTCCATGCCGATTCATTCACTGAAGTAGTCCTGTTGAATACTCTGAAGATAACGCAATTCGGATGTACGGTATTCAACCTTACCCGGTCTTTTGCTGGGTTGTATCTTGCCCTGACGTCGCCAACGTTCTACATTGGCTCTCCCGAACATGGCAAAAGCCTTTCGCTGGCTCACATATTCCGGGTCATCCCGCCCGGCCTTGATCATCTTGACGACTCTTGCTGCCACGTCATTGAGAAACGTGTCGTAAGGCACAAGATTGTCTGTAAACTGAAGGAACACCATAATGTTTGCCTATGCTACGCGAGTGATGGATATAGTACGTGCCTCACGGTTGGTCCGGGTCGTATAGCGTCGCTCGGTAATAGCTCCGATTTCCGATGCCTGTGTACGGACGCTCTTTAATTTAGCTATCGGGAACTCAATGGTTTCACCAACAGCCATAGCCATGATTGCAGGGCGGATTTTCACAAAGTTATCTGTCATTTTTAACCTTAATATTTGTTTGTTGATGGATTAATGATTAACTTTGCAACAGCAATAGTCTTGTCGCGCCAAGGTTAACCAACTACAAAATCAACGCAAATGTACAGATTATTGTTTGAACGAACAGATTGTTGAACCACTGTTTTAGACATCTATAACAGTTTAATGGATTGATGATTAATGATTAACGTAGAGCTAAAGTCAGTTCATGTGGGTCGGGAGATTGCAAAACGTCTCGACGAGTTAAACATGACTAAAACAGAATTTGGTAAGTTGATTGGAGTGCAGCAGCAACACGTCAACCGGATTCTCGAGCGCGATACGATGGAAACCAAGAAGCTCTACAAGGTTTGCCAAGTCCTTGAAATGAACTTCTTTGCCCTGTTCTGCAAGTTTCCCACAAATGTCAACGCCTACCTTGCGGCTGTGGTGCTCGGAAACGGAGATGCCAATAATAATATTGGTGAAGCAGCGATACTCTCTGAGATCGAGAAACTGAAAAGCGATGTGAAACACTATGAGGAAAGCAATGCTCTTCTGCGCGAACAGATACAGACATTAAAGGACAACCTCGCCGACAAGGACGAGCTGATCCAAGTATATAAACAATCAAAATAGAATAGCCCATGAAATAAGAAACTGTAGTTGAACTGCAAGGTTAACGATTCCAATGCGGTTCAGTTGCGAGAGATAAATCCTCCTTCCCGATAATAAGGCTTGAAGTCCGCTTAGACCCTGCTTAGATAGTGTTTCTAAACCTTCTGAAATGAAGTTCTAAATTATAGCGGCGCAAGCAGCCATCGAGGACTAAGCTGCCTAAACACCAGCAAACCACCAATCAAACAAAAAAGTGCTTAGAGAGCGCTTAGATCGTTCATTCAAACACTTGATATTATGCGATTGTTGTTTGCGGCGCAGGCTGCAATAGAGGACTAAAGTTTAGTACTTGATCATAATAGAATTAGGTCGTAATGCTCTGGAAAACAGAGGTTACGGCCTAATTTACTCTTGACCCCTCCGCTCATTCTGAGCCATTTTCTGAGCAGAATAAACGCAAATGTTGAGAAAATGTTGAGAGTTTTCAGACCACATGTTGAGAGCGTGTTGAGAGCGATGTTGAGAGTAAATATCATGCTGTAACTATCTGATTAATAAAAAAAAAGCCGACAGGCATCAAACATTAATCAAATATTAGTAAAAGAGCAGTATGACAACTCTTAGACCATGCGTTCAGAAACAACGCTCAGATGGATTCTATCCGGTCTACATTCGGGTAATCCACAACAGACAGTCGGCTTTCATCAAGACCGACAAATTGGTAGACCGTAAAGGAGTCTCCAAGACGAGAGAGATACGAGACAATGTAGTCCTCAATTATTGTACTAATCTGATCTGTGAGTACAATAAGCTACTTAATATGCAGAACACTTCTGCATGGAGCATTCAGGAGGTTATAACCTTCTTGACGAAAGACCAGGCTGACGCAAGTTTCAGCGAGTATGCAAAACTTCACATCAATCGTATGATCAATACCGGTCATGAACGCACTGCAAAGAACTACCAACTTGCGGTCGCACATCTGGAGAGATTCATAGGGTCAAACCAAATTATGTTCTCCTATCTAACATCATCGGTACTCAAAAGATGGATAAAAGATCTGGAGCAAAAGCGTCGCGCAAAGGAAATGTACCCTGTTTGTGTTCGCCAAATCTTCAAGGCTGCGCTCGTTGAGCTTAATGATGAAGAACGTGGCATCATTCGCATCAAATTCAATCCTTGGCTCAAAGTTCAGATTCCAAGTAGCGAAAAATCTATGCAAATCGCAATCAGCGCAGAAGCCTGTAGAGAGTTTTTCAATCGCCCCCTCCCCCAGACGAAGATGATCTCTTCGCTTCCTGAACTCGGACGTGATGTAGCAATGCTAGTTCTCTGTCTTGGAGGAATGAATACAGCTGATATTTATGCTCTGAAAAAGTCAGACTATAAGAATGGGGTTATATCCTACAAAAGAGCGAAAACAAGACATAGTCGTTCTGACGAGGCCTATATGGAAATGCGCGTAGAGCCTTTCATTCAGCCAATCTTTGACAAGTATCTTGCTCCTGAAGATGATGAGTTCCTTTTCACCTTCCACAAGAGATACTGTGACACGGACAGTTTCGGAGCCAATGTAAACAATGGCATCAGAAAGATTTGCAAGGATATGGGGATGGACAAAAAAGACTTCTACTGTGTCTATACGTTCCGTCACACATGGGGTACTATAGCCCAAAATGACTGCGGAGCAAGTCTTGCAGAAGTGGCTTTCGGAATGAACCATAGCCACGGTTTTCGCGTCACAAGAGGATATGTCAAACTTGACTTTACTCCTGCATGGGAACTAAATGCCAAGGTAATCGACTTCATCTTTTTCAGCGATGAAAAGAGCAAGCAAGGAAAAGCCCAGGATCTCAACGAGTCGGGAGACATTTTTTTCCGCATATCCAAGAAAATGATGATCTATGGTAGAGCCTATTTCAAAGGCAAAGTTATTGCGGAGGTAACTGACATTGGATTCAATACTGTCGATGATGTCATCAATCGCCTCGTCAAGCAGTTCCCTAATGATATTCCAACCGGATGTGCAGTCCAGTTCCGTCTCACCAACTGCGATTCTCAGAAAGAGATAGTCTACGAAAGAACGAATGGCAAAGGTTTTTGATCCCAATCGCCACAACAAATAGATAAATCCCACCGTAGGGAACAGACTCAAATACACCATAAAGAGCCATGTCGGACGTAAGTTTGGCATGGCTTTTCCTTATCCTAAAAGGTCAGAATAACCTCCTGACACGACCAAAAAGCACCCCAAGCAACCTAAAGGTCAATTTGAGGGCATACTTAACAAGACACACTGCAAGCTTTATTGCCAAACGGATTATCCTTCCTGCAATCCACAATAACAGCAGGAAGGGCGAGAGTATTAGAAGAATGACTATATCGTATGGTAAAAACATAATGTCGAGATTTAAAAGATGGTGTAAACGTGGTCTTTTCCAAAAGTAAAGATAATAAAAAATTTCGACATATGCAAGTTTTAATGCACTTATTTTAAGCTATTTAGCCAATATTTTAGCATCAAGAATTTAGGGTCAACCGACAAAAGTTTAGCCGTATATTGGCTAAATATTGTGAGCATATCAGTTATTTGAACTTGAATTAGAAGAGCCTTATGTCTATCAATCCTATGCTTCCTTGATAAGCGGACTGTCGAACCCAGTAACCAAGAATGCGAGTTACTTTAAACCATAAATCCCATACCAAGGCATAGACTATTTTCGGTTCATTGAACTCAAAACCTCGGAATCTTTATCTATTGGATTGAAGGGAACTTGTCCTCAATGTTCTTGTAAACTTGGTTCGATTCTCCCGGGAACTTGAACCATGAATACAAAGTAATCGAGGTCATCCAGCATTCGGTTTATTGGACTGTAAAACTGAGGAACTTGGTTCATTTGGTTTTGAGACTGAGAAACTGAGGCGAGTTGACCAGCGGTATCAAGGTCTAAGGAAGTTACGAGTCAGAGACCGGAGTCTATGGAACCGAGAATATTTATGTTGTGAAATTCGTTTCGGCGCACCGATGGGTACTATCTTCGTTGTGAAAAAGGCTACGGAAACATCGAACTGCGTTGCATGTTTTGTCAAGCAAGTTGTGCTTTTGTCATTACAAAAGCGACTTGCCGACTGCTCCGCATCGGGGCGATTCCATCGCTGTTTCGCTTCGCGAAAGAGTATCCGGTAGCCTTGGAATCCAGATAACTCAGTTACTATGACTCAAAGAACCAAGTATTTTCAACTACGGCTTACGCAAGAGGAATATGACTCATTGAAGGCAAAATCAGTCTCCTACTCGTCTGTAAGCCATTATATTCGATCTGCCATAAAGGAGTATTCCGATATAGGCACGAAACAGAAGTTCCAGTTACTCAATGACCTCAGTTCATTCTACCGAAAGTTTCAGGATGAACTGTCATGGGCAGGCGGTAATCTCAATCAGTCAGTCAAGAGAGCCAATGAACTTGCAGTCGCAGGACTTCTGTCTCCAGCCTATATAGCCGAAGTTCTTATACCCTCAATCAACAGTACCCGAAAGACTCTTGACACTATAAAACTGGAACTCCTAAACGTCACTAAAAAAGCCATTGAGTGATTCAGTTACTTTGACCAATATTCTAAGTTTCTTGGTGCTCCAAACTGACGAACCGAGGAATCTCAGTCCGGGGAGCCGAAGTTTCGCAGTTTCTTGAACCGGGAATCTGAATCTGATAAAACGACAAACCAAATATGATAGCAACCATATTACCGGGAAGCGCAAACTTCCACGCTGTCGGGTACAATGAACGGAAAGTCTCCAAAGGTACAGCCCGACTTCTCGAGATTCTGAATTTCGAGAGAGTCTTGAACTTTGGTCCCCCGACTCCGGATAAACTGAGAGACTATCTCATAGAATACAGCGAGCGTAATGGGAGGATAAAGAAAGCCCAGTTCCATCTTGCCATCTCGTGCAAGGGTCACGAAATGACCGAGCAGCAGCTACTTGATTTCGCGCACCGCTACCTTAAGGAGATGGGATATATGGAACCGGGCCAACCGATACTTGTATATTCACACTATGACACAGAAAATACTCATCTTCATATTGTCACTTCACGAATAGCTCCGGACGGCAAAAAGATTAATGACCACCATGAACGGCGCCGCTCTCAGGAAGTGATCGACCGTATTCTTGGAGAGGACAGCAAAAAGAAAGTCGAAGAAGACTTCGAGAAGGCAAAGCAATATACCTTCAAATCATTCGCCCAGTTCAAGGCTATTATGAACACTATGGGATATTCAATCTACCAAAAAGACGATACCGTATATTTCAAGAAAGGTGGTAAGGTTCAGATGAAGGTTCCCTTTGCTGATTTCAATGACCTATATAAATATGGAGTGACTGACCGGGCACGCGCCAGACAGTTGCGTTCCATTTTAAGAAAATACCGTGACACCTGCTCTGACAAAGAGGAATTGAAGAAGGAAATCAAGGCTAAGTTCGGAGTCGATATAGTCTTCTTCGGCAAGAAGGACAAGCCGTATGGCTACATATTAGTTGACCATTCTACCAAGGCTGTATTTCATGGCGCGAGGGTGCTTGCCATCGATGAGCTTCTTGACTTCTGCACTCCGGAGGAAAGATTCAACAGAATTGACAGATTCATTGATGACCTGTTCACACAGAATCCCAAGATAACCCAAGGAGAAATTTTTGACAAGCTTCGACGGCATGGGGCCTATATAAAGAAGGGTGTGGTACACTTCAACGGCCAGACCAGACCGTTGAAGCAGTTTATGGTGGACGCGCTTGAAAGGAACAACCGCATCAAGTGGATTGAGAGTTTCAATCCTATGACTGATGAAGAGAGGGATATACTTTGTAAGATGGGTAAAGGAACGCAGCCAGATCTTGTAACTCTCTCAACGAGCCGTAATGCTGTTTATACTTCTTCATTGGCAAAGTTACATTCCATTTTCAATGATCCGAATATAACGAATGTCAGAAACGAGTTGCGATCCGAGGGTTTCATAATAAAGACAGACGGAGACAATACCTTCGCCATTGATTTCAATCGTCACATTATCATCAATCTTACGGCAGAAGGATTCGACCTGACACGCCTTCAATATCAGAGGCAGCAGACTCAGCAACAACAGCAGAAGCCAAAGCCAAAGAACAAGACTTTCCCCAGAGTCCGCACGCTGCGTGACGCCGGAGTGGGTCACGGTGAGAACCGTGAATGGGAAGTCGGCTACAAAGGGAACTACGACAGAATAGATGATGAAACCACCCTCAAACGCTGATTCCATCTATGATTTCACTGCCAAAGGACTTTTAATCGTCACTATTTCGGGCATGACAAACCGAAAAACCTCAGGTATTTACACCCGTGAACCTCGGTTTCATGAACTGAGGTGAAATAAGTGTTGTGCATTTCGGTTCAAGGTACTTTCGCGTAATAATTTTGCATAGAATTTTAATCGCAATACCAAAAATGATGCAGACACCTGTCATAGTGACATTCGCCAACCAGAAAGGGGGCGTCGGTAAGACGACGCTCTGCGTTACCTTTGCCAACTATCTGGTGACTAAGGGTGTCCGTGTCCTTATAGTCGATTGTGATTTCCAGCATTCTATTCTTAAATGCCGCAGAAGCGACCTAAGAAAATACGGAACCGGTACGGTGCCATACGATGTAGTCGAGAAAGAGGCAACCGACCGTGATGAGATGACAGCTCTGATGGAAACACTCCATAATGAGCCGAGCATAGAGGTTGCTCTTATTGACTCACCCGGAAGTCTGAAAGCTCCGGGGCTTGTGCCATTGTTCGTGAACTCTGACATTATAGTTATCCCTTTCCACTATGACCTTGTGACGGTGCCATCAACCGCGAGCTTCATTATGTTTCTTGACAGACTCAAGCAGGCAATGGCAGGGGGAATGAAGTCGAGGCTGTTTATGGTTCCCAACATGAGTGATGGACGTGTGGGCAAGAGAGCCGAGCTTGTGATATGGGATAAGTCGAGGGAGACCTTCTCCAATTACGGTGAAGTCACACCCAAGCTTTCAAAGCGTGCCGACATGGAACGTTTCAGCACTATTGCCGCGCTCGATATGCAGACGGCTATTGTCAGTCCGGTGTTTGACAAGATTTATTATGCTATGTTCGACACCACAAACCCACTTCGGCAGCCCAATCTGAGAGGAATACAGTTGGTGGAGAATCTGGAACCTAAGAAGAAGAAAGGCAAGACTGTCACACCGCCAGGCAAAGAAGCAGAAACGGATTCATCTTCTGATAGCACTTTATCTACTGACATACCTGACTCCACTGACCAATCTGACATACAATAACTCAATCACTATTATAATAGATGAAAAAAGAAATTCCGGAAATAGACACACTGCTTGACGGCATCAATGACCCTGATGCAGTGCTCGACCCCTCGCCAACCAAAGAGAAAACTCCTAATGATATTCTACCCCAAGAGGCTGAGACATCATTGGAGCAAAAAGATTTTTCTCCAGAACTCCAGCCATCGGAGGAGTTAAGCAAAGAAAAGTATTGGAACGACTTCATGGTTCACCTCAATGCCTCTGATCAGCGCACAGACAAGGACGAAAGGCTTAACTGCAAGCTCGACCGTGACCTTGCTGATTCCCTTGATGACTGTGACATCGGAAACCGTTGCCGGTCTGACCTTGTGAACGCCATCATAAGGACCTTCTTTGATACTTTCCTTCCAAGACTTGTCCAGTATCGCCGGGAGAGAAAATCATTGTTCCAAAACTATACCCACGCCTGATATGAAAAAACATATTATCTGGGATGACGAGATGATTGAGACCCTTGTAAATCTTTATCCTGTCGAGACCACCTCCCATGTGGCATCTGTATTGGGTGTATGTGAGAACACGGTAAAGAAAAAGGCTAAGGAACTGGGGATAGAGAAGTATGCAAAGTCGGAATGGCTTTCAAGGGCTGAGTATATCCGCAATCATTTCAATACAAAATCATTTACTGAAATTGGGCAGTCACTCGGCATATCCAAGAACAGTGTAAGCCGTATTGCAGGCCAGATCGGTCTGAGACGTACCCACAAGGAGACTTCCAGCGTCATATCACGTGTCCGGACTGAGCTAATCAAGCGTGAGAAACGCCGTATGATCTTCGGTCTTGACCCGATAACAAATATCAAGGTAGTCACCAACCGTCCCCGTATCAAGCTCCGTGCGTGGCTAAAGACCAAGGGATATATCGTGGCCGATAAGAAGAACGTGATGTATTATCCTGCCGATATAGAGCGTCTGCACACTCAGGAAAGCCGAGGTGCCAGCATGGGTCTCCACTTCATGCCGCTCCCAGTTGAAGAACAATTAGTATTACAACCAGCAATATAAAGAGACAATGTACGGACAAATCATTTCATTTCTATTCGTGATTCTCATCATGTATTATGTGGTGATGATTCTACTCGACCTCCAGAAGGCAAAGGCTGCGAAAGCTGCCGAACTTGAAAAGAACCCGGAGGAAGAGATTGACATATCGGACGAGGCGAAAACTTTTAAGCCCGTCCTCATTTCAAGGGAAGACCCAAATAAAGCTAACATTCCAGTTGATTCTAATGGTGAATCCCAGCACAACTCGGACTCAAAGGAAGATAATCAGGGAGAACAACAGCAGAACAAAGAGTCTGAGAAAAAGGATGATGAATCTAACAACAATGACAACTCTGAGGCTCAAACTGTTGGTGATAAATCAACTGAAAACACTTCTGAAAAACCTGAGACTAAGGATAAAGAGGTAAAGCAAGAACCGGAGTCTTCATCTACAAATTTTAAGGAGCCAGTCAAGCCAACAGAACCCGAAAAACCTTTCAGACGTGCAGGCTACCGTGAGGCTGCAATGACCGGAGGTCTTGACGTTGACACTCTCTTACATGAAGTTGACCATTTTGCCGAGACAGGCAAAGGTCCATTGGGGCAGGTCATACTTGAATGTCAAAGCGCAAATATTTAGATCCACCATATTTATTACTGACCAATCTTAATCAAGTTCCAAGAAAAACACACCGATTCTTTAGCGACATCTGTTCCTTTAGCGACATCTGTTCCTTTGGCGATTTTGAACTTTAACACTTATTTCAAAATGCAGAAAATCAAGAACAAATGTCTACGTGTAGCAGCACGCATCAAAAACTCGGCCTTCATGCAGAGGGCAACTCTCGCAGCCGTGGCAATCATGGTGGCAACAGGCAACGCAATGGCAGCCAGCAAGGGCGCCGCAGGTTTCACCAAGGCGACACAGGAGGTAAGCTCCTACCAGACACCGGTTTCCAACCTTATGAAAGCCATCGCAGCGGTCATCGTCCTCGTCGGAGCTTTCAACGTCTATTTCAAGATGCAGAACGGCGATCAGGACGTGAAAAAGACTATCATGCTGACGATTGGCGGCTGTATCGCCTTCATCGCTTTGAGTGAGGCTCTCCCTCTTTTCTTCAACTAACCGGCCGCAAAACAGACAGACATGGCGATAAACGAAAACGGCTATCCGATTTACAAGGGGTTACAGAAACCTTTGGAGTTCATGGGCATACGTGGACGTTTCCTGACTCTCGCCGCCGGTGCAATAGGCGTGTCATTCGTAGGCTTCATCGTGTTCTCCATAGCATTGGGTAAGCTTGCCGGATTTATCGCCATGCTTGTGCTGGCTGTGGCAGGTCTGGTGACCATCTATGTAAAGCAGAGCGGAGGACTTCACAACAAGAAGCGCCACCGTGGATTTTTCATCTACAACAATCTTTTCAAACGCTGAGACATGGCAAAACCGCTGAAGAAAATATTTGACGGAATTTATGCGCAACTGGAGGAAACGGACGGCAATGTTGTCCTTTTCTCCTCCAAGGGCGAGCCGTCGGTCATTTTTGAGATGACCAACCCCGTGCAGCAGCTTTGCACTGACGCGGAGCAGTACGCCCTTTTTCAGGACGTGCTTGCCAACATCGTGCAGACTCTCGGCGAGGGCTATGCCTTGCAGAAGCAGGATATCCTCTGCCGCCAGTTCTACCGTCACGATGTGCCGGAGGATGCGGAGTTCCTTACAAGAAGCTATTTCCGCTACTTCGAGGGAAGGGAATTTACGGAGATACGCACATTTCTTATTATAACACAGGAGGCTCAGAGAAGCCAGTTCGTCCAGTACAACCCCAAGACGTGGCTCGATTTCCATTCAAAAGTATCGAAGGTAAACGACATCCTGACAGAGAAAGGTATCCGGCATCGGAAACTCACAAAGCCGGAGGTCAACGAATACTGCCACCGGTTCATGGCTTTTCAATTCCGTCACGGCTCTTTCTCGATGACCAACTTCAAGGCTTGTGACGAGTATCTGAAAATCGGTGACCGTGTGGTGCGTTCATATCCTCTTGTGGATATTGACGAAATCAATCTACCCTCCATGGTGAAGCCTTATACGGAGATGACAATCAATGGCTATCCGATAGCCACTGACCTTCTTTCATTCCTTACAAGTGTTCCTTTTGCGGACTGTGTTGTTTTCAACCAGGTCATTCAGATACCCAACCAACGCAAACTTCTCAGGAAACTCCAGGGCAAGGCAAAGCGTCACGGCTCTATGCCCGATCCGAGCAACAAGATTGCAAAGGCTGACATCGAGGAAGTGCTGAACCGCCTTGCGGTGGATTCAAGTCTTCTTGTGAATACCAACTTCAATGTCATTGTGAGTTGTCCTGTCGATAAAGTCACACCCGTCACTTCTTATCTGGAAACCAAACTCTATGAATGTGGCATCATGCCGTCAAGAGCAGCCTACAATCAGCTGGAGCTTTTCGTTGATTCATTCCCGGGTAATGCCTATGCTTTCAATCCGGACTATGACCTATTTTTGACATTGAGCGATGCAGCGTTATGTTTCTTCTTCAAGGAGCATCTGAAGGAATCCGAGGTCACACCTCTCACTACTTTCTACACCGATCGTCAAGGTCTTCCTGTGTGCATCGACATCACAGGCAAGGAGGGCAAGGTCAAGATGACAGACAACGCGAACTTCTTTTGCATAGGGCCAAGCGGCAGTGGCAAGTCGTTTCATATGAATAGCGTTGTGCGTCAGTTACTTGAACAAGGAACGGACGTGGTTATGGTCGATACTGGTGACTCTTATGAGGGTATATGCGGCTACTTTGGTGGAACTTACATCAGCTACTCCAAGGAGAAGCCAATCTCTATGAATCCCTTCAAGGTGACACGCGAGGAATATGACCTTAACTTCGGTGAGAAGAAGAACTTCCTCAAATCCCTGATATTCCTCATCTTCAAAGGTAACGAGCTTCCTTCTAAGATTGAGGATATGATTGTCAACCAGACTATCGTGGAATATTACGATGCCTATTTCCACCCATTCGACAAATTCTCCGACATCGAGCGAGAGAATCTCCGCCAGGAACTTCTTGTGGCATACAAGATGGAGGACGATTACGAGGCTTACGCCCACGATATGGAGGACATCGAGGAACAGATCAACCATGAGCCTCCCAAACTGGAACGTCATGCGCTTATCCTTCCTTCCGAGGAAAGACGTAACCGCATACTCCGTCAGTGCCGGACATTCCGTGCAATGCTCACTGATGCAGCGGCAACTCCTGCCGAGAAGGAAAAGGCTGCCGCCCAGCTTGAACGCTACAAGAAGGAACTACACGAGAACTCTATGCTTATCAAGATTGACAAGCAAATAGACCACATGGAGGAACAGAAACGCAGGCTCAAAGTGTCGGAGCTTTCCTTCAACACCTATTATGAGTTTGCCTTGGAGCGTATTCCTCAGATTACATCACTTGAAAAGGTGCATTTCGACATACGCGACTTCGCAGCAATCCTTAAGCAATTCTACCGAGGTGGCGAGTTGGAGATGACACTCAACTCAGACCTTGACATCAATCTTTTTGACGAGAAATTTATTGTTTTCGAAATCGACAAGATTAAAGATGACCCAGTTCTCTTCCCGATTGTGGTGCTCATTATTATGGACGTGTTCCTCCAGAAGATGCGTATCAAAAAAGGTCGTAAGGCATTGATTATCGAGGAAGCGTGGAAGGCGATAGCCTCTCCGACTATGGCAGAGTATATCAAGTATCTGTATAAGACAGTCCGCAAGTTTCATGGCATTGCCGGTGTTGTTACGCAGGAGCTTAACGATGTCATTGACTCGCCGATTGTCAAGGAGGCTATCATCAACAACTCCGATGTCAAGATTCTTCTCGACCAGACCAAGTTCAAGGACCGATACGAGGATATAGCAGCCATACTCGGTCTGACACCAATCCAGCGTCAGCAGATCTTCACTATAAACTCTCTCAATAATCACGACAACCGAAACTATTTCAAGGAAGTCTGGATATGCCGGGGTCAGAACTCTGATGTCTACGGTGTCGAGGAACCCCCTGAGTGTTATTGGGCCTATACAACGGAGCGCGCTGAGAAGGAGGCACTGAAGATTTACCTCCGTCATTACGGTACGATGCAGGAGGCTATCACCCACATTGAGATTGACCGGAAGAAAGCCGGAATCTCCAAATATCTTGACTTCGCAAGAAAAGTAAACCAACAACAGAAAGTAATGCAACTATGGTAAGACTTCGCTCACTCCTATATATAATATGTATGGTGACAACATTCGGTGCCTTCTCACAGTACCGCGTTGTCATGGATCCGTACTGCATCAAGGCTGTCAGCACCAACATGGCAACCCAGAAGGCGATCGAGGACGAGCATAACAAGCGGCTTGACTCAATATCCTCCAAACAGAACAAGCTGGAGCAATACACCGTAAGTATGGCAACCATCAAGGAACTCTATAAGGTCACAATGGAGAATGTATCCGGCTTCGGCACCGAGAGCAAGTATTATGTTGAGATCGGCAGCTGTGCTTTCGACATAATAAAGGACGTTCCGGAACTTGTCAAGGTCGTGAACAAGGCAAAGTTCGCCAACAAGCTCCTTTGCCTCAATGAGCTTGCCAATGTAGTGACCCAGACCCAGCAGCTTGTGGCTGACTTCGTGAATATAGTCAACAACTCCAAGGTGGAAAATCCACTTAAAGGACAAGCTACCGCTGAGAAGAAATCGGATGGTTATAATCTCCTTGACCGCTACGAGCGTCTGACACTGGCCAACCGAATATATTCCGACCTTATGAGCATACGCTATAAGATCCAGGGTATGATGGCAATGGCTCAGTACGCCACTATGAATGACCTTTTCTTTGCCATTGATCCGGAGGGTTGGGCAAACGTGATGGTCATGAAGAACCAGGTCAACGGTCTGGTATTGTCATGGAACGGTCTTGTTCCAGCGCAGTGGGAAAGTGTAAAGGTTGACCCTAACGTATGTATCGATCTTTTCAAGTGGGGACAGTAATCAATGCACAATTCATAATGCACAATGGATAATATAAAGAAACCTATTATATTCATAATGTACGGATTGCTTGCTTTCACTCAGTCCATATACGCTTTTGACTTTCCGAAAGACCTTCCGACTTTTGAGGCTCTTATGGCTCTACATAAATGCGTGAAGAAGGACGAGGACGCGGCTTTGGAACGTGTGGCAACCAGTTTCGGAGAACAGTCAATCGTGACAAAAGGGGCTAAGAAGTTCAACGATGTCCGCACTACCCTCTATACCAAGCTCAACAATGCCTATTCATACGTGGTGCTGGCCGGTGCTATCTCTGCTACTGCCAATTCCCTCTACCTTCTCACAAAAGAATATGCTGACTTCACGGAGAATACCTATCAGAATGTGTTGAAGAAACCATTTGTCGCATGGTATTTCACTGAAGCAAATGTCGCCATATCAAGGGAAATCAAGCATTGCTATTCACTCTATGCCTCTGTTGCGGCAGCTGGAATCAATGTAATGAAGGCTTCGATGGACGAGAAGCTGAACTTGGTGATGACACTGAAGACCTCCATTGACCGTGCAAGGTACATCATCGACAATGCCAACCTGTACTGCTATATGATTACGGATTGTGGCTGGAAACCTGACTACATCTGGGAAATCCTCACTTCCGATGTAAAGGACGAGATTGTGAAAATAGTTATCAACAACTGGGTAAAAGGATATGAAAATTAAACGCATAACACTTGATCTTATGGCAACGGCTCTATTGTCAACTAACTTAACGTTGTCGGCAAAGGTGCCTTCTATACATGATGATCAGAAAGAGAAACAGTGGACTTCGATGGAAAACGGTCCCTGGGACTTCGCACCTGACTGGTACTACTATTTTCTGCACAAGAATTATTCAGGTGCCGAGATGTACTGGAAATGGGCAGGTTTCAAATCCGGCTACCGAGTTAGGTTCAAGGAGGAAAAATCCAATGTCAAGCGCATTATGCCTGTCCGGGTAACAGCAGAGGAAACTCAACGGCAGAAGCTCTCTCAGGTTGAAAAGGAACGTGCCTACGTCGAGGAACTGTATAAGGAGGAACTGCTCCGCGAGGCTGATCGAACTGTTGATCTGACCTATTCAGCCTACAAGGACGAGTTCAACAGGATGCAGGACTGCATAACTGACGGCTTGCTTTACTGCCTTCAAAAGAGTGACGGAAAGCTCCAGTATCAGGTTGACGAGCTGTCAAGACTCAATGAGGTGCTTTGCGCTGACATCGCATATATCCACAAGACCGGTGTTGGCTATGAGCTTGAAAACGCCAAACGGCAGCAGGCATACGAGGACGCCAAGAAACGTATGGGTGACCTTGTGAGCCGCACGGCAAGGCTCTGTGCTGTTGCTGCAACTCACTACTAACTTACATTCATCAACCACTAACTTACAATTTTTTTCAGACAATGACTTTATTAAGCATACTCTGCACAATGGGACTCCCAGCCATCGACGATAGCCTTGACAAGCTGCTTGTGGCAATGGAAACGTTCCCGAATGTCGCAGTATTGGGTGACGCGGTTGGGCTTGCCCGGATAATAGGCCTGTGCCTCGCTCTCTGTGTCGGCTCATACGAGTGTTGGATGATGATGCTCGGCAGACGTGGAATGGACGTCATGAAACTACTCCGTATTGTCGGCATATCAATCTGCATTTCATCCTCATCTTGGATTTGCTCAGCTTTGCAGACTCCGGGAAAGGGTCTTGAGGCGGCAACAAAGGCTATGGCTCAAGCTAAGAACAAGGAGGTTGCAGCCTTCGAGCTTAAGGTTGCCGAGAAACAGAGTGAGTATCTTGACAGACTCCGGGCCGTGCAGGATTCCATATCCACTGCCCAGCAGGTTGCAGCCATCGGTGAAGATGCCAACTGGTGGGATAAGCTCATCTACAATGTAGAGAACCTTGGAACCACAATCAATAACTACGCACAACGCGCAACTGTGGCAGCCGAGACTAAGGTAAGTGAAATCATCAACGACATAATCAGATTCATCGGGGAATTGATATTCCAGATGTCATACTATGGAATACTTGTGGCGCAGAGGATATTCCTTGCCATTATGATGATATTCTGCCCGATAATGTTTGCACTGTCACTTGCTCCACCATGGAACTCCGCTTGGAGCCAATGGATGTCCAAATATCTTTCTCTTTCCTTATGGGGTTTCGTGACTTACATGTGCCTCTATTACATTGACTTCATTCTTCTCTATAATCTCCAGCAGGACATGACAGCCTACCAGCATCTTCTGCACGGTTCTGTAAACTCCTGGTCTCAGATTGGCGCTCTCGGTATTCAGGGAATCGGCTCGAACTGCATGTATGCAATGGGTATGCTTGTGGGAGCATATATCGTCCGCTTTGTGCCTGAGGTTTGCTCTTGGCTCATTCCCGGTGGTATCAGCAGTGGCGTAGCCGCCTCATCAGGTGGATTCGCTATGGGTGTAGCTCAGAAAGGTTGGTCGATGGGTAAGTCGGCAGTTGTCGGAGGTGCAAAGGCTTTAATCTAAATCTTACAAAATATGCTCATTCAATCTTTAGCACAGAAAACAAAACTCGCTATGATGACGGTGTTGGCCGCTGTTACCGGCTGCGCCCTCATCTGCGGATTTACCGTCTGGCGTTGCCTCTCGCTGGTCAGTGAGGAACGGCAACAGATATATGTACTCGATGGCGACATCCCATTCCTTGCGGATCGCGCCCGTCTGGAAGCCAACTTCCTTATGGAAGCAAAGGCTCATATCCAACTTTTCCACCAATACTTTTTCAACTTGCCACCTGACAACGACTATATCAAGTGGACTGTAGGAAAGGCAATGTATATGGCTGACGGTACTGCTCTCAAACAGAAGCAGGCTCTCGATGAGAACGGTTTTTACTCCGATATCATATCATCATCTGCTGTCTGCACCATAATGTGTGACTCAATAAACCTTGACGAGCATGAGCGGAAGTTCACGTACTATGGCACCCAGCTCATCAAGCGTCGCACACGCGACCTGAAACGCTCGATGGTGACAACCGGCTACATTGAGACTGTGCCACGTACCCAGAACAATCCTCACGGACTTATGATCACAGGTTGGCGAACCATCGAGAACAAGGACCTTGACTATTAACTCGACCGCTATGAAAAGTCTTAAGAAAACAATCGCCGACAGCCGTCTGAAAACTTCAAACCAAATCAGGTCTTGGCTTCAACCTAAGGTCTGCGCCATTAGTAAACGTTACCGCTTGGGTGCAAGAATCCGTATCGCCAACAGTTGGGCCACCCGGCATCCCAAACGCACTTTCGGTTATGTGGTCGGCACGCTGCTTATGGTTCTTGTTGGTGATGTGATGGTGACAGGCATGAGGGCTAAGATGAAAGATCCGGACGTGAATATGATTGCTAATGTGGAACCTGTATTCAACGGCTTCCGGACAATTCAGGCAAACAAGGACACTCACCGCCGAACTGTACTCGACATGGCTACCAAAGGTCAGGCTATCAAGCATGAACTTGATTCGCTGATTGCCATTCCACAGAAGTCTCACGCGGATTCAATAGGTATCATCAGACGCTATGGCAGTCTTGAAAACATTGTAAAATCTCTAAAACAGAATGATAATGACTAAGATCAATTTCAAACAGCCGAAGTACATTTTCCCGGTGGTGATATTCGTGCCGCTCTGTGCCCTGGTGTACTTCGTGATGCAGACCTTCGGAGGAGGCGGTGACGATGAGAAGAAAGTCGCCACTGACCGCATCAACATGGAGCTTCCACAGGCCAATGCGGAGGAAGCCGGGGACAAGCTTTTCGAGATGTCTCGCCGTTTCGGTGACGAGGACGCTTTCACAGCAGTCAGCAAACTAGGTGAGGAAGTGTCGGAGGATGAATATCTGGAACACGGATATTCCGAGGACGAACTTAACCGTCTCGATGCGGCCGAGGCAGAGCGAATCCGCCAGCAGCAGGAACTGGAGGAACTGGAACGTTCCCTTGCAGAGTCGCGCCAGCATATCAACTCCTACGCCTACGGTGACAACTACAATCCAGCCGACTATGCTCCGGCTATTGACCCACGTGACGAGTATGCACGCGACCTTGAGGCAATCCAGCAAAGGAGCTTCGAGCGTCAGAAGGCTATCGAGGCAGGTCTTGGAATCGGCCAACCCGATCCTGAGGAAGTAGCGCAAAAACAAAGGGCAGACTCAATAGCCAAAGCCAAGGCAATAGAGCGTGAGAAGAACCGCCCCCTTCTTGTACTCAAATCACAGAATACCAATGCCGACAAGTTCAACACTGTCGGAAGCGATGTCTCTTCAGACGAGTCACCGTTAATTCGTGCCATGATAGACCAGACAACAAAGGCACATGAGGGAACACGTCTCCGATTCAAGCTGCTCGATGATATTACTATCCGAGACGTGAAGTTGAAGAAGGGCACATACCTTTATGGGACAGTCAGCGGTTTCGGTCAGCAGCGTGTCCGTGCCACCATCACCAGTATTCTTGTCGGGTCAAAATTCCTCAAAGTCAATCTGTCTGTCTTTGACAACGACGGTATGGAAGGGTTCTATGTCCCGGAATCCGCTTTCCGTGACTTCATGAAAGACGCCGGAGCTAACACCGTCCAGCAGAACATAAGCTTTGAATCTGAGAGCGGCTACGGTTCGGGTATATCAGGTGAGGCAATCGCGTTACAGGCATTGCAGAATATGTATAACTCCGCCACTTCCGCACTTTCGGCCAATATCCGAAAGAACAAGGCTAAAATCAAGTACAACACAATAGTTTATCTCATCAATTCCGATGATGCGAGATAAGGATAAAAATAGGTAAACTATATTATTTATAATATTACTTACAAGTAATCAAACTTACAAATACGATAACTTACAATTAAACTTTCCACAATATGAAATCTAAGATTCTTTTGGCAGCCCTCTGTGCCATCGGCATTGCCGGCAGTGCATCGGCAAAGGAGAAGATCTATGTCAACAGCGAGGTGACAACCCACATCGTGATGCCCGAGAACATCAAGATGGTGGACATCTCCACTACCAAGCTCATCGGCAACCAGTGTACCGACAACATCGTGCGCGTTAAGCCCTACATCGAGACTGACCCGGAGGCACCTGCTACGGAATACCGCGAGGGTGAGCTTTTGGCTACCCTCACTCTCATCGGGGAGCGGCACATGGCCCAATATGATATCATCTTCACCTGCATTCCAAAGTACGCCGCCTCTATCCATCACGTTCCTTACCGCGACACCCAGTCATACGTCAATCCTGACGTAACGATGCCTGAGTCCGAAATGGCTCGTTATGCGTGGGCTGTGTACGGGAGCAACCGCAAGTTCAACCAGATCACTTCAAATGCCAACGGCATGAAGGCTGTTGTCAACAACATCTATTCTATCGGTGACTACTTCTTCATTGACTACTCCCTGAAGAACAAGACCAAGATTGCATACGACATCGCAGAGCTTCGAGTGAAGTTGACCGATAAGAAGGAGGTCAAGGCTACCAACTCCCAGACTATCGAGCTTACACCTGCCTTCTCCCTCAATCTGGCCAAGAAGTTCAAGAAGAACTACCGCAATGTGCTTGTCATTCCGAAGCTGACTTTCCCTGATGAAAAAGTTCTCCGTCTTGAAATATCAGAGAACCAGATAAGCGGTCGAGTCATCACTCTCACCATTGAGTATGAGGATATCCTCAATGCAGACGGCTTTAACGCTGACATACTCAAGAAGTTGCCCTATCAGTATAAACTCCATCTCTACAAGTAAGCCATGAAGAAGTTTCTTATCGCACTCGTATGTGCCATCGTTACCCTTGGTGCTTCCGCTCAGGGTAAACTTACAGTCAATGCCGGATTCCTGTTCCCGTCTACACTGAACGCTACAGTCGGCTATGAGCATCCTTTCAAATATGGCAATGCTTTCGAGCTTTTCGGCGAGATCGGCAACCATTGGAAATCCGGTGAGGGTCAGTTCTGGAAAGGCTACTACTGGGACGGTGGTCTGCTTTACAAGCACCGTCTTGTCAGATACAAGAACGGTATGCTCCGTTTCCGTTTCGGTCCTGAGTTCGGCGCCACTGAGCGCAAGTTTTTCCTTGGTATCGAGGGAGGATTCGAGTACAACTATGTCTTTCAGAATGGTTGGGAGTTCTCTCTGATCCAGAAGAACAATGTCAATTTCATTCATGGGGATACATTCCGAAACGGTCTACTAATCGGTCTAAAAATTCCATTTTAACAATAAAAATTATGGAAATATCAAGAGCAGAATCCTTTGATCTTCTTTGTCAAGCCTTGGACAAAGTTGACTATGATAAGTTGGATTTGAATTTACTTATAGTTGTCATGGAGTCGATCGGTCTTCTCCAACAATATCATGCAGCAGAAGATTTGCTGGGACTAAACATTTTGGATGATGATGTTCCGGCTGCTCAATATAACGGATTTAAGACCAGTATGTGCTTATTGGACAATCTACAAAGACTCATGGAAAGCTTACTTGCACGAGCACAGCAAAATCAGAATAACCAGGAATATTAAAACTGTTGATTATGGCTTTTGAGGAAACCAAGGAACAGCAGCAGATGTATAATTACTTCCGTAGCTGCATCTACTTCTTCCTTATCATCGAGATTATCATGAATCTGCCTATAACGGCAGACAACAAGATAACACAGTTCATTCTTGACCTTTTTGCAAGGTTCAAGGTGTTCAACTCGGTTGCCGGGTGCAAGGTATGTGAGCTTATCTGCATCTGTGTTGTTGCCATCGGCACGAAGTCCAAGAAGGCTCTGAAGTTCAATCTGAAAACTATGGTGATATACCCGGCTTGCACGGGTATATTTCTTGTAGGTCTCTGCTTCATTTTCCACAGTATGTCGTGGGGTATGAGCTGGATGGGCTTTCCTGCCAACCGTATTCTTTATGCTATCTGTTCCATTGTAGGAACAATGCTGTTTCATCAAGGTCTCGATGGCATAGCAAAGTATTACAATCACAAGGTTGGCGAGGATCGTTTCAACTTCGAGAACGAATCCTTTGAGCAGTCAGAAAAGATGATTGACACCCCGTACTCAGTGAATATTCCGATGCTCTACTATTGGAAACGCCGTCTTCACAACGGCTACATCAATATCGGGAATCCCTTTAGAGGCACTATAGTCCTCGGAACGCCCGGTTCTGGTAAGTCTTTCGGTATCATTGATCCGTTCATACGTCAGCACTCAGCAAAGGGCTTTGCGATGATGGTATATGACTACAAGTTCCCGACACTTGCCAAGACACTTTTTTATCAGTTCTGCAAGAACAGGAAGAATGGCAAGTTGCCGGAGAACTGTGGTTTCAGAATTGTAAACTTCACTGATGTTGAGTATTCCAACCGCATAAATCCGATTCAGAGAAAATACATTCCTGACTTGGCTGCAGCTTCAGAAACCGCCGCCACTCTTCTCGCCTCCCTCAATAAGGGAGGCGGGGAGAAAAAAGGTGGCTCGGAGGCATTCTTCACTAACTCTGCTGAGAACTTCCTTGCAGCTATCATCTACTTCTTCGTCAATTTCAGACCTGTCGGTTTCAAAGACGGCAAGAAGCTGAAACGGTTCATTTCACATAAAGGGAGAAAACTGGAATTGGTTATCCGTCATTGGGACGAGTTCAATGCCCTTGATGAGAACGGAGATGTGGTTCTTGATTTCGTAGACAATATGGGAAGGGACGTTTCAACTGATGAAGACCGGATGTTCGTTGACCTCAATAACTTCTCCTATCTTGACCGTTCTGGTAAGAAGATTGACATCGAGCGATGCTGGTATGAGGACGAAACCGGGAACGAGGTTGAGCCGGACACTATTACGGGTGAATATTCCGATATGCCTCACGTTCTTTCCTTCTTGGGTCGCAAGTATTCGGAAGTGTTCGACATTCTGATGATGGACGATAAGATTTCTTCTCTTATGGCACCTTTCAAGTCGGCATACGAGAACAAAGCCAACGACCAGTTGGAAGGTATGGTGGGTACTCTCCGAGTGAACGCTGCGCGTCTCGTATCTCCTGAAGCATATTGGGTGTTCACAGGTGACGATTTCGACTTGAAGATTTCTGACCCCAAGGCTCCAAGCTATCTTGTGATTGCCAACGACCCCGAGAAGGAGCAGGTAATCGGCTCGCTCAACGCTCTGGTGCTTAACCGACTGATTACACGTGTAAACTCCAAGGGAAATATCCCGGTCAGCCTTATTGTCGATGAGTTGCCGACTCTGTACTTTCACAAGATTGACCGCTTAATTGGCACGGCTCGTTCCAATAAGGTTGCAGTGACACTTGGCTTTCAGGAATTGCCTCAGTTGGAAGCAGACTACGGAAAGGTAGGTATGCAAAAAATCATCACAACCTGCGGTAACATCTTTATGGGAGCCGCCCGTAACAAGGAGACGCTTGAGTGGGCTCAGAATGATGTGTTCGGTAAAGTGAAACAGACATCTACCTCCATCACTATCAACGACTCTAAGATTTCCACCTCAATTTCTGAGAAACTCGACCACCTCGTTCCAGCTGCGAAGATTGCTGATATGGCTACAGGTTGGCTTGCTGGTCAGGCTGCACGTGACTTCACTGCCACCGACAAGAATATGTTGTCTAACTTCGACATCGAAAATTCAGAGGAGTTCAAGACGACAAAATATTTTTGCAAAACCAACTTCGATATGAAGAAAATCAAAGAGGAAGAAAACCATTATGTGGATCTTCCCAAAATCTATGAGTTCCGTGATGACCGCGAGAAGGAGATTATGCTTAACCGAAACTTCAAGCGTGTCAACCAAGAAGTCGAGGCTATGGTGAAAGAACTTCTTGGAATGTCTTAACAATATTTCTTATGGACACTGCCCTTACATCAAAATCATTTTCAGTGCCGCTTCCGTTCCGTCTGAGCGGAAGCGCACTGAAGATTATCGCCGTGCTGTCGATGGTCGCTGACCATTGCGCTTATTTCCTTATGGATTCGGACACTCCTTTATATAATCTGATGCGTTGCTTCGGTCGAATCGCTTTCCCTGTGTTTGCTTTCCTGATTGCGGAAGGTTTTGCACATACCCGAAGTCGTAACAGATACTTCCTGAGCTTGCTCGGTTTTGCACTCATAAGTGAAATTCCCTGGTACTTGCTCAATGGTATCGATGGGAGCCACAATGTGATGTTTACTCTCTTTCTTGGTGTAGCAACTCTCGCAGTGTTCGACCGTCTGTGTGAAAACGGTCTGCTATGTTGCTTTGGTATTCTGGTGATGGGTACTCTTGCGTGGTGGTCTGGAGTAGATTATGACTGGAGAGGAATACTTATGATTGTCATATTCTACATGCTCCGCCACCAGACAATCAATCCCTGGATCTGCCGCAACCACATATGCTTCCCCTCACAAGCCTTAATGCAGGTGCTTTTTACCTTCCCATTGATGCTGCACTACGGCATTGCCGGTGCCGTTCTTGCCTCAATCGTTATCTTCCTCTATGACGGGACACGCGGAAATATCAAAGGCGCAGCAGCCAAATATAGCTTCTACGCCATTTATCCGTTGCATCTGAGTATAATATGGATATGTTTATTTGGTTGATAAAGAAAATCTTCAAGAATCAAAATTCTATAAACCATCTTATTGTCTGGTTTTATCGCAGGAATTCTCCACGAAAATACTGTTCTTGAAAATGGATTTGTTTCAGAATTTGTTCGTCCGAAAAATCTTTGCCATCGTATGATACTATCCATTTATCCTCCACATCGTCAATTCTACGATATACGGCTATGACGCGACCAGTAAATTCCGTCACAGGAATGTCAATCCCCAATAAATAGACATCTTGCTTCTCGCCATCTTCGGCATACACATCATCGACATATCCATAATTTATCAAATAGATCATATCTGGATAGCAGGGATGTGCACTACCAAGTGGACGATCAATTGTTCCACTCACTATCTTTCCAATTATGTCGGGGTAATCACTTCGCATATCAGAGAAAGTTAATAATCAAGTAGACGACCGTAATCATGCCAGTCACCAATCATTTCCCCTTTAGCACTAGCTTCAATCAATTTATTGAGCCGGCTCCAGAATAATTCAGGAGCTGCTTTCACTCGTTGGATATTGTCAATTCGCACTCGCTGATATAAGGAGGGACAAGATTTAAAATTATTCCATGCAATAGGATTACCACTAAAGGCTTCAACGATTTCCGGATCAATGACAAATTCTGCATCAAGGTCAGGACAAGCATTGCGTCCATTATCGGTCATAAGCCCAAGTTTCTCAAGCCGGCGACAACGCTCTTTGTTCAGTTCCGTCCATCTTCCGGATTTTGATCGGGGTCCGAATCGCTGAAGAGAGATCCCATCGACATTCTTCAAAGTAGAATCTATCCACCCGAAACACAGAGCCTCTTCTACCGCATCAAGATACCAAAACGCGTCCTCAGGCGGAGTCTTACCCCTCTTGACTGCTAACCAGCACTCCTTTTCGGTTGCACTATGCTCGGTAAGCCATTGCCGAAACTCATTACGACTACTTACATCAAGAATATTTTTCATTTGGCGAAATCATAAATCATTAAATAATCATGTTCTCGGTCCATTATGTTATTGAACCCAGCTTTGACATACATTTTCACTGCATAATTAGTTTTATCCACCGATAACGTAATCTGTTTATAGCCTTTTTCTTTTAAATGTGCTAAATGACACGAAAGAAGTTGATTTCCGATACCTCTTCCTCTATATTGAGGATAGAGAGAAATAGCTAATTCGGGAGTAGAATCATCTAATTTTCCGTATGAGCAGCCGAGACGAGACCAGATAGCCCCAACAATAAGGTCGTCAACTATCGCAATATGACACACATCATCCGAGAGTGACCCAAAATTATCAACATATGCCCATACCATTGGCTCTTGCAAAACTGTTCGAGGCACTTTCGGATAATCTCCCGGTTGGTAGATGGCTTCATATAAGAAATCAGTAAGTAAAGGGATCTCATTAGGCTTTATTAATCTGATTGTTCCCCAAGAGTAACGTTTCATCTCAATGCACTCCCATTTCTCACCAAGACATTCGTAGCTCTCCCGTTTGGGCACTGAGACACGATGGAAACCAGCCGCCGTATAACAGTGGATTGCTGAATGGTTGTTCTCAAATACACCGAGTGATACTTTTGATGCACCAAGTTCTCTAAACGCATAATCCACGGCCATTTTGACAAGAGTTTTTCCAAGTCCTTTTCTGCGCTTTGAGTCATCTACAATCACAAATCCAAGCCTTCTCTCTGAGAGATCGTCCCCCGGGATTCTTAACGTGATATACCCCACGACTTCATTGTCATCACATAGAGTTAGAGCCACGGAGTTTTTCCCATCGATAAACTCACGATAATATAAATTCATATCATTAGGAGATACTGGATAATTTGGAAATCTATCAGCACTCCACTGACGTAGATGAAACTCGTCTTTTATCCAAGAGGTTATTGCGGTAGCATCAGACGGTTTATATGGACGAAGTAACATACTCATGGCTTGTAGTTACGTTTTATTTCATCGATAGATTTTCCTCCTATTCCGAAATTCTCGTCAGGCACTTCTTTGATTGTAACCATAAAGAACTGTTCTGGGATGTGCGTTATCTCGGAAGCCGTCGCAGTGAGGCGTTCAATCAATTCTTTCTTTTGCTCAGCGGTCAATTTGCCGCTCTCGATAGATATGTATGGCATGGCTTAAAGGATTGTTTTCAATGACAAGTCACAGAACAGAGTCGGGGTAAACTCTACAATCTGGTAATCAGCGATGCCATTGATATTGAAAGGGTCTTGTGAGATAATAGTGTTGACCGCATCACGGTCAGACGCTTTAATCATAATTACTCCTCCGACACGAGGGTTTTGAGGTCCGGAAGCTATGAAATCACCAGCCGCATAGTGTTCGGCGAGATAGTCACGATGTGCCTGAAGGAAGCGGTCAACTTCCTCCAGAGGCTTTATATATGTAAGAATTGCTATAAACATTCTTTATTTTCGTTTGATGGTTTGACATTTACGGGTTGCCATTTGTTCAGCATAAGCTTCCTCCCCATGCTCTTTTATAAAACGGATACATGCTGGACGATCAGATTTGAAGATGAATGCAAAAATCTTAGCCATAAAATTTGAATAAGTTTTGCAATCATTTACCTCCATGCTACAATCAGCACAGGAACTGAATTCTTTTTCTTGGGCACATTTTCGTATTCCACACCACGATGCTTTATCATTTAATCTACATCCGGGACATTTTTCTTGCAGGTATTTTCTACAGGCTCCACAATATAGGCCACATCTTGCAATCAGTCTAGTATCTGAAATTATTTGTTTCATAATTTATTTGAATAATTCGCAGAAGCCTTGCTTGTTAAACTGATAATACATCTCCACACGTTCAGGTGTGTCATTTTCGAGAAGCAAAAGAAGCTCTTTAGCAAATTCAAGAGCTGCAGAGCCGTTGGCCGTCACTATACCTCCATCAGATACAGCCTGCTCATGAAGGTATCCTTCCAAGTTGGAGTAATTCTCTCCACCCCATAATTTGAGTTGTTCAAGACCGTTTCCGGTATGCTTTACTCCGTTAAGGAATCCCGCTTTAGCCAAGAATGACGCTCCGTTGCAGATTGCCCCTACTATTTTACTATTATCCAATGCTTTTCTGACAATGGGAATGACCTCGGTTGAAATTGGAGTAAGCCAACCGTAACCACCTATAAGGATAAGGGCAGCATAATCTTCCGGAATGCTTTCGAAAGAATAGTCCGGAATTACACGGAAGCCCCCGATTGCAGTCACAGGTTCCATTGTGGGCGCTACAATTTTATTAATGTATTTGGGATTTGGCTTAAGCTGCGTTTCATCACTGCTTATTGCTTCCATCAGATAGACCATCTCGTGCGATGCAAAATCCGGAAGAAGAATGTATAGAATTTCCTTGCTCATTTGATATTGTTGGCTTGTCGGTTAATCATTATTTGCTCAAAATTCTCCTGTCCCCACTGTATTAACGCCTCAACATGGGGCAATAGTGTCCTGCCAAAGTCTGTCACTGAGTATTCCACACGAGGGGGTACATCTGGGAACAGCTCTCGCTGGATTATGCCATCGACAGTAAGCTGTTTCAAAACCTGTGACAATACTTTCTCGGAGACGGACGGAATATTGCGGTACAGTTCGTTGAAGCGCACCGACTCGTTCTCGGAAATCTTCACGAGAACAACGAGTGCCCATTTGTTTCCGAGCCATTCCAGCATCGGTGCGGCTTTGCAATACTCATAGTCTAATTTTTTAGCCATATCGGAGGAAGCAGAATTAATTGAGAATAAGCAAAACAAACTTTTTGGTAAGGGTCAAACCATTTGGTAAGTTATTGCTTAGTCCCTCATTATCACCTAATTTTGCAATACAAAATTACAAAAAATAATTGAGATATGATATATCCTGAGTTACATTTCACCGGGCAGATATGGCGTCCTCCATACGAGGCAAGCTCCCAGTTACTCCAAGTAACGTCCGGCTGTACTTGGCACAAGTGCAAATTCTGTAGCCTTTATCATGGCACACCCTTCCATATGTCACCTCTATCAGAGGTCGAGTCTGACTTGCAAGTTATCCGAGAATGGCAACCTCGCGCTCGCCGTGTTTATCTCACGGGGGCCAATCCATTCGCTTTGTCCTACAACAAACTCATGGACATTGCCATTCTCCTAAGAAAGTATCTCCCGGAGATGGTATCGTTCGGTATGTTTGCACGTGTGACAGACATAGCTCCGAAATCTATCGAGGAACTGAAAAACTTACGTCACATGAAGTTGGATAGTATCAACATCGGCATAGAGACAGCCCATGATCCCACTCTTGAAAGAATGAACAAGGGGTATCAAGCTTCTGACATTCTCGAACAGTTGTCAAAACTTGATGAAGCCGGCATTAGATACAACGTTTTCTATCTTAATGGACTTGGAGGAAAAGGAAATGGTATAGAAAGTGCAATCGCTACAGCAGATGTATTGAATAAGCTTCACCCTTGCATAATCAATATAGTGTCATTGACAGTCTTTCCGGAATCGGAGTTGTATAAAGAAATCCAAGACGGTTCATATGAGGAAGAACCTGAAATTGAAAGACTAATAGAAATGCGAACACTCATAGACCGATTGAAAATCAAAGTGAATTTATTGGGTCACCATGTATCCAATACTGTGCCCATAACCGGAGCTTTACCCCATGACAAGGCCGTGATTCTCCGTGAACTTGATAAGGCGATAGCAGAGTTTCCTGAACAGGAACTTAAAGCATATCGAAACAGAATCTGGCATCTGTGAAGATTCCAAACTCTGCTCAGTCTGCTCATTTTGGGCAGACTTTTTTATGCTCCGTTAAAAATCCTATAACTGTTTCAGCAATTTGATTAATGCTCTAACATAGGTTTTATCCTCGGCATAGCCTATCATGTCGAGCCATAATAAATAATTTCCACCCTTATATCTTCTTTGTACTTTCTCATAATATGCCTTCACACTATCGGTCCAATGACTGAACTCATAATAGTCTTTTGTACGGGGATTGGTCAGACCGAACAGATTATGCTTATTACGACATACAGAACTCTTGAACCAGCCAGTTTCGAGGATTGCCTGAGCCAAGACTATCTTGGGGTACTTTATACCATTTTTCTTTATTTCGGCAAGTAGGTTCGGTATCGTCAGTTCCGGAAGTGATTCGTCGGCTTCTGGAGCTGTCGATTGTTGCGTAACCTCTATTTTTCTTACTGGCAATATTTCATTATCTTGGGACTTGTAATCGTCACTTTTTCGGGCATTCAGTATGCTCTCGCCTGAATTTTCTTCAATCTCAGTTTCTCTGATTTCAGGAACGACAGGTTCTATATTAGAGAGTGTATCTATCGGTATCTCAGTAGTTTTATAAGTTTTAGAGTCAATCTTGCCAGATATTTCCGACTCTTTTGTGATGGTATAGAATTGAGCTGACGCTGAAACGGAAGTCAGCATCATCGTAATTGTAAGCAGAATAGTGTTGTGCATTTCTTTTTGAGGGTTATCGTGGGGATAATTTTGCATCGTTCAAGCGAAATGACACCGCAAAATTAATTGACCAAAAACCGTAAAATGGAATTACACGACAAAAATCAACCCGAAGCATTGCCTTACCAAAAGCTGGCTTTGCTTGGCATTGACCGGGAAAAGGCAGACAAATTGCCCACCGAGGTAAAGGAAAAGCTGATTTCCGGTGAAGTGACACCTCTTCTACAGGTGTCCATTAATGCCCGAAATGGTGACGTTATCACGTTACCGCTCAAACTCCAGATGGTTGCCGACAAAAACGGAGACCCTCTCCTTGTTGCCTACCCAGTCCGTGCCGATCTAAATGAAAAGCAGGACAACATCCTCCAGCTCACACCTCAGGAAGCTGAGCGTCTGCGCCGTGGTGAAGTGGTTCAGAAAGCAATCGACATCAATGGAGAGAAAACCCAACAGTATCTCCAGCTCGATCCTGAGACCAAATCTGTCATCCACAAGAGGGTGACTGAGGTGCAGGTTGAGCAGCGCCTCAAGGATATGGAGAAAGTCAATGACATTGAACTCGGCACCCAGCAGAAGCAGGCTGTCCGCGAGGGAAAGCCTATGGAACTCAATGTGGGAGGCGAAAAAGTGACCGTCGGAATCGACCTCAAGGAACCCCAGGGCTTCAAAATCGTCAAGGGAGACATGAAAGAGTGGGAACGCCAGCAGAAAATCAAGTATGACGAGCTTCACCCTGAATACATCGGTCTTGTGATGACCGACAAGAACCGATGGGAATACCAGCAGGTCGTTGACAAGCAGTCCCACGAAAGAGCCATCAAGCTGCATCCCGACAAGAAAGAGGAACGCTCCAGTGGTCTCAAACTCTAATTCTTTCCATTATGGCTAAGAAGAAAGAAGAGACGGAAGGTAGCACGCTGATGAAGCAGTTCGAGGAGATGAAGAAGAAGTACCCTGATGCTATTCTTCTATTCAGAGCCGGCAATTACTATGAGACCTACCGTGAGGACGCCATCAAAGCCAAGCAGATCTTAGGACTTGACACTGAGTCAAGGGTATACGGTGGAGTGAAAACCAATGTAGCTTCCTTCCAGCACGATGCCCTTGACACTTATCTACCCAAACTCGTCCGTGCCGGAATGAGAGTCGCAATCTGCGAGCAGTTGGAAGACCCCAAAATCAAGAAACAAGAAAAGGAGGCTGTCAAGGAGACTGCCGCCAAAACAGATGAAACACAACTTACAAACACAACCATGCCAAGAAAGAAAAAAGAACAGGCTCCCGAGCAGGAGCAGCCCAAGGCAAAGGCTGAGACCAAGAACGAGGTCAAGCCTGAAACGAAAGCCGAAGCGAAGACAGAACAAAAGACTGAAGCAAAGGCAGAACTGAAAACAGAGGCACAGCAGGAGCGCAAGCCCCGTGAACCCCAGATGGTGACAGTGAACGGTGACAAGGTTACCCACGGCCACTCATTCCAAAGCAAGGACAATCCCGAGAATTGGTACTTCACCGCCAAAATCAACGGAGAGCAGCTGAAGCCTCAGAAGATGGATCCGGCTGACCTTGCAGCATATCAGAAGAAGGAAATGACGGTACCGCAGCTCATGGAACGTTACTATCCCACAAAACTCATGCCGAAAGTTCCGGAAGTGGCTTTCAAAACCCCCAACGTGCTGACCGGTCCCGAGGGCAACATGACCATCGACAAGTTCAACGTCTACAAGGAAAAGGACGAGACACGCGCTGACTACGGCAAATACAAGTTCTACGCCCAGATCGGTGATACCAAGATGTCTACTGTGGCGTCACGCCAGGACCTTAATGCCTACTTCGACCGCGTTATGACTCCCGGCCAGCTTGTGGAGAAGAACTTCGGTGAACGTCTGCACCTCCCTTCCCACTACCAGCAGTTCAAGCTGCCCGAAGGAATCGAGAAAGACCAGATCCGCATTGCAAAAGACCGCAATGACGGCAAATGGAAAGTGTCTGTTGATCTCGGTGAACGCGGTAAGACTGAGAAGAAGGATATGTCCTTCGACGATGGTTTCTCCCTCTACAAGACCAAGACGGCCACACGCGAGCAGATTGCCGCCAAGTATGTAGGCGATGAAGTCAAGAGCCTTCTTGCTACACCGGCAGCAAAGATGGAGAAATCCGCCTCAATGAAAGTATAACCACTAACGTACAATTTTGAATCCAATGGCAAAAATAGAATATGACGAGCTTGTGCAGCTCCTTCAGGAAAAGAAAATCGGTCACCTTCGCTTCGTGCTTGAAAGCGACAGCGAGAAGGACTTCCTCAAATGGTGCGATGAGCACGGGGTTGACCCCAGTGATGACGCTGCCGAGTTCTATCTAGAACAGACTGAGATCTCCGCAATGGACAAGCAGGTAATCGACGACGAGGACTATGGCATCTGGAACTAAGTTCTCTTTTCCCGGCTCTACGGCAGGCGCAGGACAGGTTGCGCTTGACCGTTTTGCCGAGATGATGATAGACCGCATGGAGCAGATGAAATCCTCCGACTGGAAGCAGGGCTGGATAGGTGGTGCCAACGGCTACTCCGGTCTTCCCCAGAATGTCGGGGGACGGAACTATTCCGGCTCCAACTCATTCTTCCTCCAACTCCACACTGCCGCCAAAGGCTATCAGCTTCCGGTCTATCTCACGTTCAACCAGGCACACAATCTCAAGGCTCACGTCCTCAAAGGCGAGAAATCTTTCCCTGTGGTGTATTGGGATATGCTTGTCAAGGATAAGAACGGCAGGAAAATAAGCTCCGATGAATACAAGGCTATGACAAGGGAGGAAAAGAAGAACCTCGATGTCATTCCTTTTGTCAAGGCTTTCCCGGTCTACAATGTTGACCAGACCAATCTCCGTGAGGCACAGCCTGAACGTGTTCAGAAACTTATCGACAAGTTCAAGGTGCCTGAACTCCGTGATACCCAAGGAATGTATGCACATACGGCTCTTGACCGTATGATACGGGAACAATCGTGGCTCTGTCCGATTCAGGTTGACAAGCGTGAGAACGGTGCCTACTATTCACCATCGCGTGATATTGTGGTGCTACCGATGAAAGCCCAGTTCAACACTGGCTCCACCCCGAAGGAAGTCTACCGTGACGGCATGGAGTTCTATTCCACAATGCTTCACGAGATGACCCACTCGACGATGACACCTGAGCGTCTTAACCGTGAGATGGGCGGCAAGTTCGGAGACCCGAAGTATGCCAAGGAGGAACTTGTTGCTGAGCTTACAGCTGCTATGATAAGCCACTCCATGGGTTTTGACTCTAAGGTTACTGACAACTCCGCTGCTTATCTGGACTCATGGATCAGTGTGCTGAAGAAGGAACCGAAGTTTATAGTCTCGATTATGTCTGACGTAAACAAGGCCTCAGACCTTATACTCGATCACGTTGACAAGCAGCGTCTCGCTCTCGGTGAGCAGCCTTATCTCGCCAAGAATGACCCGTGGCTTCCTCCAGATCCTAATGAGGAGATTCCTTTCAAGAACGCCGCTATAATCAAGACCCGTTCGGGTGATTATGCTATCCGTGCTTCTTACGATGGAGTTGACCTTGGTCTTAAGCCTATCGAGAAGTCAACGGCAAGGACTTATTTCCAACTCACGGACATGAAGGACAAGGAGGCTTTCCTCAATATGACTGCCCGAAAGCAATATCATTCTGAAATCGCCGGCATAAGTCGGTCAACTTCAAAGTCACTCTCAATGTAACAATCACTCTCATGCAGGACTATCAGGTAAACTTCAAGGAACTCAAGTCGCGTGTCGGTGTCGATGACATCGCCTACGCCTTGGGCTACCGTCTTGACCGCAAGGCTGGAGTCGGAAAGTATATCGAGCTTGTGCTTGGTGAGGGACGTGACCGTCGTGACACTATCATTGTCAGCAACCATCGGGACAAAGCTTCCCAGATATTCTTCCGGCGTGACGGAAGCAAGGGTGATGTTGTGACACTGATACGAGAGAACCTTAATTCGTTTATCGTGTCCGGCAAGAATGACTGGCAGAAGGTGGCAAAAGTTATGGCTCGTTTCGCCAACATTCCTGAACCTGAGTTCCGTGAGGACAGGGAATATGTAAATTCCGCTAAGGTGAGCCATGTCTTTGACAAGTCAAGGTATGAGGAAAAGCCGGTTGATACGGAACGTATCCCGAGAATATTCTCTCAACGTGGCATTGCTGATGAAACGGTCAGAAGCCTCGCTCCTTTCCTGTCACTTATCCGTGACACAAAGAATGAGAATTTCGACGGGTACAATATCGGCTTCCCTTATACCGAGTCTGCCGAATCCGGCATCAAGGGTTATGAGATACGCGGTATGGGTGGCTACAAGTCAAAGGCAGCCGGGACAAATTCATCTTCTGCTGCTTGGGTTGCTGACCTCTCAGGCAACGATGGTAGTACAGTCCGCTCAGTATTCTTCTGTGAGTCTGCCTTTGATGCAATGGCTTTCTACCAGATGAACCGCACACGTCTTGACTCTGACATTGCTCTTGTCTCACTTGGAGGTACATTCTCTGACGGTCAGATAGCCAAGGCAATGGAACGATTCCCACAAGCCAAAGCATTTGATTGCTTCGACAATGACATTGCCGGACGCATCTACGGTCTTCGTCTGATGGCTCTCGTTGAAGGTTTTCCGATCAAGATTACCAAGACTGAGGAGGGTCTGAAAGTTGAGGCTAAGGAAAAGACTTTTGAGGTGAATCCGGAGCGTCCTATATCAGCTCAGGTCAGTGAGAATATCTCGATACGCCACAAGATGGGTCAATGGACTCCTCCCAAGGCTTTCAAGGACTGGAACGACTGCCTAATGAACAAGCCTATGGATGTCGTACTTTCGCCCAACAAGCACCAACGGGACTCCAATCTCGCCGAACAAAGAAAATCATCATTAAAAATATGAACGATGAAGGCATATATGAAAAAAGGTGTTGTTATCCTCGCCATATCTCTGAAGTTATTGACGAATGGCTTGCCATGTATGGCCCAGCAGACAGACCCCACTTTGACAGCCACTGTCATTCTCCAGACCGAGGAACTGAAATCCATCCACAAGAAACGCAAGACGACCCAGGAGAAGATCATTGCGGCCGAGACCGCAGTGACTCTGGCCCTTGACCGGGTGCATAATGTGGAGAACAAGATGCTTGAGTATCTTTCTAACGCCCAGGGTGCCATGCAGAACCTCTATCAGATTAAACGTGCCGCTGAACTGGTTACTGTGGAGATTCCTAAGAACACGACTCTCCTTAAAAACTCTGTCAAGGGTAATCTGAAAGGAACGGCAATAGCGGCTCTTGTATCAGATGAGATTACCGATGCAGCCACACAGATGGCAGCTCTCTATCCGTTCATGCAGCAGCTTGTGACTTCCGGAAGCTATGATGTCACAAATGCTGAGGGAAAGACTGAGAAACACAAGGTGAATCTTCTTAACTCCGCTGAACGATACTATGTGGCAAATGAGGTGGTGACACGTCTGGAGAGAATCAACACAGATCTCTTTATCCTTGCTTGGCAAGTTCGCACTCTGTCATGGAATGACCTCTGGTTCTCTCTTGACCCGGAGGGCTGGGCAAGCATAATGGCCGGCAAGAATATCGTCAACGGTCTTGTGACCGACTGGAACAATATAAAATATTACTGAAATCAACTTACAATATTCAATATCAACAATGGAAAATGAAAAGAAAATCGTTGGCCGTTGCCCCAAGTGTGGCGGAAACGTGGTGAAGACCTGCAAGGGATTCCGTTGCGAGAACAGCATCGGAGACAATCCTTCCTGCAACCTTAACATCAACGGCATTCTCGGCAATCGCAAGATGTCGGACGATGAGATTACAGAACTGCTTACCAACCGCCGCATCATGCTCGATGGCTTCATGTCGAAGGAGGGCAAAGCTTTCCCGACTGTACTGGAACTCACAGACAACGGTGAGGTACTTATGCAGTCTGTAATCGGCAAGTGCCCCAACTGCGGAGGCGATATCCGTGTAGGGAACCGTGCCTTCAACTGTTCCAATTTCACCAACCAGACTTCCAAGTGTGAGTTTTCTATTTGGCGTAACATCGGCGGTCATCAGCTGACTCTCACTGAAGCCCAGGAGATATGCGAGAAAGGTATAACTTCCGCCGAGCTGGAGATGTACCGCGATGACGGCTCAGTATATCGCAAGCGACTCGGTCTCTCACCTGACAAACTCCAGATCGTGAAGATATGAGACCGGGAATGAAACTGGCTATCCTGCTTATAAGCGGGGTGCTGATATGGGGAGGCATTTTCTTCTTTGCCTGCTGCTCAAACAATCCGAAGGAGCGTGCCCGGCTTGTGGCAGAGAAGTCGCTGATGGCTTGTGTCGATTGCCCCGAGACTGTGGAGATAAAGGCTTTCAGTGATGCTGACTCAGTTTTTGGACGCGAGTATATCACTCTCGATGAAAGAGTGTCTATCGCCACTGCTATGATGAACATCAGTTCACGTGTCATGGAGCAGACCGATAACATGGAGAACATAAACTTCCAAGATGTGGAGCTTGCCGGACTTATGGAACGCCAGATGTCGGCTATGTCCGCCCTGCGCAGTCTTGCAGGTCTCTCGCTTGAAAAGCCCGACAAACCTAAGCCATTCACCGGGTGGAAAGTCAAGGTGGAGTATGAAGCCAAGACCATCGACGGCAAGCCTTACCACTCTGAATACTGGTTCATACTTGACAAGGACGCTGATTGTGTCATCAAGTCTTTTGAAATCCCTCTTATATAAACCAATCAAACACTAACTTCAATGAAAGAACTTATAGATGAGATCTCCGTGATGATGGAGACTTTCCGTGAAAATGCAAGGAACCAGCTCGACAAGGGGAACAAGTCGGCAGGACTCCGTGCCCGCCGTGCATCGCTCGACCTTGAACCGTTGCTCAAACGCTTCCGAAAGCTGTCTCTGGCGTCTTCAAATCCTAACCTCGCTCAATGATCCGGCTATGAAACTGACCCCACTTCAGGAGAATGTGAAGCGTCTTGACAGGACACTCGCTTCCGAGTCCAAGGAAGTCGCCCAATGGGTGATTGACAATGCCCGTCCTCACATAGCCGTAAGGCAAAATAATACGGTGACAGTATGTTTCTGCTGTGGAAATGCCATGATGTATGCCGGCATTTCGAGATATGCCAAGTGCCTGGAATGTGGCTGCACTGTTGAGATTGTCGAGGAACAGGACTGGCTTGAGGCAAAGCGGATGGTCTCCCGACACTTCGCAACTCTTGAGGTGGTGGACGGTATTCAGTTGATGCGGACTTATGAGGTGGTACTCCGATATTCAGCACTCAACCGGCTTAAAGATACCATCGCCCGTGAGGTATGCCGACATTGGATTGCTCCTGACGGACGGTGTGAGGTGACTTCAATACGTCGATATACCGGATTCTTGTTGCCTACTTTCAAGTCTATGAAGCTCCGCAGAGGCAATACTGAGATTGAGGATTACCTTGCCAACCGCGCTATTGTCCTTCCAGACACAAAGCTACTGCCTGAGCTTTCTCAAAAGATACACAGCAAAGACAAGCTGATACCCGGCAATGCTCTTGCAACCATCAGAAATCTTTTGGAACCTGACTATTCGACCATCTGACTTACAAATTTTCTTTGCCTTTTAAAATAATAAAACCGATTGTCGTTTTTAGCCATTAAAAACGCGGCAGCCCTGACTCGTGAGAGCCGGGGCTGACTTTTTCTCTACCGTTTGTGATTGTCGGACTATCCGCGTCTGTGGATTTTCCGATACAAAGTTACGGAGGTCGGTGCCGATGGCAAGCGACGCCTCCGGCTTGGCTGCATGAAAGAAATCCGGCAGCCTTCCACAAATCAAAGATTTGGGTATTCCGTATTCTTTCACTTGCCACACTTGCCTTACGTCACCTCAGACCTCCGTCTTGAACGTATCGTGAAAATACCCCGGACGCGAGAAGCCCACAGGCTTCAAACCAAAGGGAAAAAGAATTGAGATACTTATGAAACGGACAAAAGAGAAAATAACGATAAAGGAGTTAAGGGTGTTAGGCTCTTACGGCAAGATGTACCATGATGCAGAGGTCTATCCCCATTCGTTGCGCAAACTATCCAAGGACGTGAAGAAAAGCGACACGACCGCCATTGCTATGGCTGCCCTTCTTCTATCCCAAATAATCACCCCCAATGCAGTGCTTATCCCGGTCCCTCAGTCTTCGGGTAAGGCTGACTATACGCTTGAACTTGCGAACACAATTCGTATAATTCGCCAAGATTGTGAGGTAGTTGACATCCTTTCCGGAACTCCGAGAAAGAAACTCTATGACATCAAGAAAACCAAGACATCCCTCAAAGGTGTAAGGACAGGACTAAAGGTTGATGAGAGTGCAGACTGCAAGGAGACACTGCAATCCAACTCCAATGTGTACCTATTGGATAATGTTGTCAACACGGGTTTCACTTTCAACCGCGCAAGAAAGGCACTGAGAAAGTATGTCAAGATTGAGCCGTCTTTATTGGCTATCAGCGCAACAAGTAATTGGCTTAACTAAACAAGTGAGATACTATGACAAAGAGATTGGCTATTGTAGGGAGTCGTGATTGTCCTCCCATTGATATAACCCTATACCTTCCTTTCGTTCCTTCCACTATAGTAAGTGGCGGAGCAAAGGGCGCAGATACCTATGCCAAGGAGTATGCGGTTAAGAACGACATTCCCATTATAGAGTACTTGCCTAAGTATGATAGATATGGCAGGAAAGCACCTCTTATGAGGAACATCGAAATAGTAGAGAATTGCGATTACTTACTCGCTTTTTGGAACGGCACAAGTCGAGGCACGAAGTTCACAATCGACTACGCTTCAAAAAGAGGAGTCCCTTACAAAGTGGTCGTAACAGACTGACTGCCTGCTCTGGTAAAAGATATACGGCTGATATACTCATTGGAAAGACCAAAGAGTATGTCAGCCGTATATAATTTTATTAAAAAAAGCTTATCGGAAGACTAAGATGGAATATATCTTTTTTCGAGATAATCTATCCAATCTTCTGCTCCTTGATAATTAAGGTGCTTGCGCATCTTGGAGAATAGGCTTTCAAAGGTCTGATACTTCAATGTGGGTTTCCCTTCTTCAGTCAACTTGCTTTTGTATTCTGACCATAGACTATCATTTCCCTCGTCTCTGAAATGACCGTTGCCTTCAGGGAAAACTGTCAAAGATGTAAACTCAGAAAGATCGCCATTTAGAATCATTGCTCCTCCTAAAAGATGATTTCTCCATATCTGACGGAACTTGTCTGCAACTAAATGACTCTTATACTTGTCAGTATCTTCCTTGGGAACGTCCATTAGATATTCCGGCTTAAACCAGCCGATTTCATACGAGGGGATTCTGTAATTGTCTGAAAGATGAATACCTTTTGTATCATGAGTCTCTTGATATTCCTTTGACCCAGCCTTCAACGGATACTCTTTCTCTGTATATTTAACTTCAATCCCTATACCACCTTTCTGTCCAGGCTTTGCGTATTTTGGAATATATTCAACATAGACATCAAATGCCGTTCCATCGCCAAGCAAGGGAATATCCTTAGATGTAGCATCATCTGTCTTAGCCGGAGCATACTCAATTTTTATATCGGTTATACGCTCAATTCGGTCAGAACCGAGTATATCATTGAAAAGCTCGACGGTACCTTTATCCTCTCTCTTCAAGGGGAAGAATACATTGTAGGGAATATGTTCGCTTCTTAGAAGATTTGTCAGCATCTGACTACACGAAAATCTGTTATCAGATTTAGACTTCTCCTTCTTTATTCGATTCTTAACAACATCAGATATTTGTTTTCTGAAACCTCCATAGAAGATGACATAATTGCCTTCCTGGTCTTTGCAATCTTCCCAATATAGGGAACTTTCAACAGGTATCCTATATTCTTTTACTTGCCCCTCTTTATTTTTTCGATGGATAATACGCTCGGGGAAACGCTCAATCCCAAGCCCACCTTCTTCCATTGAAGTTGTTTTGTAGATTATTTGATGTCTTCGGGCAAGATTCTTAAACTCCGAATGACTTAACTTTTTATTCTTCATAAAATTATTGAATGAGAGATTTTACTACGCAAAGATACACAAAATCAGCGACATAGTCAAAAGACTTAGATATTTACCTAATTCTTTTTGGGAAACTTAGGTCAACTACATTTGGCGTCAGAAGATGTGAATAATCGCTATTCATTATTGCACCATTTGAGAAAGTAATTCCTCTGTGGGAATAGGTACCGTGCTGGGAATGAATGTGACCGAACAAATGAAGCATTGGTTTGATTTCCAACACTTTTTTCAACAAGTTTTCATCTCCGTAATTAATGCCATCGTCAAAATCGAGTATACCATAAGCAGGAGAATGAGTGATTAGTACATCAGTGCCAACTGGAATATTGTTGTAATTACGTTCTTGTCTTTCCGTAATACAATCACCCATAAACATAGGAACGCCATAAAACTTTACTCCTTCTATCTCCACGCCTGAATTACATAGATAATGAACATTAGAATCCAGACCATCTATGTTTGCTCCATACAAGCAATCATCGTGATTGCCACAGATAAAAACTTTGTGTGTTGTAGGCAGGTCACAAAACCAGTTCATGAAATCAATAGCTTCTGCCTCACTCCCGGTCATGGTAAAATCACCGGAATGAACAACCACATCGACTTCGGGTAAGTCCCGAAGCCGATGATGGCAGCCGTGAGTGTCTGATAAGTGTAAAATCTTCATTAAATCTCGCCTGATTCGATAGCTTTCAAAGCGGCCATGTCAGAGTAATGGAACGCTGTAGCAAAGTTTATATCGGCGTATAGTTTCAGAAGGTCATCGTTTTGAAGGACTATAGAAGGAATAATCTTCAATGTATCAACCACTGCCTTTGCCTTGGCAACTTTGTTTTCACCTTCAAAATAGAAAGGTATTGTTACTATGGCTGAAATATCCCGGACACCAGCATTTCTTGCTATATTTATGGCTTCTGAAATGTGACCACTTCCGGTCTTCCCTCCCAAACCTGCAAGAACATAGAGTTTCTCGACTCCTATAAATTCTTCAACTGAAATCTCTGTGTTATTCAAGTCAACTGTTTGATACCCCTTTTTTGCAAGTTCCGCCAATCTTGATTGGTCAGAGTCAGCAAAAAGGTAGGAAGCCTCGCATACCCAATGTACAGAAGCTTCTCGCATTATGGTCTCGGCCATATTACAACCGGCTCCTCCGATTGCAAGAATCATTGTTTTGCTCATAATTTATAAGATTATTATTGGAAGCAAAATTAGTGCCTTGGTGTCTCAGATTTCGATACAGCTCACAAAAGAACTACAGTCCATAGAAAGTTTTTACCCTTTCGTCTAACCAAGAAGGATTTTCTGTGACTAAACTCTGATAAGTGAGGATGTCAGGAAGAATTTCAATTCTGTCTGCGAAATTATTTTCAATTTCCTTTAGGTTATCGAAAGTTTTGCATAACATATTGGAATCAATCTTACCGATTGTCCTGGAATAAAAATCTTTATAGGCGTTAAAGGAAGCTCCGGGAATCTTATAAAGAATTGAGCCAAATCTTAAGCTGCCAATTGGATTCTTTCCCCATCTGAATACTTCATTTTCTTCGGGACCTTGGCAAATTCCGATTATATGCGAAAAGCATTGTTTGATTCCATCCATATATAGGTGAGAGTATAGTTGGCTTTCCGACTTTGGTTTCAACCCAATACCATCTACTCCTCTGTATTTACGTGGGTAAACCATCTGCAAAGGAAAATTCTCAATCATCGGAAGAATTTCTAAGTAGAAATTAAAATATTTTTTTGCGAAGGCACTGTTATCCGGAGAGAGGTATTCAGTAAATTTTGATTCAAGGAATAATAAGTCTCCGGTTTCATCATTTTGAAGAACTACATCTATGTTTGACGAATTATCAAACACATGGTTTTTAACCTCAAATCGAACGTTATTGTAGACCTTTCCTTCAATTCTCAAACTATTAGAATGTGATACATTGGAGAAACAGAGAAGAGCAAGTAATGATGAAGAATGCAAAGTATTTATCTTAGATTCTTCTTTACCGGAACCTGAAACCGCCTGATCATATTTGTATTTCCAATCGTTACATTTGACTCCGAAGACATTTTTTATAAATTCACATGTCGTTTCACACTCAGGGATACAAAATTGTCGAGACCACTCCGAGAGTTTTTCCGTTCCTTTATGTCTTACGAGAGTTGGATGGGTTTCAGCTGAGGGACAAATTTTTAGCAAGCGGCTTTCTAATTCGTAAACAATTTTTTCTCTTGTCATACTTGATACTTTTTATAAGGGAAAACATAGACGCGATTAACAATCACGGTATCGCCCATTTCTTCCCATTCGTTTTTAAGACGAACGAGAGGACGGATAATCATCGAATCCCAATTCCAGTCGTACCATTTTTCTACGACTTCACCTGCTGATGAGTAACCAATCTGCATATCTTCATCTACTTCGTATAACTGACGAAGATATTCTTCAGTCAGAGGACCGACAACAATTCCAGGAAACACCGCATCATAGCCTTCGTATATAAGGCAGAGAACCTTTTCGCCAGGTTTAAATCGACATTCAGTCTTATACTCCCTTTCCCCTGGAGCATGGCCTCCCCAATGATACTCTGCATTTACAGTCTTATCGGAGTTGTATGTTATTAGATCGCAAGGTAAAAAGTCACAATCTGTCTCGTTTTCAAACCCTAACGTTACATCAGAGACCAGAGAACGTGCCAATATCTCGTCTTCCTGTTTCTGCGTTTTGCATTCCCCAAGGCGGATAGTTTCCAAAGAATATGCGGTTTCGTCATTTTCCTTGGATAAAACTTTCTGAGGGTCGATAGGCTTCAGCCTAAGTTCTGAAAGAACGGTATCTTCAAGCATAATATTATCTTCTATACATCTTCAATAATCTCAATGCAAAGTTAGCAATATTCTGTCTCAATTTTTGAGACAGGAATGTGTTTAATTAGATTTCTTACTAAAAATTTCTTCAAAGTTACCATCTCAAAATAGAGAGTAATACAGAACTTCGAGACTTTCTTACCCGAATGCCATGTATTTTTTTCACCTGTACCACAAACTGGGCCACCTGTCATCTAATTTTGCCCTCGTAAAGAGCTATATCTTTATAACGAATTACAATAACCTTCTTATCAAGAGGACAATAAAAAAGTATATGAAAACAATAGAAGGCCACGACGTGAAGATATTCACGGACAATATCGAGGAGAACGCTTTGGAGCAGATCAAGCACTTGCTTTCCATTGATGTGTTCTCTGACAGAAAGATACGAATCATGCCCGATGTTCATGCCGGGGCTGGTTGTGTCATCGGATTTACAGGCGACCTTGGTGACAAGGTGATACCTAATATAGTAGGTGTGGATATAGGTTGCGGAATGCGTGTGCTCAAACTTGGAAAACTTTCTGACATTGACTTCCATGCCTTCCATGAGCATATCCGCTCGAATGTTCCTTCCGGAAAGATAGTACGCGAGGAACGTTTCGGATTCAAGCCTTTGGTGAATGAAGAGATGGAAATCTATCGGGAGGCAAAACAACTCGTTATGGAGCTTCGCTGCTACCGGGAACTTAAAGACTCCGGGCGCATCAACAAATCAATCGGTTCACTTGGCGGCGGCAACCACTTCATCGAACTCGATAAGGATGGCGAAGGAAACGTGTATCTGGTCATTCACACAGGCTCACGTAATCTTGGGAAGCAGGTTGCTGAAATATATCAGGCAAAAGCCATAAAGCACCTTACCGATGGAGCAGATGAGTTTGAAGAGACAATCAAACGCACTATTGAAGAATACAAGGCAGCCGGACGTCGGTCTGAATTACAGAAAGTCATCAAGCAGATGCGTCGTGAGCGAAAGGAGATAGAGCCATCACTTTCTGCTGACCTGTGTTATGTTGAGGGCAAAGCGCGTGAAGATTATCTCCACGATATGCGTCTATGCCAGCGTTGGGCCGTACTCAATCGCAAACTTATCTCACTGTTACTGGTGAAATTCTTTACGAGCATTTGTGTTGAGGAGGAATTTGAGTCAGTGCATAACTACATCAGTGAAGACAACATCATCCGCAAAGGTTCCATCTCCGCAGTTGCCGGTGAACGTTGCATCATTCCTTTGAATATGCGTGACGGGTCGCTTATCTGCACCGGGAAGGGAAATCCGGACTGGAACTTCTCGGCGCCTCATGGCGCAGGGCGTGTTCTGAGTCGCACCCAAGCATACGAGACAATCAGTATGGAAGACTTTGAGGAATCTATGAAAGGTATCTATTCAGAGTCGGTGAATGATTTTACGCGAGATGAATCACCGATGGTGTATAAACCGGCAGAGGAGATAATCTCCAATATCGGTGATACAGTAACCATAGACACAATCATTCGTCCAATCTTTAATTTCAAGGCATCATGAAAATTGACAAGACAATTAAATCTCCTGAAGGTGTTTCTCTGCTAATGGAGAATATGTGGCTCAGACATAGAGCAGGAATGCAACAACGTCCCTGCAATGTATTTATGGTTGAGCTCCCACCTCTAACTGAGGAGGAAAAGGCTGCACTCCGAAGTGAGAAACAGGAGAAGTCTATAGATGAAGATTCTGAAGAATTTTATTGTGCATTTATTTGAAACCTGAGAAAACTTATGGATGAACTTGACGAGATACTTGAGGAGTGTGGACTTAACGAAAGTTATAAGGACTATGTTTACATTGGCAATTTTACCCACTGTAATTCCAATATAGGCGAAGGATTGCTTCCTCTGGCTGCCACCCTCCTAAGTGAGTATGGCTGGGAAAATGACTTTGCCTTATACTATCATCCGGATGGCATTCATGTAAGATTATATTTCAGACTTGCTTATGTCGCCTCCTGTTATCTGGACGGATTATGGGAAGAAATAGCCGAGCAAATTCCTTTTGTAGTCCCAATCTTAAAGGCCACTGTTGAATTGAGGAAGATAAAGAATCTTGGAATGTTGTGGATTGAATGTTCCTGCAAGGATTTGAGCTGGATCAATCTTAACAATCAAAATAAATAATCCTAAGATGGACTTAACTGTCATGTCAACAGAAGAGCGCATTGAACTGGCGCGTGAACGGCAAGCATATTTCTCTGCTATCGCAGAGGAATACACTTCGTTTACTGATTTCATAAAGACGCAAGACCATTGGTTGGCGATCATGGGTATTCAGCTTACAGAATACGAAGATCGACTTGAACTTTATATGCAATTAGATTTCACAGATTATGAACAATATTATGTCATAAAGATACCAGACGGCAATCTTACGGTAAGCGACATAATTCTATGGAATGAATATTGCCACAACCATTGGTTTAACATTTCAACGGGAGAACAAGCCGATGAAGAGGATATTTTCAACTTCTATTAAAATAATTGGGCTATGACATTCAAAGAACTACTCGACAAATATCAGTTTGAAGAAATTGTTCCCGAAATCAGAGATGTCTGGAAACATAATGACATTTCGGGCTTCAAAATGGCCTTCGATTGCTTGAAGGCGCTAACCCCCAAACCCTCAGAAGGTAGTGTGGACATCACTATCGCCGGCGATGAATCCGACCCTTATATACGAGTTATGGGTTTGTCGGAGGACTACTGGGAAAATGGTCTTTCCAAAGCTATAAATATTAACAGGCTGGCTGATATCAATCTTCCTGAAAAGATGCTTCTCGCGCACTGCTTATGGGAAATTACATATTATGGTTTCACACAAAAGGCAGTCAGGGAGAAATTCTATGGTTATAGAAATCGTTGGGAAGAGAATAATCAATTTGATAAGATGCTTCACGGGTTGATTATTCGGCACTATCGGAAAACTGTAAAACGTAAGAATCTAAAATTTACAAAAGAAGGTGAACCTGGTTTTTGCGCTAAAAATAAAGAAGAACTCAATAATTTTCTCTTTTCGACCAAAAAGACCAATCGTAGAAAACGTAAGGCCGAGAAACGCTATCGGGAACGCCGGGAGTATCTTGAACGTATGAGCCGAAGAACCGAGTTGATAAAAAAACTGTCTCGTAATGGAAGCTCTTTCTCTTTCAAAGATCTCGAATTCATATTGACGATAAACAAAGGACAGGAAGAAAATTATGAGAGTTTTCCAAATGCTTCTTCAAGCCGCGCTACTTATCTTGAAGATCTGATTCTAAATTATGCTGATCTTTCTGATTTGGCGGTTAAAAAAATTACAGACATCGTTATTTTAGCCGAGTCCTCTAAAGATACCCCGGTTTCCTCTGATGAGGAGGAAATTCTTAGAAATATCTTCAGTCATCTGTATCCTTCTGCAAGAATTCACTATGGTTTTGCTGTAAATGAGGCAGCCGGTTCAGAAATATTGCTCTCGATAAATTTTATAGACAGATAATAGGGCAAATTGGTAAAAAAATAATCCTGTACCGCAAAATGAGACAGAATTTGATTAATTTTGCAGTCATAAAACTTTTACCGCAATGAATCAACTTCAGAAATACACTTGGGTGATAGAGACAATTCGCCGTGCCGGAAAGATTTCTCATAAGGATCTGTCTGAGAAATGGGAACGTTGTAAAGACTTGAGCGACTACAAGCCGCTACCTCGCGCCACCTTTAACCGATGGCGTGAGGCGATCTACGAACAGTTTTCGATAGATATACAATGTCAAAAAGTCGGTGGCTACCTCTATTATATAGCCAATCCTGAAAATATCGATGACGACAAGCTCAAAAAATGGATGCTTGATTCGTTTGCCGTAGGTAATATGATCGGAGAGAACCTTTCACTTAAAGGTCGTATCCTGGTAGAAGAAATACCATCAGGAAGGGATCATCTTACTACTCTCTTAGAGGCCATGAAGGACAATCATGTGGTAAATATCACTTACCGTCCATTCAAAAAGACTCATAGCTTCACATTTCCGATTGAACCCTATTGTGTAAAACTTTTTGAAAACCGATGGTATGTGCTTGCACACAATGTCCGCTACGGCGACATTCGTCTTTATGGTTTGGATCGCATGGAAAGTGTTGAGATTACTGACGACACATTCAAGATACCTGAAGATTTTGATGCAGAAGAGTTTTTCTCCGGCTCATACGGTATAGTTGTAGGTACAGGAGAGAAACCCGAAAGAATCGTTCTTAGAGCCAACAAGAATCATAAGTATTACCTGCAATCACTGCCACTTCATCAAACCCAGAGAATGATTGAAGATTGCGGTGAATATGCAGATTTTGAGCTAAAGCTTGCTCCAACTTACGATTTTGTTATGAAGCTGCTTCAAGTTGGGTCAATGATTGAAGTAATCGAACCGCTCCACTTACGGAAAACTATGAAGGGTTGGATAAAAGATATGTATGAACTTTATATTAATGATTGACGATGCAGGACTTTGCAGCAATAGATTTTGAGACAGCCAATGGGCGGCGTTCGAGCGTGTGCAGTGTCGGTATTGTCATTGTACGCGGAGGCGAGATTGTGGATAAGTTCTACAGTCTTATTCAGCCGACCCCCAACTATTACACATACTGGACAACAGAGGTGCATGGACTAACAAGACTTGACACTGATGGTCAACCGACTTTTCCAGAAGTTTGGGCACAGATTGAGGAGCGTATAAAAGGACTGCCACTTGTAGCTCACAACCGGCCATTTGATGAAAGTTGCCTGAGAGCTGTCTTCTCCGAATATGATATGGAATATCCGGATTATGAATTTCATTGCACTCTTGCTGCCTCTCGCAGATGTCTTGACCTACCAAGCCATCAGTTACACTTATCGGCTGCCGCCTGTGGCTATGAAATACAAAATCATCATAACGCACTTTGCGATGCAGAGGCTTGTGCCGCCATCGCACTTAAACTTTTATAGTTTTTCTTTCTGTCTACAAATCTGATACACCGGTATGGTAAATTTGCACCATCATTAATAGAATTGTCTTATGACTTATCAAGAATATTATCGTCAAGCTGACTTTAACAAAGTGTGGAAAACTCTACATGATGTTTTGGGAGAGCCGGAAGAAACACGCCCTCTGTACCAAGCCGTATTTGAAGCAGTGAAAGATATGGAAAAGGATCCCAAACATTCGAGCGAGAAGATAAAAGTACATCTTTCTCCTAGTGGAGAAGTCTATGTCAAAGGAGCACCAGATCCGCAGGAATGGCTTGTCGGCAGAGAGATTGAAGTTGATTTTGACTATAAGGACATCAAGGAAAAAGATGCAAGTGAAATGGTCGGTCATCTTCTTTATTGGTCAACTTTATATGGCATTAAGACGCAAAGAATGCAGGAAGAAGGATTCTCAAAGTGGCTTCACTATATTGGAAGAGGACCGTTCTACACTCATCCTAATGTAATAGAAAAGTATATCTTCCTTGATTTTGACGGAGTACTTAATACCGAGCAGTATCAAGCCCAGCTCGCTATTGATGGGAAACCTACAAAAGACGAGTATGGTCCCTTGTTTGACCCAAAAGCAGTAGCTCGATTGTCTGAAATAGTTGAAGCTACGAAAGCTGAAATTCATGTCATTTCTTCTTGGGGAGAAATTCTTGGTAAGGAGAAGATAATGGAAATGTGGGAGAAGCGCGAAATGCCAGGCGAAGTGCATACAGTTTTTATTCCCAACGAGAAGTATTCATCTAAAGCTCTATGGATAAAAGAAGGTATTGACCATAGTTCCTTTCTTCCTTATGTTATACTCGACGATGAATCAGAATTCTTACCAGAACTGAGAGAATATTTCTTTAAGGTTAATCCGGTTACAGGTATAAACAAAGACATTGTTGAATGGTCGATTGACACTCTGAATCGACTGGATAACCTTCCACCATCGGCATTTAAAGATCTTGCCTATGAAGAGGAAAGCAGTCGTATCACCCAAATCAACAGCGATAGTTGCGACCGAAAGAAACTTCGATATTGGAAAAGCACAATTCTCAATGATGAAGCTTATGACTGGTACTGGAACCTGACAATATTGCGTAAGAAGCTTGAATATAATATCGGTTATTACCGCTTCACCCAACGCTATGTAGGCTGGGAGAAAGACGTTGACCGTATGGTACTTGCATGTCGCTTAATGGATATTGCACAAAGGGAATCCTATAAAGATGTGTATGTTAATATCCGAAATTGCGAACGATTCAACATGAAGCCTTCTGATTTTGAAGATGTAGAATTCATGGACATGCATAAAAAAGATTTGAGAGCCGAAAAAGCATATCAATTATTGTGGACGGTTCTCCTTCAGAATATGAAAAAATGGTGGGATTAAAAACGGTTTATTATGAATAAAGAATTAACTGAACTTCCTGCATCCTTCAGAGTAATCGGTGTCGGTAATGGCGTAGCTGAAATTATTGACAAAGTAAAGTCATGCGGATTTTATGGTTTATCTGCCGAACTGGTTAAATCTCCGACTGAGATTACACCTTCTGAGGTAGACAAATTGGCCATCATTGTTTTTATTGACTGTGAAGATACGGCTAATCTAATTGCCAAATCATTTCGTCAAGCTGGTGTCTTGACTTTAGGTCTCTCCGAAGATGCTGACCCGTCATGCTTTGACAGTATAATGGAGGGAGTCAACCCCTCTGAATATCCAGACGTTATCAAGTCTCTTCTTCAACCGATTATTAAGCCGTGCTATGTGAGTTTTGACTTTCATGATCTTTGTACAGTGCTTCGGGACTCTGGTTACTTTCTTATCAAAAGGGTGATTGGTGAAAGTATAACAGATGTCGTCGAAAAAATGCAGGAGAAATTGAAGGACGTAGATTTAGACGAAATCGAAAACATTACCTTCAATATCCTCTTGAATAGAGATAGGAAGCTACCCATAGAAATGAAAGAAATGTCTGCTTTCTCCGATATGTTGGTAACCTTGCCTGATACCGTTAATGTTATCTGGGCAGTCCATTTCGACGAGGAGCTTAATGACAATCAGATAGGTCTTATATCAATAATGTCTGGAAAGGATTTGGACAATGTTCAATAAACTAATCTCGTTTTACATCAAACTCCTGAAATTCGCTGTCCTTCCCGGTATTCTTGGAGGAATTGCCTGTTTTATTGGACCCGACCATCATGCACTGACTAAAGCATGGATAGGCGTGGTGATAGGTTTCGCTATTCAGCACCATTACATGCTTCCAGCAATCAAGGAAATCCTCAAAGCCAATGATGAACTTTTTGAAAATATTTCTGATGAGGAGGGATAAAATTTCTTAACCTGTATCATTATTTGAAACACTCTGGAGCTACTTTTGCGATTGTAAAGGTAGCTCTAATTTTAGTATGGCAAAGAAATCAAAATCAAGCACATTGTTTCCTACGACTCCTCGGGAGCATATTTCTCAACTTATCGAGTGGATGTCGCAGGGAGTATATGAGAAAGAACAGATTATCGCAGTAGCACTGCTCTGTGCTGTAGCCGGGGAGAACCTGTTTCTTCTCGGACCTCCAGGTACAGCCAAGAGCTTGGTGGCAAGCCGGCTTAAGATGGTATTCAAGGAGGGAAAGTCTTTTGATTACCTGATGTCTCGATTTTCAACGCCAGATGAGATATTCGGTCCAATATCTATTTCGCGCCTGAAAAATGATGATAAATACGAACGGCTTACTTCCGGCTACCTGCCGGAGGCGGACATTGTGTTCCTCGATGAGATATGGAAAGCCGGACCCTCTATCCAGAACACTCTACTAACTGTCATCAACGAACATATCTTCCATAACGGAGGACAAATCATGCGCACACCGATGAAGGTGCTTATCGCAGCTAGTAACGAGTTACCTGCAAAAGATGAAGGGCTTGAGGCGCTATGGGATCGCTTCCTCATGCGCATGGTTTCCAACTGCATTGAAAGTGACGCTTCTTTCTTCAAGATGCTTAGATCTGAACAAATAGGACTAAAGCCACTACCCGAACAATTTTATATCACACAGGAACTCTACGACAAGTGGCAGTCCGAATCGAGGGCTGTCACAATGTCGGAGAGTGTGGTAGCCGCAATCAAATCTTTGCGCAAGCTGCTTTCAAACTATGAAAAGGAGGATGGTAATCAACTCCGCTACTATGTTTCTGACCGCCGATGGCGGAAGGCTTACCGGCTCATGCAGACTTCAGCTTATCTGAATGGCAGGAGTGAGATAAATTTGACTGACTATCTACTCCTTATACATAGTTTCTGGAATGATGATGAAAGTATTCCTAATGTCCTGAATGCTTTCACTTCAAGCCTCTCGGATAGTGTGACGAAGAGTCTCAGCAAGATTGATAAATCTATCAAGCAAATTATGGCTCCGCAAGGTCAACAAGGTGAGCAAACTGTTCAATCTCAAACCATACGCAGGGGTTCAGGATCGAATGAATTTGCTGAGTATGATTACTTCTATTACCTGGTTGAGAACTATCCTTCCGGTGAAACCTATTTCTCAAAATGGGATTATTCCGCTTTGAATAATCAACCTAAGGATGGTGTGAGATATTTTGATTCAAAGCGGAATAAGAACATTATCCATGCGCTTATGCCGGGAAGACCATTTGATGCCGCCACGAAGAACGCATCCAATCTTACAAAGGTTAAGATTCAAAAATGCAATAACGGGGTTATCATAGATGGCACACCGTATTCTTTCCGTAAAAGGAGCAATGATTCCATTTCTCCAGAACTCATGCAGAGACTTCCGGTATATCAACGCATTTCAGCTGTTCAGGAATCTTACAAGACTTGTGCCGCTGAATGGGAAGCTCAGATTACGGAGAACTGGGTTGACAGTAACAATATATTCCTCTCTCCCAACGATCTCGGCCTAATCAAGAAAATGATCAGGGAGGTATCTGAGCAAATGAAAACGATTGAAGTAAAGCTCAACAATGTAGTGATGATGATAAAATGACGGACTATAACGATATTGATGCCAAGCTGGAGGAATACAGCGAAGCATTTGATTTCTACATGGATTGTGGAGAAATGCCACCCTCAATTTCTCCAGATGACTGTCTTGCCGGTTATATGAAGGAGGTCTTGGAAAACAACCCTCAGATTGACGGATCTGATCCGACTTGGACAGAGGTGTTGAAAGAAGATCTAATTTCGTATTTCACTGCATTGCTGGAACAGTTCCGAGAAATGCAACTGCAAGCCATGAAGGAGCTTGCCTTAATCACCCAGTTCAGGAATGCCACTATAGAGACAAAGCGTAAGATGTGGAGCCAGATATGTGGCGTTATCGAGGAAGGATATTCCATATACGAGGTAAATTTGCAAGGATATACTGCTCAGTTCAAAACTGAAGACAAGCAGGCGGTCTTTGACGCTTTGACAGCTGATTGGGAAAACGCATGTAAAGGGAAACTTGATAGGAAACAACGCAAATTGCTTGAGCGGTCAAAACGTCATTTTGAGAATTTCTGTCGTGATGCCGGTACTTCGGATTACGAGGACAGGAAGAAACTTGACAATTATATCCATCGATATCCCCAGCTACAAGAGATAGTGGATATGATAGGGCGAGACAAAGACCCTTCAAAAGAGGAAAAGGATTCCATCATCTACAAGTTTCTTCCCGTCACGGTTGCGAAGAACCATTCCGTAGAAGAAATTGACAGGGTTGAGACCGGCGACAATCTTGAACGCTTATTGCCTGTGGAGCTTGCAATGCCGGAGGATTTGTTTTTCAAACGTTATGCAACAAAAGAATTGCAACAGTTCAGCAGTCCCGGTAAGGATAAACCTAAGAAAACAGAGGAGCATCGGAAAGATCCGAGACTGACAAAAGGTCCAATTATTGTCAGCATCGATACAAGTGGCTCGATGTCGGGAAGACCTGAGAAGATAGCGTTCTCTCTTTTGAAGCAGCTCCTCCGGATGGCAAAGAAACAAAAACGGCCTTGTTTCCTCATTAGTTTTTCTGTAAGGTCAAAGTCGATAGACCTTGCCAATCCTCGCAACTGGGGGAAACTGGATAACTTTTTGAAAAACAGTTTCAGTGGAGGAACCGACGGAGAGCAGATGCTCGCTGAAGCTATAAGGGTATTGCAGACAGGAACATTTGAAATGTCAGATGTGCTCATAATATCTGACTTTGAATTTCCAATCCCTCAAAAACAAACGCAATCAAAGATTGAACAAAACCGTGTTTTAGGGACCCGTTTTTACGGCTTGAAAATCGGCCATTCCTCAGATAAATATGATAAGATTCTTGACAGATTATGGGTAGTATGAAGGAAGCGACTTTTAAGATTAATCCGAATTTCAGACTGACAACGAATTATCTTTCTGTAAGCTGGCATTTGGTGGATTTATATATCCTTCAATGTGAAGTTCCTATCGCAATGCAGGATAGATACGTCTATAATCAGGACATTCTTGTGCAATATCACGATGGGCTAATCGATATAGTCTATCACTCAGGTACCGATTTTGAATCAAGGAAAGTTCAGAAATGGTTGCGTGAGCTTTTCAGAGACTTGATACTTCGTGTAGCCAAGGATATACTTCCGGAGCGAGTTAGATATTGGGAGAATATGAAAAATCTGCATGGATCAGGTGTAACAGTGAAAAGGCTTCGCAAGAATATCCTTGGTCAATGTTCCTTCACCAATCATATCACTCTGCAGCCATTTCTCGTTATATTTAAACAGGAGTGGATGGACGGTGTGATTCTTCACGAGATGGCGCATTATAAATATAAGCACCATCGAAAGTCATTCTGGAATTTCCTCTCTACATTAATCGGAGAAGACTCCAAAATGGCGAAAGTGAAAGATGATATTGCCATATCTCCATACTACAATTATTACCTCTATCTCACTAAAAATTAGTATTTTTGCACATAGGTCAGACAAAATATAGTTACGTTATGACAGAAAAAGAAATCGAAATAAACAAAGCCTTTATAAAAAAGGGCATTGATTTGGCACTGATTAGTGCTGAGAATCCGGAGACCGGATTTATATCTGGACAAGTATGCAATCAGCTTGATAATCAAGAGATGATTGAGATTGCAACTACATTGAGGTCAATTACTCAAACAATCGCAAAATTATTTGAGGAGCGTAATACGATTCCCAATCAGGTACAGTCCGGTTTGATTTTTCAATATTTCTTTGATAAATCTGTTGAGATATTTTATAAGCAGTTTAACGGTATTGAAACAGACTCTGTTTCGTTCAATATTCAAGAAGTATTTGAATATTATGAGCCAGACCTTCCATACAATGTTCAGCAGATCCTGACCAATCGTGTCGAAAATATTGCAGTCTTAACTTCAAAATTGTGGAACTTTATGGAAAGCTCCGGAGTATTTGATACTCCATTTAATGTATGGTTCTCCAACTTCTTGTCGGTTGCAACTACCATTGGACTCAAATTTGCTCAGGAGATAGATTTTGATGATGAGAGTGAACTAAATGCGTCTCTCAGTATAGACTGATTTTTTATGTCCGTCGAATTTATCTCAGGTAAAGACCATTATGATAAGGTAGTGGCCAGGGTGTCTTCCGTGAAGAAGTCGCTCTGGATTGGCACTGCCGACATCAAGGATCTTCATGTGAAGTCCGGCAACTCATCCGAACCATTTCTTAGCATACTTGCCAAACTTTTGAAACGAGGTGTTGAAATCCGCCTCATTCATGCGAAAGAGCCGGGACCGGCTTTCCGTGAAGACTTCGACCGTTATCCAATCTTAAAAACTGGCTTGGAACGTATGCTCTGTCCCAGAGTCCATTTCAAAATGCTTATCTTCGACTTTGATACAGCTTACATCGGCTCTGCTAATCTTACTGGAGCCGGAATTGGAATGAAAAGTAGTAATCGTCGTAACTTTGAGGCAGGTATCCTGACCGATGACCCTTCATTAGTAGAAGCAGCCATTGAGCAATTCGATAGCGTATGGCGTGGTGCCCACTGCGGTTTATGTGGGAGAAAGCAGTTTTGTTCTGACCCTATTAATTGAAAGAAAATTCCCTTCATTGAATCAAATCACTGAAGGGAATTTTGTAGTAGGAATGGTTATTTGCTCATTACTGCATCAAGATAACCACTTGTGAGATTTTGACCTTTCTTCATGTCAACCCCATACTTTGACATAAAAGCGGCCGCAATTTGATCTCTACCCTGAGGGCTATTGAGAGGGTTTGAAGTAGTTGGGGTTACGACATCCACAGTCATACCCTTTTCGATGAATACACCATTACAAGTGCGTTTCATCTTTGTTGTAAATTTCCAGATAGGCATAATCTAAAGATTTATTGTTAATTAATACCGATAGCTTCCTGATAGAGCTTTTTTGCTCTTTCTTCTACCAAAGAATCCCACAAACGAGATTCCTGAAGTTTGGACATTGGGATATATTGCTGGAAACGGCTGAAAAACTCCAAGGGCTTTTCAATGTTCCAATTGGTTATGACTTCTCCCCAATTTACTTTATCAGCAAACTTTTCGAGAAGGTTCCAGTCATTGTAGATTCTGTCCCGATTTGAAAGGTTCTTCCAATCCCATCTATTTTCAAATTTGTGAAGAGAGGTTTCAGAGATCAGATTATCAGGACATGAACGTGAGAATTCTTCCCAGTGAATACATCTTGCAAACTTTTCGATGCCTTCTATTGTCCAAAGGATATTCTGATTACCGCTAATTTCCTCCCAGTCGAGTTTGTCGGCAAACTTCTCCAGAATATCCATGCTTAGACTTTCTCTTTCTGAAAGTTCCTTCCATGCCTCAGTTTCAAGTACTGAGTTAAGAAATTCATTGGATGATATTGTTTCCATATTATTTTGGTTTTTGTTTACGATGCAAAATTATATTAGACGTGTATCATTTCTTGATTCAGGTAATTTTTTTAAAATTTTTCTATTGACCGACTCCGTGTCGATAACACCGAGTCGGTCAACGAATATTATTTGAAGCACTCAAATAGTCACTATAACGGCATACACGCCAATGACCTTCATGTTTGCCTGTGGCTGCACGTCAAGGTCATTCGCGTAAATGCCGGTCTTGTGAAACGAATCTGAATCGGATACCAGCCTAAGACGAAAACTTGCCTAAGACGATGACTTGCCCGGCTATTATCAGAAGCAGGTTGGCACTTGCTGCTGAAATATCCGAAATCCTTGAAGACTATGGTCACACAGTGACGGCACGGATCCACGACGAACCATATTCCATGTGGCGCCGTGGGTCTATGTGCCTACCTTGGAAGATTAGCCGTCTGTCAAGCTCCGTGTCGATGACACCGAGCATTCCAAGCCGATTATATTGTGAATAAGCTGTGGCAACGCAATAGTGGCATCAACAAGAATGACTTCGAGGTTACGCTACGCATCCACGTCAAAGTCATTCACGTTCATGCCAATCTATGAATACTAATCTGTATCGGACACAAGCCTAAAACGAAAACTTGCCTGAAACGATAACCAGTTGCTCCAAATCTACGTCTGTTCCCTTGTGAGGATTGAGTCTCGGCAGCGTGGTGTTTTCACGTGCAAAGTTACTGCGTCCGGGAGAAACGTCAAGTGACGCTATGCTTGCGGTCGGAGTGCTTGCCGGCAGCCTTCCACAATTTTTATCCTAAAAATTGGGTATTCCGGCTTCACCCTCAGACTGCACACTTGCCTTATTCTCCCTTATGGCCGCAGTGGAGAACTGCACGAAAAAACAACCATCCCTGCCGGAGAAGCTCAATCGAGCTTCACAAAAGGGAAAACAATAAAACTTCACCAATATGAAACTGAAAGACAGGAAAGAGAAAATAACCATAGGGGGTAATGTCTATGAACTGACCCTTTTATGGAACAGAGACCTCCTTTGCCGGTCGGCAGTTGGTATGCCACCAGATTATGCCCATATCACCAAGAACGGCAAGAACTTCGCACTCATCGGCTGCTCATCAAACCTTAACGGCTTCTTTGTTGCGGCTTTCCACCTCGCACTGGAGAAACCCAACTGGCGTATGACATTCGAGTATCTGAACATCAACACTATCCCCTTCAAGGATATACTTGTAAGACTCCCATTATAATAACTTCAAAAAACGAGAATTATGCACGGCACTATCTATCAAATCAGCACCGAACCGATTGCGGAACGAGACCTTCTGCACATCGACAATATCATTGCCGGAGAAATGGCATCAATCTCATACGTCAACGAGAACGACGAGGACGGGCGTAAGTTTGACATCAAGTGTTTGGTAGAACATATCCTACCGAAAGGAATGTTCACACTCTCCGATGAAAATACTCTTACCTACAACGGAGGTTTCAATATGTGGCGAAAATCCCACTTTGACAAAATCAAGTCACTCACCGCACAACTGAAACCTGCCAACGTGATGAAATATAATGGTCCAATCGGAGAACTGAAAAAGGCTATCGTCAATCCCCTTGGCACAACGGTTCTTTTCGTTACGGACTTTTACGGAGGTGGCGGAACTGCTGAATGTTCCGCTGACCTTATGGATATGGTGAGCACTCTGAGTAAAGGGGATAAACTATACTTGGGTGCAATCTTAGGCTATCACAACTAACCTCTACTATTATGGAATTTCTGACCGAACCAATCCCTACTTGGGCACTATGCTACCTCATTAACGGAGATAGCACAGGACTTACCGAGAACGACATCGCTATGATTGACAATTGGTATGCCGATAATAACGTGCAGACCATCACCACAGCGTCCGAGAACGAGGGAAGTGCCCACCCATATTTCTCTCATTTCCCTGCTTTCGGACTTGCGTCAGAGGTTGTTGACTGTATCGTAATGACTTATTAACCCCATACATTAACCGTCACTGCTCCGAACTTGGAGCAGTGGCACAAAATCAAACGATTATGATTACTACTGAAATCAACTACAAAGGTGAGAACTATACTTGCCGAATTGTGAAGGACAGCGATGGTGAGGAACTGATTATCGCAGGCACAAGTCTTCTCGATGAACTTATGCCGTATGAGATTACTGATGTATGTAACGGCTTCGCTGACAAGGAAGCCGAAGAAGTGGACGAAGAAATCTTCTATTATACTAATGATAGTGACTTAAAACTTCCCGATAAGGAACTTATCAAAATTCTCAAAGAGAGTAATCCCGAATGGTTTGATTGAAGACCTACTCCTATACATACCGCCTTGACCTTAAATGGTCGGGGCGATTTTGCTACGTCCCTCGCAAAACCGCCTCATTGGAATACTGGTCTGGCTATTGCAGAAGCAGGTTAGCACTTGCCACTGAAATAGCCGGAGTCTTAGAAAGCTATGGTCACACAGTGACGGCACTGACCCACGACGAACCATATTCCATGTGGCGCCATGGGTCTATGTGCCTACCTTGTAAGATTATCCGGCTGTCCTGCTCCGTGTCGATGACACCGAGTATTCCCAACCGATATTTATTTGACTAATCCGGCTAAGCTGATTTACGGCATATACGCCAATGACCTTCATGTTTGCCTGTGGCTGCACGTCAAGGTCATTCGCGTAAATGCCGGTCTTGTGAAACGAATCTGAATCGGATACCAGCCTAAGACGAAAACTTGCCTAAGACGATGACTTGCCCGGCTATTATCAGAAGCAGGTTGGCACTTGCTGCTGAAATATCCGAAATCCTTGAAGACTATGGTCACACAGTGACGGCACGGATCCACGACGAACCATATTCCATGTGGCGCCGTGGGTCTATGTGCCTACCTTGGAAGATTAGCCGGCTGTCCTGCTCCGTGTCGTTGACACCGAGCATTCCAAGCCGATTCTATTGTTAATATCAAGGGCCATACCAATAGTGGCATCAACGAGAATGACTTTGAGGTTACGCTTCGCATCCACGTCAAAGTCATTCACGTTCATACCAGTCTTTGAAGACAGATCTGTATCGGACTCCAGCCAATAACGAAAACTTGTCTGAAACGATGACTTGCCTGCAATCAAAAACCAGTTGATCAAAATCTAATACAATTCCCTTGTGATGATTGAGCCTCGGCAGCGTGGCGTTTTTCCGTGCAAAGTTACTGCGTCCGGGAGGAACGTCAAGTGACGCTACGCTTGCGGTCGGAGTGCTTGCCGGCAGCCTTCCACAATTTTTATCCTAAAAATTGGGTATTCCGTCTTCACCCTCTGACTGCACACTTGCCTTATCTCTCCCTTATGGCCGCAGTTGTGAACCTGCACGAAAAACGGCCAGCCCTGCCGGAGAAGCTCAACTGAGCTTCACAAAAGGGAAAAGAATCAGAACTCAAACATTTCAAAGAACCTCAAAAAAAAAGTAACAAGTATGGAAACAACCGCAATTCCGTCTGCAAACGCAGTGAGTGCTACTATGGTGGCTCTCGCAAACATTCAGCCCAACACGTTCAACCCTCGCAACCGCTTCGAGGACGTGAGCCTCAGCGAACTCGCCGAGAGCATACGTCAGCAGGGAGTGATTCAGCCTATCGCCCTGCGACCCCTCGCTGACTCCGACCGCTACGAAATCATCTATGGAGAAAGACGCTATCGTGCCTCCCTCATAGCCGAAAGGGAGAACATTCCTGCATTGGTCTATGACGTTGACGATGAGACCGCCCAGGAAATGGCTATTGCCGAGAACCTGCAACGTGAGGACATCACGCCCACCGAGGAAGCCAACGCCTTTCAACGTCTCTTAGATAGCGGACGCCATGACGTTCAGTCACTCGCAGTTCAGTTCGGCAAGTCAGTCAACTATATCCGCTCACGTCTCAAATTCACTGCTCTCATTCCCGAAATCGCCCAAATGCTTGACGCTGATGAAATCACCGTAAGCGTGGCAACCGAGATATGCCGTTACCCCGATGACATTCAGCGAGAGGTCTACAAATCCCACTTTGAGAACGCCAACTATGGCACTTGGAGGGGTCTCAAAGCCTCCGAGGTGGCGCAGAACATTGAGAACCGGTACACCACAAGCCTATGCCGATACAAGTTTGACAAATCGGCTTGCGCCCTATGCCCCCACAACACACGCAACCTCCTTCTCTTTACCGAGGACGGAGACGAGGGGAATTGTGCCAACCGCCAATGCCTTACCGAGAAGCAGAATGCACATATCCTTGACACGGCTCTATATCTTGTCAAGCAGTACCCTACGGCAGTACTACTGCAAAGCCAATACAACAAGAACGAGGCAGTGGCAGAGTGCATAGCCGAGAGAGGTTATGACATCACCGAGATAAACGGCACTCCTGCAAAGTATCCTGTTGAGCCTGTCGCACCCTGTGAGGTTGACTGCAACGACCCCGAGGAATATACTAACATAAGGGAAAGATATGAGAACGCCCTCAACCGCTACAACACGGAACTTGAAAGGGTGAATGCCCGACTTGAAGCAGGGGAAATCTCCCTATACATCTTCTTCAACTCTTTTGAGGCGTATCTTGCCTATATGGATAACGCCACCGCTTCCGATACCACCAAACCCAACGGAGCGCAGGGCAACACACCACAAGCCGAGATAGCGAAGTTGGAGGCTAAGGACAAGCGGAACAAGGAAATAGCAGTGGAACGCACAATAGAGGACACCAAGAAGAAAATCCTTGATGCCGACATCACGGAGGCAAAGTTTACGCAGGACGAGGACAAGATGATATACTTCTTCCTCCTTTCCTCATTACGCAGAGAGCATTATGAAGCCGTGGGTCTGACTGACCGCAAGTCGGAATACCTTCCTTTGAGCGATGCGGAGAAGCTGACAATCATAGAGAGCCTAAATTCCAAGACTAAGGCTATTATCCGCAGGGACTTCCTTATTGAAAACTTCAAGGGGGCAAATCGTGACAATGCCATTGGAGACCTCCTTATTTCCTTCGCCAAGAAGCACATGCCGGAGGAACTCGCCAATATTGAAGCCGAATACATCGAGGTCTACGAGAAAAGACACGAGCGCATCGCAGAGAAGATTGCAGTCTTCAATGACCAAATCGCAAAGGAGAGCGAGACACAACCCGCTACAGAAGAAACCGAAGACACACCGCATACGGAAGCCGAGACACCGCAGACGCAGGAAACGGCAGCTTAATTTGAGTTCTTGAAATAGTCCGGCTCTCGCCGTGAGGTGAGGGTCGGAAATTTCTCTTAAAAAATAGGTAAACTAATAACGTAATATGAAAATAATTTAGTAACTTTGTAACCTAATAATATAGTAATATGAACGCAAAAGTAATCACAATAGCCAACCATAAGGGTGGCGTAGGCAAGACAACTTCCACCGCTTCAATCGGAGCAGGTCTCGCTATCCTTGGGAAACATGTGCTTCTCATAGACCTTGACGCCCAGCAGAACTTGTCGTTCACTCAGACGAAGAATGAAGACCCGGAGACAAGTGTCTATGACTCTCTTGTAAAAGACATGCCCTTGCCAATCGTAAACGTGAGGGAAAATCTTGACCTTGTTCCTGCATCGCTTGAACTGGCGAGAGCGGAGATTGATATGGCAACCAAGATAGCCCGTGAAGGCATCTTGAAGTCGCTTCTTGAAGAACATCTCGACAAATACGACTATGTGCTGATCGACTGCCCACCTTCTCTGGGCATCGTCACAACCAACGCACTAGTCGCTTCTGATGAATTGTTCATTCCGCTTACAGCCGAGGCTCTTCCTTTGAAGGGACTGACAATGCTTGATGACGTGGTGAACGAGGTCAGAAAAAGAGTCAATCCTAAATTGGAAATCGGTGCCGTATTCTTCACAAGGTTCAATAATCGAAAGCTTAATAAGGAAGTGGTGACTATGGTTGCAAACAGATATGGTGACAAGGTGCTGAATACCAAAATCCGCGAGAACATATCGCTTGCAGAAATGCCGCTTTCCGGTCAGTCTATCTTTGAATATGACCCCAAGAGCAACGGAGCAACCGATTATATGGCTCTTGTCAATGAACTGATTGCGAAGAATAGAAATAGGTAAACTATATTATTGATAATATACTCCACTTGTAACAAAGTGGACAAATCATAAAGTCATAAAGTATGGCAAAGAAGAACTTAGCCTCGTTGATGAGCGGAATTATGGGTGATGCAAAGTTCTCCATTCCGGAAGAAACTTCCAGCACCACGCAGGAAGTTCCGGTTTCTGTAGTAACCGAGGAAATGAAAGAAAATCTGGAGGCGAAACGCCGTCAGAATGTCGGCAGACCTCGCAAGGGTGAAACCGGGAAGCAGACAACTGAAGTCCGGGCTACGTTCATCGTAGATCCGGAAGTAGTCCGTAAGCTAAAATACGTCTCGCTTGCCGAAGGCTCGCTCCTGAAAGATGTGATAGCCGAAGCTTTGAACTCCTACCTTGACACATGGGAGTCTGAGAACGGAAAGATACGGCTTCCAAAGATAAAATAATTGTTATCTGATTAGACAATCAATAAAAGGGGAAGATTTTATGGAGAATATTGATGTATCGGTTTTCGCTGAGGAAATTTCTATTGGGACAGATGCCAATCGAGAAACACCCAAGAAAAGAAAAAGAAGCTATTCTCGTTATGAAGAAACGAGATTGAGGTGCAAGATAAGGTTGGCAAATTTAGCCAATACATTCATTTCAATACTGGAGTCCCTCAGCGAAAAAGAACTGTTTCACATTAGCACCACCAAAATAGATGAAGCATATGGCGAGAACAAAGTCAGGAAATCAAGGTATTGGGATGGCGACGATTCTTTCTATACTCCGTGGAATATCAGAATCAACGGAGAAATGAATGTTCGGATTTTTACACTGGCATACCTTCTTACAGACCTCCGGAAAGTAAAGATTGCAGGGTTCTTCCCCAATGAAGATAAAGTTCTTCTAAAATGGCAACGCCCGGAGGAAGTGGGAAGATTGATGGCAAACTATGGCAATCTCCTTGCTCGCAAGAATCGACTGAAGTCTTATGAACAAGAAATACTGGCCAAGATACCAACTTATACTCCCGAGATATACCAATATCTATCTGAGAGGTCATAGCTACCCCACAACTTGATCAATTCAATTGCTGCCTTACCTTTTTAGGTAGCCTATCTCTCACGTAGGTATATGCACGATCTACCAGTTCTTCAACTGTATCATCTGGAATAGACGCCTCACTAAGGTCAAACTGTATCATGTGCCGTTTGTGCCAATGCCATGCCTGATGAACAAATGAATGTCGTTCAATGACCTCATCAAACTCATCTGGTGACCATTTCAATTGAACAACATTCCCAAGGACGAGCGCGAGACAGCAGAAGATCTTGCCGCCGATTCTGAAAACGATATAATCAGGACCAAATGGCATATCCTCAGTCACTTGAGGTTTGGAAAGACAATATTTACGAATCCGCTCTAAATTCATAGCATTAAGATACTCTTACTAAAGTAACATTTTATCAATTCAAATGACTAATCTATCTGAGAATCATCGACGACGTTTCCACTTTGTCATTCCCCCCATTGGGGTTGAAATGAATCGAGGGCGAGGATTGCAGAATTCTCTTTCTTCTGATTCAGCCTCATCCTCACATTCTGGATCTAAAGCCTGACCTTTTGGTTGAGATGGAATCTCGGCATATGAATTTCCGTTATTTATGTACAAAAGATTGAAATCAAACGCAAAATAATTCTTATAAATCTTTTTACCTTTATTATCAATCAATATATCTAAAGTTTTGATATTACTTCCAGCACCGTCAGCTTCAAATCTCTTGGTCTGATTTCGATATTTGAAAATAATATCCGTCATTTCATCATCGTCATCTTTATTTGCAAGTAAAAATGGTGTTATTTCTGACATATATTGTTCCCAAAATAAAAAAACTTGATTTATGGTTTCTTTATACTTGAGTGCATTCCACGTTTCCCTGCCTACAGGGATTATCAATTGACTACCATTACGATCCATTCGACGCAAACCACCACTTTTGATCTTGGCTGCCTCTAAAACTGAGAATGTTGTTTCAAAATTCTCAACGTATGTCTTAAATTCCTTTGCAACCTTAACTTTCAAATACTTTTCAGTGTCTTGCTTCCATTTATCCTTTACCTCTTCTTCCGAAGATACAATAACATAACCGATGAAACAATCGGTGGAGAATGTCTTATCGGGTATATTACCAAGTGTCATCTCATTCCACACCCTCTGATGCAACTTATTGTCAAAGTCTAATCCTTTATCATTAATATCATCAAAGTCTTCGGCAAACACAAAGACCTTCTCTAGTCTTTTGGTCTCTTCAAATATATTAGGGATAGAGCCTAATGCTCCGCATACCACCATTTGGGCATATGGTTGTGGCAGTTTTATTTTCTTCATAATTCTTAATTGTTAAGACGTTCCGTTAACTTTGTGTTACGCTTAGAAACAGTCTGATTGTGAACAGCGTATGCGAGAGCTTTTGTTGTGCCGACCAGAACGCAGATCTTCTTAGCCCTTGTTATTCCAGTGTATATAAGATTGCGCTGGAGCATTACATAGTGCTTCATCGTTATCGGCATTACTACCACAGGGAACTCAGACCCTTGACTCTTGTGGATTGTCACTGCGTATGCCAACACCAGTTCATCAAGTTCAGAAATATCGTATTCCACCAGACGGTTATCAAATGTAACGCTTAGAGTCCTCTCATTCGTGTCGACAACAGTTATATAGCCGATGTCTCCATTGAAAACGCTCTTGTCATAATTATTCCGGATCTGCATTACCTTATCTCCTTGACGATAGGTGTAACCACCACGAGCGAGTGATGGGCCGGAAGGATTGAGGGCATTCTGTAGCTCTATATTCAGATTTGCAGCTCCTACCGTTCCTCTTTGCATTGGAGTGAGCACCTGAATCTCTTTTGGAGGATAATCATATCTCTTTGAGAGCCTATCTCTCACAAGCCCGATTATAAGTTTCACTATTTCATCCGGATTTTCCTGCTTTATGAAGAAGAAATCGGTTTCATGCCCATTCTGAATGTTCGGGAAATTGCCTGCGTTTATAGCATGAGCATTCATTACAATGCGGCTTGTCTGTGCCTGACGGAATATACGGGTAAGTCTTACAACAGGTATCTTGTTGGAGTCAATTATGTCTCTCAGCACATTGCCGGCACCGACACTTGGCAACTGGTCTATGTCACCAACGAGTATCAGTCGCATCTTTTCCGGAATAGCCTTCATAAGATTGTAGAAAAGCAGTATGTCAATCATAGAACATTCATCGACAATAAGGACATCACCCTCCAACCGATTTTCCTCATTGCGTTTATAGCCGTCCATCGGGCTATACTCCAATAGACGGTGAAAGGTCTTCGCCTCCATGCCGGTTGCTTCTGTCATACGTTTTGCTGCGCGCCCAGTAGGAGCGGCAAGTAAAATCGCCTTTTTTCTCGCTTTGAAAGCTTCGATTATGCCTTGCGTGGTGGTTGTCTTTCCTGTACCGGGTCCACCAGTCAATACCATAAACTTAGAGTCCAATGCCTTCTGAATAGCTGCCTGCTGAACATCGTCATAGACTATGCCCGAAGTTTTGGTACCATATTCCATCTCAGGCTCCGCTGCTATGCTATAGTCATTGGAATCAATATTGGAAAGCAACGCACTTAGGCGTTTAGCAGAGCCATCTTCGGCGTAGTAAAAAGGTGGAAGATAAACGACCTCATTATCCACAATCACGTCTTTTGTCTCGATCATCGAGGCAAGCGCATCACGAACTGAAACATCTTCTGCTTCCAGTAGTTTTGTGGCAGTTTCAACCAACTGATCCTGTTCAGCGTATACATGACCATCTTCAGCAAGTTGATTGAGTGTGTAGAGAATACCGCTCCGGCATCGCCTTGGATCATTCTTCTCATAACCCATTTTTGACGCTATGCCATCAGCTGTCTTGAAACCGATTCCCCAGATGTCATCTGCCAGCTGATAAGGATTATCTTTGACTTTTTTAATAGACTCCTTTTCATATTTACGGTATATCTTAGCGGCAAATGCTGTACTGACACCATATCCTTGCAAGAAGACCATCACTTCCTTGATGTCCTTCTGTTTCTCCCAGCTTTCTTTGATGCGTTCAACTCTCTTCTTCCCCAGTTTGGGCACTTCCAAAAGTCTGTCCGGCTCATTGTCTATGACATTGAGTGTTTCTGTGCCGAACTTGCTGACAATCGACTTCGCAAAGACTGGCCCTATACCTTTCACAAGACCACTACCAAGATACTTCTCTATTCCGTAGATCGTTGCTGGCATTACTTCTGTCCATGATTGAACGACAAATTGCTGACCATACCTTGTATCAACTCTCCAGTCGCCTTCACACATAAGAACAGAGCCAACTGGCACGTCCAATAAAGAGCCTGTCAATGTCACGAGATCCTTGTATCCCTTGACATTGACTCTCATCACAGACCAACCGTTTTCCGGATTTTGGTAAGTGATATGTTCAACGACGCACCGCAGTTTGATCATATACCATGAACGGATTTATTCTCTTCCAAAGTATTCAGATTAAGATTGGCTATAAACTTTTCACAAAAACGTCGTAATTCCTTTGATAATGTTTCCACATATGATATAAAACTCTCATCTTCATGTTCGTAGTAATTGTTGAGAATATCATCAGGAAACCAACTCCATGCTTTGTGCCAGAAATCGCTATGAATATTATCAGGAAGTTTTTCCGGCATGACAAGTTCATTATTGTGGTCTATTCCTATCCAAATCTTATCGGAAGTGAAAACAACTTTTAGATAGGGAAAATCAGAATATCGCTTTACCACATCATGCTTATCAATCCACCAGACTTCTAAATCTGACAAGTGTTCTAAAACCTCTTTTCGCCTATTTGACAATAAAATGTCTCTGTCATTTCTATTGGACTTAAGATAAAGCCATAGGTTACTATCTTTCTTTGTCAGTTTACCGTAATGTGAATCATTGAACAACTTTTCACACTCCTTCGGATTGTCAAGAATATACTTTATCCAAAAGTGCTCTTTCTTTTCTTTATAAGATAAAGTTGAGTATCCACTAAGCCATGCTTTTCTACATTCCCCAAGGAAGTTCTCCGGGGTCAATGAGCCATCTTCTTTCTTTTTATCTATGAATTTGAAGATCATTTCATGAATCCATCTAGCCGGAATTTTAAAGCCCATTAAATAGCCATTTTCATACTTCAGATTAAGTCCTTTGACATTATCTTGATGATAATCATTGCCGACAAATGTCAACATAGCCATAATAAAGTCAAAGTCAGACTTCTCACTACTAATGTACCTATCTCCAACAACATTCTCATAAACGGAAACAATACATTCCCAATATTTTGTAGACAAGCAGTTATTATCGGGTAACAGAATACCTATCTGACCGTGGAAACGTTTGCGTTTCTCCTGACAATAAAACAACTCAATCAGTTTCGGTTCATTTAAGCAAATGAGAGCCTTGCGACGCTCTTCTTCTCTTTGGTATTCACTGAAGCCTGAAAGATTTTCGTCTCTTAGAAAAGTCAATAGACTATTGGTCGGAAGTTTATCTATCGCTTTTATGATATTGTGGAAGTTATTCCGATAGATTTCTGTATTAGCTATCAAATTATGTATAGGTCTCCACCAAGAAACGAAATTCTCAGTATCTAAAGTTTGATATCCGGTATTTATGGCATAATGGCAAATCGCATAATTGACAGCTCTAACTTGATAATCGGCTGATTTGAAAAAATCGATCAGTCTTGTACTTTCATCTATATACCAAAATTTTTCAATGCACTGATTTATCGTAGCATAGTTGATAACCAACCAATCGGTCAAATACTCCCATTCAGAAAGATGTTGGCTAAATTCTTTATATGCGTCAAATGCTACAAACCCCACATCTGTACGGTTATCTCTCAACTTGCTTTTCTCAATTTGAGAGATATACTGATAGGAGTCTCCTAAGGTTTTCACACCCATCCAAAGAGCAGTTTCATTGATATAGTTTTGCAGAAAAATATCAGCTTCCAATTTTTCTTTTGCTGCAAGTTCATCAAAGAATATTAGCCATTGATTGTCTAATTTTTCTTTTAAGTCTTCAGAGACATGGCATTCGCTTAAGAACTTTTGCTTGAATAATTCATAAGAAGTAAGATCGCGACCGCGCGAATTCATTTTCTGATATTGAAACTCATCAGTCCCTGGTTCAAGTTTCATATAGTCAAAGTTGAGCTTACAATTATCAGAAATAAGATTGCTCTCAATATCCTTGAGAGTGTAATCTGTAATTTTGCTCATTTGCCTGTGAATTTCATCTAACATTACAAGCATATTATTCACTGTAGGATCATTCTCCCAGATGGTGAAATAATCTTTAGACTGCTTGAATATATCTGATAGTGTTTTATTTGGTTTAACATTCCAAACTGAATCTAACAGAAATTCTGTGAACTCCGAAACATATATACGACCAAACCAACCAAATTTCCTCAATCTTATTGATAAATTCTCATTAGCTTGACCCGCAAGACTTTTACATATATATATATGATACAAGAAGCATGTTGTCAGTCTTTGTTGACCATCCACAGCAACGAATCCCTGCAATCCATTATTATCTGATCCAAAAACAAGTCCAAGGTGTATATGTTCTTGATTAGTAGCAGCAGCAATAATATCGGCAACGAAATTTACCCGTGTATCAAGAATCTTTAAATCATTGACACGACCTTGCGCATAATCGCGTTGATAGTCGGGAACCAATAATGGCTCAGACAACAATTTATACAACGTCTTATCTGATTCTATTTTACTCATAATCTTAATCTGTTGATTGTCTCAGAAAAATACTTTATGAAACTATCCTTATCAGATTCCGCTCCATTAGTATAGTTATTTTTTGCCCAATGATACATTTCATCCGGTATCTCACGAAAGGATTTGTCAAACATAAGTTGAGTACCTTTAGGTACAAATTTCCCGTTTTTTATTCTCTGGTGAATTATAGCTCTCTTAATTGCAAAGGGTGAAGCTGCGTAAGCTTGATCTCTGTTAATCGATGCATTGAGTAATGCCATATTACCGATACTATTTTGTTTAGCATCGCCATCATCACCTTCACCTACAATGAGCATTACTTCATCAAATATTTCGCTAAACTCGGAAGAAGACATTTTCTTTGTAATCTCCTTCGTGACTCTGTCTTTGTATACAATTTCTTCCTCTTCCGGTTTTTGTGTAACAGAGATATTAATAACACTCTCCATTATGGATCGATTATCTTCTTTTATCTGCTCATATTGTTTTTGGGGTAGATATTCTTTGATATTTTTCACCCATTGTTGCCATTCTAAAGCTGATTGTGGCTTACGGCTATTGGTTGCGTGAACATGCTCTTTATCAAATCCCTCCGAATGAAGAAAATCAAATCTGAATCTATGGTTAAAACTAAAGCGGTCTTCAATCTTTTCACTTTTTGAATCTTTGACAATTAAATCGCAAAGAATATTGAAGAGTACCAAAGCGGAGTAAGTCTTGGTATCATTATAAGTTAATTCTGTGATAGAAGTACCATGATCAACCCATACCTTTATTCTATCTACAAGTTTTCGGCCAAAATTCATGGAAACCACATCTTCTAAGATATCTGACAATTTTACCTTTGCTTCCGTGATTAGGAAACCGACAAAATTATAATACAGAGGGTTATCAAACATCTGTTCAATCCTATGGAAAGTCTGAACTATACTACGCCAGACATTCTTACCATTATCAGCATCGGACTTTAGTCTACTATATAAGGGATAGTCAAGATATTCACTATTCTCTTTCTTAATCTTACTAAGAGTGTGTTTACTTTTAACCCAAATTAAACATTAATAGCACGAAAAAACCT